>Ga0066706_10000011_pt1 | contig 26883 bp, 29 predicted proteins | sample GraSoiAngelo_155_FD_67274 | JGI IMG/M metagenome (GOLD analysis project Ga0066706, IMG submission 67274) | Grasslands soil microbial communities from the Angelo Coastal Reserve, California, USA - 14_1009_13_30cm | ecosystem: Environmental > Terrestrial > Soil > Grasslands | place: USA...
GGTTGGGGTTGGCGTCGGCGTCGGCGTCGGCGTTGGCGACGGGGTGGGCGACGGCGTCGGGGTTGGTGTCGGCCCCGGGGTGGGCGCGGGCGTCGGTGTCGGCGCGGGCGTCGGTGTCGGCGCGGGGGGAATCACTGGCCGGACCGCCGGCGGCAGGCTGACGGCCACCTGCGGTTGCGGCGGGGGCGCGATCGCCAGCGCCGGCGGGATAGCCAGCGCCTCTGCGGTCGTGCCGTCGAGCCCGCGGTCGTTCAACGCTTCGGCGACCACGGTATCTTTCAACGGCTTCGTCTGCAGCCCGGCATCGAGCCGGAGGTCGGCAGTGAGGTCGGGCACCTGTACCCAGGCCAAGCTGTCCGTCGGCCGCAGCGCGACCAACGCCACCACGCCGAACAGCAGGACAACCACGAAGGCCAGCCCGAAAAAGCCGGCAAGCGCGCGTCCACCGCTCGAATGGGCACCCATCGCAAACCCGATGCTATGGACCCGAAGTTACGGGGAAGCTTTCCCCGCGTTTGCGGCGGCCTCCGGAGGTTACAAGGCTGTAACGATTACCGTTACTGTTCGGTCAGGTGGCGGCGAGGTTGCCCTCACGCGCCACCGTGTGGACGTCCTTGACGGTTTCCAGGCGCTCCATCAAGCGGCTCAGCTGGGTGAGGCTGCTGATCTCGACGGTGGTCGAGATCACCGCCGTCTTGTCGTCATAGACCTGGACTTCGGCGCCGGTCAGATTGATCTTGCTCTCGGCGATCACGGTCGCGATGTCGCGCAGGAGCCCGGTGCGGTCCCAGGCTTCGATCTTGATCCCGACCGGATAGAGCTGCCGGCCGCCGGTATCCCAGTCGACCGGCACCACCCGTTCCTGGTTGGTCACGTTCAGGACGTTCTTGCAGCTGGTGCGGTGCACGGTGATCCCCTTGCCCCGCGTGATGTAGCCGCTGATCGGGTCGCCGGGAACCGGCTTGCAACACTGGGCGATCTGGGTGAGGACACCGCGTTCACCCTTGACTCGGATTTCGCCGGTCGGCTTGAACTGCGGGACCAGCGGAATCAGGGGGAACTCGCCGTTGCCGTCCGGCTGCTGGCCGGCCGCCATGTACTTCAGCAGCACGGAGTGCGGACTGACGTCACCGTAGCCGATGGCGGCGTAGAAGTCGTTGAGATCCGTGAAGTGGAATTCCTTTGCCAGCTCGAGCACCCGCTCGTCGCCGATGGAGGCGAGGGCACGCTGCTGCATGCGACGGAACTCCTTGTCGAGCAGTTCCTTGCCCTTGGTGACGTTTTCTTCGCGTCGCTCCTTCTTGAACCAGACGCGGATCTTCTGGGCGGCGCCCGCGGTTTTGACGAAGGCCAGCCAGTCGCGACTCGGACCGTGGGGACCTTTCGAGGTCAGCACTTCGACGATGTCGCCGTTCTGCAGCTGGTAATCGAGGGGGACCATGCGGCCGTTCGCCTTCGACCCAATGCAACGATGGCCAACCTCGGTGTGGATCCGGTAGGCAAAGTCGACCGCAGTCGCGCCGGTCGGTAGCGCCAGGACGTCGCCTTTCGGAGTAAAGACGAAAACCTCGTCACGGAAAACGTCGACCTTGACTGCATCGACGAACTTCTCCGCGTCGAGCACCTCTTTTTGCCAATCCATCAGCTGCCGCAGCCAGGCGAACCGCAGGTCCATCTTGCGGTCGTCCTTGCCGCCACCCTCCTTATAGGTCCAGTGCGCCGCCACGCCCCACTCGGCCGTGCGGTGCATCTCATGGGTGCGGATCTGGATCTCCATCGGCTCGCCGCTATGGCTGACGACCGTGGTGTGCAGGGACTGATAGCCGTTGGACTTCGGCATCGCGATGTAGTCCTTGAAGCGTCCGGGGATCGGTTTCCACAGCGAGTGGATGACGCCGAGCGCGCCGTAGCAATCCTTGATCGAATCGGTCAGCACTCGAATGGCGGAGAGGTCGTAGATCTCGTCAAAATCTTTGCCCAGCGCGAGCTTATTGGCGATGCTGTAGACGTGCTTCGGCCGGCCGCTGGTGTCGGCCTTGATGCCGACCGCGGTGAGCTCACGCTCGAGGATCTCCTTGATGTCATTGACGTAGGTCTCGCGCTCTTTGCGCTTGCGTGCGATCTTCTTGACGATCTCCTGGTATTCCTCGGGGTGGAGCTGGGCAAACGAGAGGTCTTCCAGTTCCCACTTGATGTTCCACATGCCGAGCCGGTGGGCCAGCGGCGCGTAGATGTCCAGCGTCTCCTGGGCCATCGCCCGGCGCCGGTTCTCCGGCAGGTAGTTGACGGTCCGCATGTTGTGCAAGCGGTCCGCCAGCTTCATCAGCACCACCCGGACGTCTTCCGCCATGGCGACCAGCATCTTGCGGACGTTTTCCGCCTGCGCCTGCTCCTGGCTGTGGAAGGAGATCTTCTCCAGCTTGGTCACGCCCGCCACCAGCTTGCCCACCGTCGGCCCGAAGCTCTGCTCCAGGTCCGAGACCGTCAGGTGGGTGTCCTCCACGGTGTCGTGCAAGATGGCGGCGGCCAGGGTATCCCGATCGAGCTGCAGGTCGGCGAGAATGCCGGCCACGCTCAGCGGATGTTCGATGAACTTCTCGCCGGAGAGCCGGTTCTGGTCGTGGTGGGCGCTGGCGGCCGCGTCATAGGCGCGGGACAGCACCTCCACGTCGCTGGGTGGCAGATAGCTGACCTTGGTTAGTAGATCGGCGAATTGCATGTCCGGGTCCCTATTCCGTGTATGGCGGAATTATCCCCGAACTTCCGGGAACCCAATCTGGCCCGCAGTTAGTAGGCCTTTCCCCAGGCGACGTCCGTCACGGCGGGCCGGCCGCAGATCGCGCAGGCCCCTTCCGGCCGGCCGGGGCCGGGCAGGATCACCCTGGTGGTGGCGGTGGTGCGCTCTTTGACGGTCGCCTCGTCCTCCGCTCGCCCACACCAGGGGGTCACGGCGAAGCCGATCTGGGTGTCGAAAAACTCGGCCAGCGCTTGCAGCGAGTCCACCCGTACCGTGTGCTGCTCGCGAAACCCACGGGCCCGCTCGAACAGCGCCTCCTGGATCTTCTCGAGCATGGCGGGAATGGTCAGCGCCAACTCGGAGAGCGGAACCGACTTTTTCAGCCGATCCAGTCGCCGCACCACCGTGGCCTCGCCCTTGGCGAGGTCGCGCGGTCCTACCTCGATCCGCAATGGGACGCCCTTCAGCTCCCACTCGTTGAACTTGAAGCCGGGACGCTCGTCGCGCCAGTCGACCTTCAGCCGGATGTCTGTGAGCTCATCGAGGACGCCGGCCAGCGCTGCTTCGATCTGGTGCCGCTCGGCGTCACTCCGAAAGATCGGAATGATGACGACCTGGACCGGCGCGATCCGCGGTGGCAGCTGTAGGCCAGAGTCGTCGCCATGCGCCATCACGACGGCGCCGACCATCCGGGTCGACATCCCCCAGCTGGTCGAGTGCGGGTATTGCCGCTCATTGTTGCGGCCGGTAAAGGTCAGGTCGTAGGCGCGGGTGAAGTTGTCGGCGAAGTAATGGGAGGTTGCCATCTGCAGCGCCTTCCCGTCCATCATCATGCCCTCGATCGCGGTCGAGTATCGGGCTCCGGCGAACTTTTCGCTCTCCGATTTCCGGCCGGCGAGCACCGGGATCGCGCACCACTCTTCCGCGATCCGGCGGTAGCAGTCGAGCATGCGGGCCACTTCCTCTTCCGCTTCGGTATCAGTCTCATGAAACGTATGGCCTTCCTGCCAGAGGAATTCCCGTGTTCGCAGGAAGAAGCGCGCTTTGAGCTCCCAGCGAAAGACGTTGTTCCACTGGTTCGTCAGCACCGGCAGGTCGCGATACGACTGGATGTAATCCCGCAGCACGCTGGCGATCATCGTCTCCGAGGTCGGGCGGAGGACGAGGGGCTCCTCGAGGTCCTTCCCACCGCCTTTCGTCACCAGCTGGAACTCGGGGGCGAAGCCTTCAACGTGCTCGCGCTCCTTTTGGAGGAAGCTCAGCGGGATCAGCGCGGGGAAGTACCAGTTCTCGTGCCCGGTCTGCTTGATCAGACCGTCGAGCGGATCGCGAATGTTCTCCCAGATCGCGTAACCGTAAGGACGGATGACCATCGTCCCGGCGACGGGCGAGTTGTCCGCCAGCTGGGCTTTGCGGACCACGTCGTTGTACCAGCCCGGGAAATCCACCGACTGTTTGCGGATCTCCTTGACGAACCCAGTCTCTTGCTTCTCCTCGACCGCCATGTGGCTAGTGAGTATAAAGGGACTGTTTTAGCTGGCTAGCTTCTGCTCGTCTTCTTTGGCGATCGCGTCCAGTTCGCGAAGCAACGCGGGCACCAGCTCATTCTCGGGGAAGGTGCCGACGATCTTGCCGTGCTTGAAGAGAATCCCTTTGTTTTTTCCACCGGCGATGCCGATGTCCGCGTGCTGCCCTTCGCCGGGACCGTTCACGACGCAGCCCATCACCGAGACGTTGATCGGCCGCTTGATCTTCTTCAGCGCCTGCTCCACTTCGGCCACCATCGGCAGCATGTCGATCTCGAGCCGACCGCACATTGGGCAGGCGATCAGGTTTGGCCCGGTCAGCTTTTCAGCGAGGGCGTTCACGATGCCGTACGCCACCTCGACTTCATCGACCGAGTCGCCGGCAAGCGAGACCCGGATCGTGTCGCCGATGCCCTCCTCCAGCAGCACACCGATCCCGACCGCGCTTTTGACAGCGCCCGTCCGGGGCGGACCGGCCTCCGTGACGCCGAGGTGCAGCGGATAGGAGATCTTGTCGGCGAGCGCCCGGTTGGCGGCAATCATCGTGGGCGGATCCGAGGCCTTCATCGAGACCTTTATCAAGTTGAAATCGAGGGATTCCAGGATGTGGATATGGCCGAGCGCCGCATTCACCATGGCGGTAACCACTTCCTCGGTGGGCGGCCGGACGCCGGCGCCCTCTTTCGGCCGCCCGGGCAATGACCCGGCGTTGACGCCGATCCGGATCGGCACCTCGCGTTCCTTGGCCCGGCGGGTGATCTCCTTGACCTTTTCCGGATCCTTGATATTGCCGGGATTCAGCCGAAGCCCATCCACCCCGGCTTCGAGCGCCAGCAGCGCCAGTGGTGCGTCGTAATGGATATCCGCGATGATCGGAAGCGGCGAAGCCTTTTTGATCTCGACCATCGCCTGGGCCGCCTCTTTGGTCGGCACCGCGACCCGAACGATCCGGCAGTTCGCGTCCTTCAGCCGGCTAATCTCGTTCAGCGTCGCTTTGACGTCGCGGGTGTCCGCCTTGGTCATCGACTGGACGACGATCTCGGCGGCGCCGCCGATCACAACGTCACCAACGCGCACCGGGACCGATTTGCGGCGCGCTCTCATGGCCTCATCTCAGCACATCGTTATATGTCACAAGTCCGATCAAAGCAAACAAGAGAGCGAGACCGACGTAGTGCACCACCTGCTCCCGTGCCGGGTCGACCGGTCGGCCGCGAATCAACTCGAGCACGAGGAAGGCCGCCCGCCCACCGTCCAGCGCCGGAAAGGGAAGGATATTCGCCATCCCCAGGCTGAGGCTTAAAAACGCGACGACGCCGGCGACCGCCAGTGCGCCCGCCTGGGCGGCCCGGGCCGTGGTTTTCACGATCCCGACCGGACCTTCCAGTCCGCGGGGACCGAGAAACCCGCCCAGGCTCTTGTCGGTAGCCAGCTGGTAAATCCCGCCAACTATCGCGACGATGGATTCACCGGTTTGGCGTACCGCCAGCGGTCCCGCCTCGAGCGGGCCAAGCTTGCGGGTGGTGAAGGCAGGATGAAAGCCGAGGATGTAGCTGCCCGTACTCGCGTCGAACTTCGGGGTCGCGGTGATGGTGCGCGTTTGGCCAGCGCGCTCCACCACGACGGTTACCGGGGTGTCCTTCGCCGCATTGAGGGCATTGGGCAGGTCTTCGAAGGTGGAGATCGGGTGACCGTTGACCGACTTGATCACGTCCCCCGCCTGAAGCCCGGAGGCGCTGGCCGGCGTGTTGACGTCGACCGAGGAGACGTGGACCGGGACCTGGACGTTGCTCTCCCCTACCGCGAGATAGATACCGAAAAAGATGATGACCGGTAGCACCAGGTTGAAAGCCGAGCCAGCCACGATCACGATGAAGCGTTGCCAGAGCGGGTGGGCGTTGAAGCTGCGCGCCCCTGCGTCCATGCTGCCATCCATCCCGGCGAGCTTGACGAAGCCACCCAGCGGGATGGCACGCACCGCGTAGAGGGTTTCGCCCCGCTGCCAGCCGATCAGTTGAGGGCCGAAGCCGACGCTGAACTGTTCGACTTTGATGCCGGAAAGCTTGGCGGTCAGGAAGTGACCTGACTCGTGCACGATCACGAGACCGCTGAAAATCAATATCACAAGCGGAATCAGCAGCGCCGGGCTCATGCGGGCAACTTGCTCCGGACCCGGCTGGCGCCGTCGACTGAGGCGCGTACGTGTGCCCGCGCCCAGCGGTCAGCCTCGACCAGCGCCGTCAGCGTCAGTTCCTCAGCCGGCGGCGCCGCCTCGACGGCGCGCCGGACGGATGGGACGATGTCGTCGAACCGGCGCTGACCCTGGAGGAAGAGCGCGACCGCCTCCTCGTTAGCGCCGTTGAGCACCGCCGGCGCCGTCCCGCCGCGCTCACCCGCCTCGCGTGCCAATGCCACCGCCGGATAGCGATTTGGGTCGAGTGCCTCGAAGGAGAGCTGACCGAGGCTCGCCAGGTCGGGAGCCTTGGTGACACCGTCCAATCGCTCGGGGAATCCGAGCGCGACGGCGATCGGCAGGTGCATGTCCGGAATGCCGAGCTGCGCCTTGATGCTGCCGTCGACGAACTCCACCATCGAATGCACCACGCTCTGCGGATGAACGATGACGTCGATCGCCTCGTAGGGCACGTCGAACAGGAAGTGCGCCTCGATCACCTCGAGCCCTTTGTTCATCATGGTCGCCGAGTCGACGGTGATCTTGGGCCCCATTTTCCAGCGCGGATGCGCCAGGGCCTCGGCGATGGTGACCGTGCCGAAGGTCTCGAGTGGCCGCCGCAAGAAGGGGCCACCGGACCCGGTCAGGATCAACCGCCGGACGGCTCGCTCCTTTTCCCCCCACAGGCACTGCCAGATGGCACTGTGCTCACTGTCGATCGGAAAGATTTGCGAACCGTGGCGCCGCATTCGCTCCCGGACCAGCTCGCCCGCCATCACCAGCACCTCTTTGGTCGCCAGCGCGATGTCTTTCCCGGCGTCGAGCGCCGCCAGCGTCGGCGCCAAGGCCGCACTTCCGGCGGCCGCGATCACCACCAGGTCGACTTCGGGATCCCGCATCGCCTCGTCGATGGCACGGGCCGCCCGATCCAGGTTGCCGCCGGCGGGGTGGGCGAGCAGGGCATGGGCTTCGGGATGGCGTCGGGCCACGGCCTCGAGCGCCGCCGCGTCACTGCCGGCGACCAGCGCGTGCAGGGCGAACCGGTCCGGATGTCGCTCGACGAGGTCGCAGACCTGGCGGCCAATGGAGCCGGTCGCACCGAGCAACGCCAGGCGCCGGAGCGACGTACGGGATTTCATCTCTTTGGGCAAAACGCGTAGCTTACGTGGGTCATTGCACCGACTCGCCTCAGGCCAGGTGCAGCAACGTCACGTAATAGTACACGACCACGCCGACGAGTAAGAGGGAATCAATCCGGTCCAGCACGCCGCCGTGACCGGGAATCAGATGACTCGCATCCTTGACGCCGGCGGTGCGCTTGATCTGTGACTCGACCAGGTCGCCAACCTGGGCAAAGACACCGATCAACAAGCCCAGGATCAGGTTGTGGGGAAAGCTGATGTTGAGCAGCAGGCCGGCGACGCCGAAGAACACCGTGCTGGCCAGGAGCTCCGCCACCGCGCCCTCGACCGTCTTTTTGGGACTGATCTGGGGGAAGAACCGGTGGCGTCCGAACCGAAGACCGGCCACCATGGCGGCGGTATCCCCCACCCAGATGGCGCCGAAGACCGCGATGACGGTGCCGAAGCCCAGGTGATTGGGGTCTGGGGTGTGCAAGAAGTAGAGCGACAGATAAAAACTCAGCGTGAATGCGAGGTACAGGCTGCCCCCCACCGCGAGCGACCAACGCGTCAGGCTGCCGCGCCAGTCACGCACCAGTACCAGCGTGCCCAGTCCGAGGACGGTGACGGCGGCGAGCAACAGCATGACGCTAGCCCAGGAGGGGAGCCGGTCCCTGAGCAGTAAGGCGTAGCTCAGCGGAAACAGCAGCCATAACGGTGCCGGCGTGCCCATGGCGCGGGTCAGCTGCCAGAATTCGATCAGCGCGGCGCCCAGCACGATCGCCATCGCCGCATAGACCCAGATAGAGCCGGCGATCAGGGCCGCCAGCACGGCCGCGATCAAGACGGCCGCCGTGGCGACCCGAACCAGCATGTTGGAGCGGCGGGCCGCCGCTACCGCCGGCTGGCGGGCCTCCCCCTCAGCGGCCTCGATTGGAAATCTCCTCCGGCCGCGCTCCAAAGCGCCGCACCCGGCGCTGGTAGGAGGCGAGCGCCTCGTCGAAGTCGGCTTCGCCGAAATCCGGCCAGAGCGTCTGGGTGCTGTGAAACTCGGAGTAGGCCGCCTGCCATAGGAGGAAATTGCTCAACCGCATCTCGCCGGCAGTCCGGATCACCAGGTCGGGGTCGGGCAGGCCACGGGTGTAGAGGTGCGCCGCCAGGCTCGCCTCGTCGAGCTGGGTCAGATCGGCGCCCTCGCGCGCCAGCTCGCGGACGGCGTCCACGATCTCGATCCGACCGCCGTAATTGATCGCGATATTCAGGATGGCCCGCGCAGTGACGCGGGTCCGTTCACTGGCCTGTCGCATCTGATCCCGCAGCGCGGGCGATAGCTCGTGCGTCCGCCCGGAAAATCGGAGTTCGATCCCGCGCCGCGCCAGCTCGTCGACCTCTCGCCGAATCGTCTCGGAGAACAGGGTCATCAGGGCGTCGACCTCGTCCTTGGGCCGTGACCAGTTTTCGGTGGAAAAGGCGTAGAGAGTGAGCACCCGAATACCGCGCTGGTCGGCGGCTTCGGCCACCCGGCGGATGGACTCGATCCCCGCCTTGTGCCCCATGACGCGCGGCAGCAGCCGCTCACGGGCCCAGCGGCTGTTGCCATCCATGATGATCGCGATGTGCTCGGGCGGGGGCAACTGGCTCACCGGTGGTTCTTTGTAGCTAAACCTCCATGATTTCGGCTTCTTTGCGGGCGGCCATCTGGTCGACCATGCCGATGAATCGGTCTGCCGCCTTCTGTAATTGATCGCTGCCACGCCGGGCTTCGTCGGCCGAAATCTTCTTCTCTTTCTCCAGTGCCTTGATCCGGTCCATCTGCTCCCGCCGGATGTTGCGAATCGCGACGTGGGCCCCTTCCGCGTATCGCTTGACGAGCCGCGCATATTCGCGCCGGCGCTCCTCGTTCAGGGGCGGGATGGGCACCCGGATCAGCTGGCCGTCGTTCCCGGGATTGAGCCCGAGCTCCGACTTCTGGATGGCCTTCTCCACCGCCCCGATGATGGTGCGATCCCAGGGTTGGATGATGATCATGCGCGCTTCCGGCACGGTGATGGTCGCCAGCTGGTTCAGCGGCGTTGGATTGCCGTAGTACTCCACCGCGATCTTGTCGACCAGCGCCGGGCTGGCGCGCCCGGTCCGGATCGTCATGATCTCCTTGGCGAGGGCGTCGAGGCTTTTCTGCATCTTTGTCTCGGCCTCTTTCACGTTCTGCTCGATCATTCGGGCGACCCCACGTAGGTCCCGATCGGCTTCCCCGCGACCACGCCCTCGAGGTGACCCTCATGAGAAAGGTCGAAGACAATGATTGGGATTTTGTTCTCGCGACAGAGGGTGACCGCGGTGTGATCCATCACCCGCAGATCCTTGTTGATCAGATCAAGATAGTCGAGCCGGGTGAATCGCTTGGCCTTCGGGTTGGTCATCGGATCATCGTCATAGATCCCATCGACCTTGGTGGCCTTGAGCACGACCTCGGCCTCGATCTCGACGGCGCGCAGGGCCGCGGTCGTGTCGGTGCTGAAGTAGGGGTTGCCGCTGCCGGCCGCCAGGATGACGACCCGACCCTTCTCGAGGTGCCGGACGGCGCGACGCCGGATGTACGGCTCGGCGATCTGGTGCATGCTGATCGCCGTCTGCACGCGAGTGGGCTGATCCATCTTTTCCAGCGCATCTTGCAGGGCGAGGGCGTTGATGACGGTGCCCAGCATGCCCATGTAGTCGGCCGTCACCCGATCCATTCCGCGTTTGCTGGCGGCGTCGCCGCGAATGATGTTGCCGCCACCCACCACGATGGCGAACTGCGTGTCATGGGCGCGCTTGACGCGCACGATGTCGGTGGCGATGTCATTGACGACGTCGGGATCGATACCGAAGGCGGCTTTCCCAGCGAGGCCCTCGCCTCCCAGCTTGAGGAGCACCCGTTTGTAGCGCGGCAGCGCCGACGGCTTGATCACAGCATGAATAGGTTGGACTAGCTGGCTTCTCCGACCTTGAAACGGGCGAACCGGGAAATGGTTATGTTCTCGCCGAGCTTCGCGATCGCCTCTTTCAGCATCTGGTCCACCGTCCGCTTATCATCCTTGGCCCAAGCCTGGTCGAGCAGGACCTCGCGCTTGTAAAAGTCGTTGAGCTTGCCCTGGATGATCTTTTCGATCACCTGGGGTGGCTTCTTCTGATCCGCCGCCTGGGCTTCGAAGATGGCACGCTCCCGTTCGAGTACGTCCTTCGGAACGTCGTCCCGCCGCAGGTAGCGCGGCTCCGCGGCCGCGATGTGGACCGCGATCTCATGGGCGAGGTGACGAAACTCGTCGTTCCGCGCCACGAAATCGCTCTCGCTATTGAGTTCGAGGAGTACGCCCAGCTGGTGGTTGTGATGGACGTAGGTGGCAATGATGCCCTCGCGCGCGGTACGCGCGGATTTGGTGCCGGCCTTCGCCATGCCCTTCTGGCGCAGCCAATCCTTGGCTTTCTCGAGGTCACCATTGGTTGCCTCGAGGGCGCGCTTGGAGTCCATCATCCCGGCGCCGGTTGCATCCCGCAGCGCTTTGACCTGATCAGCCGAAATCGCCATGGTTACGAATCCTCCGTGACGGTCAGGCTCATTTCTCGTCGTCCAGGGCTTCGTCCTCGTAGAACTCCGCCTCATCGATCTTTGGCATCCCGGCAAATCCTTTCTCGTCCTCTTCCTCTTCTTCCGCGGGACCGAACTCGAACTCGGTCACGGGAACCTCGGGCGCGACCGTGAGTTCTTCAGGACTGATCAGCTGGCGCGCCTCCAGCGCGGCATCGGCGATCTTCGAGGTGATCAGCTTGACGGCGCGGATCGCGTCGTCATTTCCGGGAATGACATGATCGATCTCGTCGGGATCGCAGTTGGAGTCGGTGATGGCGACGATCGGGATGCTGAGCTTGCGGGCTTCGGTGACCGCGATGTGCTCCTTGCGCGGGTCGACGATGTAGACCGCTCCCGGCAGGCGCTTCATCTCGGCCATCCCACCGAAGAAGCGCTCCAGTCGCTGGTACTCCTCTTCGAGCTGGGTGATCGCCTTCTTGCTGCCGGTGAAGCCGCCGTTGTTGCGGATCGCCCGCAGGCTGTTCAGCCGCTCGATCTGGCGGCGCATCACCGTGAAATTCGTGAGCATCCCGCCCATCCAGCGATGATTGACGAACGGCATGCCGGAGCGGCGCGCCTCCAGCTCGATCGATTCCTGGGCTTGCTTCTTCGTGCCGATGAAGAGCACCATCCGGCCGCCGCCCACGACCTCCTTGACCCAGCTCGAGGCGTCGTCGAGCAGCTTGACGGTCTGCTGCAGGTCGATGATGTGAATCCCGTTGCGAGCGGTGAAGATGTACCGCTTCATCTTGGGATTCCAGCGGCTGGTCTGATGACCGAAGTGGACACCAGCCTCGAGCAGTTGCTTGAGCGTGACGAGTGGCATGCGAACGTACCTCCTGTTTCTACTTCCGCCCCCGTCCTCCGGCGACCGGACCTGTGATCAGGCAACCCGACCTGCCGTCAGGAGGCGTGCTTAATGCTCGGGAAAGTATAGCCGCTCACGCCCTGATTGAAACTCGGGTCAGGCGGCAGGAACGGTCGGTTTCTTGGCCCGGGCGCCGCGCGGGCGGGCACTCGTCCGGGCCGCCCGTTCGGGCTTACAGGTCGGGTAGTCGGAGCAGCTTTTGAACTCGCCATAGCGGCCCTGGCGCAGCACCTGTGGCTTGCCGCAGCGCGGACAGGGGTCGTCCATCAGCAGCTCACTGGGCGCCGGCGGCGTCACCGTCCGCTTGCCGCCCTCGATGTAACGGCAGTCGGGATACCCCGTGCAGCCGACGAAGCTGCCGAACCGTCCCTTGCGATTGAGGAGTGGCTTGCCGCACTTGGGGCACACCCGGTCCGCCACGATGTCCGCCGGATCGATTTCCCGCTTGACGTAGCGGCATTTCGGATAACCGGAGCAGGCCACGAACGGACCCCGCTTGCCGGTTCGCTTGACCAGCGGCTTGCCGCAGGTGGGGCAAATTTCACCCGTCGGTTCTGGTGGCGGCGCCTTTTCCTGGCCCTCTCGCCCCTTGATGTAGTCACATTCCGGATAGAGCGAACAGCCGATGAACTCCCCCAGACGGCTCATGCGGTAAACCAGCCGGCCGTTGCGACCCTCTTCCTTGCATTTCGGGCAATCCTCGCCGGTCTCCCGCATCGGCACCTTGACCCGCGCCGTGCCCTCGGCTTTCGTCAGCGTCTTCGAAAAGGGCTTGTAGAACTCGCGGACGATCGGCACCCACTTGCGCCGGCCTTCCTCGACATCGTCCAGCTCCTCCTCCATGCCGGCGGTGAAGCTGACGTCGACGATATCCGGGAAATGCTCGACCAACCAGCCGTTCACTGTTTTGCCCAGCTCGGTGGGCGACAGCCGGCGCTCTTCCTGCTTGACGTAATGGCGGGTCTGGATCACTTCCACCGTCGGCGCGAACGTACTGGGCCGGCCGACCCCGAGCTCCTCCAGCGCCTTGATCAGCGATGCCTCCGTGTAGCGGGGCGGCGGCTGGGTGAAGTGCTGTTCCGGCTTGAGCTCCTGCAGGTTGAGCGGCTCGTCGACCGCCAGCGCGGGCAGCTCCCTCTCCTCGTCGTTGTCGGTGTCCCGCTCCCAGACCCGATAAAAGCCGTCGAACACGAGCACCGATCCGTTGGCTCGAAACACGTAATCGGCGGCGCCGATGTCGACTCGGGTTTGGGCGAACCGCGCCGCGGTCATCTGGCTGGCGGTGAAGCGCTGCCAGATCAGTCGATAGAGCCGGAGTTGGTCCGGGGTCAGAAACGCGCGAACCGAATCCGGGGTGCGCTCGACATCGGTTGGACGGATCGCCTCGTGGGCATCCTGGACCGGGCCCTTGGCCTTGAACTCCACTTTGTCGCGACGCGCGTAGGTCGGGCCGTAACTTTCGGTGATGAAATGGCGGGCCGCGGTCGACGCATCGTCCGAGATCCGGAACGAGTCGGTGCGCATGTAGGTGATCAGGCCCACCGGCCCCTCCGTTCCGAGCTCGATACCTTCGTACAGCTGTTGCGCCAGACTCATGGTCCGGTTCGGTTTCATCCGCAGCCGGTTGGACGCATCCTGTTGCAAGGTGCTCGTCTTGTAGGGCGGAGGGGCGTTCCGGGTGCTGTCCTTGGTTTCGATCGACAGCACCTTGTAGCTGGCACCCTCGAGTTGCGCCATGACGTCGCGCACCTGGGCCTCTTCTTTGAGTTCGAGCTTCTCCTCGTTGCCCTGCTTGCTCAATAGCCGTGCGGCAAATATCCGTCCCGGCAGATCGAGTTTCGACAGCATCGCATCGAGCGTCCACGACTCGACCGCAACGAACTTTTCGATCTCCTCTTCGCGCTCAACGACGAGGCGGACTGCGACGGACTGGACCCGACCAGCGCTCAGTCCCTTTCGGATCTTCTTCCACAGCAAAGGGCTGAGCTTGTATCCGACCAGCCGGTCGATCACGCGACGCGCCTGCTGCGCATCGACGAGGTCCTGATTCATGGGTCGTAGGGCGTTGAGCGCCTTCTCGACGGCGGACGGTGTGATCTCGTGCAGCTCGATGCGACGTGGATCTTTCAGGTGCAGCACATGCGCCAGATGCCAGGCGATCGCCTCACCCTCGCGATCGGGATCTGACGCCAGCAGGATCTCGGACGCACCCTTGGCGGCCGCCTTCAATTCCTTGATGGTGGATTCTTTGCCGGGGATGGTCACGTACTCCGGCTTGAACGCGTGCTCGATGTCGATCCCCAGCGTGCTCTTGGGCAGGTCGCGCACGTGGCCCATGGAGGCACGGATCTCGTACTTGCCACCAAGAAACCGGCCAAGCGTCTTGGCCTTCGCGGGGGATTCAACGATGATCAGGGGGTTTGCCATTTCAGTCTCGAGCGCGGCGGGTGACCGCACCGCAGTCGCCGATTATATAGCCGCTCATTTCTAACAACGTCAAGCGCCGACTCACTTCCTTGCTGTCAAGGTTCATCATGACGGCCAGGTCATCATGATGGCGCGGTTCTACCCAATCAAGCAATTCCCAAACGGCAAAGAGCTCCGGGTCTTGCGGTCCTGAATCCGCGCGCGTACGCGTGCGCGTGCGCGCATGTGTACGCGCGTGTGCGCGCGCACGCGCGTGCGCGAGATCGGCGAATTCGTCGAGCACGTCCTCAACGGTTTGCACCAGCTTGGCGCCGTCTTTGATCAACCGGTGGCCCCCAATCGCGAGCGGATTCTCGATACTGCCGGGCACGCAGAACACCTCGCGCCCCTGCTCGGCGGCCATCCGCGCGGTGATCAGCGCGCCGCTGCGCTCGGCCGCCTCCACCACAACGACGCCAAGGCTGAGGCCGCTGATGATCCGGTTGCGGACCGGAAAGCGACCGGGAAGTGGCAGGGTGCCTTCCTCGGCCTCGGTGATGAGCGCTCCGGAGGCGGCGATCCCGGTCGCGAGCTCGGCGTGTTCCGGGGGGTAGATCCGGTCCAAGCCGGTGGCCATCACCGCCACCGTAGGTGTGCCGCCCTCCAGGGCACCGCGATGCGCGGCGGCATCGATGCCGCGGGCCAAACCGCTGACGACCACCACCCCGGCGTCAGAAAGATCGCGCGCCAGTCGATGCGCCGCCCGGCAGCCATACGGCGTGGCGCGGCGCGAGCCGACGATGGCGATCATCGGCACCGGCGGCAGCCGTCCCCGGACGAAGAGGCGCGGCGGCGGATCGTGGATCTGCTTGAGCAACCACGGATAGGTGGGGTCGGTCAACCACACCGTGCTCTCTCGCCTATCCCCCTCCCCCTTGTGGGGTGGGTCGGGCAGGGGGTCTTCAGCCACTCTCGCGGTACTGCAACGCCTCAGCGACGTGGCTCTGCTCGATCTGCGGCCGGTGGTCGAGGTCAGCAATGGTCCGAGCGACCCGGAGCACCCGGTGGACCGCGCGACCACTCAGCTGCAGGCGATCGGCGGCGGTCTCGAGCAGGACCTGGCTGTTGGCGTCGAGCGCCGCGTCTTTGCGCAGCTGCGTCCCGGACAGCGCGCCGTTGAGTGGACCCTGCGGGCGGCGAGCGTGCTGACGCGCGCGAGCCTGGATGACGCGGTCCCGAACCGTGGCGCTGTTTTCGGCGACGACCTCGGCCCGCAGCAGCTCGCCGGCGGCCTGCCGTGGCACCGTCACCTGCAGGTCGATCCGGTCGCGAATCGGCCCGGAAAGCCGCGCCCGATACCGCTGCCGCTCGAGCGGGGTGCACTCGCAGAACCGTTTTGGATCGCCGGCAAAACCGCACGGGCAGGGATTGGCGGCGGCGACCAGGATGAACCGGCCGGGCAACACTGCGTGGCCGCGGGTCCGCGCGACCGCCAGCTTGCCTTCTTCTAGCGGCTGGCGCAGCGACTCGAGCGCGTCGCGGCGGAATTCGGTGATCTCATCCATAAAGAGCACGCCCCGATGGGCCCTTGTGACCTCGCCGGGCCTCGGCGCCGCGCCGCCACCGCCCACCAGCGCCGCCGGCGAGATGGTGTGATGCGGGGCGCGGAACGGTGGGACCTCGAGGAGTCCCGCCCCCGGAGGCAGCATGCCGACACAGGACGCGATCGACGTCACCTCGACGGCTTCCTGCTGGGTCAGGCCCGGCAGGATGCCGGGCAGGGCGCGGGCCAGCAAGGTCTTGCCCGCCCCCGGCGGACCTACCAATAAAAGATGATGCGCTCCGGCGGCGGCGACCTCGAGGGCGCGCTTGGCGTGCGGCTGGCCACGAACGTCAGCCAGGTCGATCAGGATCGACACCGGCGAAACGACGTCGGCAGCAGCCCTCGCCGCCTCGGTCAGCGGCGCCCCGTCCTCCCAGTGCGCCTTGAGGTCGCGGAGGTGATCAACCCCAATCACCGGAGCCGCGGTGGCGATCCGGGCTTCGGCGACGTTCGCCGACGGTACGTAGAAGCGCCGAACCCCCAGCCGGTCGAGGTGAGCGGTGATCGCCAGTGTGCCGCGGATGGGGCGCACGGCGCCATCGAGTGCGAGCTCCCCGAGCCAGGCCGCATCGCTCGGGAGCCGGCGGTCCAGCGCAGCGTTGACGACCGCCGCCGCGATCGCGAGATCGAACCCGGTGCCCTCCTTGGGGAGCTGCGCCGGAGCGAGGTTGACCGTCACCCTCCGGCCCGGGAATTCGAAGCCGCTGTTGTTGATCGCGATCTTGACGCGTTCGCGTGCCTCCTGGAGGGCGCGGTCACCCAACCCGACGATGTGAAACCCCGGCAATCCATCCGCGATATCGGCCTCCACCTCGACCCGGACCCCGTCGAGGCCGAACACCGTCCCGCACAGCGCCCTGGCCAGCACCGCCGCCGATCTTACACTATTTTGTCTATCTGCCAACAACTAACGGAGAGAGACCTCGAGGTCGTCGTAGGCTGCGTCTTGATCAGAGCGATGAACTGGAAACGGACCGCGGCCCGCCGCCTTGGCTGGCTCACCACCCTCCCCTATCGGGCCAATCCCCGGGTCCGTATTGCTCCGGGCCTCCTCGGCAACGGCCGGCTTCGCATCAGCGGGCCGGGACGGGTCGAGCTGGATGCGGACGTCAACGCCTGGTCGCATGCCGAAGTCAATCACCTGGTCACGACTCGCCCCCAGGCGACGATTCGGATCGGCCGCAACGCCCGGCTGAACGGCTGCACCATCGTCGCGGCCGACCGCGTCGAGGTAGGTGCGGATTGCGTCTTGGGGTCATGCGAGGTGCGCGATCATCTTCCCTATTCCGAGCCGCCCGGCGACCGGCGCCGTCCCGGGATCCCGCAGCCGGTGGTCATCGAAGCCAACGTCTGGATCGGCGGTCAGGTCTCGATCCTGCCGGGCGTCAGGATCGGGCGCGATTCGGTGGTCGGGATTCACGCCGTGGTCTTCGACGACGTACCGCCGGGTGTGATCGTCGGCGGAAACCCGGCCCGCGTGCTTCGGCCGCTTGATTCGGCGGTCAGCGGGGATAATCGAGCCAGTGAAGGCCAATCCGCCGCCGACCATCTGTGACCAGTGCAAACACATGCCGCGCTGGGAGCGCATCAACGGCCCGGATCAGACCGTGCGGCTCGAGGACGGCCGCCAGGTGGTCCGCCGAGGACAGGTCTGGGTGTGCACCCACTGCGGCCACCAGGTCCCGGTCTCCTTCGAAGCGTGGACCTGAAGGCTCGGCCGGCGTCGCAGGCTGATGCCGCCACCGCCGACCGGCTCGGAAGGCTCCAGCAGGTGCTTCACGAGCGTGTCCGGCGCGACATCGATGCCTCGCCGCCACTGCTGCGCGCTGGCGTCCTGATTCCGCTCGTGTGGCGCGGCCACGGCCTCGAGGTGCTCCTCACCCGACGGACGGACACGGTCCTGACCCATAAGGGGCAGATCTCCTTTCCCGGCGGGCAACGCGAAGATGCCGACGCCGAAACGATTGAAACCGCACTCCGTGAGAGCTACGAGGAAATCGGCCTCGAACCGTCGCGGGTCACGGTGCTCGGCGAGCTGGACGACGTCTTCACCGCGGTCAGCAGTTTCGTGATCACGCCGGTCGTCGGCCTGGTCGAGGGCGAGATCGACGATCTACGGCTGGCGCCGGATGAGGTCCGCAGCCTGCTGATCGTGCCCGTCGATCAGCTGCTCGACCCGCAGGTGCACACGAGCGAGACTCGTAGCGTCGGCGAGCAGCAGTATCGGATTCACTACTACACCGTCGGCGACGACGTCATCTGGGGCGCCACCGGCCGGATCGTTTACCAGTTCCTCAAGGCCTGGGAAGAAGCCGCCTGAAGGCACTCGGCGCGTTTCTGGACGAGACCCTTCAGTCGCAACCTGACGTGCTCGAGAGACTACTGCGAGACGCACTTCCCCCGCCCGCCCTCTCGCGGCTGTCCGGACGGTCCCGAATCTTTCTGGTCGGCACCGGGACCAGTTACCACGGCGCCCTGGTCGGTCAGTATTTGATGCGGAGCGCCGGCGTCGATGCGTGGGCGATTCCGGCCTTCGAGTTCGTCAACTATCCACCGCGCATCAAGGCCGACGACGGCCTGCTGCTCTTGAGCCATCGAGGAACCAAGCGCTTCAGCCAGGCGGCGCTCGACGCCTTTGACAACCGTGATCACTGGTTGGCCATCACGGGCGAGGGTTCGCCACTTCGCGGCCCGGGCGTCATCACAACCGTGGCGCAGGAGCGGTCGCCGGTGCACACGGCCAGCCACACCGGGGCGATGGTCAGGTTGGCCCAGTTGGCGCTCGCCGTCGGTTCGCCTCCGTGGGAGGTTGAGCTTGCCCGTGTGCCCGGCGCCATCCGGGCCGCGCTCGCCCTTCGCCCGCAGGTCATCCAGGCTATGGATCGTGTGCACTTCCGACGCGTCGTCCATTTCGTCGGTGGCGGTCCCGCCTACGCCACCGCGCTCGAGGGGGCGCTGAAGTTGCGCGAAGCTGCCTACGTGAGTACCGAGGGTCACGACGTGGAAAGCATCTTGCACGGCCCGCTGATCAGCCTGAACGCCGAGGACTCGGCGGTGGTGATGGCGCAACCCGGTGCCAGCCTGGAGCGGACCGCGGAGCTGACGGCGGCGCTCCACGAGATCGGGACGCCCACGCTTGCGGTCGGTCCCGCCGCTGCCGGCTTGACCGACACCACGGCTCGCCTGGAGACGCCGGCGATCGACGAGCTGTTAGCTCCGATCGTCAACGTCGTCCCACTGCAGTGCCTGGCGCTGGAGGTGTCTCGTCACCTGGGTGTCGACGCGGATAGCTTCCGAAAGGAAGGGCGATATGCGGCCGCGCAAACGAAGTTCAGCTTGTGAGGTACGGGGTGGCGCCCGATTCCGCGGTCGCCGACAGCTAGTCGATAGCGTTCTTGATGTGGTCGACGCGGATCAAGTGGCCCTGACGCATCGTCAGGCCAACGACGTCGAACCGGACCGGCCCGTGATGTGGGCGCATCTTTAAGTAGTACAAGCCGAGCTGGCGCAGCTTTCGGATCTTTCGCGCATCCACGGCCTCCTGTGGGAGGCCGAAGCCGTGGCCCGCCCGGGTCTTGACCTCGACGAAGACCAGTGTCCGGCCGTCAATCGCCACCAGGTCCAACTGGCCGAGCGGCGTGCGCACATCCCGGCCCACGATCTCGTAACCCAGGCCACGCAGGTGGTCTTCGGCGAGCGCCTCGCCGCTAATCCCGAGCGGATTGACTGGCAAAGGCGGCGGCCTCCAGCTCGGCGCGCGTCCGGATCGAAATGAACGAGCGCCGGTGCAGCGGGCTCAGACCGTGCCGGTCCATTGCCGACAGGTGGTCGGGCGTCGGGTAGCCCTTGTGCGCCTCGAAGCCATACCCGGGAAACTTCGCCGCCATTCGCATCATCAGCCGGTCGCGGGTCACCTTGGCCAGGATGCCGCCGCACATGATCGAGATCGAGCGCCGGTCGCCCTTGACGATCGGCAGCTGCGGGGTCAGCGCCTCGGGCAGCAAGAAGCCATCGATCAGCAGGTAGTCGATCCGCCGGCCGAGTTGCTGGAGCGCAATCCCCATGGCCCAGCGGTTCGCCCGCGACACGCCCACCCGATCGATCTCGTCAACCTCGATGGTGCCGACCCCCCAGGCTTCGGCGCCCTCGAGGATGCAGTCGTAATAGTGGTCGCGCTCCTCCGCGGTCAGCAGTTTGGAGTCGTTGATGCCCTCGCAATGAAAGTAGGGCCGCATGATCGCCGCGCCCGCCACCACCGGCCCGGCCCAGGGTCCGCGCCCTGCCTCATCGACGCCGGCAACCGTCGCGTAACCCAGCCCGAACGCCTGCCGCTCGAAGACCCAGAGGTCTCGGTCAGCTTTCGGCGGTTTCGGGCGTTTCTTCGCTTGCGGTTTCTCGGTCGGCGGGGACGGCGCTGGCAACGGCTTGACGCTTCTCCCGGATACGGGCGCTCTTCCCAACTTTCCCTCGCAGGTAATACAGCTTGGCCCGGCGCACCTTGCCGTGCCGAACCACATCGATTCGGTCGATGCGCGGGGAGTGCAGCAGGAAGCTGCGCTCGACGCCAACCCCGTGGGCGATGCGGCGGACGGTGAACGCTTCTTTGGTGCCGCTGCCGCGGCAGCCAATCACGATCCCTTCGAAGATCTGCACCCGCTCGCGATTGCCCTCCACCACCCGGGCGTGCACCTTCACGGTGTCGCCGGGGGTCAGGGTTGGCACCTTATCCCGCTTGGCCTCGGCTTGCAGGAGATCGATGACGTTAGACACGGCGTACAAGGATACCATTGGCCGCGCGATTTGCCCTATCGCTCGCGCTTGCTGAGCAGGTCGGGGCGGCGCCGGCGAGTTCGTTCGGACGCCTGGGCCCGCCGCCAGCGCTCGATTTCGGCATGGTGGCCGGAGAGCAGTACCTCGGGGACGGCATGACCTTCGAAGACCGCCGGCCGCGTGTAGTGCGGATACTCGAGCAGCTCTTCGGCGAACGATTCGTCTTTTGGTGAGTCCTCGGATCCGAGCACACCCGCGAGGAGCCGGCCGACCGTGTCGATCAGCACCATCGCCGGCAACTCGCCGCCGGTCAGCACGTAGTCGCCGATCGAGATCTCGCGATCGGCGAGGTGCGCCGCGACGCGCTCGTCCACCCCTTCGTAGCGGCCGCAGATCAGGTAGAGATCCTCGTTCGCCGCCAGTTCCCTGACCAGTTGCTGCGTGAGCCGCTCACCCTGCGGACTCAGCAGGATCACGGGCCCCTTGCCGCCCCGAGCCCGGACCGCCTCGAAGATCGGCTCCGGCTTGAGCACCATCCCGGCACCGCCGCCGTAGGGGACGTCATCCACCTGCCGATGCCGGTCGTGCGTGTAATCGCGCAGGTTGTGAACGCGCAACGTGATCAGACCGCCGGCCAGTGCTCGGCCGGTCACGCCCGAACTCAGCGGTCCGGGAAACAGCTCCGGAAAGAGGGTGAGCACCTCGACGATCACCCCTCGGCTTCCTCCGGCCGGTCGACCGTAATGACGCCTTGATCCGGCGTGATCGACCGGACGACGCTGCGGATCATCGGAATCAGGATCTCGCGGTCGCCGCTGGTCACTCGTAGCACGTCATTCGCCTCGTAGGTCAATACCTCGGCGACCCGGCCGATCTCGCGGCCGTCGCGAGCCTCGAGGACCTTCAGACCGACGAGTTGAAAATGATAGAAGCGGTCGGCCGGCAGCCGGCGTGCCTCGGACAGCGGCAGGGTGCAGTACTCGCCGGTCAGCAGCTCCGCGGCGCCGCGATCGTCGATGCCGTTGAAGGTGACCAGTAGTCCACCGTCCTGGCCCTCGGCTCGAACGACGGTGAGACGCCGGCCTGCCACCTCGACCTCATTGCCAGGGGCAAATCGGTCCGGAAAGTCGGTCAGCAGCTCGATCCGCAGCGCTCCTTTGACCCCGTGGGCTTTCAGGACGCGGCCGATCCGCAGCGCTGGCTCGGCTTCGGTCACACGATCTCGACCATCACCCGGTCATGGTTTTTCAGCGCCGCCGCGCGCACCACCGCGCGGATGGCGTCGATATTTCGGCCGCCGCGGCCGATCACCTTGCCAACGTCATCGGTCGCGAGCGTCACCTCGACCCGGTTCGTGCGCTCGCCCTCGACCATCGCCACTTTGACATCCTCCGGCTTCGACACCATCGCCTTGATGATGTAGCTCACCAGGTCGGTGTAGTCGTGCACCGCTATGGCCCCTTGGTCGCGGCGGCCGTCTCGCCGCCTGGCGAAGCCGCGGCTGGCTCCGATGCGCCGGCTTTGGCGGCAGCAGCGGCGGCTTCCGCTTTCGAGGGCTTGGTCGGCCGCTTCTTGGCGGATTCCTTCGGAACCAACCCCAGGTCGATGAGGAAGGCCCGGGCCGTATCCGACGGCCGCGCTCCCTTCTTCAGCCAGGCCTTGACCTTCTCCTGGTCGATGTTGAGCTTGACCGGCTCGGTCATCGGGTCATAGGTGCCGAGGATTTCGATGAATTTGCCATCTCGTGGTGAGCGGGTGTCGGCCACCACCAGCCGGTAGAACGGATGCTTCTTTGCGCCGATGCGCCGTAGACGAATCTTTACGGACAAGTCCAACCTCCTTTAACTTCGCAAGAGCTGGGCGGGATCGATGGGCAATCCCTTGATGTGCTTCCCCTTCCCCATCTGCTTCATCATCTGCTGCATCTGTTGGAACCCCTTCAGCAACCGGTTGACGGCCGCGATATCGGTCCCCGACCCGCGGGCGATCCGCCGCCGTCGGCTGCCATCGATCGACTCCGGCCGCTCGCGCTCCGCCAGCGTCATCGACAGGATGATCGCCTCCATCTCCTTGAGTTGATCGTCAGTGGGGAGCGCCCCGGCGAGGTTCTTGATCTTGCCGGCGCCCGGAAGCATTCCGATGATGCCTTCCAGTGGGCCCATCTTCTTCACCTGCTTGAGCTGCTCCATGAAGTCGGTGAGGGTGAGCCGTCCGGCACGCAGCTTCTTCTCCATCGCCTGGGCCTGCGATTCGTCGACGTGTTCCTGCGCCTTCTCGATCAGGGTCAGCACGTCGCCCATACCGAGGATGCGGGAGGCCATCCGGTCGGGGTAGAAGACCTCCAGGTCGGTCAGCTTCTCGCCGACGCCGACGAATTGGATCGGGCACTGGGTCACCGCCCGCAAGGACAACGCCGCCCCGCCGCGCGCGTCGCCATCCAGCTTGGTCAGGATCGCGCCGGTCAACGAGATGGTTTTCTGGAAGGCCTCGGTGACATTGACCGCCTGCTGGCCGGTCATGGCATCGAGCACCAGCAAGCGGTGCTGGGCGGGTACCGCCTCTGTGATCCGCTTGAGCTCGTCGAGGAGATCCTGATCGACCTGCAGCCGCCCCGCGGTGTCGACGATCACGACGTCGGCGTTGACCCGGCGGGCCTCCGCCAGGGAATCCTTCGCGATCTTCACCGGGTCCGTCTCACGCGGCGCGAAGGCCGGCGCATTGATGCTCTTCGCCAGGACCTCGAGCTGTTCCATCGCGGCGGGCCGGCGGACGTCGGTCGACACGAGCAAGGGCCGGTGACTCTCGCGGCGGGTAAAGAGGGCGAGCTTCCCGGCGGTGGTGGTCTTTCCCGATCCCTGCAGACCGGCCAGCACGATCACGGTCGGTGGAGTTGGCGCGTAGGTCATCGGCAACCGCTCACCGAGCAGCCGAACCATCTCCTCGTCGACGATCTTCACCAATTGCTGCCCGGGGTTGAGGCTGTCCATCACCTCGGCACCGATCGCGCGCGCCCGGATGGACGCGATGAAGTCCTTGACGACCCTGTAGTTGACGTCGGCCTCGAGCAGGGCAAGTCGCACTTCCCGGAGCCCGGTGTCAACATCGGCTTCATTCAGCTTGCCGCGGCCGGTCAGTTTCTTCAGCGCCTGGTCGAGGCGTTCGGTCAGGGACTCAAACATGCTGGGCTCGCGCCAGGCCGAGTTTGCGCTCGTAGTCGTCGAGGTTGGTCGCCGTCCGTCGGATCACGTCGTAAACCGCGGTGCGGGAGACACGCTCGCGCTCGGCGATCTCGCCGTACGACCAATCCAGCTCCCAGGCCAGGTGGAGGATGCGACGCTGGTGGTCGGTGAGGAGTGGGCCGTACAGGTCGAGCAGGCGCAGCTGGCGCTGCCGTCGGCGGGTACTGTCAAGCATTTAGCCTTGACAGTATAGCGATCAGCGCTCCCGGGCCCGCCTCTCCTCGTTGCCCACGACGAACTGGATCATCCACATGATGCCGAGGACCACGGCGCCCAGCGCCACCAGTCCGACGAAGCCCAGAAAAACCCCCAGGATGATAACGCTCAGCTGGACTCGTCCTCGTCGGTGGGCTCGACCCGCTCGTCCTGCAGGATCTCGAGCGCCGCGGCGGCCTGCTCGCGCGGCACCCAGAGGTCGACCGCGGACAGCTCGCCGGTGGTCTCGGGGATGACGGCCGCAACTGCCTCATTCCGAAAATACACCTCGATCCCAGAGGACTCGAGGACGGCCTTCCAGAGATCGGCTTCGGGCAGGCCGTTGGCCGTGACCAGCTTGACGAACGCACCGGGATCATGCTTTTGCGTCAAAGGCTCTTGCGTCATCGGCTCTCCTCCATCCGCAACAACGCATCCAGGTATTGCTCAGGGTCGAATCGATTCAGATCGTCGAGGCCCTCGCCGATGCCGACCAGCTTGACCGGGACCGCCAACTCCGCTTCGATACCAAGCACGACACCGGCTTTCGCGCTGCCATCCATTTTCGTCACCGCGAGGCCGGTCAGACCGATCGCCTCCTGGAACACCTTAACCTGTTGGGCCGAATTCTGGCCGATGTGGGCGTCCAGCACCGCCAGCGTCTCCTGCGGTGAGCGCTGGTCGAGGCGTTGCAGCACCCGCCGGACTTTGCGCAGCTCCTCCATCAGGTCGGTGCGGGTGTGCAACCGGCCCGCGGTGTCGATGATCACGGTGTCGGCGCCGCGCGCGCGGGCCGCCTGGACGGCGTCGAACGCCACCGCGCCAGGATCTGATCCAGGCTGGTTGGCGACGACGTCGACCTGCGCCCGGTCTCCCCACAGCCGCAGTTGGTCGATGGCAGCGGCGCGGTAGGTGTCGGCGGCGGCCAGCAGCGGGCGACGGCCCTCGCCTCGCAGCAAGTGGGCGAGCTTGCCGATGGTCGTCGTCTTGCCCGAGCCATTGACCCCCACCACGAGCAGTACCGCCGGCGAGCCCTCGAGGTTCAGCGTGCGTGGACGGCTTGCCAGGTCGCCGCCAAGCTCGGTCTTGAGATAACTCAACGCCTGCGCAGGCGAGCGTAAGTGTGCGCCCGCCGCCTGCTGCCGCAGGTTGGCGACTACGCGCTCGGTGGTGGAGACGCCGACATCTGCGGCGATCAGGCTGGCCTCGAGGTCGTCCCAGAAGGCGGCATCGAGCGCCGGACGCCCGAAGACCTCCTTGAGGTCCGCGACGTAGGCCTGCCGGCCGGCCTCCAGACTCTTCGAGAAGCGTTTCCAGAAGCCCTGTCGTTGGGTCTCCGGTTCAACCGGCATTTGGGTATGTCCCGTCAGGCGGTCCGTTCACCAACCGGAATCAGGGCGTCGTGCTGCAGCCGCACGGAAACAATCCGCGAGATGCCGTGCTCCGCGAGCGTGACCCCGTACAGGACTTCGGCCTGGGCCATGGTGGAGTGGTTGTGGGTCACGATCAGGAACTGCTGGTCGGCCGCCAGTCGTTTGAGCACTCGGTTGAATCGCACCACGTTCGCGTCATCGAGCGCCGCGTCGACCTCGTCCAGCACGTAGAACGGACTGGGATTCACGGCCTGCAGGGCGAACAGGAAGGCGAGGGCCGTCAGCGCCCGCTCGCCGCCGGACAGCAACGTCAGCGGTTGCAACCGTTTCCCCGGCGTCTGCGCCAGGATCTCCACGCCATCATCCAGCGGGTTGCCCTCGGGCTGGGACTCCAGCCGCAAGGTCGCGCGTCCGCCCTCGAAGAGCTCACCAAAGAATTCCTGGAAGTTCACGGCAACCGACTGGAAGACCGTCCGGAAACGACTGTCGATTTCTTCTTCCAACCGCTGCCGGAGCTCGGTCAGTTGTGCTGCCGCCTGTTCGAGGTCGGCAAGCTGGGCGCCGAGACTCTCGCAGCGATCACGGACCTGGGTGTACTCGTCCGGCGCGAGCAAGTTGACCGCTCCCATGCCATCCAGGCGTCGCTGCAACCTGGAAACCTCGCGTTCGGTTTTCTGCCAATCCACTTCTTCGGCTGGGTCGCCCTCGTCTTCGACCGGCTGGTCTCCTTCGCGCAATCCGGCGGCGCAGCGATCGACCTCGCCCTGGGAAGCGTCGCGCTCAGCGGCCGCCGCGGCGCAGGCATCGTCGGCATGGGCGAGCTCGACCTGGAGCGTGACATTGCGCTGCTCGTCCTCTCGCAGCTGTGTCTCCAGCGCCGCCAGTGCATCGTCATCAGGAAGCTCCGCCGACTCGAGGGCGGCCAGCTCGGCGGTGAGTGCGTCGGACAGATCGAGCCACCGGCGGCGCTCCTCATTGATCAGGGCCGGCTGGACAGCCAGGTCTTCCTCGGCGGCGCGGCGTTGGGCGAGTTCATCGCCGTGCGACCGGTGCACCTGTTGGGCCCGCTCCAGCTGCCGGGCGAGGTCGTCGGAGCGCTGGCGCGCGAGCGCCGCCCGCAGTTCCGTTTCCTGGCGTCGCTTGACGAAGTCCGACAACGCCGTTCCTGCCGCATGGATCTGCTGCTGGGACTCGGCGAGCTGGTCGGTGAGTGCAACGTCCCGCTCGGCGATCGCGCGCTCGCGGGCGAGCGCATCGTCTTG
>Ga0066706_10000012_pt1 | contig 26795 bp, 25 predicted proteins | sample GraSoiAngelo_155_FD_67274 | JGI IMG/M metagenome (GOLD analysis project Ga0066706, IMG submission 67274) | Grasslands soil microbial communities from the Angelo Coastal Reserve, California, USA - 14_1009_13_30cm | ecosystem: Environmental > Terrestrial > Soil > Grasslands | place: USA...
CCGCACTGGATCCGGAAGGTCGCGCTCTGGCCGGGGGCGACCGCGGACGCCGGGCATCGCCACTCGCGCGGAGCGTCCATGGACGCATGGTACCATCAGAACGATGCTCGCGATCGACGCCCACGACCTCGCCAAGACGTTCCGGACCGGCTGGCCCCGACGCCGGGAGACGCACGCGCTTCGCGGCGTCTCCCTGACGGTTGCGCGCGGCGCGATCGTCGGCGTGCTCGGCCCGAACGGCGCCGGCAAGACGACGCTCCTGTCGATCCTGACGACCCTCCTCGTGCCGGATCGCGGGCGGGCCACGATCCTCGGTCACGACCTCGCCCGCGAGCCCGGCGCGATCCGACGTCGGCTCAACATGGCGAGCGGCAACGCCTCGTTCCTCTGGAGCCTGCGCGTCGAGGAGATCATCGCCTTCTACGGACGACTCTATGGGCTCGGCGGACGCGCGCTCGCCGCGCGCGTGGAGGAGCTGCTGGGGTTCGCCGAGCTCGGGCCGCATCGCCGCGTGCCGTACAACGAGCTGTCGACCGGGCTCAAGCAGCGCCTCGCGCTCGCGAAGTCGCTCGTCAACCAGCCCGAGCTCCTCTTCCTCGACGAGCCCACCCTGGGTCTCGACCCCGACGTCGCCATTCGGCTGCGCGCGCAGATCGCGGCGCTCCGGCGCCGGCGCGGCACCACGATCGTGCTGACGACCCATTACATGCGCGAGGCCGAGGAGCTGTGCGACGAGATCGCGTTCATCAAGAGCGGACGCCTGCTCGCGCACGGCAGTCCCGAGGAGTTGAAGCGCGCGATCAGGCTCGGCGACGTGATCGCGCTGCGCGTTGAGGCGGGGGGTGCCGCCGCGCTCGCCGGCCTGCCCGGCATCCTCCGGACGACCGCCGAGGACGGTCGCGTCGAGCTGACGGTGGACTCGGCGCAGAAGCGGCTGGGGGAGGTGCTGCAGCGGCTCCACGAGTCGGGCGCGGTCGTGCGCGACCTCGAGGTCCGCGAGCCCCAGCTCGAGGACGTGTTCATCGAACTGGCGAAATGATGCGCCATGAGCTGATTCGGATCTGGGCGTTCGCGCTGCGCAACCTGCTCATGGCGTCGCGCAACATCTTCTTCGTCTTCGAGCTGACCTTCTGGCCGACGGTGGGCGTGCTCTCCATCGGGCTCATGACGCGGTTCCTCAGGCTCTCGCCGGCGGACACCTCTTTCGTCCTGATCGGCACGGTGGCCCTCTCGACCGTCCAGGTGTGCCAGCTCGACGTCGCCTATGCGGTGCTCTACGACGTCTGGAGCAAGTCGATGAAGCACCAGTTCCTCGCGCCAATCGCCGTGCGGCACCTGACGCTCGGCTCCTGGCTCGTCGGCATCGCGCGCGGGCTCGTGGTCTTCGCCCTCCTGGCCGGGCTCGCCTGGTGGGCCTTCGATTTCAACCCGTTCCGGATCGGCGGGGGCGCGCTGGCCGTCTTCCTCCTCGGCTGCTTCCTCACCGCGTGGATCGTCGGCGTGCTCGTCTGCGCGCTCGTGATGCTGTTCGGCACCCGCGCCGAGGCGTCGGCCTGGGCCACGGTGAACCTGGTGCTCGTCCTCTCCGGCATCTACTACCCGGTCTCCTTGCTGCCGGGGCCGGTCGCCGCCGTCGCCTCCGCGATCCCGCTCACGTATTTCCTCGACGCGTTCCGGTCGCACTTCGGCTTCGCGTCCGGGTTCGCGTCGCCGCTCGCCCGGGGCTTCGGGCTGTCGGCGGCCTACATCCTGGCGGCGCACTGGGGGCTGCGGGCGGCCCTCGACCGCACGCGTCGCAGCGGCCTCTTGCTCAAGATGTCCGAGTAGCCCGCCCGACGACGGAGCCCCCATGACCGATCCACTCGCGTCGGCCTTCGCCCGGCTCTCCCCGACGACGCTCTGCGACGTGCTCACGCGCGACCGCGTGATGGACATCGGCATCCGGCCCCTCTGGCCGGGCATGCCCCGGGTCGCGGGGCCGGCCTATCCGGTTCGGTGCCCGCCCGGCGACAACCTGATGCTCCACGCCGCGATCTACCGGGCCGCGCCCGGGGCGGTCATCGTGGCGGAGGGGGGCGACACCGCGTACGCGCTCGCGGGCGGCAACGTGTGCGCGGTCGCCCAGAAGCGGGGTATCGCCGCCTTCGTCCTGGACGGCGTGATCCGCGACCTCGCGGAGACGCGCGCGCGCGGCTTCCCGGTCTTCGCCCGGGGCGTCGTGCCGTTCCCGGGCGGGAAGGACAAGGTCGGCGCCCTGAACAGTCCCGTGCGGTGCGGAGGCGTCCAGGTGGATCCCGGCGACATCGTGGTGGCCGACGAGGAGGGGATCGTCGTGGTCCCCGCGGCCGGGGCGGTGGGGGTGCTGGCGGCCGCCCAGGCCAAGGCCGCGCGGGAGGAGGCCGAGAGCCTGGAGGCGTGGGAGAAGGCGCACCGCGCCCGCGTCGAGGAGATCCTCCGGCAGAAGGGGCTCACGGCCTGAAGGCGATCGCCCCTGAGATGAGCCGCGCCATCTTCCGTCTCACCCATCCCGGCCGCGCCCCCCCGCGCGCGACGCCGAGGCTCGGGTCCAGGGGCGCCGAGCCGAACCGTCGGCGGCCGACCTCGTCCCCGGCGGCGTTCCGGTACACGACCTCGTCCTTGACCAGATCGTATTCGGGAATCGCGGGGTCAGTCCACCGCCGCGCGAAGTACTGATAGAAGGCCGGGAACAGACTTGTTGGATCCTGGCGGTGCACGAACACGTACTCGGGCAGGACCTGCACGTCGAGGCCGGGATGGTAGTGCTGGACCCACACGTAGTCGCCGAGGATCGCCAGCTTCCAGAGGGGCGGATCCGGGTAGAGCTTCAGCTCGATGCTCTTCTGGGCGGTGCGGAGCGCCGCCAGGAAGTCGACGGCCTCCCGCACCTGCCGCCGCAGGCTTTCCTGAGTGATCGCGGGATTCCGGATGGTCCGGGCGCGCTCGAGCGCCCCCCGGCTCTCCGGGTCCAAGAGCATGATCTTCGCCGTCCGGCACGTCTGGAGGGCGGCGTGCAGGTCTCCCTTCGGATCGACGAACGTACGGAGCCCGGTCGAGCCGATGAGCATGATGTCCCGCATCGCCGCCTGCCGCTCCTTCGATCGGCGGATCGTCCGTCGCGCCAGCACGCCCCTGCGGGGCGTGACGTGGACCATCCCGGCCGCCCGGGCCATCTTGCTGAGCGAGCGGTTCCTCCAGTTCGTCCGGGCGTGGTTGAAGACGAGGATCAGCACGAAGGCCACCACGACTTCGGTCGAGATCAGGAAGAGCCGTTCGTTCTGGACGAAGGCCCAATAGGCGAGGAGCCGTCGGGCGGCAAAGCTGAACGTGACCGGCAGGGACGCCGCGATTGCCGCGCTGAGCGCGATAATCGAGACGTGATAGAGGAGGAGCAGCGGGGCCTTGATGACCCGCGCCGCGCGCTCGAGGGCGTGCGCGGCGACCCCCCCGGCGGCGGCGATCAGTCCGGCTGCGCGTCCGAGCCGAGAGGCCGTCACGCCCTCCTGCCTCGGGCGCCGACCCTCGCTCGCTCGGCGCCCGTCAGCGCCGCGTCGCCCCGGGCGCCCATTCGGCTCGGGCTCAGGACAGAATGAGCAGGGCGGTGATCAGCAGAAGGGCGATCCCGGCGGCCGGTCCCGCACCGTCGTCGGAGACGCGCTCAGACAGGGAGGCGATGAGCCGGATCTGCCGGTCGTCGAGCGTCACGAGCTTGTCCGCCGCCCTCCGCCGGACCGCCGGATCGGCGGTGCGCCCGTCCAGGACCGAGAGGATCCCCGCGATCTCTCGCTGGCGCTCGGTCGCCGCCACGGACACCGCGCGCGGGGGGGGCGCCGCGGTCGCGGGGATCGACCCCGACACGGCGAGGGGCAGCGTCGTCAGGGAGACAGCGAGAGCAATACTCATCCTCTTCATAAGCGTCCTCGCTTTGGGGCCGGTCGGCCGAGAGGTGGTGCGAATCGATCTGCGGTGCGCGACGACACCTACCCGCGCACTCGCACCAGGCTAGGGCACGGCGGTGCGGCCGGCAATCAGGTAAAACCCTTATCCGGGGCCCCACCGACCGCGTCAGTGGGTGACGGAGCCCCCCGCGACGTTAATCGCCTGGCCGGTGAGGTAGCCGGCGCCCTCCGAGGCCAGAAACGCGGTCAGCTCGGCGACGTCCTCGACGGTCGCCAGGCGGCCGAGCGGGATGGCCGCGGCGCGCTTGGCCACCTCGGCGGCGCGTAGCGCGGGGTCGAAGCCCCCGTCGGGCCGCCGGCCCAGATAGTCGAGGCGATCTGTGTCCGCCGGGCCCGGGCAGATCGCGTTCACGGTGATCCCGGCCGGCGCCAGCTCCAGCGCCAGCGCCTGGGTGAAGCCAATCACGCCGAACTTCGAGGCGCAGTAGGCCGCCATACGCGGGTAACCGAGCTTGCCACAGTTCGACGACATGTTGATGATCCGGCCGCCGCGTTGCTGGCGGAGCATGGCGGCGGCCGCGGCGCGGGCGCAGAGGTACGTGCCCTTCAGGTTCGTGTCGAGCACGATGTCCCACGCGTCCTCGGAGAGCTCGGTGACGGGCGCCCGGTCGGCGCCGGGCGGCGCCGCCGCGTTGTTGACGAGGATGTCGAGCCGCCCGAGGGTGGCGAGGGTCGTCGCGATCACGCTGTCGATCTGGGTGGCCGCACGAACGTCGAGCGTCAGCGCCAGCGCCCGGCGCCCTTCCTTCCCGACCTCACCCGCCGTGTCCTCGAGCCCGCGCCAGCCGCCGTCCGGCTTCGCGGGGACGACCCGCACCCCGCGCGGGGCGAGGTCGGTGACGACCACGTCGGCGCCGGCCCGCGCCAGCCGCCGGGCGATCGCCCGGCCAAAGCCGTGCTCGCCCGCGGCACCGGTGACGAGCGCGACCCGGCCGTCGAGGGGGGTGGTCACCGGTCGAGGAATTTGACGATGCTCGAGGCGATGCCGGCGGGGTCGAGGCCGTGCTTCGCGTACAGGCCCTGGGCGGGACCGGACTCGCCGAAGCCCTGGACGCCGAGCCGCTTGAGCGGCGTGGGAAGCGCCTCGCCGAGCAGCTCGGCGACGGCGCCGCCGAGGCCGCCTGCCAACGAATGGTCCTCGACGGTGACCACGTGCCCCGTCTTGCCCGCCGAGCGCAGGATCAGCTCCTCGTCGAGGGGTTTGATGGACGCGACATTGACCACCTCCACCCCGATCCCGTCGGCGGCGAGCCGCCGGGCCGCCTCGAGCGAATTGGCGACGGTGCCGCCGGTGGCGAGGATCGCGACGTCGGCGCCCGGCCGCAGCACGACCGCCTTCCCGAGCCGGAACCGGTAGCCCGGCGGGGACACTGGCTCCAGGGCCTGGCGCGTCAGGCGGAGGTAGAACGGCCCGTCGTGCTCGACGGCGTACGCCACCGCCTGCTTCGTCTCGACCTCGTCCGCCGGCTGAACCACCGGGATGTTCGGCAGCGCGCGGATGCACGCGATGTCCTCGAGGCCCATCTGGCTGTAGCCGTCCTCGCCGATGGCGATGCCCGCGTGGGTGCCGACCAGCTTCACGCCGGCGCGGGTGTAGGCGATCGAGACGCGGATCGTCTCGAAGCGGCCGGCGAGGAAGCACGCAAACGAGCAGACGAACGGCACCCGGCCGGTGAGGGCGAGCCCGGCGCCGATCCCGAGCAGGTTCGACTCCGCGATGCCGACGTTGAACGCGCGGTCCGGGTAGGCCTTGGCGAAGGCCGCCGTCATCGTGGACTTCGAGAGGTCGGCGTCGACGGTGACGAGGCGGGGGTCCGTCGCCGCCAGCTCGAGGAGCGCCTCACCGAACGCCGCGCGACTGGCCTTGGCCGGCATCACGCCCTCCCGAGGCGCTGGAGCTCGGCGACGATCTCCGCGGTGGCGTGGTCGGTCTTCAGGTACTCGTCCCACGCGGCTTCGCTGACGGCGAGGATCTCGCGGATCGCGCGGATCGCCTCGCCGGGTTTGGGCGCCTTGCCGTGCCACTCCGGGTCGTTCTCCATGAAGGAGACGCCCTTGCCCTTGACCGTGTGGGCGACGATGAAGGTGGGGGTGCCCCGGGTCGCCGCCGCCTGGTCGAGCGCCTTGTCGATCTGCCTGACCTCGTGGCCGTCGATCTCGAGGACGGGCCAGCCGAAGCTCCGCCACTTCTCGACGACGGGCTCGAGGTCCATGATCTTCCTCACGAAGCCGTCGAGCTGGATCCCGTTGTAGTCGAGGATGACGCAGAGGTTGTCGAGGGGGTGCGTCGGCTGCCCGAGCTTGGGTCCGGCCATCGCCGCTTCCCAGACCTGCCCCTCCTGTGTCTCGCCGTCGCCCATGATGCAGTAGACGCGGGCGGGGGAGCCGGCGAGCCGCAGGCCGAGCGCCATCCCGAGCGAGAGCGAGAGTCCCTGGCCGAGCGAGCCGGTGGCCGCCTCGATCCCGGGCAGCGCCGCGCGATCGGGATGCCCCTGGAGCCGCGAGCCGAGCTTGCGGAGCGTGAGTAGTTCGGCCTCCGGCAAGAAGCCGGCCTTGGCCATCACGCAATAGAGCGCCGGCACGCAGTGGCCCTTGGAGAGTACGACCCGGTCGCGGTCGGGCCAGTCGGGGCGTCCGGGATCGATCCGCAGGCGGTTCACGAAGAGCGTCGTCAGGAGGTCGATGACCGAGAGCGAGCCGCCCGGGTGCCCGGAGCCGGCGTGGGCCAGCATCCGGATGATCTGGACCCGGCAGGCCCGCGCGATCGCCTCGACCTGCTTGATGTCGGATGGGGCCATCAGGCGAGTTCCTCCATGAACCCGGCGATCTCCTCGGCGCGGATGCCCGCGCAGGCGATCTCGGGCGTGTAGACGACCTCGTCGGCCGCCCACACGAGGGTACCCTTCACGTCCTTGGTGATGCCCACGACGTTGTTGAGCACCTTCGCGATGTTGTCGTTGAGGCGGAGCGTGTTGGCCTTGAGCGGCGCCGCGAGCCGCCCGTCCCGAACCACGAACGAGTCGCCGACGACGGTGCAGGTGAAGTCGCCCGCGCGGAGCCCGTTGATCGGGTACGTGTACCAGATCCGTCCGACGTAGAGCCCGTTGCGGACGGTGCGAATGAGCTCGTCGAGCGCGACCGGCTCGGTCCCCTCCACGATCACATTGGACGGGCAGGCGCTCGGCAGCGACTCGAACTGCCGCCCCCCGCCGGCGTCGAAGCGAAAGCCGTTGCGGGGGACGAGGGCGGCGCGGGCGGCCTCCGCGTCCGCGCCGAGCTTCTGGGCGAGCTGCGGGTCGCGCAGCAGGCGCTGGGTCTCGTACCAGGTCGAGAGGCAGCCGACGAAGACGCCGTGCCGGAGGAGGTCGGTGCGACCGGTCGGGAGCCCCTCGCACGTGATGCCCTTCGAGGCCATGAGGCCGGGGAGCGCGCCGTGGTCGTAGATGCTGAGGCGCGGCGAGGCCACGCGCTTCCCGAGCTTACCCGCGAACGGCGAGCTGAGCGAATAGATCGCGCCCGCAGAGAGCGCCGGCAGCACGAGGTTGTTCAGCAGATCGGTCACCGCTTGCTTGCCGAAGATGACCGTGTACTCGCCGGTCGGTACGCGTTCGCCGTCGGTCGCGCTGATCGCGCTCTGGGCGGCGTCCACTCCCGCCTCGTCCGTGAAGTGGTCGAGCCGCGTCCCCGTCGACCAGCCCGAGCCCTTGGCGGCCTTGGCTTCCACCATCGCGGTGAGGAAGCTCATGATGAGCGTCGACTCGTCGGTCTGGGCGCGGGGCATGCGGGTCGACGCCACCGCGATCCGCTCCTGCAGGATCGTCACGTCGCCGCCGAGGATGAGCCCGAGCCGCGGGAGCCCCGTCTCGCCGCCCGCGAGGGCCGCCAGCTTCGACGAGGCCACGAAGGTCCGGAGCGCGCCGGCGATCACCCTCCAGCCCACCTCGACGAGATCCCGGTCTGGCACCTCGAGCAGGCGGGGATCGTGGTAGTCGCGTAGCGTTCGCGCCTCGCCCCCGGGCGCGGGCAGCGAGACGAACTCGGGATCGAAGACCGCGCTCTCGCGCGCCTTGGCGAGCGCACGCCGGACGCCCTCGAGCGAGAGGTCGCCGGGCTCGGCGCCGAAGCCGATCCGGGGGCCGTCGGCCGAGGCGAGCACGACCTGGATCCCGACGCCGAAGGACTCGGTCGACTTGGGCTCCTCCACGCCGTGGCAGGGGATGTGCGACGTGTAGGCGATGCGCGCGAGCAGGCTGCCGTTGACGGCGACGAAGACCTCGCTCTCCCGGATGTCGGGCTGGGCGGAAAGGTATTCGAGCGCGGCCCCGGCGGCCTTCGCGAGCTCCGGCGTCGTGATCATGTCAGTGCTCCGGCGGCTGGCCGGTCTCCGTGCCCGCGACCGGGTAGCCCTTGGCCATCCAGCCCCCGAGTCCCTCGTCGAGGACGCGCTGGTTCCGCCACCCGAGCTCGTAGAGAATGTTGCTGGCCCCCCGGGACAGCGCGTGCGGGCACGTTCAGTAGAAGACGACCCACCCCGTGCGGCTGATCTCCGCGGCCCGGGCGCCCACCGACGCGATCGGCATCGACCGGGCCCCCTTGATGTGGGCGTGGACGTACGACCTCCAGGGCCGCACGTCGATGAGGTCGACCCCGTCCCCCCGGTCGAGGAGGGCCTTGAGCTCGTCGAGATGGATGTAGTGCACGGGATCGTCGGGCGGCGCGGCGGGCGTCGCGCCCAGGAGCAGCCCGGCGAGGGCGAGGGCCGGGCCGACGGTCTGGCGCATCCGAGGGCTATCCTCCCGTAATCTTCGCGCGCGACCGCATGGTGGGCCCCCCGTTGCCGAGCCTCTTGGTCTGCATCGGCTGGCCCTTGCCGCAGTTGGCGATGGGGTAGAGGCGAAAGTCGGCGCCGACAGCGTCCACGTTCATGAAGTAGTCCCGGCTGTCGGCCTGGAGGCCCCCGTCCCGGAACAGCCGCCCGAGTCGGCCGTGCTCGATCTCGTACACCCGGCGTGCGGAAATGCGGAAGTTCTCGCGGCTCTCCGCGATCGACGGGGTCCGGTGGCCGACCAGGTAGTAGCCGTGGTCGACCTCGCCGAGGATGTCGGCGGGATCCCGGCTGCCGGCGTCGAAGACCGTGGTGGACATCCGGATCAGCGGCACCAGCGAGGCGCCGGTCGCCTTCCAGTGACCGTTCGGTGCCCCGCCGAAGATCGCGGCGGTCTGGCGGCTGTTCATGAAGCCCGTGAAGACGCCCTTCTCGATGTGGACGACCCGGCGGGCGGGCGTGCCCTCGTCATCGTAGCGGTAGTGGCCGTAGCCGGGAAGCGACGGGTCCGAGTAGGCGGTGACCAGCTCGGAGGCGACGCGCCGGCCGATCTGGTGGTCGTGGAGCCCGCGGAGCAGCCACGAGCGGCCCGCGTACGCCGTCTCCAGCTTGAGGGCGCGGTCGAGCTCGGCCGGGTGGCCGACGATCTCGTGCGAGACCAGCGTGTTGTAGTGCGGATCGGTCACGACGGGAACCTCGCGGTCGAGCGTGGGGCAGGGCGGCGCCTCGCAGAGGGCCGCGCCCTCGCGCGCCAGCTCGAGGGCGAAGTCGACGAAGTTCGGGAAGCGCATCAGCGGATCGTCGACACCGCGGTCGAGAATCTCCCATCCCCGCTGGTGGCCGAGCACGTCGTAGAGCTGCTGACTCGCCTCCGGGCCCACGGCGACGAGCCCGCACAGGCCCTGCGTGTGCGCGAACGACTGGTCGATGAGCGCGCCCTCAGACGAGGCGAAGAGCTCGCGCGAGAGCTGCGTCATCGCGGAGACGTAGTTGTACTGCACGCGGGCGTCGACGGCCGCCACCTGTCGCGATACGTCGGTCGTCACGCGCACCATCTCGGCGAGGTCCACCGTGCGGGGGTCGACCTCGTAGAGGGCGGGCACCGTGTCCTCGCGCACGTCGATTGGGCAGAGCCGGGTGTCGGCGAGCGCCTGGCCGAGCGTCCCGAACTTTTCGCGCGCGTCGGCCTTGAACTCGCTATTGGCCAGCGCCCGCCGGTAGGCGTGTTCGATGCCCTCGCGGAGGATCCGCTCAAGGCGAGCGGCGTCGGCGACGCCGAGGGTGCGGCCGAAGTGGCCTGCCGCGACCGTGCCGGCGCCGGCGAGCACGCGGATGCCGACGGCGAAGCCATAGTCGTCGCTCGAGAGCTTGGCCGCCCCGTTCTCGGCCGTCGCCGCCTTGCCCTCGCTCACCTCGAGGCGAATGTCGGCGTAGTGGAGGTGCGCCAGCCGCCGCGCGTGGTCGGTGGCGAGGCCGCGTACGAGCTCCCGGACACGGTCGATGAGGGCGACGCTGAGCCGCTCGGCCATCCGATCAAAGATCCGCGAACGGCTCGACCCAGACGGTGTCGCCGGGCTCGACGTCGCCACGGTCTTCCTCGATGACGATCAGGCAGTTGCCGGCGACCATCGAGCTGACGATGCCCGACCCTTGGGGGCCCGTCGTCCTGACCTCCCAGCCGTCGTCCTGGTAACTGAGCACGCCCCGCTTGAACTCCCGTCGGCCGCGCCGCTTCGGCATCGCCTCGCTCGCGCGCGCGTGGAATCCGCGCGTCGAGAGCTGGCGGCGCCCTCCGAGCTTCCAGAGTACGGGCCGGACGAAGAGGGCGAAGGTGAGCATCGACGCGACCGGGTTGCCCGGCAGGCCGAAGAAGTGGGCGTCGCCGACCCGGCCGGCCGCCAGCGGACGGCCGGGCTGCATCGCGACCTGCCAGAAGTCGATGGTGCCGAGCTCCCCCAGCACTTCCTTGACGAGGTCGTAATCGCCGACCGAGACGCCGCCCGACGTGATCACGACGTCCGCGCTCCGGCTGGCCTCGAGGATCTGCGCTCGGAGCCGGTCACGGTCGTCGGGAGCGATCCCGAGATCGGTCACCTCACCGCCGCACAGCTCGACCGCGCCGCGGAGCATGAAGCGATTCGAGTCGTAGATCTGGCCCGCCCGGCGCGGCTGTCCCGGCTCGACGACTTCGTCTCCCGTCGAGAGGATTGCCGCGCGCGGCCGCCGCCGGACGAGGATCTCGGGAAGACCGAGCGACGCGATGAGCCCGAGCTCCTGCGGCCGCAGGACCGCACCGGCCTCGATCACGACCGTGCCCGCGCTCACGTCCTCGCCCCGGAGCCGCACGTTGCTCCCTTTGGCGAGCGGCGGAATGCGCACCCGCCCGCCCGCGCGCGTCACCCGCTCGAGGGGGATGACGGTGTCGGCGCCGGCCGGCATCGGCGCGCCTGTCATGATCCGGATCGCTTCACCCGGCCGGAGGGCCGCCTCGTAGACCGCGCCCGCGGGCACGTCCGCGACGACCTCGAGCTCCCGCGCCCCGTCGACGGGGATGTCGGCGCTCGTGACCGCGTAGCCGTCGACCGCGGAATTGTCCGCCGGCGGGACGTCGAAGGGCGCGCGCAGATCTTGCGAGAGGACACGGCCGAGGCCGCGGGTGAGGGACACGACCTCGGGGGCGACCGGGGCCGCCACGCGGGACAGGACGTGAATCTGAGCGTCCCGCACGGAAATCATGGGCGATATTATACGCCGCTCAAATAGCCGCGGGCGCAGCCCAATGGTCCGGTAGGTCCGGTACTCGGGACGGGGCGCCCGGCCGCCCGGGGGGCGCGAACTGGTGACGGGCGATCGGCTCGTACGGGCTTGATCCGACGTGTGAGTCAAGCGGTATCATACGCCCTATGGAGCCGGCCTTCGCGGAGGGGGAGCCGTCTCCGGCGGGCTTCTGGATCCGCCTCGTCGCGGTCCTGATCGACTGGCTCGTGTTCTATGCCACCGAGTTCTCGCTCCGGCTCGTGGCGGGGCTCATCTGGGGTGGCCAGATCGCGGACCTGCCCGTGTTCAACGGCACGCTCGTCGCGTTCATGTTCGCGTTCGGGAGCGTCTACTATGTGGCGCTGCACGCGCTGTTCGGGCAGACCGTGGGCAAGATGGTCGTGCGGGTCCGGGTTGTCCGTACCGACGGCGGCGGCCTCGCCGTGGGGAGGTCGATCCTGCGCTCCGTCGGCTACCTCGTGTCCGGCGCGACCCTCTTGGTCGGCTACGTGATCGCAGGACTCCGGCGCGACAAGCGCGCGCTCCATGACCTCCTCGCCGGCACGCGGGTCGTGTACGTTCGCCCCCCCGCGCCGCTGGTGGAGGGGACGCCGGCCCCGACGCGATCATGACCGTGGCTCCGTCCCGCCGCCCGCCGCCGGGTCTCCCGCTGGCCCTCCGCAATCGCTTGGCCGGGCTCATCCTCGCTTCGCTACAGGACGCCGGCGCGCGACGGCTCCTGGACGAGCTCGCGGACTCGCCCGAGGCCGTCCGCCGACGATGGCTCTCGGCCGACGCGCGCACCGACGCCGGGGCGGTGACCGCGCGCGCGGGCCGGGCGGCGGCGGCGGTGGCGACACGCCCGCTTGATCGCGAGGCGAGGGGACTCGCCGAGCCGCTCGGGGACGCGGCCGCGCTCTTCGACGCAGGCCTCTACTTCGAGGTCCACGAACTCCTCGAGCCGCACTGGCGGGCGGCGGCGGGGGCCGAGCGGGAGGCGCTCCAGGGTCTCATCCAGCTCGCCGTCGGCTTGCAGCATCTCGCCAACGGCAACCTCGCGGGGGCGCGGGCGCTCCTGGGCGAAAGCGCGGCGAAGCTCGCGGGCCGCCGCCTGGCGGCGCTCGACCTGACGAGCTTGGGGGAGGCGGCGGCCGCCACGCGCGAGTCGGTCGGCGACGACTTCGACTGGACGCGGGTCCCGCGCTTCCCGCGCCTGAAATGAACGAGGCGGGAGTGGCGTCCGCGAGACTCCGCCCGGGGGACCCACCGCCGGCGGGGATCGGGATCCGCCCGCCGGTGGTGGACGCGCGCCGGAGCTCCCGGGGCCCGCGTGAGCGGATGCGGGTTCGCCGAGTCGGCTGATGGATCTGGGGCTCGGAGGCAAAGTCGCGCTCGTGACGGGCGCCAGCAAGGGCATTGGACGCGCCGTCGCCGAGGGGCTGGCGGCGGAGGGGGCGCGGGTGGCGATCGTCGCCCGCGCCCGGTCGACGCTTGAGGCCGCGGCCTGGGAGATCGGCGCCAAGGCGGGCGCCGAGGTCCACGCGATCGCCGCCGACCTGAGCGTCCTGGACGGCGTCACGCGCGCGACCGAGGAGGCCCGGCGTCGGCTCGGGCGGATCGACATCCTCGTCAACAACGCCGGGTCGATCCGCGCCGGCGATTTCCTCGCCACCGCCGACGAGCAGTGGACGGCCGACTGGAACCTGAAACTGCTCGGCTACATCCGCATGGCCCGGGCCGTGTTCCCGATCATGCAGGCCCAGGGGGGCGGGCGCATCATCAACGTCATCGGCGCCGCCGCCCGCAACCCGAGCCCGACCTACCTCGCGGGCGGCGCCGCCAACGCCGCCCTCGTCAACTTCACGAAGGGGCTCGCCGACCTCGGGGCGCGCTCGAACATCCTGGTCACCGCGGTGTCGCCGGCCGCCACGCGGACCGAGCGCTGGGACTCGATGCTCGAGCGTCAGGCGGCGGCGACGGGGAGGACGGTGGCCGACGTGCGCGCAGAGTCGGAGGGGGCCTACCCGCTCGGGCGGATCGGCCTGCCGAGGGACGTGGCCGACGTCGTGTGCTTCCTCGCCTCCGAGCGGGCCAGCTTTCTGACCGGGATCTGCATCACGATCGACGGGGGCTCGACCCGCGGCGTCTACCCGTAAGGCCCCGCCCGCGTGATTAGGGTAGTGAAATCAGGAACATTCGTGCAGAACGCCCTTGACACCCATTGATCACTGTCAGTAATCTGGGCTAGGCGAAAACCGGGAGGTTGCCCCCAATCGGCCGCTTGAAGCCCCGAGAGTCCACAGACTCGGTCCTGACCGCGGCAGGAGGATCATCGCGATGCCCGCCAAATTATTCGTAGGGAACCTGTCGTTCCAGGCAACGGAGGAGGACCTGCGCGAGCTCTTCGCCCAGTCGGGGACGGTCGAGTCGGTGCGGATCGTCACCGATCAGTTCACCGGCCGGCCGCGGGGCTTTGGCTTCGTCGAGATGTCGACCAAGGAGGAGGCGACCAAGGCGATCGAGATGCTCAACGGTCGGCTCTTCCGCGACCGCAACCTTGTCGTCGACGAGGCCCGCCCGCAGGCCCAGCGCGGCGGCGGCGGGGGGCCGCGGGGCGATCGCGGGCCGAGACCCGGCGGTCCCGGCGGCGGCGGGGGCGGCGGCTGGGGGCGCCGCTAGATGAGGGAGACCCGGCGCGCGGGAGATCGAGCCCGGGGATCGCGCGAGCCCCGGGCTTTTTCTAGCGCCGGCCGCCTCAACACGTGATGACGACACGACGGAGCACGGTGAAGCCGGGCGTCCCGGCTCCCGGGATCGCGGCGCGGCTCGGCGGAGTCATCGACGAGCGCCACAAGGCCCAGTACCGGGAGCTGCGCGCGGCGGACCTCGTCAACCGCTGCACCGCCCGCCCGATGCCGTTCGGCTACACGGTCAACCCGTACCGTGGGTGCTCGACGGGGTGCGTCTACTGCTACGCGCGCTACACCCACGACTTCCTCGGCCACAACGATCCCCACGAATTCGAGCGGACGATCTACGTCAAGCGGATCGACGGCGCGACGCTCCGACGCTCGCTTGAGCGTGCGCGGCGTTCGGGAATGCTCGTCGCGGTCGGCACCGCGACCGACCCCTACCAGGCCGGCGAGGGCGGCTTCGAAGTCACCCGGAGCCTGCTCGAGGCCGTGCGCACCCTGCCCGGGCTCAGGCTCTCGATCACGACCAAGGGCACGCTCGTGACGCGTGACCTGGATCTCCTCCGCGCGATCGCCGAGCGGTCGGAGCTGTCCGTCAACTTCTCCGTTACCACGACCGATGCCGAGCTGGCGCGGCTCCTCGAGCCCCGGGCGCCCCGCCCGGACCTCCGCCTGGCGGCGATGCAGCGGCTCGCCGAGGCCGGGGTCGCGACCCGGCTCTTCATGATGCCCGTGCTCCCGTACCTCACCGACGGCGAGGCGAGTATCGGCGCCCTGCTCCGGGCCGGACGAGCCGCGGGGGCGCGGGAGGCCGAGTGCAACGTCCTGTTCCTGCGCGAGGGGGTCCGGGAGTTCTTCTTCAGGTTCCTCGGCGAACGGTTCCCCGCCCTCGTCCCGCGCTATCGGGCGCTCTACTCCTCGTCCGCGTACGTCCCGCCCGCCTTCGCCCGCACGGTCGAGGCCCGCTTTGCGCGCCTGGCCGGCGCGAACGGCCTCGTCGGGCGACGCCGCGCCGACCGACCCGACGCGCAGGGCCCGCCCGCCCGCCAGCTGGCGCTCGTCTGGTAGGCTCGAGCCAAGGGACCCGGCCGACGCGGGCGGCGCGGCCCGGGGGGTCCTGCGCGCGCTCAGACTCGGGGGCGGCCCGGCTCGGTAGGCTCAAAACAACGGGAGCTGCTGCGGGGCGGCGGCGTCGACCCCGGCCTCCTCCACCCAGGGGCGGAGAGCGTCCAGCTCGACGAACGGGCGGAAACGCGCCCACAGCTCGTCGACCTTGGCCTGGTAATACTCGGTGTTTTCGTCGGGCGCCGCCGGATCCCAAGAAACCGCCAGCTTCGCGGCGTCGCTGACAGCCACGTTCGTTCCTCGGCCGGTCAGGTAGTAGGACACCTGGTCGCCCGGCTGATACGGGCGGCCGGCACCGAGCGCGAGCTCGTAGGCCGCCGACGGGTTTCGGAGACCGCGGGCGCGCTCGGCGCGATAGAGATCGACCGAGTCCTGGAGGGCCTCGGTCTTCATGAACAGGCGCGCGGGGACGCGATGAGCGGCGAAGTCCGCCTTCCAGCGGGACACGAGGGCGGCGATCTCCTCTCGCCGGCCGGACAGGAGCAGGGCGAAGAGCTCCTCCATGATCCGGCGCTGGAACAGCTCGAGACCGCGCGACCGGAGCCCCGAGCCCCGGATCGTGAGCACGCCCTTGTCGTCGAGCAGGACGTAGTTCTTCATTTTGTAGCTGAGCATCGCCCGGTAGCGCCCGTCGAGCTCGACCTGGATCCCCGGCGGGAGCGCGGCGGCCAGGGACGCGAGGAGCCGCGCCTCCCCCGCCGGGTCCTGCGCGTCCGCGGGCGGCACGAAGTAGACGCCGTCCGTGTCGATCTCGATCACGGTGGCGCCGAGCGCCTGGAGGCGATCGACGATCGCGGTGACGACGACCCGGCCCTCCGCGGTCACACGGTTGGCCGCCGCGAAGTCGTTCCAGTGGCCGGGGGAGAAGCCGAGGTAGCCGTAGAACGAGTTGATCAGGATCTTGAAGGTCTGCTGGAGCGCGCCGAGGTGCCGGCGCTCGGCATCGCTCTCCGCCACCCGCATGAGCTGCTTGGCGGCGACGCGGAAGTCTCGGAGGTCGCGGAGGAGGCGTGCGAAGGCGCCGAGGGTGTCCGCCGCGGGCGCGATCCCCTGGGTCAGCATGATCGACGGATAGAGCGAGATCACGTCGACGTGGAGGACCGGCCGAGCGACGCCCTGCTGGTAGACGGCGGTGTGGCCGCCGGCGATGCCCGCGGGCGCGGTGGGGGCAGGGATGGCGCGCCGGTGCCGAAGATACTCGCGGAGCAGGAGGGCGTCGATCTTCGTCGCGTTGCCCCGCAGGACGGCGGACTGGTAGTCAAAGGGCAGGAGCTGCGCCTGCGCAAAGTAGGGAGGCGAGAGCAGGTCGGAGATCGCCAGAGTCTCGGTCGCGTCGTCGAGGGCGTAGCGCACGAGGCGCTCGGGATCGGCGGCCCAGAGGCGGGGGACGTCGGCCGCGTCGATGTAGGTCCGATCGGGCGCGGCGACGCCGAGGTGCCGCGCGATGTCCTTGAGGCCGAACGACGGAAGGTCGCGCGCCCCGAGGTCGTAGAGCTGCGCGAGGATCCAGGTGTCGACGATGTGGCGGCCAGCCACTTGGTAGCGCCGGTAGCCGATCGTGCGCTCCGCGATCTGCAGACGGGACGGGTGGCCGCGGAGGGGCTCGCCGCGACGACCCCAGGCGAGCGGAACGCCGTGCTGGCGCGCGCGGGCCTCCAGGTACTCGAGGTCGAACCGGAAGATGTTGTGGCCCTCGATCACGTCGGGGTCCCGCTCTCGGATCAGGCGTGAGCACTCCTCGAGCAGGCCGGCCTCGGAGAGCCGGTCGGCCCGGAGGACCTCGCGGAAGCCCGACGTGTCGGCGAGCGAGATCGCGATGACCCGGTCGGACGGACGCGCGGCGTTGGGAAACTCGAAGCCCTCCGCGGTCAAGACCTCGATGTCGAGCGCGAGCCGGCGCAGGGCGTCGAACCCGAGCCCGAGGAAGGACGTCCGCCCGGTGAGCAGCAAGTACTGGTGCACGGGGTCGTTGAAGAAGCGGTACGGCGCGTCGGGCGCGCCTCCGCCGCGGCCCGTCGTCTCGCGGCAGTGATCGCGCGCGCGGCACGCCTCGGCCCACCCGGGCGCTCGGGCTAGCCAGCGGAACGCGCCGGGCCCGTCGAGCGGCGTCACCTCGCTCTCGCCCTTGAACCCGGCGAGCAGGTCGGGATCGGCCAGGAGTAGGAACGGCGAGAAGCGTGCGGTCTCGCTGACCGCAGCCTCCCCGTCCCGGCGGTAGACGCGGATCAGGGCGTCCGCCTCCAACTCGAAGGCGAGCAGGGCGGGGGTGGGGTCCGCCCCGACCAGGAGGGGGTTGTCGTAGAGGTCCAGGCTCGGCGCTCGGGCGGGCGCCGCCACGCGCTCAGCCGCCCGTTTCTTCGGTCGCCGTGCGGTACTCGGCGACCTCGGTCAGGCCCACCAGCCGGCGTGCGCCGATGACGACCGTCGGGATTGCGCGGACGCCGTGCTCGGCGACCGCCGCCTCGTAGTCGCGCAGCACCTCGTGGCGGGCCTCGCCGCCCGCGTAGTCGGACGCGAACCGGCGCATGTCCGCGCCCGACTCGCGGACGATCGCGGTGACCTCGTCGCGATCGGCGATGTTCCGGCCGTGGGTGAAGAACCCCTCGTAGAGGCGGAGGTGCACGCGCTCGAACGCTTCCGCCCCGTGGCGCGCGACGCACTTCGCGGCCTCGAGGGCGGGCAGGCTCCAGTTCGGGTACGTGGCGCCCCTCCAGCGGTTGATCGTGACACCGTCGTCGCGCGCCGCCGTCTGGCAGCGCGCCCAGGCCGCCTCGCGATAGGTGCCCTCGAAGCGTGCGCTCGGATCCGGCGCGGGGCGGAGCGGGAAGGCGCGCCACTCGACGACGAGCCGGTCGGGGAACTCGTCGCGCAGCCTCCGGAGGCGCACGGCCGCCGGAAAGCACCACGGTCAGAGGTAGTCTGAGTACTCGACGACGCGGATCTTCGCGTCCACGCTGGATGGATTCTACTCGGGCCGCAACGCTGTGGCAATTCGTGTATTCTCGGGTGGCGATGGATGCGGCCGTCGAGCTGGTCAAGCACCTGCTGCCGTCCGTGGTCTACATCCACGCCGAGGTCCCCGCCGCCCACCCCTCGGCCACCATCCTGGGCCTCGAGCGGATGGGGACCGGCACCGTCGTCGATCCGGCGGGGCTCATCCTCACCGTGAACTACGTCGTGATGGGCAGCGACGCCATCCAGGTGTCGTTCGCGGCCGGTCGCAAGGCGCGGGCGGAGTTGGTCGGACAGGACTTCGAGGTCGGCCTGGCGCTGCTGCGGGTCAAGCGCCAGGGGCTCGCCGCCGTCGAGGTCGAGAACTCGCGGTCGCTCGAGCGCGGCGACGCCGTCTTCGCGCTCGGCGCCACGGGCGCGCAGGAGCGGCGCGTCGCCAACGGGCTCGTGACGTACGTGGGCGAGTTCGAGGCGTATTGGGAGTACCTGCTCGAGCGCGGCCTCGTGTCGAACGCGCCGAACCCGGGCTACGGCGGCGGCCCGCTCTTCACCCCGACCGGTCGGATGGTCGGTGTCGTTTCGCTGAATCTCGCCGAGATCGGTCGCACCTCGCTTGCGATCCCGGCGGAGTGCTACCTGGGCAACCGGGAGGAGTTCCTCCGCTACGGTCGGGTCGTGAGCCGGCCGCGCCGGGCCTGGCTCGGCGTGTTCGCTCATCCTCTGGAAGAGGGCGTGGTCATCGCGGGGCTCGTGCCGAACGGGCCGGCGGCGAAGTCCGGGCTCAAGGACGGTGACCTGATCCTCTCGCTCGACGCGGAGGAGGTGCAGTCGCGGCGCGACCTCTACCTCTCGCTCTGGCGCCGCGGCCCCGGCGACCGCATCACGCTCGAGGTGATGCGTGACAACCAGGCGAGGCGTCTCGAGGTGACGGGCGGTGACCGCGCGGATTTCTTCCGCCAGCTCTAGTCGCGGCCGTCGGGGGCGCGCGGCGGCTCTTTCGGGGTGACGGGGAAGGAGAGGGTGACGCGATGGACCTAGGACTCAAGGGCAGGGTGGCGCTCGTCACCGCGGCGAGCAAGGGCATGGGACGGGCGTGCGCGCTGGGGCTGGCCGCCGAGGGCGCCCGCGTCGGGATCTGCGCGCGGTCGGAGGGGGACCTCAAAGCCGCGGCCGAGGAGATCCGAGCCAAGACCAAGGTCGACGTGTTCGCGATGCCGTGCGACGTGACGCGGCCCGCGGAGGTCGCGGAGCTGGTGCGCCGGGCGACCGACGCGCTGGGCGGAATCGACATTCTTGTGGCCAACGCGGGCGGGCCGCCGCGAGGCGACTTTGACGAGATGAGTGACGAGGAGTGGGCGAAGGCCTTCGAGCTGTCGCTCCTGTCGGTGGTCCGCCTGATCCGGGCCGTGCTGCCGTCGATGCGGAGGCGAAAGTGGGGGCGCATCATCACGATTCAGTCGTCGTCGGTGAAGCAGCCGATCCCGGGCCTCCTGCTCTCGAACGCGGTGCGGCCGGGCGTGGCCGGCCTCATGAAGACGCTCGCGGCCGACCTTGGCAAGGACAACATCCTGGTAAACACCGTCTGCCCGGGCCGCATCATGACCGACCGCTTCCTCTCCGGCCACACGCAGAGCGGGAAGACGGTCGAGGAATACCTCGCGCTGACGTCCAAGGAAGTGCCCCTCGGCCGTATCGGTACCCCCGAGGAGTTCGCGAGCATGGTCGTCTTCCTCGCCTCCGAGCGCGCGTCCTACGTGACCGGCCTGACCGTCCAGGTGGACGGCGGGCTCGTGCGAGGGCTTCTGTGAGTGCCGGTCCCGTCGGACTCACGTTCGCGGCGAACCTGTCCATGCTGTTCACGGACGCGCCGCTGGTCGACCGGTTCGCCCGCGCCCGGGCCGCCGGCTTTCGCGCGGTGGAGGTCCAGTTTCTGGGCGACACGCCGGTCGACCGGGTCAAGCAGGAGCTGGACCGTCACGGCCTCGAGCTGGTGCTGCTGAACTTCGACGTCGGCGACTTCAGGGGGGGCGCCCGCGGCTATCTGAACGATCCCGCGCAGGCCGACCGGCTCCGGCGCGCCCTCGACGAGGGGCTCGAGACGGCGCGGCGCCTCGGCGTCCGGCGCATGAACGCGATGGCGGGCAACCTCCTGCCCGGCGTCCCCGAGGCCGTCCAGCACGAGACCATCGTCGAGAACCTCCGCAAGGCGGCGCCGGCGGCGGCGGGGGCGGGGGTGACGATCCTCGTGGAGGCGCTGAACCGTTTCGACAACCCGCGCTACGCGCTGAGCACGTCGGCGGCCGCGCTCGAGGTCCTGCGCCGAGTCAACCAGCCCAACGTCCGGTTCCAGTACGACTGCTTCCACATGCAGCGCATGGAAGGCAACCTGACGGAAACCGTGACGAAGAACCTCGCCTGGATCGGGCACGTCCAGGTGGCGGACGTTCCGGGCCGCCACGAGCCCGGCACCGGGGAGATCAACTTCCCCTTTTTCTTCCGGGCGCTCGCGGGCGCCGGCTACTCGGGCGCGGTGGGGCTCGAGTACGTCCCGAGCGGCCCCACGGAAGCCACGCTGGGCTGGTTGAAGATGTGATTGGCGGTCTTCGCCGGGCGGTCTCGAGCTTCTTCGCGAACCAGGGCTTCTTCCTGGCGGCGGGCCTGTCGTTTTACTTTCTCATCTGCGTCATCCCGCTGCTCTTCCTCGTCGTGTCGGTCACCGGCTTCGTGCTGAGCCGCGAGACGGCGACGGCGGCCGCCGTGGACCAGCTCACCCGAAACTTTCCCGTCTACCGCCGGGAGATCGCGCGCGCGCTTCTCCGGATTATGCACACGCGGACGCTGTCGGGCGTCCTGGGAACCGCCGTCCTCATCCTGTTCTCGACGCAGCTCTTCACCGCGATCCGGCTCGTGCTCGACCGGCTCTTCGGCGTCCGCCCGATGCGGAGCTTCCTCCGGGGTATCACCTTCGACACGGTGCTGGTGTTCCTGATCGCGCCGCTCTTCGTCACGAGTATCGTCGTCGCCGACCTCTTCGGCCTGTTCAAGACCTTCTTGGCCGAGCAGGGCCAGGTCTCGGGCGAGTGGCTCCGCTACTCGAGCGTCGGCTTCAGCGTGCTGCTGTCGACCGCGATGTTCTACCTGGTCTACCGCTACCTGCCCGACCGGCGGGTTCGGAGGGGCGCCGCCCTCGCCGGCGCGCTGCTCACGAGCGTCCTCTGGGAGGCCGCCAAGCAGGTCTTCCGCCTCTACATCAGGCGGGTCGGGCTCTACGACCAGATTTATGGGCCGCTCGGCGTGCTAGTGGCGTTCGTGATGTTCGTCTACTACACGATGATCGTGTTCGTCCTCGGCGCCGCGTACGTCGCCGCTCTCGAGCCCCCGCGCCGGTAGCGGCCAACCGGACGGGCGGATAGCGCGGCGCCCCCCTCCGGACCAGGAGCCGCTTCGCCTTCATGGTGCCCATCGGCGACTGTGGGGGCGTCCGCCGCGCTCCCTGCCGCCCGCGAGGGGCCCGTCTCCTACCACAAGACGACGCTCATTCTGGCTGTGCCCGTGGTCAATCCGATCGTCCTCGCGCCCGCCACCGGCCACGGGAACGCTCTCTGCACAACCTGCGCTGACTATGGTCCCGCCGTGGTCGCGAACACGTCCGTCCGGTTCTCCGTGTTCCCCGAGTTTGTCTGGACGAAGAGGGGGGTGAATCGGCTCCCGGCCGCGGCCAACCCCTGGTAGTCGCCCAAGAAGAACCCCTGTGAGACCGGGGCCGTCCGCAGGTCAAAGGACGCGGCCGTGAGGCGTGTCTCCTGCCAGGTGGCCCCCTGGTCGTGCGAGTGGACCAAAAACGCGTCGGTCTCGAGCGCCGGCGCCCCTGGCGTGTGATTGCGGAAATCGTAATAGGCGACTCCGATCGTGCCGTCCGCTCTGACGCGGATCGTTGGGGTGAACGCCTGCTGCTCGCCTAGTCCGATGTCGGCCGGGGTCTGGTTGATCTGGACGGGCGTCGACCAAGTCAGGCCACCGTCCGCGGACGCCGAGAAGGCAATGCCGTCGACGGCGAACCCGCTGAAGCGGGAGTCCTGCCACACGACGTACAGGTTGCCGCTGCTCGGATCCATCGCGATCTCCGGGAGAATGTCACCGCCGGTGCGGACCGGAGCGCCCGTATCAGGATCCTGCACCCCCGTCGCCGCCAGGCCGGACACGCGGATGGGGGCTGACCAGGTGTCGCCCCGGTCTGTCGAGCGGATGATCGCCACGTCGCGTCCCGGCTCCAGCGGAGCCGGGCACGTGAAGACGCTCCGACAGATATTGGTGAGGACGTTCACCAGCTCGCCGTGGAACGGGCCAGCGGGTCCCTGGTCGGGCAGCACGACGATCTGGTTGCCGACTGTCTGGTTCCGGACCCCGGGGTCGTAGATCTCACGGGCCGGCTCCCACGTTTGCCCGCCATCGGTGGTGCGGGCGAACATGGTCGGGCCGCCGGGAATCGCATCCGAATCCAGCCCACCTTGGAGCGCGTCCGCGGCCGCGAGCTCCTCGAGGACTCTGTGCTCCCCGGCGAAGCCGCGCCTGCGTGAGGCCAGGCCGCGCAAGCGGTCCCAGACGGCGTACACCAGGTTGGCGTTGTTCGGATCGGCCGTGATCGAGTCCTTGTCGTTGAAAACCCTGGGGTCCGCGTCGCGGCGGAGCACGACCGGATCAGTCCAGGTGGCGCCGCCGTCTGTCGACTTGCTGACGAGCATCGCGCTGTCCGGGTTGGAGACATTGCGGGCGAGGGCCATCTGGTAGACGTCGCCGTTGGGCGCGAAGGTCACCCACGGATCGGACGCCCGTTCGAAGTCGCCGCCGTTCGCGGGATTTCCGCCGGCACAGCGGCTGAACGGCACCATGGCCGTCGCCCAGGTCTGGCCGCCGTCGCGCGAGACACCCGCGAGCACGCCGTTGGCGCTGCCGTTCGACCAGCGGTCCTGCTGCCAGACGCCGACGAGATTCCCGGGATTCGTCGGGTTGACGGCGACCCATGGTTCCACTTCGGCATTTGGGTACAGCGCACCGCTCTGCGGCGCGCCGTTGCAGCCCGGGGTGAAGGGCGTCGGACCGGTGACGAGGGTCAGCGGCGACGCCGTGAGCTCGTCGGCGATGACTGGAATGGCGGGACTGATCGCCGGGACCACGAGGAGCGCCACCATCGCGGGGAATCGACGGCTGTTCCCGTGACGCATGAGATCCTCCTGCGGGGACTAGGAGCCCCTGAGGGGTTTTGGCGAATGGGGTAGCTCGTTGGCGAGAATGGCCGAGGCGCCTACCGCACGGTTGGAGCGGGGGTGTCGTTCATAGCCCCGGTGCTTCTGGTCCACCGCTGCAACCGCTGGGCCGGGGCCAACCCGGCGGCACGCGGAACGACGCGCCACCCCTTGATGGCACCTGCACCATCGGGACCGCACCATCGGTCTCGGGCGCCGCGGCCAATACGGGGGACCACGGCCAAGCACCTTCTCGGCCCCGGTGGGCCGTTCACCGCCGATCCTCGCAACCCGCTCGGACGCGGATTCATCTGTCGAATTCATATCACGACGAATTCCACGTGGCGCGGCGGGCCGATCAGGGCCGTCACGGTCGAGTTCGGGAACTTCCGCGCCAGCCTCGGGGCGCCGCGCCCCCTACTGTGGGGATTCGATCGAACGCCTCGCACTGCCCGTCGGTCCAACGCCCTTCAGGGGCTCATCTCAGCCAAGCTGAAGTGGCACAGGCCGTCGGCGACCACGGTCGTTCGGCTCGAAGGGCGGGTCAACCCCGCGGGTCCCATCCTGGGCTCCGGAGAGGGGGGCACAATCGGGTAAAAGCATCATCCGGACAAAAGGGAAATTCCGAAGAAAGAGAATCCGGTCAATCCGGGGAGCGATTTCTGCAGCGATAAGGTTATTCCTGGTTCGGGTTTTCCATGCCCCAAGAAGTCCCCGGGCGGTGGAGTTAGGGCAGGTCACGGTGTGGGGCGCCCGGCCACCGGGGCGCCGACAGCGCCGGCTGAGGCGGGCGCCTCGCTGGGTCGTCCCTGTGGGTGGCCCACCGGGCTCTTTCGTTTGGGCCGGCAACGGAAGCGGTCCAGTGTCTCAGCCGCTCACCCGTCGGCAGCAGCGGGAAGACCGGGCGACGAAGCCACAGTCAGCGGCGAAACCACGCGGCTTTCCCTTTGGGGCGGACCTCTGAGTGACGAGCCTGTCCCGTCCGCCAGGCGCTGCCGCCGGAAAGTCCTCCGGCAGGAGACGGGTCGTGCCGGACGACGCGCCCCGCGACAGTGAGTACACGCCGATGTGGGGGTTTCCTCGAGCATCTCGTGAGGGTTTCCCCTATGTGGAATCCAGGCCTTTTCGGATTGTTCCGTCCCCCTCCGGTTGGAACGATGGCGACCGAACACGGACGGGACTCCGGCCATGGTGGCCGGGGTAGACCCCAGCGGGGGGAATCGCCATGCGCACCGCCTCGGTCGCCGGTCGACGCTTCATTAAAGTTCCGCTTCGGAGGGTCTGGTTCGCCGCGCTCGGCGCCGTCGGCTGCATCCTGCTCAGCGGGCAAGCCGCGAGGGCCCAGGTCGCAGTCCTGACGTATCACAACGACAACGCTCGCACGGGGCAGAATCTCGGGGAGACGATCCTGACACCGGGCAACGTAGCTCCCGGCCCCTTTGGGCGATTGTTCTCATATCCGGTGGACGGGTACGTCTACGCGCAGCCGCTCTACGTGCCGAACGTGAGCGTTTCTGGCCAGGGGATTCACAACGTGGTGTTCGTCGCCACCGAGCACGACAGCGTCTACGCCTTCGACGCCGACAACGCGAGCGTCGGCCAGCTCTGGCAGGTTAGTTTTATTGACCCGGCGAATGGCGTGACCCCGGTCCCGCCGGGCGATGTCGGAAGCAACGACATTGTGCCCGAGATCGGGATCACGGGGACGCCCGTCATCGACGGGGATACCGGCACCCTGTACGTCGTCGCGAAGACGGAAGAGGTGTCAGGGGGCAGCCCCCACTACGTGCAGCGGCTCCACGCCCTCGACCTCGCGACGGGGGCCGAGAAGTTTGGTGGCCCCATCGTGATCGGAGACACCACCTTTGCCGGGGGCGATCCGTGCGATCCAGGCAACTACACCTACGTCGTGGGCCCCTCCGTCGCCGGCACAGCCGACGGGGGCACCGACGTCTCCTTCAATGCGCTGCGGGCGAACCAGCGATCCGGCCTCTTGCTGTCGAACGGCGTGGTCTACGTTGCATGGGCTTCGCACGGCGACTCGTGTCCGTATCACGGCTGGGTCATCGGCTATGATGCCCAGAGCTTGCAGCAGGTCGCCGTGTTCAACACGACGCCGAACGGCGGCCTGGGCGGGGTCTGGATGAGCGGCGCAGGCCTCGCGGCGGACAGCGACGCCGCCATCTACCTGTCGACGGGCAACGGGACGTTTGACGTCACAGGTTCCCAGGCTCCCGCCTACGGGGACAGCGTGCTCAAGCTCGCGACCGGCGCCGACCTGACGGTGGCCGACTTCTTCACGCCGTGGAACCAGGACGCCCTGGCCGCGAACGATCAGGACCTCGGATCGGGTGGGGTGCTACTGCTGCCGGACCAACCCGGGGCCCGCCCACACCTCACGGTGGCCGCCGGGAAGAACGGCACGATCTACCTGATAGATCGCGATGACCTGGGCGTATACCAGCGGTGTGGCGCGACCTGTGACGATGTCGTACAGGTGACGCCGCTAGGATTCCCTTCGTTCGGGATGCCCGCGTATTTCAACGCACGCCTGTACTATCAGGGGGCCGGGGACGTCCTCAAAGCGTTCGAGCTCTCGAACGGTCTTCTCTCCTCTTCGCCAGTTTCCCAATCGACGACTCCATTCAGTTACCCGGGCTCGACCCCGAGTGTCTCGGCAAACGGGTCGAGCAACGCGATCGTGTGGGCGCTGGAGCTGAATGCAGGCACCGCGGTCTTGCACGCCTATGACGCGCTCGATCTCTCACGCGAGCTCTACGCCAGCACTCAGGTGCCGGCCGACCAACTGGACGGCGGCGTGAAGTTTACCGTGCCGACCGTCGCGAACGGCAAAGTGTACGTCGGTACGCAGAGCAGTCTTAACGTTTTCGGGCTCTCCACGCAGGCGACGCAGGCGAGTTTCGCCCTCACGGTCACCAAAACGGGGACGGGCGACGGCACGGTGACCAGCGCGGATGGGAAGATCGACTGCGGGACGAGCTGTACCGCGAGCTATCCCGGCGGGACGACCGCGACTCTGACCGCGACGCCGAGCCAAGGCTCCGTCTTCGGGGGTTGGAGCGGCTGCGATGGGGTCTCCGGGGCGACCTGCACCGTAATGCTGGGGAGTGGGTCAAAGTCGGTCACGGCCGTCTTCAACGCGCAACAGGGCTTCACCCTCACGGTCAGCAAGGGCGGGACGGGGACGGGCACGGTGACCTCG
>Ga0066706_10000013_pt1 | contig 26714 bp, 18 predicted proteins | sample GraSoiAngelo_155_FD_67274 | JGI IMG/M metagenome (GOLD analysis project Ga0066706, IMG submission 67274) | Grasslands soil microbial communities from the Angelo Coastal Reserve, California, USA - 14_1009_13_30cm | ecosystem: Environmental > Terrestrial > Soil > Grasslands | place: USA...
CTACTAACTTTATAGATGCGCAGCTCTCCTACACCCTGATCTTCACGCCTCCGGTAGAAGCAGCGCCGGTGCCTGGATATTCCAAGGGCGGCAAGGAAGTGGCAGGCAAGGAGAAGGAAACGCCACCGGTTCCTTACGTCATGCCTTGCTGGAAGAATATCCTTAACAACACCACGTTCACCGTTGGTGTGCAAAACATCTTCGATCAATCGCCCCCATACGCGCAGGGAATCGAGTTTAGTAACTCCATCGGCTACCCCGGTGGTCTCTATGACAACATCGGGCGGTTCTGGTACGTGAGGATGATCAAGAAGTTCTAAGCATCGCAGAGCGCAGTTTTACAAAGAGGCAGTCCCGTTCGGGGCTGCCTCTTTTGCTGTACGCTGGTTCCCGCAATCACCGTTAACAGAAAGCGACGAAGACAACGGAAAAAACGTTCAGGCTTCGGAGGAAGCGATTTCGTGTTAGGCTGCGCCGGTCGATTTAGCGCGCGGCACGCGCGCGAGCCGTGGCGAGGTTGGCGCGGATGCTTTCGCTGTCGGGCGCGAGGCCTTGCGCAATCTCTAATTCGCGAACCGCGTCGGCGTAGCGGCCGAGGTTGAACAGCGAGATGCCGAGGTTTTCGTGCGCTGAAACAAGCGCGGGTGCCAGCCGCAGCGCGGCTTCGTAGTGCGGCAGAGCATCAGCAAAACGACCGACGTGGGCGAGAGCGTTGGCCCAGTTGTATTGGGCATCAGGAAGATTCGGGTCCGCGCGCACTGCCGCCGCGTATTGCGCCAGCGCCTCGTCGGTCTGACCGAAATTGGCGAGGATGTTAGCAGCGTTATTATGGGCGAGGGCGAAATCGGGGCGGAGCCGGATCGCAGCTTCGTAGCATGCGAGCGCCTCTGCATTGCGGCCTTGCTCATGACGCACATTGCCGAGTTCATAATGCGCGTCGGCGAGTGTAGGCAATTGTGCAAGCGCGAGCTCGAATTGCGTAGCGGCTTCGTCGAGTCGGCCGGCAGCGTCGAGCGCAACGGCGTAGTTATAGTGCACCTTTGGGTAGTTCGGCAGGAAACGCACCGCAGTCTCGTAAGCAGCGAGGGCTTCGGGGGCGCGCCCCGCGTTAGAGAGCGCGCTGGCCAGCTCACCGTATGGGCGGGGGCTATCCGGTCGCTTCGCGATGTTGTCCTGCCAAATCGAAATGGCAGAGCGGTAGTCGATGTTGCGCCTCGCGGTGAGCGTGCCGAAGAGGATCGCGATTGCAATGAATACGGCCACGCTGCGACGGCCGAGGATACGCCACACGCCAGCCACGATGGCGGCGATGATCGCGGCCAGCGGCAAATACATGCGGTGCTCCGCGATGGTTTGTGTCGCAAGTGGCAACACGCTCGAAGTCGGCGCGAGCAGGAGAAATAACCACGCGCCCAGAAAACCCCACGTCGGGCGCCAGGCGAGCGCAATGAGCGTGGCGCCTAGGAGCGCCAGCAGCAGCGCGGCTTGTGGCCAGACTTCAGTGAGGGAGTTGTTTGTTACTATGCCGTAGTCGAGCACCAGCGGGGTGGGCCAGAATGCGAGTCGCAGGTAATGTATGAGCGCGCCGCATTGGGTGAGCAGATAATGCCACGGCGTAATGCCGAGGCCGAAGCCGGCTGTCGCACCGCGATTGCCTGCTTGCGTGACGAGCCAACCGAGTAACAGCCATGTCGCCGCGAGTCCGCTGTAAAACCATGGCCGCCGACGCAGCGCTTCCCGAAACGTACGGGCGAAAAAAATGCGGTCGTACAGCAGCACGAGCAACGGCGCGGCATACATCACTTCCTTCGTTGCCATACCGAGCAGGCACGTGATAACGGCAAGCGCGTGCCAGCGCGCGGGTGTACGCGAGTCCACCCCTCGAATCGACGCGTATAACGTCAATAACAGGAACAATCCCGCAAGCGACTCGGCGCGTTGTGAAATGTAAGTTACCGATTCGGTCTGGAGAGGGTGTAGCGTCCACAGCGCGGCCACGGCGAACGCGAGCGGGGTCGCGTCGGCCGCGAATTTCGCAGCGAGCGGTCGGGACCGCAACGTCCGGCGCACGACGCCGAACAGTGTTAGCGCGGCCAACACATGGATTGCAAGATTGAGCGCATGATAGCCGCGGACGTCGGTGCCTCCGAGGGCCCAATTGAGCGCGAAGGAAAAATTGACAAGCGGTCGTCCCCCTGCTGGCTGACCGCTGTGTGGCGGCGCGAGTGCGATCGGGAGCGCAAGCGTGCGGATCGTCGCGTTTTCTACGATGGCGGGGAGATCATCAAAAATAAACGGCCCGCGAAAACTATTGGCCCATGCCACTAGTGCGGCGGCGGTAAGTAGCGCAGCGGCGACGAAGATTCCGGCGCGGCTAGAATCCGGGGGCGAACGCAAAATTTTGCCCTTGGCGCGCACCATGAACGACCTTCATTATCTCTCGGCTCTTCAGGAAATCACCCTTAAATTTGATAAACAGAATTTGGTTATAAGTCATACCGATGGCCACGACGCCCCAGGATACAGGCTAGACTGCACAGCGTTTTTGGCGCTCAACGAGAGGCGGCAGCAGCACTTGGTTCCGTGGCAGTGCGAAGGGGCGTGTTGATCCGATAGCGAGCGATATCGCCTTCAAGAATATTGGCCAACGCCGAGTTCTGCCAGGCGTTCGCTAATTGAAGTCCTCTTTCGGCGGTTACTCTCGCCTCGGTGAATCGACCGTTCTCGGCATAGGCAGCGCCCAAAGTTCGTAAGATTGCTGGGTTCTTGTCGCCGGATAATTGATTCGCCCGTTTTGCCAATGACAGCGCCTGGTTTCCGTTTCGAATCCAAGTTTCTGGAAAAGTTGCCAGCACCCAGGCAAGATTATTCAAAGAATCAACCGAATCTGGCTCGGCGGCGAGCGCATTTTGCCAATGTGCAATTCCCTCGCTCGGGCGACCTTTTTGGAAAAGAGCAAGACCAATGTTGTTTTCTGCCGCCGGATACGCGGGCTGGCTTTTTAGCGCGTGTTCGTAGGCCGCGATCGCGTCGTCAACGCGGCCTTTTTGCAGCAAGTCATTCCCCAACAGGTAGTATGCCTCTGGATAGTTGGGCTGCTCTTGTACAGCTTCTCGATAATGGGTGATGGCTTCGTCTATTTGGCCATTCTGATCGAGCGCGATTCCCAAGTTGTAATGCGCAGCGGGATAACGAGCCTGGATCGATAATGTTTTCTCGTACGCGGCGATTGCGTCCTGCGAGTCTCCTTTTTTCCATAGCGCGTTTCCCAGGTTGAACTGCGCCTGCGCGTCATTGGGATATTCCTTAAGATACGCTTGTAAATGGGTGATCACCTCGTCCGTGCGTCCTTTTTTTCTCAAAGCAAGAATGAGGTTGGTCTGTATGTCGGGATAACCGGGAGCTATGTTGAGCGCCTTCTCAAATTGCTCGATCGCTTCGTCCAGGTGGCCGTGGTTAGCCAGGTAATCCCCGAGCCCGTCATGGGCCATAAAATTCCCCGAGGTCACGGCAAGGGCATGGCCCCAGAGCGACTCGCCGTTGCGCCAGTAGGAAGCCTGGATGTGAGCGCACCAAGCCAAAAGAATAATGGCAAGGCCTCCCGACAGGGCCAGAATCCCTTGGTAGGGACGGCGCGTTGCGCTCTCCGGACTCACCAGCGGAGCGTCCTTACCATGATGCGCCTTGCCGTCACGACGTTTTGCCAACATCAACAAGGCGTCTGAGACGCCCCAGACAATCAGAATGCAAAAGCCGATCTGGGGCAAATAAGTGTATCGATCGGCATGCGCTTGTGATCCCACCTGAATCAATCCAATTACCGGAAGGAGCATGACCAGGTACCAAAACCAACCTGTGATTAGGTACGGCGATTTGTGCCGCACCGCGATTGCACCTGCGCTTACCAAGCCGAGCAGCACAATAGCCACACCAATTTCCCAAACCCGCAGTTGATCTCCTGGATGGGGATAAAAAACTGCCAGGTCCATCGGCCAAATCATTTGCTTCACGTAAATCACGCATGAGACGAGCCCGTTACCGATTCGCGAGACCAGAGGCAGTTGTTCGCCGCGGGCCAGACTTGAATGTTGTGCCCAGAGAGTAGCCAGTCCGTCGGCAACGGAGAGCGCTAACAGTGGAACTTTTTCAAGGACCAGTTGCCTGATTGATGATCGGCCGGTGAAACGGTTGAGTGGCCAATAGTCGAGCAGTAACAGGACGAAAGGCATGGTCACCAGCATTGATTTGGACAAGAGGCCGAGCGCGAACACGATCGACATCGTTAAGTAGCGGCCAATCGAGGGAGATTTGGCATAGCGGGCGTAAGCGGCGAGCGTGAGCATGAAGAATACGGCGCTCAGAACATCTTTGCGCTCGGAAATCCAGGCGACAGATTCGACCCGCAGTGGGTGGATCGCGAAAACCGCCGCCACGAAGGCGCTCCGCCAAACCGCGCCTGTCATTTGTTGTAATACGAGAAACAACAAGACGACTGCGATGGTGTGGAGGACAACATTTGTAAAGTGATGACCGCCGGCGCGGACTCCCCACAGCTGGCAGTCGAGCATATGCGACAGAGTCGTCAGTGGATGCCAATTGGCCGATTGCGTGCCGGTGAATGCATGGGCGACACCGCTAATGGTTAATCCATGGGCGACGTTTGGATTCGCATAAACATACTCGTTGTCATCGTAGTTAACGAAGTCGTAGCGGGTGGTCTGGCCAAACGCCAGCCAGGTAATGACGACTAGGAAAAAACAGACGCCCAAAACCTGGCGGCGTGCGGATGACTTAGCCTGTGGTGAACCTACGGAAGCCATAATTCGCAGTCCGATAACCGAGCCGAAGCGCTTGGGCAAGGATTTGCCTGTCGAGGACAAAATCGTTGGTAGGCCAGCAGCCACATCGCAGATTCTCGGCGTAACAGCCGTCGGCTACAACACATGCCCCGAAGAGCCTCCTGGGTGCCTACGTGCCGAGTCCCAAGGAGCCAAACAGGTTTGTAATCGATCGCGACGCAGTCATTTTTTCTCCGATGTCGAAGTTTTCGTTTTTATCGCTTCATCGATCAATCTGTGCAATTCCTCAGGGGTGGCCTCATTCGTTCCCATTTGATGTTTATCGATAAAGAGTGTCGGCGCGACTTTGACCCCCAGCGACTTGGCGCGATCTTGATCAGAATCGAGGCGCTCCCTGACTTTATCACTCTTCAAGTCATTTCTAAACTGATGCATATCCAGTCCCAGCGTTTCCGCATAGGAATCAAACAGCATTGACGGGTAGTCAGAGCTGCTCCAAACAGGCTGGTCCCGAAACAACATGTCGTGCATTTCCCAGAAGCGGCCTTGCAGGCCTGCTGCTTCGGCAGCCAGGGCGGCATCGTGCGAGTGCTGGTGCATCGCGAGCGGAAAATTGCGAAAGATTACCCGCACGCTCGGGTGATACTCTTTTGTCACCTGATCGAGAAACGTGGCGAGATTCTTACAGGACGGACACTCGAAGTCTCCGAATTCTTCCAACGTAACCGGAGCGTTCGTGTTCCCGCGGATGTGAACGGATTTCACAACGCCTCTTGCAGAGATTCTTTTCTCCGAGGAGACATCGAGGCGAGGCGGCTGCATTGTTTGAGAGAGCAGCGCGCCGCCAACGAGCACGGCCGATGCGTTCGCACCAACAACGATGAAAGGCAAACCCCGCTTCATAAAAATGACTCCCGCGATCGCGGGACAGAAGCTTCAGCGTACAGTCGAGTTCGTCAAACTTATTAAAATCGCAAACGGCCTGGGCATCCGACAATCAGGTTGATTGAAAGCAGAATTGAGGCTGTTGGTCTACGCCCAATTTCGCGTGATGCTCCCTTGTAGTTTGTTAGCCGTCCGAAGTGACGAGGTAAGACTTTTACGAAACACATTGCGGCTTGCCGAAACTTCCCGCGAAACTCGCCCTTGTGTTACGAGTTAAATAGAATGAAATTTAGCTGGAGGTTTCGAAATATGAAAATGTCCAACATAATCAAAACGATGGTCGCGCTGTCGATTCTCTCGGGGGTGGCCACAATTGCACTCGCGGGTACGCAGAGAGTGGAGAAAGTAGTCCCCATAAAAGGCCAGCCAGGGTATGCATACGTGTGGGTCACGGGGTCCCGGATCCCGCAGAAGGTGAAGATTAGCCCGGTCGGGACGCTCACCCAAAGTCCGTTGTCCGAATACGATCGACGTCAGATCAACCAGACGCGCGGTGGAACGGTGCGGCAGGCCTTGGGGAACGAACCGTCGCTTAGCTTCATGGGCCGCTGATTCCAAGCGCGGCGAATTGTCGGCCCGCCTGTGTGGCATGTGGGGGCGCCATTGAATTGCGCCTACACTTTGATTACGCTGTTCTGGCTAAGACATGTTCCATCAGTGTCGACCTGAGGCGTCGCCTGCTTGAATCCCCTCCGCGAAACGAAGATTTTCTGCTGCTTCTGCGTCATCTCGATTTAGACGCAGCGCTTCCTTGAACTGAGCGATCGCCTGTGAAGTTTGTCCCAGCCGGAAGTAAACGGCTCCGAGACCATTGTGGACTAGGGACTTCGGATCGAGTCGCGCTGTCTCCTCATAGTGCCGTTTCGCGCCTTCGTAGTCCCCTTTGACATAAAGCGCTCTGCCGAGGTGATAATGCGCTTCGGGGTGATTGGGGTTGTACTTTAGTGCCGCCTCAAACTCGGGGATGGCCTCGTCGAGGTTCTGTTGTCGGAAAAGGAACATCGCGTACTCGTAATGGTTCCGGCCAGATTTCGGCGCCAGGCGGAGAGCGATTGCATGTTCGGCGCGGGCTTGTTCCTTCAAGCCAAGCTGCTCCAGAACTCGCCCATATTCGGAGTGATATTCGCCGTTGCCCGGCTGGCTTCGCAAAGCTGTCTCCAGTTCGCTGCGGGCTTCATTGAAGTTGGATTGCCCAAACAGAAGCTGCCCCAGATGGTAATGGACCTCCTGCTCCTTGGGATTGAGACGCAGCGCCACGCCGTACTGTTCTGCTGCTTCGTCAAGTCGGTCCGCTTTATGCAAAGCAAAGCCATACTTCCAATGGGCGCGAGCGCTGTTAGGTAAATCTGCGGCGATCCACGCTGTTTGTTCTACCTCGGGTGTCCTGCTCAACGCTTGCCCGATCCAGAGCGCGCCGAGCGGGACCACAAAAACTCCAATCCATTTTAGTCCGTGAAGCGCCCAACTGGGCAGCAGTTCGCGTGACTGGACAGATATGTTTCCGCCCGCGAGACCAAGGTTTTCGCGCATTGAGCGGTCACGCACTTTCCAGATGAATCCATCGTAATAAAAATGAAGAAGACCCGATGCAGCCACCACACCAGTGAGCACGCGCTTCATGGTTTCGATCTCAAGATGGGAAGTAAAAAAGGCGAGTGACCCGTAGGCAAAAATCAGCCCGATGTAGAGACCGACGAGCGAACCGCTTCTTCGAAAAACAAAGCGCATAAAACCGCCGATGGAACTGTCCTTTTCCACGCGGCTGCGATTGTAAATCCAGACCAGCGAGAGGTACTGCACATCATGATAGACTTCGAACAGAGCGATTCCTGCTAAAATGTTCGTCACGCCGTTATTGCAGTACCACCAGAAAGCAATGGTCGTGGCCAACAGCGCCATCTTCACCGGATTGGGACGTTTCCCTTCCGCCCACATCCGGGAAAAATTGAAGAGGAACAAGACGCCGACGGCAATGGCGATGGCCAGGATGACTTGCTGCGAGTTGTGCAGAAGCCACGGCGGAATAAAAGGTCCGCCGCTGGCGTAATACATTTCCAGTGTGTCTGCCATGCGTTGCGGTGAAAGGAGCACTGCTGCGGCAAACCAGATGGCACAGGCCGCAAAGTCGAGTCGGCGCGTCAGAGCAGCGAAGGAGCCTGTCTTCGCATCGTAGATTCGACAGAAACCGTAGGTCTGCATCAACCCGTGCCAGACGCCCCAGAAGAAAACGATCAGAATGATCCCCTTGAGGTCCCACCAATAAAAAGCGACGCAAACCGAGAGCAGAAAAATTGGTGCGAAGATAAAGCGCCAGCGAAAACGTCTGAACAAAGCTCGATCGCCGTACGCGCGGATCATTCCCGGCAGATGGTGCCCCATTGCGCCAAAGGCAGCGACGAAGATGTAAATGTCTTGTGCGCTCCAGCGCGCCTGCGCTAACAGAAACATTGGCAGCAGAAAAAGCGGCGTCCCGACGTAAAGAATCAGGTCGCGCCAACTACTGAGAATCCAAAGCGCTTTTTTCGGCGCCGCGACCTGCACGGCGGGAACAGTCTGCGGACGTGAGAATGCGCTGAGGAGCTGCATTAGTTTGAACGCCAAGTGTGTCTTAATTCGGCAAGAAAATCAATATTGAATACGCTGTGCTGTGGCATCGGCTTCCAGCCGATTGGATTGGCAGGGATGCCAATGCCACTACAGCTCACTGCGGAGTACGTTAAAAACTACTGTGCTATCGACTACCCCTTGCAGAACGTCCGTCCCGGGGCCACTGCCGAATACAACGACGTCGTCCACGGTGGGCAGCGCCGATTTTGTGTACAGTGCGGCCGGCTCCAAATTTTCTGCCGGTTGTTCATTCTGTCCGCCAAAGGACGGAGCCGCCGTGGCGGACGTGTTATTCGGAACGTTCGCTGCTCCATAAGACCTTGTGCCGTGCGGCCCGGTCGCCCAGGTAATCCAGGGTTGGCCCGCAGAATTCAGCCCAAGCAACGCGATGCCGCTGTCCTGTCGAAATGGGAAACCATTCAAATTCATGCCACCAATTGCGACATCGCCGCAGACAATGATTGTCGATTTTTGTCCCGCGTAGCGTCGGGCAAGGGCGACGGCGCGATCTAATTCAAGCGTTTGCACGAGTGTCCTCTCTCCGTTGTTTTCCCGGGCCGCTTTCCGCATCAGACCAGCATCAACCACGAGCAGGTATCCGCCTGCGTTATATTGCAGCAGTTGGATCGCTCGCCGCACCATGTCTGAAAGATTCGGTTGCTGACCGCGCTCTTCGAGCTGATTTGCGAACGCCAGCTCCGCATTGTTAAAAGAGCCAAAAAGCTTCGGCCGCCGCCACGCCGGGATCGCCTCTAGCTCGGCTCGGGTACGAACGATATCAAAACCGTTACCGCGGAGCTCGAGCAAAAGATCGCGTCTATCCTGTCTCTCGCCACCCTTTGCAGCGGGAAGGAATTGCGACGTGCCACCGCCCATCGCGATGTCGATCTTTCCTCCATCGACAAACTCGGCGGCGATCTTCTCGATATCGTTCGGATCGGCCGGATGGGCATAAAAAGCGGCGCTTGTAGGATCGGTCAATTTTGTGTCGGTCACAAGGCCAGTCGCGCGTCCATAGTAGCGAGCTAACTCAATAATGCTCGGTATGGGTTTCTTATCGCCATTAATCGCGATCGCGCCGTTGGGCACCCTCGTGCCTGTGGCAATTGCTGTGGCGGCAGCAGCCTCATCTGGAGCCGCGAAATCTTTCGAGTAATTCGTCACCAAAGCCATACGAGGCATCGAATCCAAGCTCAGGCGCGTGCCTGCGCCTCCCGCGTAAGCGCGCGTCGTGGCCAGTCGATCCGGCGCGAGCCCTTCGCCGATAAACAAGATAATTCCGAACGGCTTCCGAACGACCCAATGTCGAAAATAAAGAACGCCCAGCCCGGCAAAAACAAGGAGACAAAAAAGCGCCAGCAACTGGTTGCGCCATTTCACGAAGCCGATCTAGGCGCGCGTGCTTAGGGTTGTCAATCCGCATCCACGTGAAACCGCTTGTCGATCTTCTCATTCATCGGCAAAGTGCGCGATATATGGCTGGTCCGGTGATGCTCATCATTCGCGACGGCTGGGGCATCAATCCGGGCGGCCGGGACAAGAGCAACGAGAATGGAGACGCCACGCTCCTCGCGTCCACTCCCTTTCACGACAAGCTCTATCGGGATTATCCACGCTCCAGATTAAGCGCCAGCGGCGTTGACGTCGGGCTGCCCAAGGGACAAATGGGCAACTCGGAAGTTGGCCACCTAAACTTGGGAGCGGGTAGAATCGTCGACCAAGACTTGACGCGAATTAACAAAGCGATCGAGGAGGGTGAACTAACGCGTAACCAGGTATTACACGAAACCTTTGCAGCTGAGCGGAGTCATCGACTTCATTTGTTAGGGCTGGTTTCCGACGGCGGTGTGCACAGCCATTATTCGCACATGATCGCGCTGGCGAACGCAGCGCGTGACGCAGGCGTTGGAGAAATCTTTATCCATGCTTTCACGGACGGGCGAGACACTTCTCCCACCGGCGGGGCCGGTTTTTTGAAAACGTGCGAAAAGGAACTTGAGAAGAGTGGCGCCAAGATCGTTACGGTGGTTGGCCGCTATTTCGCGATGGATCGCGACCGGCGGTGGGATCGCACGAAAAAAGCGTGGGACGCAATCGTTCTTGGACGCGGTGAAATCTGCAATTCATTGCCCTCGGCCGCAGTAGATCGACGATACTCACTTGGCAAGACGGATGAGTTCATGCCGCCGCTGATTTTCTCCCATGCCAACGAGCAGCGCGTGTGCGATGGCGACGCAGTTTTGTTTTTCAACTTCCGCGCCGATCGCGCGAGGCAATTGTCGCAAGCGTTTTTGCTGAAAGATTTCGACGGCTTCGATCGCGAAGTTTGGCCGCAGGTTCATTTCGTTTCGCTCACGCAATACGACGTACGCTATTCATCGCCCTTCATTTTCGCGCCGGAAGAGCTGAAAAACATTTTGGGCGAAGTCGTGAGCGCAGCCGGCAAAAAGCAATTGCGCATCGCCGAGACGGAGAAATATGCGCATGTCACTTATTTTTTTAATGGCGGAATTGAGAAACCATTTCCCGGAGAAGACCGGAAACTGATTCCCTCGCCAAAGGTCGCTACCTACGACCTCAAACCGGAGATGAGCGCCTTCGAAGTGACCGATGAACTGCTCGCGCGGATGGCGAACTACGATTTGATCATCCTGAATTTCGCCAATCCCGACATGGTGGGCCACACCGGCGTCGTCGAAGCCGGTATCAAAGCGGTAGAGACGGTGGATGCATGCTGCGCGCGAATCATTTCAAAACTTCTCGAACTGGACGGCAAGGCGTTGGTCACCGCGGATCACGGAAATTGCGAGCAGATGCTCAACCCTGACGGTTCGCCGAACACCGCGCACACGAAGTATCTCGTCCACTTCATTTATGTCGCAAAAGATGCGGCAAAATTCCGCTGCGAAGATGCAATCCTGGCCGATGTCGCGCCGACTCTTCTCTTTCTGCTCGGGCTCCCGCAGCCGAAAGAAATGACCGGTCGCAATTTGCTTGTGCCAGCTTAGGGCAGCTGCAGGAAGACGTCGGGATCATGCAGGTTTCGATTCAGGGCTCGCGTTCCCGCCACGGCGATTCGGTGCAAAAGGCGGATCTGATTCTCTTCTGTAGTTTCATACCAGACTGATTTTCGGGCGAGCGTGAGCGCGTCGTTTGATTCCACGAGTGCGCCCCAGCCAACTGGGATTTCCGGGTCACGGAATAACTCCTCAGGCAGAACAAGAAAAACAAATTCGCACAGCGGTAGCGAATTAATTTGTCGAACTTGGCGCAATCGTAGAGACGATTTTGAAGTGCGCGCAGCTCGCGCTACAGGCGCGAGTATCCGTGATGGCCGATCGCGGTGAAGTTCTCCGAATCGAACTCGGGAAAGAGCGAGTCACCGTTCCTCGGGTTTGGATAATGCGCGCGCAGACGTGCCTCCAAAAGTTGGCGGCGCTTGCAGATCGCTTCGAGACACCGGCGTGCGGACTCGCTCTGGCAATTGTCTCGTCGCAAATCGCAAAGCGCTTGTTTGCACTCAAAGATCGCCGTCGATTGAATCTGTTTCGGCTGCGCGCGGTACGCGGCAACGTCGGCCCGATACCGGCACTTTGGCAAACTCACTTCCATTGCGCATGCGGAAAATCCCTGAGCCTGCGCCCATAGGAACGCGAGTCGCTTCAGGCGGGCGTGCTGCGCGGTTTCACCATTGGCGTTTGTTACTCCCGCAGCCATTTGGCGAGTTCGCGTGCCCAATAAGTGACAATGATGTCCGCGCCAGCGCGCTTCAGCGCTGTCATGATCTCAAGCACGGCGGCGCGCTCGTCCAAGAGCCCTTTCTCGGCAGCACCTTTGACCATCGCATACTCGCCACTGACATTGTAAACCGCAGTGGGCTTTCCAAAGCGCTCGTGAACGCGCCATAAGATATCGAGGTAGGGCAGCGCAGGTTTAACCATCACGATGTCTGCACCTTCATCGATATCCAGTGCCACCTCGCGCAGCGCTTCATTCGCGTTGGCGATATCCATCTGGTAAGAACGACGATCGCCAAACTGCGGCGGGCTTTCGGCTGCGTCGCGGAATGGCCCGTAAAACACAGACGCAAATTTGGCGGCGTAACTGATGATACCAGTTTGATCGAACCCTGCGGAATCGAGCGCCTCGCGAATAGCGCCAATGCGTCCGTCCATCATGTCGCTCGGCGCAACCATGTCTGCGCCTGCTGCTGCGTGAGAAAGCGACGTCTTCACCAACAGTTCAACACTTTCGTCATTGAGGACGTGGAAATGATCTCCGTCAATCCGAGTGACGCCGCAGTGGCCATGGCTCATGTATTCGCACAGGCAGACATCGGTGATCGTGACCAGATCCGGACATTTTGATTTGATCGCCCGCAGCGCCTTTTGAATAACTCCATTTTCTGCGTAAGCGCCCGTCGCCTGTTCGTCTTTCTGCTCCGGAATGCCGAAAAGCAGGACAGCTTGCAGCCCGAGGTCCTGAGCGGCACGCGCTTCATCGGCAATCTCTTTCACAGACAACTGAAAAACCCCGGGCATGCTGGCAATCGGCCGGCGGTGATCCAATTTTTCACTGACAAACAGCGGGAGAATGAAATCGTGGACGCTCAATTGTGTCTCGCGGACGAGATTTCGCAGCGCGGGAGAGCGCCGCAAGCGGCGCGGGCGATGGACCAACCTTCTCACGAATCGAGGCTACGCGCTGACGGGAGCGTCGCAAGCGCGTATGCGACGAGCGAATCGTAGGGGACGGATGCTCGCCACGCGACCGAGCTTGACGCGGGTAACGGTTCTGTGTCTGCATCTTAGCGTGGCGCATAGCCGCGATTATTTGTTGATCGATGTCAGTAATTCGTACGCAAAGTTTGCGTTTGCGTCGAAGAGACGAGTCTCGGCTCCTGCCCGAATCGCTACCAATAAACTTTCAAGCAGCGTGGTCGCTGGATTTCTTGCGCAACGAAATGTGCGGAAGGTGGTCGTCTCATCGGTGGTGCCGGCAAAAAACTCTGCGATATCAAGGGCAGTAGGGAAAAAAGCGAAGGTGATCTGGCTGGATTGGAAGCTGAAGCTGGGCGTGGGAATCGATTATCCCAAGCCGCGAACGATCGGCGCGGATCGGTTGGCGAATGCTGTGGCAGTCGCTGAGCTTTATGGATTCCCCGCAATAGTTGTGGATTTCGGCACCGCGGTAACTTTCGATATCGTTTCGGAGCGCCGCACGTACGCCGGCGGCGTGATTGCGCCAGGACTCGAAGCAATGACTAACTTTCTTTATCAACGAACCGCGCTCTTGCCTAGGCTGTCGTCGAAAGAGCCGCGACGCGCAGTGGGTAAATCGACGATCGAGGCAATACGGGTCGGCGCCGTGTTTGGCTATCGTGGGTTGGTTCGTGAAATCCTGGGACGGATCAGGGCCGAGCAGTTTCCCCGCAAAAAGGTCTACGTCGTGGCGACGGGCGGCTACGCGGGCCTGATCGCCGGACGCTTGCCAGAGATTGGCGTGATTCGTCCTCACCTGACTTTGGAAGGTTTGCGGATCGTGGCCAATCTCAACGATTGAACCAGATGAGACGAGCAAAGCGGTTGGCGCTTTTTCCGAAGGCGGCTGAAAAATCGATTCGCAAGAGCAACTTTCCACTTGTCAGACGCCCCGAATAGGGCTTCAATCGCTACCGCATGAGACTCTGGGGGATGGCGGCGGTGGCCGCGCTGGTGCTTGCTTCACTCGCAGCAATCGGATTTGCAGCGGACAATGTTGCGCCGACGAAAGCGGAGCTGGAAGAGATGTACAACGCCGCTTACCGCGCGTTCGACGCAAAGAAGTTTTCAGAGGCGCTAAAGCAACTCGACGCCATCGATGCTCGGCAGCCTAATCTTGCCGCGTCCAAAAATCTGCGCGGCGTCGTCCTGATGCGACAGGGCAAATACGATGAAGCGGAAACTGCATTGCAGGAAGCGTCCCGGATCGATCCGAAGTTTTGGAATGCGCGCTTCAACCTGGCGGAGGTTCCTTTTCTTAAAAAAGATTGGGCGGAGGCGAGGAAACGCTTTGAGCAACTGCTCGCCAGTGGTGGATCCGATCTGGCAAAAGAAGCTTCGCAGCTGATTCAATACAAAATTCTTCTGACGTACCTGCAAGAGGGTAACGGAAACATGGTGGATTCCATGTTGGCTAAGCTGGAGCTTTCGCCAGATACGCCAGCCGTTGATTATGTGAAGGCAGCCGTCGCGCTCCAAGCGAAAAATCAAAGCGAAGCCAAGGATTGGATCAGTGTAGCCGAGAAGAATTATTCACCGCAGCTGAATAAACTTTTCGCAGAATCACTTTATGAAGCCGGGTGGCTGGAAAAACCGGTCGGCGAAGGGCGGCCATCGCTGCCGCTCATGACGGCCGCCGAGCGCTCGGAAAAGACCAAAGCCGCTGCACGTTCAAAGTTCGAGCAGTCACAACAGGCCCTTCGCCAGGGTGATTTAGCGACAGCCCTTAAATCAATTGATGAAGCCGACAAGGCGGATCCGAATAAGCCGGCTATTCTGAATTTACGCGGCGAGATTCTGATGCAGCAGCAGCAATTTGACCAAGCCGAAGCTGCATTTAAGAAGGCAGCCCGGTTGGATCCCAAACTCCGCGAAGCGCAATACAACCTCGCGCAAATCCCTTTTAAGAAGAAGGATTACGCAAAGGCGCAGGAACGTTTTGAGGCGCTTTATAATCGAATCCCGGGCGGCGATAAGAATCAGGCGGCAGAGCTTATTAAATTCAAGATTTACATGACGCTTTTGCTTCAGGGAAAAGAGAGCCGTGCGCACGGTGTGATGGAGGAGTTTCAATTTACGGGAGATACGCCGGCGCTTTATTATGCTCAAGCAGCATGGGAGTACAAGCATAACAACGCGGAGAAAGCGCAGGATTGGACGAGCTCGGCCAACAAAATCTATTCGCCAGCGCTTAACAGCGTTTTCGCTGATGCTTTTTACGACGTTGCTTGGATACAAAGGCCTGAGGGTTCGTCCGCACCGGCACTGGCGTTCGACTCGACAAATGTTGTTGCGCCTCAAACGGAGGGGGGGCCGGCAGTTGAGCCGAGTCCTATTGCTGCAAACAAACAAGGCGAAGCACCAAAGGAAGAAACGCTTGCCCTGGCGCCCTCGAGGAAGGAGCCAAATGCCGGAACCGAAATTGCCAGTGCTGAGGCAACCGCAGGGCAACCGACTTCGGCTTCGAGCGAATCAAATACGGAAATTAGCCCTCCGCCACAAACATCCGAATCGCTCCCAGTTAGCGGCGAATCGGCAACAACTGCAACGCAAGCCGCCGGCGAATCAACGACTGCTGCGCAAGCCGTCGCAGCGGAGACACCGCAGGCTGCGTCTGCATCATCTAACGAACAGAACAATCAGCCCGCGCCTGTCCAAACAAGTCCGCCGCAGAAATCCACTGTGGCGCCAGCTCCCGCAAACGTCTTGGCAACCGCCACTGCGGGCCTAGCGAGCCGAAGATTGGCGATTGTCGGTGGCCTACTGTTGGCGGCCATAATCATACTGGCTTGGGTGATCGTGCCGGTAATTCGCCGGCACGCCTTCAACATCCCGCGTCACATGCGGCTTGAACCTCCGGCGCAGGCTACCGCTCACAGTGAGACGGCCGTCTTCAAGCCGAAAGCCATTCCGGCGCAGACGGGTAGCGACAACGGCTTTGTTGGGGGGCCTCGTCAGGTTTCGGTAGAGTTAAAGCCGTGGCAAGCTCCCTTGCGACACAGTGCCGTACCTGGACGCAAGCCGAGCGGCGCTTTTAACCGATTGAAAGAACGAAGAACAAAGACTTCACGTCCGCCGGAGCGTCGCGAGCCTGGCCGCGAATTCGCGCCGATTGCTGAGCCAGACTTCGAATCATCTGTGGGAAAAGTAGTCGAACAAACCCCAGACATCCCGCAACCAACTGTCCCGCAGCCCGTTGAATTGGCCGCGGCTTCTGCAACGACTGAGTTTGCAGAAGCTGCGATCATTCCGCAGCCGAATGAGGTCTTGGGAGACGGAGCCGGAGATGGAGTCACATTCTACACGCACGAACCGAGCGAATTTTTCGGAGATGTGAAAGAAGCGATATTACCCGCCGAGGAGGAGCCCAGTCAGGAGGCGTTTGGGGGCGCACAATTTGCATGGCCCACCGCAGAACCCTCAGAGTTTGCAGTTGAACCGATCGCGCAAGAGCAACCTCAGCAGATCCCCCCCTCGAGTCAATTTCCTACTGCCGAAGCGAACCCCGGGTCCGTGTATGATTTTCCAAGCGCTATTTCTACCGAACCTGTATTTCCGCAAACAACCACACCCGCAACCATGCCAGAAACAACCCAAACTCCAATCGCTCCAATACACAAAGCCCCGGCCCCGCCCGTGGCCAAGCCGCAACCACCTACCGCGACGATGCAAACATCCGTGCAGCTTACTTTCTTGTTCGAGATCGCTGCGATGCAGTTGACACCGAGCTTTAAGATGGGCGTCTTAAAAGTGCGCCCCATATCGAAGCTTGTCACGATGCGTTTGCCTTCGCCTCAGCGCGCCCAGTCTGCGTTGAATTTGCAGGTCGCCTTCGAGATCGTAAAGATTCAGCCCGTAGCCGGCGCGATAGGCACCATTCGCGTAGTTCCGTCCCAGCAACAGAGACCGACTCTGGCTGGTACGCCCTCAATCGCGGTGTCCGGATTGCAAATAGTCCCTAATTCTGAGACTGCCCCGGTCCAACTTACCCCGTCACCACAGGGGCGTGCCTCTGTGTTCGTCACAATTCCGTTCCAGATCAGCACTCTTGAGTTTTCGCCGTCACTTGAGATTGCATCGGTCATCCTAAATTCCAACTCCAAGCAAGTCATTGTTCAGTTGCCTGGCGCTGGCGCGAGTCCCGCCGAAGGCGCGCCCATGTTTGAAATCGCAAATCTTGAGCTCAACGAGAATGGCGAAATCGCCATGGTGCAACTAAACCTCCTTGGCGGCCCGAAGCGAGCATAGTCAATTCCTGTTTAGCGAACGCAGCTGCTTTGCCAGAAATTCGCCATCTTTTCGGATCAGTTTGCCATCGAAGTAGATTTCGCCGCCGCCGTAATCGGGACGCTGGATGCTGACCATGTCCCAATGAACCTGGCTCCGGTTTCCGTTGTCCGCTTCCTCGTAAGCTTGTCCCGGGGTGAAATGAAAAGAGCCGGCGATTTTCTCGTCGAACAAAATATCGCGCATCGGTTGTAGCACCCGCGGATTAAATCCGAGCGAGAATTCACCTATGTAACGCGCGCCCGGGTCTGAGTCGAGAATCTTGTTCAGCTTCCTCGTCTCGTTGCTCGTCGCATCGATAATCTTGCCGCTTTTGAATTCGAGACGGATGCCATCGAAAGCGATCCCCTGATAAATGCTTGGCGCATTAAACGTGACGTGACCCTCCACGGAATCTTTCACCGGGCAGCTGAAAACTTCGCCATCGGGAATATTGCGATCTCCACCGCAGATCACAGCCGGAATTCCCTTGATACTGAAACGCAGGTCAGTGCCGGCAGCTTTGATTTGAACGCGGTCGGTTTTTTCCATCAAGTGCTTTAGCGCCTTCATCCCGGGCAGCAGTTTGCGATAGTCCAGTGTGCAGACATCAAAGTAAAAATCTTCAAACGCCTCGGTGCTCATCCCGGCAAGCTGTGCCATGGATGGCGTCGGCCAGCGTAACACGACCCACTTTGTCTTCTTAACCCGTTGGTCTTGCACTGGCCGCATTTTTTTGCCGATCAACTTCATTTTCTCCGGCGGCACATCGGCTAGTTCGGTGATGTTGTGGCTTCCGCGCATGGCGATGTATGCATTCATTCTTTTCATGCGCGCCAACTCGTGGTTTGCCATCAGGTTGAGTTGTCGATCCGAGGCTTCAAGCGCGAGCGCACGGTTGACGCGAGTTTGATAAGTCTGTGCAAAGGGGACCCCGCCTGCTTTCCGCGCCGCGCGTATCAGCGCGACGGTCATTTCGGCCGGAATATCGAATGCTTCAATCAGAACCGTCTGATTGCGCTTGAGACGGACGGAGTATTCGACCAGGAGTTTTGCGAGTTTGTCGAACCGTGCGTCGTGCATAGGCGTCTATCATTCCACCAGCAGGGCCGGATGCAACTGTACGGCCCCAACGTTTGAAGTTCCTTCTTTGCACGGCTCTCAGGAAAAACCGCCTAAAGACAGAACTCCAAACTTTAGGCGCTCCGACTAAGTTTCGCGGCGTAGGCACCATCGAGACCCTCGCGAAAAGGCAGCGAATTTCTTTCTGCTTCCAAGCGCAAGTCCGGAGTCTCCGCTAGAATGCGACGCACGACCTCTTCATTTTCTTCCGGTTCAAGACTGCACGTGCTGTAAACAAGGGTCCCCTTCGGTTTTAGCAATGGGATAAGCCCACGAATAATCTCGAGCTGCCGTTGTTGCATGTGATCGAAATTGGTTCGTCGTAATCGCCACTTGAGATCCACCCGCCGGCGCATCACCCCGGTGTTGGTGCACGGCGCGTCAAGCAGGATATGATCAAATGGCGCGCTCGCTGTGATCGCAGAGGCAACGTCACCGCGTGACCAATCGTGCTGCGCAATTTGCGCAATGCTCACTCCAAGCCGCGTCATGTTCTCCTTCAGAACTTGCAGCCGTTCGTGATCGCGGTCGCATGCCACGATTGTTCCCAGGTTTTCCATGAGTTGCGCCACGTAACCGGTTTTGCCGCCAGGCGCTGCGCATGCATCGAGGATCTTTTGTCCTGGTTTTGGATCCAGAACATGACACGCAACCGTAGTGCTGGGATCCTGAATGTAACAATGACCCCGTTTTAAAGCGTCGGAAGGTAGCGAACCGGCTTCGACGAACGTTGGGTTGTCAGGGACAGGGCGCGATTTGGGATAAATCCGGAGGAATTCTGTTCTCTCGATTCTCAACAAATTGATGCGCGCATAAACTGGTGCAGCAAGATTATTCCATTCACATAGCTTTTCCGCGTGTTCGGCGCCGAAGTGTTGCTGCCAGCGTTCGATAAGAAATTGCGGGTGCGACGTTCGAACGAACGAGGGCTGCGCCTCGGCTCGTGCGAGCAAGTCGCTTCGCTGCCGCGTCGCAGCGCGCAGCATTGCATTGATGACGGGTTGCTGCCTTTTCGGCGCGAGCGACACGGTTTCATAGACTGCTGCGTGTTCGGCCGTTTTGAGAAGGAAGAGTTGATATAAACCGAGTCGCAGAATATCGCGGAGACCGTTCTCAACCCGCGAGGCGCGCAGGCAACCAATCCAAAAATCCAGCAATGTTAAATTGCGCAGGACGCCGTAAAACAACTCGAGTGCAAACGCGCGGTCGGACGAAGTGAAATTGGTGTTCGCAAAAAGCCCCGAGATGACGGAATCGGCGAAGCGCTTTTGTTTTCGCCACAGCCGCAAGGCCGTCAGCGCAATTTGGCGAGCCCCGTGAGATAGAACCGCTTTGCCCGATTTATGACCCCAAGGCGACCTTATTTCACGGGGCGCCATATTTTCAGTTGTTACTGTGGCTTCGCGCCGGCGCGTCCGATCGAATGATAATGAAACCCCAGCCGCTTCATCGTTTCCGGGTTAAGGAGATTTCGCCCGTCGAACACGATCGGTGTCCTCATTTTCTCTTTCACCACAGTAAGATCCACGTTGGCGAATTCACTCCATTCGGTGGCGATGACTAGCGCTTCGGCGTTGCTCACTGCCTCGAGAGCCGACGAAGCGAATTCTGCATCGGCGATCGCTTTTATAGCGCGTGCCTTTTGCATTCCTTTCGGATCGTAGGCAACCACATGCGCGCCTTCGCGCAGGAGCGTTATCACAAGCTCGATTGCGATGGACGAGCGGACGTCGTCCGTATCTGGCTTGAATGTGAGACCCCAGACCGCAATCCGCTTTTCTCGTAACACCCACAGTATTTCCCGGATTGTCTTCAGAAAACGCTCTTTTTGAGCATTGTTTATGCGTTGCACTTCCTTAAGCAAATTGAACGGAGTGCCAAGCCTCTCGCTGATCGTAATGAACGCAGCAATGTCCTTCGGGAAGCAGGATCCGCCGTATCCGATTCCGGCGTTCAGGAAATCACGGCCAATCCGATGATCCATTCCAATTCCGTCGGCGACCCTTTCGACGTCGGCGCCGCTCGCCTCGCAGATCGCCGAGACCGCGTTCATATATGAAATTTTCAGCGCGAGGAATGAGTTCGCGCAATGTTTGATGAGCTCGGCGCTGTTGATATCAGTCACGAGTATCGGCGCCATGAAGGGCTCATAAACCTTTTTCATGAGATCGATAGCGTGTTCGCTTTGCGCTCCAATCACAATCCGATCCGGATGCATCAGATCGTGGACGGCACAGCCTTCACGCAAGAATTCAGGATTGCTGACCACATCAAACTTCGCGCCATGGCGGTTATATCTTTTGATTGATTCCGCCACCTTTTCGCCTGTTTTCACCGGCACCGTGCTCTTATCAACGATCACTCGATAATCGGTCAACACGCCTGCGATTTCCCGCGCAACTTTCTCCAGAAAACTAAGATCGACGTCGCCATCCGGCTGCTGCGGGGTAGGAACGGCGATGAAGATTATTTGTGAGTGGTCCACTCCCTCCTGAATGCTGCCGGTGAAGCGCAGCCGGCGCGCCGAGACATTTCGATGAATTATTTCTTCAAGCCCGGGTTCATAAATCGGCACCTCGCCGGCCTGCAGTTGTTTGATCTTTTGTGCGTCGTTATCGACGCAAATAATGTTATGGCCAACGTCTGCGAAACAGGCGCCGGTAACAAGGCCAACGTAACCGGAACCGATGATCGCGAGATCCATAATTGGACAATGCTGCGGGCGAATCAGCCGCAGCACAAGTGGGCCAGAACACGCTGTGGCCCCGAGATTATTCGCGCATGTTCGTTCATTGCCCTGAAGAGGCAGGATCAAAGTTCAAATCGAATCCAAACTTCGGGAATGCCTTCAGCGTTATGGTAAACAGGACGCCGTACTCCTTTACCCCGTTATTGTCGCGTATGACGCCGCCGAAGGAGGCCACCCAGCTCGAGAGGTCTCTATAGACGGAATAGCGTTGCTCCTCCAGGGTGCTTGTTGTGGCTTCATATTGCTCCTGCGCTCCAATGCCCCAGTTATCGTTGATTCGATAATATCCGCCAACAAGAAACAGGCTGCTGTTTACAAAGAACGGATTGTCATTCAAATAGCGGTGCCCGAAGTTTAGTTGCAGATTGGCTAGCGGTTGCACGCTTGCGATCGTATCTACTTCGGTAAAGCCTTTGGAGAAAGCCGGTACCTGTGAGTTGACCGAAAGCGAGACCCACGGGAGTGGCGTAAACCGAATGTTGTTAAATAAATTTGAGTAGTCGGTACGATCGTAGGGGTTGTCGAAGTTCACGTCAAAGAAGGTATCGAGTTCAAACCACGTGATCGTTGCATCGTCGCGGCGCGTTTCCAGGCGGTTGCGAACGCCCACCCGCCACACTGTCCAATCATCGATTGAGTCGATGCTTGTAAACTGCGGGAAATCAATCGCCCGAAGCTGGGTCGAGGGTTGATAGCGATCGAACCCCAAAATTGCCGTCGGATTAGCTCCGTTCACGTCAACATACGAAAAATTCGTGAACGGTTGAATAACGTGCATGAGCCCATCCAACCCAAAAGCGCGGCTCTGCACATTCTCCCATGTGCGCGAGATCTTAAACGAAGCTTCTACGCCGGTGTTGAAGACCGTGCGAAATGTGTCTCCGTCAAATTGGACCGGGTTGGCCGAAGTTGGCGGCGGGAGAATAAAGTCTGGCACCAGCGGATTTGATGGCGGCACAAAGGTTGTCGATCCCAAATCCCATGTTTTGCCATAATAAGTGCCGCGAAAGCCAACCCGCGGCACGATGGAAAGCCATCCGAAGTATGTGTTGGGATAAGTTAGTTGATGGAATGTATCAAAACGATAAGTGCCATAGTTCTCGAACCCCGAGTTCTCAGGGAACTGGAGCCGCAAATTTGCAAAGCCGGTTTCTCCTTCGTAAAAAATCGGTCCGCCAAAAAGGGCGTGGCGCTTGATGTCCAGCACCACTTCCGGTGAACGTTCTGTGGTAGAGAAAAATTCGTTCGCTTGGAAACGCTCGATGCCCGTGATTGTGAAAAAAGGATCCGTTTTCGTCAATGCGATCACATTGTCTGGAACAGGATCGATCCGGAACTCGCCCTGATAAAAGTCCTCCATCACATACGGATCGCTCAGCTTGGTGAGGTTGGCGATGCCATAGATGTCATCAGTAAAGTTCGTCCGATCTTCCATGCTAAGGCGGTATCGACTGGCAGGAACGTTCTGTCGGACCTCGGCCGTCTGATTTATGTCCGGGTTTTGATCATCGATGTAAAAGGTTTTTAGCCTCGCCTGACTGTTCTGGTCCTTCCCATAATCAATAATGGGATCGAAGCCGATGGCCGGTCCGCGACGGCCAAAGTAATCGAGCCGGAGGTGTCCCCTGATATTATCCGTAATCGGGAACGTCACCTGAGTCAGAAGCGTTGGTCCCCAAGAGCTTAAGTACGCCGGCGAAATCGTAAAACTGAACGACTCGCTGAGGGATTCGTACAGATAAGGCCACCAAAAAACCGGCACGTTCCCGACATATGCCGTCACATACTGCATGATCACGCGGTCTTTCTCGTAAACGCGGATCTTTCGCGCGTGAAGACGAAAATCTGGCCTCGCGGTATCGTCCGTCGTAAAGGTACCGTTTCGGATAAGATAAGCATTGTCGGAAATTGAACTCACATCTCGGCCGCTGACAAAATAAGGTGGCGACTCAGTACGCCCGTTGGCCGCCCGGATCTTTTTTGTTTCGGTGTTGTAAAAACCGTGTTCGGTGACGTAAAGGCTGATATCACGATAGATTCTCACGTGGCCTTTCAACTCCACCTCGTGCGTGGCGGAATTGTATTGTGCGTAATCAGCGTAAATGTCTGTATTGCCAATGTGAATCGCCACATTATCGCGCGCTGTTGCCAGCCCATTTTCATACGTCGTCTCCCCGGTGGAAGTGATCTCAATGGGCGCATTCTCCGGAGTCTTGATTTCTCCGCAGATCAAACCGGCGCTCGTAACAAGAGCGGCGAGCAACAAGAGCGGTGTTCGCATGGCCGACGCCGAAGGTACTGCACCAAAAGCTCCCTGCAAAGCCAAAACCACTCGATACCAAAGGTAAACATTGCAGCACGACCCCGTTACGGGCTGCTTCGTGCAAAGCCACAGTGTTCTATCTTGATTAACCTCCCAATCAACGGTTTTCTTCATCCGGGATGAGCAAATCTATCGACCAAGTCTTCGTTAACGCCAAGCAATGGCTGCTCTCGTGGCTGGCGGGGTCGCCGACCTGGCTGATCCAGGTGGCGTCTATTTTGATCAATATTTTCATGCTACTCGCTGTGTTCCTCACACTTTTTGCGCTGATCTCGGTACTGGAGCGGAAAATTCTTGCGCGGATGCAAAATCGCTACGGGCCGAATCGGGTCGGGCCGTTCGGCCTTTTCCAGCCAATCGCCGACGGCATTAAAATGTTGATCAAGGAAGACATCGTGCCCGAGCGAGCGGATAAGATCGTCCATTTTCTCGCGCCAGTCCTGCTCGCCGCCGTGGCGATCCTCACCCTGGGCGTAATTCCGTATGGGCGAAACATGGCGTCGTTCACAATTGATGGCGGCATACTCTTTTTCTTCGCCGTGGGATCGGCAACGGAACTCGCAGTCTTCATGGCCGGCTGGGCCAGTAACAACAAATTTTCCATGCTCGGCGCGATGCGGGCGATTGCGCAAATGTTCAGCTACGAGTTGCCGCTCATTATCACGGTGCTCCCGGTGGTGATGGTCGTGGGCTCGCTCATGCCGGACAGGATTGTTGCCGCGCAAGCGGAATACACTTTTGGTGTTGTGCCACGCTGGTTTGTCTTCACCCCGTGGGGGGCCGCGGCATTCATTCTGTTTTTCGTTTCCGGTCTCGTGGAATCGAACCGCACTCCGTTCGATGTACCCGAAGGCGAGTCCGAAATCGTCGCCGGTCACATGACCGAGTATTCCGGCTTCAAGTACGCCACCTTTTTCATGGCCGAATACCTTGGGATGTTCGCGGTCAGCGGTCTTGCAGCGACCTTGTTCCTCGGCGGCTGGCATGCGCCTGCGCGCGTGCTCGAAATTGTTCCCTCTTATATCTGGTTTTTCCTGAAGCTGAGCGTGCTGCTTTTCGTATACATATGGCTCCGTGGGACGCTGCCGCGCACGCGCATCGATCAAATGATGAACATCGCCTGGAAATTCATGTTGCCGATGGCTTTCACGTGCGTCATCGCGGCGGCCGTCTGGCATTATGCCGGTCGCGGCCTGCGCGGGTGGCTGTGGTCCCTGTTTGTAATTGCGATTGTTTACAGCGCTCTATCGATCGTGCTCGACATACGAAGAAAATTTGCACCGCGCGTTTATCGTTTCGCCGAATGAGCAGCGCCGCATTTGTTATCATCGCGATTTTCACGCTCGCAGCGGCGCTGGCGGCTGCGACGTTGCGCAAGCTGATGCATGCTGCGCTGAGTTTCGCAGCGGCCCTAGTCGGCCTCGCGGCATTTTTCTTTTTGCTCGGCGCCGAGTTCGTCGGCCTCGCGCTGGTGTTCATTTATATCGGCGCGGTCGCAGTGTTGATCGTTTTCACGATTCTCCTGACGCGGCGCGATGTGGGAGAAGACCGCGGCTTTAACTGGGCCGGTGTAATCATTGCTCTCGCCGTGTTCTGTGGTTTGACGTGGTCGATTCTAGCGACGCAATCAATCTCCATCGTCGCGCCGCACATTCGCGCGCTCACCGTCAAAAGAATCGGCGAAGCGTTAATGACCGGTTACGTGTGGCCGTTGCAATGCGTCGGCGTGCTGCTGACCGCTGCTCTCATAGGCGCGCTCATTCTCGTGATGGAGGAAAAACGATGAGATTGGTGAATCAAACGCTCAACGCTCAACGCTCAACACCGAACGCCGAATCCAGAATGGACTCTGGGTTGGACGTTGGGCGTTGGACGTTGGGCGTTGGACGTTTTCTGCTTGCACCGCGATGACGCCGACTCTCCAGATATTTCTTATCGTTTCCGCCGCATTGTTTTCCATCGGTCTCCTCGCGGCATTAAGTCGGCGTCACGCCATTTTCATTCTCATTGGTATCGAATTAATGTTGGCCGCGGCGAATTTGAATTTCATCGCCTTCTGGCGTTTCGCTCCGCAACCGCACCAGCCAACCGGCGTGATGTTTGCAATCTTCTCCATCGCGATCTCAGCGGCCGAAGCCGCGGTTGGTCTGGCGATGGTTATCGCCGTTTATCGCCATTACCACACCACCAATGTCGATCAACTCAATCAGCTCAAAGGATGAATTGTGAACTCGTGCTCTTGCTCGTAATCGTTTCATGAGCTTGATCATCCATTATCTCTGGCTCATCCCTGCCGTGCCGCTCGTTGCGTCGCTGGCGATTTTGAGCTTGGCAAACGCATGGCGCAGAAGCGCGGCAGCGCTGGCAGTCGCTGGCCAAACCGCCGCGCTCGCATTGTCGGCTGTGGCGTTCCTGCCGACGCTGCAAACACACGGCTTCCGCGCGGTTCAAAATTTCACCTGGTTCACTTTCGGCGATAACGCGCTCCGGCTCGGATTTGTTCTCGACCCGCTAGCCGCCGCGATGCTGCTGATGATCTCGCTGGTCGGGCTTTGCATTTTTGTCTTCAGCATTGGCTACATGGCCGAGGACAAAAACTTCGTCCGCTTTTTCGCGTATTTATCTTTCTTCTCCGGCGCGATGCTCGGTGTAGTTGTCGCGAACAGTTTGCTTCTGCTCTTCATTTTTTGGGAACTGGTCGGACTCGCCTCGTATCTGCTCATCGGTTTATGGATCGAGCGACCGAGCGCGGCTGCTGCTGCAAAGAAGGCGTTCATCACCACGCGCATCGGCGACATGGGATTTTTTGTCGGCATGCTCTGGCTTTACAATCGCAGCGGCACACTTCTTTTTTACGATGACGGCAAAGGTTGTCTTGAAAGCGCTGGCCTGGCGATGCTCGGCGCCAGCGCCACATTCATCGCGCTGCTGATCTTCTTCGGCGCAGTCGGCAAGTCGGGGCAATTCCCGCTGCACGTGTGGCTGCCGGATGCGATGGAAGGCCCGACTCCAGTGAGCGCATTGATTCACGCTGCAACGATGGTTGCCGCCGGAGTTTTTTTGGTCGCCCGTGTGTATCCGCTTTTCTCGTTAGGCGCGATCAACGGCGTGACGTCCTCGCTCACTGTCGTTGTCTGGATTGG
>Ga0066706_10000022_pt1 | contig 25037 bp, 18 predicted proteins | sample GraSoiAngelo_155_FD_67274 | JGI IMG/M metagenome (GOLD analysis project Ga0066706, IMG submission 67274) | Grasslands soil microbial communities from the Angelo Coastal Reserve, California, USA - 14_1009_13_30cm | ecosystem: Environmental > Terrestrial > Soil > Grasslands | place: USA...
GGAGTATTTTCCTGCGGCCAGGAGACGGATGGGAGAGAAGCCATGGTGGCTCCGGAAAGAACGCTCTTGAGCACGTTGCGGCGCGATAGTTTGGACATGGCGGACACGGAGAGTTTACCGAAGAAAGGCCGGAGGGGGAGAAACTATTTTTTCGGGGGCTCGGGGCTTTGGGAAGGCGGGGTCGTGGCGTTCTTGGGAAGCTCGATGCGCCAGATATTTTTTTCAGATTGCAGAACGACGCCGGCTTGATTGGATTCGGTCGTTCCGACGTGGCCAATCCACACGACGCGGAAGCGGGCTTTGCGCCACAGGCGGCGGACTTCGATGGTCTGGCCGGGAGAGGTCAAGAAGCCAATGCCGTCGAGGCGCGCGCCGTCTTCGCTGAGATCGACGGTATAGGCGCTCTGGGCGAAGGGATGGCCCTTGGGGTCCGTGCCTTTGACGATGACACGGACAGTTTTGGGCACGCGGGGCTTCTTGCGAGTTCTTTTCCAAAAGTCCGAGACGGGCTGTTTGAAAGCCAGACCGACACGAGTTTCACGGTCGGAGTAAGGGTCGAGATAGGCGACGCGAACTTCCTGTTCCCGGCGGCTGCTCTTGTGGATCAGAAAAACGGTGTCACCCAACGCGAGTTTGGCTTTCAGCGTGACGAGGGCGCCAGTGGAATTGACGATCAGGGTCTCGGTGTCTTCATGGAAGGCGCCACTCTTGCCGGCATAGCCATATACCACGACCGGCACACGCATGGGGACGCGTTCGCTGGAACGGGGCGTTTTCTTTTCAGTGGCAGCCGGGAAGGGAATAGCGAAGGTTGACTGAACGGATTGTGACGGCGGAGGATCGTCGAGCGGAGCCACCTCCATTGCTTCTTGAGGAATGCCCTTCTGCGGGCCGTGATCGCGGCACTTGAATTCCCAAGTTTGTTTAAGGATTTGTTCCAGGGATTCCTCGCGATTGAAAAGCGTAACCCAGGAGTCGCTGTCCCCGTGAGGACACCTAAGCCGGATGGCGAAATTCCTAGGCATATCAGACCCCGTGAGAAACATCATAACTGTTCCAAATGAAGAAAGCGGCAGGAGAAAGAGGACGTTCGTCGAAAAGTTACCAGCCTGCAGGCCAGAGGGCGATGCGTCGCTCTTTATCGGCGGGATTGTAACTTTTGTCGGGAGGTGGACTCGTATGAGGCTAACGACCAGGCTCAAAGGCCTTGAGTTCGGATCCGGAGGCGCGCTTAAAAGGAAACCAAAGCGATCAGAATTATGATTTGCCAGCGGCCACGGACTTGAATAAGTATCAAGCGGTGGCAATCTAGTGCGAGCGATTTGGCGCAGTTTTTGGAGTGGCGAGGCTGGAGAAATTTTGACACGGCAGACACGCGAAAAGATAAGGTCCGCTCCGCTTTTGACTGTTCTCACCGCACGTCTGAAGGGGGCGGGTATAATTTTTTGTTTATGGAAATGACGCGAACAAAAGAAGCAGGGCTGATCGCGCGGATCCTGACGGGCGAGAAAGAACTGTTTCATGAGTTGATACGCCCCTACGAGCGGATGGTGTATCTGACGTTGTTCTCCATCGTGCGAAATGAGACCGAGGCGGAGGACGGGGCGCAGGAGGCGGTGATTAGCGCGTACCGGCATCTGGCCTCGTTTCGTGGCGACGCCAAGTTCAGCACGTGGCTGACGACCATCGCGATCAACGAGGGGCGAAAGCGGCTGAGGAAGGCGAAAGGGGCTGCGGAGGATTCGATTGAGGAAAAGGAAGAAAGTCACGAAGGCGATTACACCCCGGCGCCACTGACGGATTGGCGGGAGATTCCTCTCGAGGCGCTGGAACGGAAAGAGCTGCGCGAGGCCCTGCGAGGGGCTGTGGCGGAATTGCCCTATATTTACCGGCAAGTTCTTACTTTGAGAGACTTGGAAGAACTGAACATTGAGGAAACCGCGGAGGCCCTCGGTATTACGACGGGCGCAGTAAAAGTGCGGCTGCACCGCGCACGGATGATGCTGCAAAAGCGCCTGGTTCCTTATTTGAAAACGACGGCTCCGGCGCGCAGGAGTTTCTTCGGGAGAGCGCTATGAAACTCGAGTGCAAACACGTGTGGGAACATATCTCCGAGTACATCGACGGAAGTGTGGATGCCAAACTGCGCGAGGACATCGAACGCCACCTGGAACACTGCGAAATCTGCTCCGCGATACTGGATTCGACGCGGAATATTCTGATTTTGACGGCGGACGACCGGACATTTGAATTGCCGGTAGGGTACAGCAAACGGCTGCACGAGCGGCTGGCGAAGGAACTGAAAAGCGCCGAGAAGGATTCAGAGAAAGAATAAAGAAGGCCGTTTAGGCGAGTTCTCACGGGACGCGGTGGACCATCGGGTGCGTGATCCATTCGGCGGCGAGGAGAAGCAAGGTCAAGATGGAGAGAGCAATTTGAAAACGCTCGGAGTTGAGTTTTTTCTTTGGCACCGGTTGCTGGCGCCACTGGGATGCGGGCTTGCTCCGTAGGCGGCGCACTTTTCCAACTACATAGAGATTGAGGGCGGCTCCCAGGAAGGAAAAAACCATCATGGGGATACGGATGCCGTCCTGATGGAAGCCGCGAGCTGGCGCGTGAATTCCAGCGGCTGCCGCTAGCGCGCTCAGGCCGATGGCAACGCGCAGACCGCTGATGGCGATGACGGCGGTGCACGCGCTTTGCAATACCGCAAAGACGATGCTGGACCAATTGAGCAGTTTGGGGTTCACGAGCAAAAGCCTCGGATGGGAAATATCAGCACGGGCGGCAGAAAGTTCTGCGGGATTCTGTCTCTGTTCGTTCATATGTAAATTCGCCGGATTCTCGCCCGCTCTTGAGCTGCAGACGGCGGCTGATTATTGAGGACAGGCTCCCCCACCGTCGACCCAAATTTTCATTTGCGCCACGGTTTCGGCACGCGAGAGCGGAGGCGGAGTGCGCCCCGCGCCGGGATCCCAGGCCCAGCCGACGAGATCATCGCTCGACACATGTTCCAGCAGTTTCTGAAGGGAGCGGTCGCCAGTTTGTTTTGGATCTTTTAGCTGGCGGCAGAGTTCAGCAGGCGAGCGTCCAACGAAAACCATTTTGTGGTCCGGGAATGGAAGGGACCATTTGGAATTTCCCGGAGGCATGTGCTCGCCGGGAAGATTGGTGGTTTGGTGGCAGGTGTCGCAGCGCATGCCGTACACACCGTGGCCATCCTTACCACGCCTCACGTTTTGAAGATGAACATGGCTGTCGTCGCCTTGCAGCGGAGAGTCACCGGCCGGATGGCAGTTCTGACAACGCGGCGACGTGAAGACTTTATAGACCTGCAAGAACGCTTCGCGCGAGGAGCTGGCATCGGGTTTCGGGCTTTGCGGCGAAGCGTGAACCGTGGCCATTGCAACTACGGCGAGCAGAGCTGCCGCGCGCGTCGCCGAACGCCAAGGCAACGCAGAGAAGCGACGATGGCCATTCGCATATAGGGCGGTCATGGCTTGGCCACGCTACCTGTGACTAGATCAGCGGCACGAATTGGGAGGCGTCTGACACGCTTGCCGGTGGCTGCGAAAATTGCGTTGGTTAGGGCGGGAGCGACAGGAGGCACGCTGGGCTCGCCGACGCCCGTAGGACTTAATTCGCTGGGGATAATGTGCACCTGGATCTCTGGGGATTCGAACATGCGGAGCATTTGGTAGTCGTGAAAATTCTTTTGCTGGACGCGGCCGTTTTCGAGAGTGATTTCCGTTTTGAGGGCGGCGGTCAGGCCGAAGATGATTCCGCCTTCCATTTGCGCTTTGACGATGTCCGGATTGACGACGCGTCCGCAATCGACTGCGCATACGACACGACGCACTTGCACCGTTCCGTCCTTCTCCACAGATGCCTCGACGACCTGGGCGACATAGCTGTCAAATGAAAAATGGGTAGCGATGCCGCGGCCACGCCCAGGCGGGAGCGGCTTTCCCCATCCAGCTTTCTCAGCCACCAAGTTTAAGACAGCACTCATGCGGGGCTGGTTCGCGAGAAGCTGGCGGCGCAGTTCGTAAGGATCTTTCCCTCCGGCATGAGCTACTTCGTCGAAAAAGCTCTCGACGGAAAAGCCCGTGTGCGAATGGCCGACGGAGCGCCACCACTGTACGGGGACGCCGATTTTCGGAGTGTGCAAGTCAACCTGAAGATTAGGAATTCCGTAAAGGATATCGGCTGCACCTTCAACGGATGTGCTGTCGACGCCTTCCTTGTTGATCATGTATTGCGCAAAGAGCGTGCCCTGCGCGATGGACTGGCCGACGATCGTGTGCGTCCATGCAATGGGATTGCCCGCAGCGTCGAGTCCGGCGACGAAGCGATCGTGCCACATCGGCCGATACCAGCCGCCGGCAAGGTCGTCTTCGCGTGTCCAGACAACCTTTACCGGCGCCTTGGCGATCTTGGCGACATGCACAGCTTCCACGACAAAGTCGGAGACGGGATTGGCGCGTCTGCCGAAACCGCCGCCAAGGAGCGTGGTATGAATTTGAACTTTCTCCGGGGTCAGGCCGGCAGCTTGCGCGGCATTGGCGCGGTCAACGGTTTCGAACTGCGTGCCCGTCCAGATTTCGCAACTATCGGGGCGGAGGTCGACTACACAATTCAGCGGCTCCATCATGGCGTGAGCGAGGTAAGGAACGTCGTACTCAGCCGTGATAGTTTTCGCAGCAGACGCCAAAGCGGCCGCCGCGTCGCCGGATTTCCGCGCGACAGTTCCTGGTGAGGCAGATTGTTTGGAGAAGTCGACGAGCATTTGCGAGGTCGAGAGTTTTGCGTTGTCGCCTTCATCCCAGGAGATTTTGAGTTTGTCGCGGCCCAGTTTGGCGGGCCAGAAGCGGTCGGCGATGACAGCCACTCCCGAGGGGACCTGCTCGACGGCGCGGACGCCTCTGATCTTGAGGGCTTCGGAGGCGTCGAAATCTAAGAGCTTGCCGCCAAAAACGGGCGGGCGCGCAACCAGAGCAAAAACCATGCCCGGGAGGTGGACGTCGAGACCAAACTGGGCGGTGCCATTGATTTTTGAGGGCGTGTCGAGTCGTCGAGTCGGTTTTCCGATTAGCGTGAATTGCTTGGGATCCTTGAGCGGTATGTCCGCGGGTGGCTTCAATTGGGACGCGGCGACGACCAGAGAACCGTAGCTTGCCTTACGGCTCGATGCACTATGAATGACTATGCCTTTTTCAACATGACATTGCGAAGCGGGGACGCCCCAGTTCTGCGCGGCAGCATCGACGAGCATAAGCCGCGCCATCGCGCCCATCTTCCGAAAGCGCTCCCATTCGGAGGGCGTCGTGGTGCTGCCGCCGGTCATTTGAAGGCCGAAAACGGTGTGGTTGTATGCGGCATCAACGGGCGCTGCCTCCACTTTGATTCTTGACCAGTCCGCTTCCAGTTCTTCGTTGAGCAACATGGGCAAGCTGGTGTAGATGCCCTGACCCATTTCGGAGTGATTGGCGATGATCGTGACCGAGTCGTCCGGAGCGATGCGGACGAAGGCATTGGGGGCGAAGCTAGCGTCGTTTGCGGGAGAATCTTTCAACGGACGGGCGGCGAGCTCCGGCACATAGGCAGCGAAACACAAGCCGCCACCGATCGCGGCGGAGGTTTTCAGAAAATCGCGGCGGGGAACCCGCAATGTTTTCGTCGGGAGCGCAGTCGTGGAGTCTTGTCGATCGTAGAGATGGTTCATGACGGCCTCTTTTCGGCGGCGAGCTCTGATGCGCGATGGATAGCGCGTCGAATGCGGGAATAGGTGCCGCATCGACAGATATTGCCGGACATGGCCTCGTCAATGTCTTTGTCGGTCGGCTTCGGATTCTCCTTCAATAAAACAGCTGCGCTCATGATTTGTCCCGATTGACAATAACCGCACTGGGGGACATCGACTTCGATCCAGGCGCGCTGGAGCGGATGGGAAGAGTCTGCGGAAAGGCCTTCGATCGTGGTGACATGCTTGCCCGACACGCGGGCGAGCGGCGCCACGCACGAACGGATGGCGGCGCCCTCCAGATGGACCGTGCAGGCCCCGCACAGCGCCATGCCACAGCCGAATTTTGTGCCCGTCAATCCTAAAGAGTCACGGATTACCCAGAGCAGAGGAGTCGAGGGATCGTCATCAACGGTTACAGGCTTTCCGTTTAAGAAAAAGGAAGTCATGGCCACCTCCAAGAAATCGCGGGGATATTAATCGCCAAAAATGAGCCTAATGCAGCGTAAGAGAACAGCAGACAACGGTAATGTGCGCCGACTTGCCCTTGGATGCAACTGCAGCGCGAGCGGTGACACAAAGCATTACGACTGTGCTGGAGTCCACTTCAGGAAAATGGCGGCTAGGGGCGGAAGAGTTAAGACAAGTGAATGTTGGCGGCCCTGGGCCGGGTGGTCGGAGGCTTGCTGGCCGCCCATGTTGCCGACGTTGGAGCCGCCGTAGTGGGCGGCGTCGGTGTTCATGATTTCGCGGTAGTAGCCGGGTTGCGGAACGCCGAGGCGGTAACCTTCGCGGACGACGGGCGTAGCGTTGATAACGGCAACGATGAGGTCTTCGGGTTTTTTGCCGCGGCGAATGAAGGAAAGAACGCTGTTATCGGCGTCGTTGGCGTCGATCCATTCGAAACCGTGCCAATCAAACTCGACCTGGTGGAAGGCGGCTTCGCTGGCGTAAAGGCGGTTGAGATCGCCGACGAGGCGCTGGATCCCGCGATGGGCGTCGTGCTGAAGCAAGTGCCAGTCAAGGCTGCGAGATTCGCTCCATTCGTTACGCTGAGCGAGTTCCTGGCCCATGAAGAGCAGTTTCTTGCCTGGATGAGCGCACTGATAGGCGTAGAGCAGACGCAGATTGGCGAATTGCTGCCACATATCACCGGGCATTTTGTGAAGAAGGGAGTTTTTCCCGTGGACAACTTCGTCGTGGGAGAAGGGAAGCAAGAAGTTCTCGGTGAAGGCGTAGAGCAGGGAAAAAGTGAGCTTGTTGTGCTCATATTTGCGATGAACGGGATCGTGGGAAAAGTATTTTAGCGTGTCGTTCATCCAGCCCATGTTCCATTTGAAGCTGAAACCAAGACCACCGACATAGGTGGGACGGGAGACGGCGGGCCAGGAAGTGGACTCTTCAGCGATAGTGAGAATACCCGGGAATTTGCTGTGCGCGACTTCGTTCATGCGCTTGAGGAAATCGATGGCCTGAAGATTTTCGCGGCCGCCGAATTGGTTGGGAACCCACTCGCCGGGCTTGCGCGAGTAGTCGAGATACAGCATGGAGGCGACCGCGTCCACGCGAAGCCCGTCAATATGGTACTTGTCCAGCCAGAAGAGCGCGTTGGAGATGAGATAGTTCTGGACTTCGTTGCGGCCATAATTGTAAACAAGCGTGCCCCAGTCCGGGTGCGCGCCCTGGCGAGGGTCAGAATGTTCGTAGAGATGCGTGCCATCGAATTGGGCCAGGCCGTGGGCGTCCCGGGGAAAATGCGCGGGCGTCCAATCGAGAATCACGCCGATGCCGGCCTGGTGGCAGCGATCGACAAATTCCATGAATTCAGCGGGAGATCCGAAGCGGCTGGTGACGGCGTAGTAGCCAAGTGTTTGATAGCCCCAGGAGCCATCGTAGGGGTGCTCCATGATCGGCAATAATTCGATGTGCGTGTAGCCGAGATCCTTGACGTAGGGGATGAGCTGGTCGCCGAGCTCCCGATAGGTGAGCCAGCGATCGTGATCTTCCGGAACGCGGCGCCAGGAACCGAGATGAACTTCGTAGATGGAGATAGGCGACTCGAACCAGTTTTTCCGTGCGCGGAGGGAAATCCACTCGGAGTCCTGCCATTTGTGGTGATCGAGGCGCGCAACGACCGAGCCGGTATCGGGACGCAACTCCGAACGGAACGCGTAGGGGTCAGCTTTCAGAGGGAGGATGTCACCGCTTGGGCCGACGATTTCATATTTGTAGATAGCGCCTTCGTTGTGCTCCGGCAGGAAGATTTCCCAGATGCCCGAGGAGCCACGAGCGCGCATAGGATGGACCCGGCCGTCCCAGCCATTGAAGTCGCCCACGACGCTGACGCGCCGTGCGCTGGGAGCCCAAACAGCGAAGTGAACACCGCAAACGCCTTCGAGCGTTATCACATGGGAGCCGAGCTTTTCGTAAGTGTCGTAGTGGCGGCCCTCGCCCATGAGGTACAGATCAAACTCGCTGAGGACGACCGGAAAAGAATAAGTATCGAAGATTTCGAAGGAATCGCCGAAGTGCGTGCGTCCCTGGATCTTGTAACTGCCCGGGGAGGGCGGGACGGATTGGCTCGAAGGCCAAGTGGCCTCAAAGAATCCTTCAGGGCGGAGTTTGACGGCGTTGGTGACTTTGACCGGAACGGAAGCGGCGGCGCCTTCAACGGCGGTGGATCGCAAAGACACGGATGCTTCCGTGGCCCCGGGCAGAAAAAAGCGCATGGTCCAGTTGCCGTCGAGGAGATGCGGGCCGAGGAGGGAAAACGGGTCGGAGTGGCGCGCCGCCAGGATAGCGTCGATCTGCGCGTTGAGGCGCGGATCGGGCCGGGCAACAGACGCTGCGTTTTGCATCGCGGGACGCTGCTCTGACACGCCCGTCTCCTTCACAACTTGGCAAACCATGAATCAGCAGATGAGCTTAGCCCGAACGCTGACCCACGTCTCCTGAATTCTAGGTCGTTAGCGAGGAAATGCCAACCACGTGGGGCTGGTTGAAGCAAATTAAGAAAAGGACTCGCTTCTGCAATGAGCGTTTTGCATTATTATGGGGCGCCGTGTGGGGGCCCTACAAATGGCGACTGTCACATGCGACATCTGTGGTGGGATATTCAGCCAGAGATATCTGCCTTCGCATAAGCGTTTGGCACACAGCAAGCGCGGTTACTCCGCCTCTGCGCCCATGATTGAGAAAGAGGCGATACAAGAGATTGCCTCGCTTTACGGGAATCTTTCGAACAAAGGCCGGAGGCGCGTAGTTCGGCTTTTGGCCGCCAAGGACAAAGACCTTGAGAAGGGTGAGAAAATCCAATAAACGCGATTACCAAACGATGAGCACTCTTTTCAAGTTGCGTACATTCCTGTATCTCTGCATGGCAATTTTGACGGCCGGACAAAAAGTTGTTGCACAGGACCGTTCGCAGGGGCGGTCGATGGTGATTTCGCGCAATGGGATTGTGGCAGCGGAATCGCCACTGGCCGCGCAAGCGGGCGTGCGCATTCTCGAACGCGGCGGAAATGCTGTGGATGCCGCGATTGCGACGAACGCGATGATGGGTGTGGTAGAGCCGATGATGAACGGCATCGGCGGCGATTTGTTCGCGATTATTTATGACGCGAAAGCGAATAAGCTGTATGGGTTGAATGCGAGTGGATGGGCGCCCAAGGCATTGACGATCGAGTATTTGCAGAAGCAGGGAATTCGGAGCATGCCCCAGCAGGGAGGGAATGCGATTACAGTGCCGGGCGCAGTGGATGGCTGGCAAAAGCTGGCGGATAAGTTTGGACGAAAGAAACTGGCGGAGGATCTGGCGGCGGCGATTCGAACGGCGCAGGACGGGTTTCCAGTTCCGGAATGGACGGCGGCGTACTGGGCAGGAGAGGTAGATTACCTGCGGACCGATGAAGCAGCGACGAAGACCTATCTTCCCGGAGACCGCGCGCCGAAAGTTGGCGAGGTGTTTCGCAATCCTGATCTGGCGTGGTCGCTCGAACAGATTGCACAGCATGGCAGGGATGCGTTTTACAAAGGCGAAATTGCTGCGAAAATTCTGGAATCGATGCGGCGGCATAGCGGACCGATGACCGCACAGGATCTGTCCGAATACTCCGGCGAATTTGTCGAGCCCATTTCGACGACGTATCGCGATTGGACGATTTACGAATTGCCTCCCAACGTGCAGGGACTCGCGGCGCTGGAAATGCTGAATATCATGGAAACTTTTCCATTGGGGCAGAAGGATTGGGGTTTCGGTTCGACAAAGGCACTGCACGCGATGATGGAAGCGAAGAAGCTGGCGTACGCCGATCTTGTGAAATACATTGGCGACCCGCGAAACCAAAAACTGCCGGTTGCGACGCTGCTTTCGAAAGAATGGGCGGCACAAAGAGCTAAGTTGATTGACTCAGACAAAGCCAACTGCGACGTGGCCGCAGGGGAAATCCCCGTCGGGAACGATACGACCTATCTGAGTGCCGTCGACCGCGAAGGGAACATGGTGTCGCTCATCCAAAGCAACTATGAAGCTTTCGGGTCGGGGATTGTTGCGGCAGGGACGGGTTTTGCGCTGCACGATCGCGGCGGGCTCTTCAGCATGGATCCAAATTCTCCAAATTCCCTGGCGGGGAGAAAGCGGCCGTTGCATACGATCATTCCCGCGTTCGCCCAAAAAGGAAATGTGCGTGTGGCATTCGGGATTATGGGCGGCTGGAACCAGTCGCAAGCGCACGCGCAGTTCGTGGCGAACCTGGTGGACTTCAAAATGAATATTCAAGCGGCACTGGAGGCGCCGAGGTTCAGCAAGCACACTTTCGGCGGCTGCGACGTAATGATGGAAAATCGTTTTGGGCAAAACGTGCGCAATGAGTTGACAAACAAAGGTCACAAGATTGATGTGAAAGGGCCGTATTCCAGCGGCATGGGCGGAGGCCAGGCGGTGATGAGGGATTCTGCCACGGGAGTGAATTACGGCGCTTCTGACCCCCGGAAAGATGGGCAGGCGACGGCGGAAGTGCCTTTTTGAACGGCGTTGCAGACCGAGTAGGCTCAATTGGCCTAGTGGCCAAGGGTGCAAAAGAGTTCCTTTCAGGGTCGTAGGAGGGGAAGAATTCTACCTACGGGAGCGTTTGTGGCCAAGCGGCCAGTCTGTAAGTCACTGCAAATAAAAAGGTTGTGGTGAGGTCCGTTGGTTGGCGAATTGCACCTGTACCAATGGCCAGGGACCGCCGCCCCGCAGCTACGCGACCTGGAAACGGAGATTCCCATGGGGTTCGCCCGGCTGGGCTTGGCGCTGGCGCGTTGTGTCGCGACTGCAATCCTGGTATTTTTCCTTACGCCGCAAAGCAAACCGCAAACGGTTGATGTTTCCGGGCGCTACCAGTGTGCTCAGGCTAAAGTGCGCGGTAAGGTGATTCCGTGCAAGGCGGCGCCACTCATTCTAAAAAACGACGGACACTTCGAGCTGCGCGGATGGGAAGGAAGCTATCTGGTGAATGGAGAGTGGGTGGAACTTTCGGATTCCTTGATCAAGACGCGCGCAAAGATTGAGCCGGGACACAAAATCGTGCTGCGCTATTACGGAAAGCACGGCCTTGTGGAAATGACTTATGAGCGGCGAGTCGCGGAAATGGGGAAAACGGCGCTGAGCTGAATCCTGCCGCTCATTTTTCCGATCGGCGGATCGGAATAAATTCTTCCGCATTTTCCATTAAACAAACTAGTCTAGTTAAGACTAGTCCAATTAGTTCTAAATCTTAGTCCGTTGCCGGCTGCCAGCCGCGCCCGCGCAGTATTCGTCCGGCCGCCGCGCCGGTCAGTTTCCCCGGATCGAATTCGACCCGCCCATTGACGATGGTGTAGTCGATGCCCTCGGAGAGCTGATCGGGTTTCGTGAACGTGGCATGGTCGATGATCACAGCCGGATCGAAGATAGTGATGTCGGCAAAGTAGCCGGGTTTCAAGAGGCCGCGGCCCTCGAGGTGTTCGCGCTGAGCAGGAAGCGATGTGATTTTACGAATCGCGGCTTCCAAAGGCATGAGGTGCTCCCCGCGGACATAGTGGCCGAGGAAGCGCGGCATGGAGCCCATTGTGCGCGGGTGCGTATGCGGTTCGTAGGTGGGGCCGTCAAGAGACATTTCGCCCGCGTCGAGGCCGATGCTAGTCCAGGGCTGGCTGAGGCCAGTGCGCAGGTCTTCCTCGCTGGCCATGAAATAAATCGCGCCGGATTGCGCTTTGTCGGCGAGGACGAAATCCATGAGCGTGTCTTCCGGAGATTTCTTCCAGGCCTTGGCGACGTCATCCAAAGTCTTTCCCGCGAATTGTTTGAGATCAGGATTCTCGGCTGAAGCGACGAGAATTCCCGCCGCGCCGCCGCAATCGTAAAAGAGATTTTCCCAATCAGGATGATCGCCAGCGAGATCCTTCTTGATTCGCGCGCGAATCGCGGAGTCTTTCAAGCGCTCGAGCAGTTTCTGAACACCGCCGTCGGCAACCCAAGGGGGAAGGGACGACGCCAGCGCCGTAGCACCGGCAATGTATGGATACATGTCCGCGGCAATGTCCAGGCCGGAGTCGCGCGCCTGTTGGATGGCGGCCACGACATTTTTCATGCTACCCCAGCGAGGTTTGCCGCTGACTTTGAGGTGAAAGATTTCGACGGGCAAATTGGCTTCGCGGCCGATGCGCATGGCTTCGGCAAGCGCGGGCATTTCAGAAGCGCCTTCGCTGCGCATGTGCGTAGCATAGAGGCCGCCGTACTTTGAGGCCACTTGCGCAAGAGCGATAAGCTCGTCGGTCTTCGCATAAATGTTCGGCGGATAGATGAGAGCGCTGGAGAGGCCAAGCGCGCCGTCCTTCATCGCCTGCTCGACGAGGGATTTCATCTGCTCGAGCTCGGCGGGCGTAGGAGCACGGTCGTCGTCGCCAATCACCGCTTCGCGGATTTGCGCGGAGCCGACGTAAGTGCCGATGTTGAGCGGTGTGCCTTGCTTTTCGAGGCGACGAAAATATCCATCCAGAGTAGTCCAATCGATCGTGAGTTTGTACTGCTCGAGAAACGGTTTTTGAGGCGCGATGGTTTTTTCATTTTGCGGAGCGATCGATCCGCCCTCGCCGGTAATTTCCGTGGTGATCCCCTGGGAGAGCTTGCTGAGCGAGCGATTGTCGAGGAGCAGAGAGACTTCCGACTGGCCAAGCATGTCGATGAAGCCCGGAGCGACGATGCGGCCTTTGGCGTCAATTTCGCGCTTGGCATGGGCCTCGCGCAAATCGCCGATGGCGGCGATGCGATCACCGCCGATAGCAACATCCGCGGCAAACCAGGGATTTCCGGTGCCGTCGACCACGTGACCGTTGCGGATGATGAGATCGTAGTTGCCAGCATTCGCGGAGGCATCCAGGTTAGCGTCATAGGCCGCCGCGGCAATTTCTCCGAGGGCTTGACCGGCCACCTGCTGAGCGGCTTCCGGATCAGGGTCGAGTGAGACGTGATTGACGTAAGCGGCGAATGCTAGCCTTTTTCCATCTTTGGTGAAGACGTAGCCGGCGAGGCCCTTACCGTTGAGCATCATTTTGCCGCGCAGCTTGTCTTCTGAGCCGAACGTGCCGGTTTTTGCGAAGACATGGCCAGCGCCGGGGGAGTTGGTCTGAATTTTCGCAAGCGTGCCATCTTTTCCAAGAATCGGGAGCGCCTTGAAAAAGACCGGATAGTCAGGGCGCGTGGACCAATACGTGAGGTAGTGGACCATGAAGTCGGGACTGAAAAGGTCGGCCCAATCGCCGCCGGCTCCATCGCCTTGAGCGGCGCCGGACAGATCGAGCTTTGCTGATTGGAGAAAGTCATGCTCGAGCCTGAAGCCAGCGTCGAGGGGATTCCTTGTATCTTTCCCTCCGAGAGCGCCGAGAAGGTACGGCCCCATGCCAGCGTGCAGATTCTGGCTGACCTTGAGCGTGACTTTGATTTCCTCCGAGAGGGGAGGAGAAACGTGCTCGGCAACCTGATTCTCCGTCGTATAGAAACGCGCATAAGGAGAGAAATCTGTGACGCTGGGTGCAGGACCATTTTTGATTTGCATCCCTGCGGCTAAGAGCGCTTCGTGGAATACAGTTTCTGCAAACTTTGTCGGGGACGGCACAGCAATCGCTGCTGGTTGAGGAGCGATGCCAGCCGGTAAGCTACCTGACAAAGTAACCGAGACCGAGCCATCCGGATTTGTGACGAAATCGGGCGGCTCGAAGGTTGGCCTGATCCCTGCGGGGGACGTAAGCAAGTGATTCACGAACTTGATATACGAAGTCTGAGGCGAAGTTTTGAAGTCGACGGGATCTCCTGCTTTCGCGCCGGGCGAGCCGAGGAGGTCGATGACATTGTCATTGACCATGATGGAGGACATCACGACATTTGTGCCTCCCTCGCGGGGGCCATCAGGGAAAAGCGTCGCGTCGATCAGCACACGTCCTTCAATTTTGCGGATGCCTTTGGCCGCGACATCTTTGGCGAGTTGCTTGATGACTGAAAGAGGATCGCCGGGGAGAGCAGGGCCCTGGTAAGAGTGATCTTCATCGACGAAAGCGAGAGTCCCGTCGGGCTGGACACGGTTCGAAAGATTGGGATCACCGCTTGCGACGAGGATCAGATCGCCTTTGAGAGTACCGTGTTTGTCGATTGCGCCCGTGCGGTAGACGCAGGTGTGAAAACGGTAGTCGGCGCCAAGCTTTGCGAGCAGAGTACCTTCGGTGAGAATTTTCGTGGTCGAAGCAGGGACGAATAATTTGTCAGCATTGAGCGCATAGATGACCTTGCCGGTGTCGAGCGAATAAAACTCGACACCGAAGTTCGCGTGGGCAAATTCAGGGCGGCTTATAACTTTCTGGATGCGTTCAGCCAGAGTAGGTTCGGACTGCGCACGGGCCGGTTCGGCGTGGAAGCAAATTAAGCCGAAAAGAAGTACCGCGAGAACCAGGAAAATCTCTGAACGACCCCTAGTATGAAAACGTTGAGAAAGACTCGAAACAGGCAAGGATTGATTCCGGTCAACGCACACGCAAGGATTCCTTTTCGGAGATTTAACGCCTAATCATGTCGAGGCGGACATGATAGCCGAGTCCGGGCGAGATGGGGACCTGAATACTGCGGACAGATCAGAGTTCGAGAATTGGCGCGCTCGAGCGCTATTTTTTCGATGCCGCCGCTTTGCTCTCAAGTCCGGGCGCGATTATGGGCTGCAAGAAGGGCATCATGGCGCGAAGTTTCGGACCGAGTTGCTCGATAGGGTTTTGCTGCTCGCGCTGGCGCGTGGCGAGAAAATTGGGGCAGCCTTTTTCATTCTCTGCGATCCAGGCCTTTGCGAAAGTGCCGTTGCGAATCTCCGCGAGGATCTTACGCATCTCTTCGCGCGTCTGTTTGGTGATGATGCGCGGTCCGGCGGAATAATCGCCTTGCTCGGCCGTGTCGCTGACGGAGTAGCGCATGTAGCTGAGTCCGCCGCGATAAATCAGGTCAACGATGAGCTTGAGCTCGTGGAGGCATTCGAAGTAGGCGACTTCGGGCTGGTAGCCTGCTTCCGTGAGCGTCTCGAAGCCTGCTTTGATCAATTCACTCACGCCACCGCAAAGTACCGCCTGTTCGCCAAAGAGATCGGTCTCAGTCTCTTCAGTAAAAGTGGTTTCCAGAACGCCGGCGCGCGTGCAGCCGAGTCCCTTGGCGTAGGCGAGGGCAAGCGCTTTCGCCGAGCCGCTGGCATCCTGTTCAACGGCCAGGAGCGCAGGCGTTCCTCCGCCTTCCGTGAAGACCTCGCGAACGCGATGGCCGGGTGCCTTTGGAGCGATCATGGAGACATCGACGGCGGCCGGCGGCTTGATCGTGCCGAAACGAATGTTGAACCCGTGCGCGAACATCAGTGTCTTGCCGGGCTTGAGATTGGGCTCGATGGCATCGCGATATAGCTTCGGCTGCTTGGTGTCCGGAACAAGAATCATGATGACGTCCGCCCAGGCGGCGGTTTCCGCGGGCGTGTTGACGGTCAAGCCTGCCTTTTCCGCCTTGGCACGAGAGGCGCTCCCTTCGTGGAGGCCGACGCGGACGGAGACTCCGCTGTCGCGAAGATTGAGCGCGTGCGCATGGCCCTGCGAGCCGTAGCCAATGATCGCGACTTTCTTGGCCTGGATCAGGGAAATATCCGCGGAATTGTCGTAATAGAGATTTGCCATTCTTTTTCCTCTCGTCGGCCACTGCGTGGGCCAAGCAATCGTTTCAATAGCGCGGGATTGTTTTAGGGACGTCCGCGCCAGGCGTCCGGATATTCACAAGTGTCGCTTCATCCCGAGTGCAATCACGTTACGTTGGAGCTGGCGGATTCGAGTTCGGAGTTTACGGGTTCCGCGGCCGGTGGCTGCAACAAATCGCCGCCGCGGGTCATGGAAATCCGGCCGGTGCGGGCCATCTCCAGCACACCGAAAGGCCGAAGGACTTCGAGCAAGCCATCAATCTTATCGACAGTGCCCGAAACCTCAATGATGAGCGATTCCGGAGCGACGTCCACGACACGCGCGCGAAAGACCTTGATCAATTCCATCAGGTGGGGGCGGTTCTGCTGATCGGCAGAGACTTTAATCAAAGCCAGGTCCCGCTCAAGCAGCGCTCGGGTGGAGATATTCTCTGCAAGCAAAACGTCGACGAGTTTTTCAAGGCTGGCTTCCAGGCGATGCGCGCCTCGTTCATCCGTATGCGCCACGATGGTCATGCGGGCAATTTCCTCATTCTCCGTTGGACCAACGGTGAGCGAATCGATATTGATAGCCAGCCGCCGCGCCAGGGAAGAGACGCGATTCAGCACGCCAGGTTTGTTTTCGACATAGGCGACAAGTGTTTGCATGTTTTTCTCGAATTCTCCTACGGCTCTGTCGCCGTTTCAACCAGCGGATTGTTCGGCCGCCGAATCATGTCGCTCAAGGAAGCGCCCGCGGCAACCATGGGATAAACGGAATCCTCCTGCTCGACACGGAAGTCGATCAGCACGGTTTCGTCCGATTCGCGCGCGGACTGGATGATGGGCACGACTTCAGCGCGCTTGGTGACGCGTTCCCCGCGTATGCCAAAGGCATTGGCTAGCGCGGCAAAATCCGGCGCAACGAGCGGGGTGGCCACGTAGCGCTTGTCGTAGAAGAATTCCTGCCACTGGCGAACCATGCCGAGGTAGCCGTTGTTGATGATAGCGATCTTGACGTTGATCTTCTCCTGGACGATGGTGGCCAGCTCGCTCATAGTCATCTGGAATCCGCCGTCACCCACGACGACCCAAACTTCGGAACCGGGTCTCGCGAACTTTGCACCGATGGCGGCCGGAAGGGCAAAACCCATGGTGCCGAGTCCGCCGGAAGTGATCAGCGTGCGGGGACGATTGTGATGGTAATACTGCGCTTCCCACATCTGATGCTGGCCCACGTCGGTGACGACGATCGCCTCGCCGCCGGTTTCTTTCCAGATATCGTTGATGACGTGTGCGGCGTATAGGTGGCCGTTGTCGGGCAAGCTCTGGATATCACGCACCGCTGAATCGCCCTTCAGTTCGGCGATATGGTTGATCCACGCGCCATGGTCGCGAGTTTCAATGTGGGGCGTGAGCTTTTCGAGTACTTCACGCGCATCGCCGATGAGGGCCACGTCAACTCTTACGTTTTTGTTGATTTCGGCACGGTCGATCTCAATGTGAATCTTCCGCGCGCTTTTGGCGTACGTGCGCAGGTCTCCGGTGACGCGGTCATCGAAGCGCATGCCGACGGCAATGAGGAGGTCGGCTTCCTGAATCGCGTTGTTCACCCAGGCTTCACCGTGCATGCCCATCATGCCGAGGTTCAGCGGATCATTGGCAGGGAAGCAGCCGATGCCAAGGAGCGTCATGGCCACGGGATAATTGCCGGCGCGAACGAACTGCTCGAAGGCGCGCATCGCGCCGGAAACCATAATGCCGTGACCGGCGAGAATGATGGGGCGCTTGGCGGTGTTCAACATTTCGACGGCGCGGTCGAATTCAGCCTGATCGTGATTGTTGCGCAGGCGCTTGGGCGGAAGTTTTGGCTCAGATGCTTCCCAGTTGAAGTCAGCGGAAGCTTGCTGCGCATCTTTCGTGATGTCGACAAGCACGGGGCCCGGACGACCGCCGTTGGCGATCAAGAAAGCTTCACGAATAGTGCGGGCAATGTCCTCGGCTTTGGTGATAACCACGTTGTGCTTGGTGATGGGCATGGTGATGCCCGTGATATCGATTTCTTGAAATGCGTCGGAGCCCAGCACTTTGCTACTAACCTGGCCCGTAATGCAGACCACCGGAGATGAGTCCATCATGGCCGTGGCTATGCCGGTAACCATGTTGGTTGCGCCCGGGCCGGAGGTGGCCATGGCCACGCCGATGCCACCGCTGGCGCGCGCGTAGCCATCGGCCATGTGCGTGGCGCCCTGTTCGTGGCGCACGAGGACGTGGTGCAGCTTCGATTTACCAAGTGCATCATAGACCGGCAGAATCGCGCCGCCGGGATAACCAAAGATCTCGCGCACGCCCAGACGCGTGAGCGATTCGCAAAGAATTTCTGCACCAGTAAGCTTCATGAAGTCCTCGCATACGAGCCAGCCGCGACTGGCGCGGAAAAAGTTGCCGGCACGGCCGTAACCGCGCCCAGAGACGAAGAAGAAACGAGCAGGGCGTACTTGGCCATGACCCCGCTCGTAAAGCGCGGCTGGGGTGGTTTCCACGCGGCAAGACGCTTCTGAATCTCTGCTGCGCTAAGATCGAGGCTCAGTTGACGCTTGGGGATGTCGAAGATGATGGTGTCGCCGTCAGCGATAGCTGCGATCGGCCCGCCATTGGCGGCCTCGGGGGCGACGTGGCCGGCCATAAGGCCGTGTGTAGCGCCGGAGAATCGTCCATCCGTGAGTAAAGCCACAGAATCGCCCAGACCGGCGCCAACCAGCGCGGCGGTAACCGCCAGCATCTCCCGCATGCCCGGGCCACCTTTTGGTCCCTCATACCGAATGACGATTACATCCCCGGCCTTAATGGCGCCTTGCTCGACGGCAGCGAAGGCCGCTTCTTCGTTGTCGAATACTCGCGCGGGCCCTCGGAAACTCTGAAGGTTGTGCCCCGCCACTTTAATCACGCAGCCCTCGGGAGCGATATTTCCTTTCAGGATGACGAGCCCGCCAGTGGGCTTGAGAGGTGCATTGAGTTTGCGGACGACTTCTTGCGATGGCGTTTCCTTGGCCTTGGCCGCCTCTTCGGCGAGAGTGCTTCCAGTGACGGTGAGGGCATCTCCGCGGAGCAATCCAGCTTCAAGCAGGCGCTTTGCGACGAGCGCAGTGCCGCCTGCTGCGTAGAGATCGGTAGCGACAAATCGTCCTCCGGGCTTGAGATCCGCAATAATCGGCACGCGCGAACTAATGCGGTCAAAATCGTCAATCGACAGAGGAATTTTCGCCTCATTGGCGATCGCCAGAAGATGCAGCACGGCGTTTGTCGAGCCACCGGTGGCGGCGACTCCGGCGATGGCGTTTTCAATCGCGGCCTTGGTAATAATTTTCGAGGGAGTGAGGTCGCGGCGAAGAAGTTCGAGCACGAACTCGCCCGCGCGGCGGCCAGCCGCCCCCTTTCCTTTATCCGTCGCGGGAATGCTGGAGAGTCCCATGGGCGCAATTCCCAGGAATTCGCAGACCAGCGCCATCGTGTTCGCGGTGAATTGTCCGCCGCACGCGCCGGCACCGGGACATGCCGCGCATTCGAGAGACTTGAGCTCAGCGTCGGTCATTCCGCCGCGCGCGTGCTTGCCGATCGCTTCATAGACGTCCTGAATTGTGACGGAGTGGCCTTCATACTGACCAGGAGCAATCGAGCCGCCATAGAGAATGAGGCCGGGAATATTTAGCCGAGCCAAGGCCATGATCCCGCCGGGAATCGTCTTGTCGCAGCCGACAAGAACCACCAGCGCATCGAAGAGATTCCCGCGCGTAACGAGCTCGATGGAATCGGCGATGACTTCACGGCTGACCAGGGAGGCGCGCATGCCTTCCGTGCCCATGGTGATGCCGTCCGAGATCGAAACTGTGTTGAACTCCAGAGGAGTACCGCCGGCGGCGCGAATTCCTTCCTTCACATGTTGAGCGAGCTCACGGAGGTGATAGTTGCAGGGACCAATCTCTATCCAGGTGTTCGCCACGCCGATAAGCGGCTTCTTGAAGTCATCATCCTTGAGACCGGAAGCGCGAAGCATGGCGCGTGCACCCGCGCGGTTTGCGCCTTCAATTAACGCTCGGCTGCGCGGTTTGGGCAAAGTGTCGCTCACTGTACGGTTCCTTCGATGGCCATCGAGTGCTCCATCCTTAGAATTCCAGGTCCCGAAAAAATAAGGCCATCATCTACGTCTGGATGATGGCCTCGAAGCTCCCGGTGATGCTGTACTAGGCCGCCATCATCCGCCTGTCGTCCCCCTTACGGGAACGGGAATAATTCGTACCACAATCGGGTCTACGATTTGGGCATTCCTGCGCCTTGAAGGAGTCCGATCGTTTGTGATGGCGAGAGAAAGCATATCTGTTCGCCATCCAAAGTAGCAGGATGAGGCCGGCAAGTCAATGAGTCAAATTAATACTTATGTTAAATCAGATAAAACTGGCTTATGCAACTGGTTTCGCGACAGCTCCCTCAGATTCCTTCCCGGCAGATGCGCGTGGCGGAATTGTGGGACCGCGGGCATCTCCCGTTGTTCCTTGACATCTAACAAAATGCGAATCGGTCACCGAGAGAAGAAGCAATTCACGGAGAGCGCGTGAGGGAAGCTACTGGTGTATTGGTCATAGGCGGAGGACCTGGAGGATTGGCGGCGGCCATCGCCGCGCGAATGAAGGGTTTCGATGTTACCGTCACCGACGGCGCAAAGCCTCCCATTGACAAAGCTTGCGGTGAAGGCCTCATGCCGGACACTATGGCGGCGCTGCACCACCTTGGCGTGGCGATTTGCCCAGACGATGGACGGGTTTTTCGCGGGGTCCGATTTGTCGACGCCGCGACCTCGGTAGAAGCTGATTTCTCACGCGCTGGCGGATTCGGCGTGCGTCGAACGGTCCTCCACCAAAAAATGGTCGAACGAGCGCAGGAGTGCGGAGTCACACTACTATGGAACGCACCCGTCAATGGTTTGCGTCCCGACGGCGCCATCGTTGGTGATTCGTTCGTGAAAGCGAGATGGATTGTCGGAGCCGACGGGATCCACTCCCGCGTAAGGCGTTGGATTGGGCTGGACACCAAGACACGCCGGCAAACCCGGTTTGCGCAAAGAAGACACTTTCGGCGGAAAGCCTGGACCGATTGTATGGAGGTTCATTGGGGCCAAAAAGCGCAGGTGTACGTCACGCCGCTAAGCACCAGTGAGATTTGCGTCGCCCTGATTTCGCGCGATCCTCGGATGCGCCTCCAGGATGCTTGGAAGGAGTTTCCCAAGCTGGCTAGCTATTTACGCCATGCGCAGTCAAGCACCACGGAGCGAGGCGCCGTGACCATGACCCGCAGCCTGAATCACGTCTACCGCGGGAATATCGCATTAATAGGGGACGCGTCGGGAAGTGTTGACGCTATCACGGGAGAAGGACTTTGTTTAAGTTTTCAGCAGGCTATAGCTCTTGCTGATGCATTAGGCAGCGGAAATCTTGAAAGTTACCAACGGGTGCATCGCCAACTCGCAAAACGTCCGAATTTCATGAGCCGGCTCCTGCTCCTGCTGGATCGCTTTCCCTCCTTAAGAAGGCGCGCGCTGCGCTGTCTCGCTAAAGAGCCCGACCTGTTCGCCCGGCTGCTGGCACTGCACGTGGGAGAATTCTCCCCGGAATTCCTGGTAGCCACAAGCTTACGCCTTGGTTGGCAGTTTCTGACGGCGTGAATCGAGAGGACGCAAGATGAATTGGTCTCGAAGCCGTCTCGTGGCGGTCTGCTATTTTCTGGTGGCAGCGCCAGTGACTGTGCTGGTGCTCAGTGCTCTGCCGCAGCACGCTGCGCCCCAGACTGCCGCCAACGAGATTATTCTCGGGATCGATCCCGTTCAGAGCAAAGTGCACTGGACGCTTGAGAGCACAGTTCACACCGTCCACGGATCATTTGCGTTTAAGAAAGGAAATCTCCAAGTGGACACGTCGACAGGAAAGGCTGGCGGCGAAATCATCGTGGACGCGACCAGCGGGAATAGCGGCAACGATGGACGCGACAAGAAAATGCACAAAGAGGTTCTCGAAAGCGGTAAATACGCGGAAGTCATTTTCCGGCCTGACCATGTGGAAGGGAAAATCACGCCACAAGGAATTTCTAATGTTCAAGTTCACGGACTTTTTGTACTACATGGCAGCGAACATGAACTGACCGTCCCTGTCCAGGCGGAATTCGCCGGAGATCACTGGACGGGCACTGCGAAGTTCAATGTGCCATTCATTGATTGGGGCCTCAAGAATCCGGGCAACTTCTTCCTCAGGGTCAACCACTCGGTCGAAATCGAGCTTGAGTTGAAGGGCAGTCTGCAAAGCCCCACGGGGACGTAAAAGAGTCCCTTCCAACAAGGTCGGGACGTATCCTCGTCAGGTTCTCCTGGTAAGTGAAATGGGCATCAAACGGGAAGTCGAAGCAAGGCCCTGCAGCCTCGCGCATCAGAGCGGTTCTTTAGAGTTAACTCTCCGCCATGAGCTTCAGCAATCTGCCGGCTCAGAACCAATCCAATCCCGGACCCGCCCGGCTTGGTGGTAAAGAAGGGAACGAACAGGTTCGACGTATTGGGCAGGCCTGGACCTTCATCGATCACCCATACATCGAGGTGCGCGCCTTTCCGAGACCAGCCCACCTGAACCGAGCCGCCGGTTTCCAGCGTCGCATCCGCCGCATTGCGGACCAGGTTGATCAGCAGCTGCTCCAGTTGGTCGGCGTCGGCCGATATGACCGCGTCCGGCCCTTTCGAGACGTTGACCTTCACGCGTGTCTCAAGTTTCACCGTTCGGCCTATCCATTCCGATACGTTTACCGGCAGCAGCTTCGGCTGTGGCAGCCTTGCCAGTTGCGCGTACGCCGCCATGAACCGCCCAAGCGCTTCGGTGCGAGAACGAATGATGCCAAGGCCCTGCCGCAAATCATCCAAGATCGAGGCGGACGCTTCACTTTGCAATTCGGAAGACTTGGAGGCGTTAAGAAGTCCACTCTCCAAACCTTGAGCGACAGACTGAATCGGCGCGAGCGAATTGTTCAATTCATGCCCAAGAACGCGAATGAGCCGTTGCCACGCTTTGCGCTCTTCGTCACGCAGTGTGCGGCTCAAATCGGTCAGCACGACGAGGTGATGAGGCAAACCTCCCTGGCGAAAGGTCCCGCGACGCATCCCCCAGCGCCCCGAACCGCCAGGAAAAGCCAGCTCCATGGTGTGCGCGGCTTCTCCTTCGAGACACGCCCCGAGCCCGAGTTCTTCCGCGGTAAATCCCAGCAGGCGTTCTTCCGGCCGGCCCAGCAGGCGTTCGCCGGCGCGATTGACCAGCCGCAGTTTCCCGGTGTTGTCGAAGGTGAAGACCGCCAGGTCAATCTCCTCCATCACGGTCCGCAGGAGGGCATTGGCTTCCAATGCGCCCAAGCGCTGTTGCCGAAGTACTTCACCGAGGGCATTCACTTCGATCATGACTTCTCCCATGGCATCGTCGCTTCGCGCACCGCGGGCACGCAACGAAAAGTCTTCTTCGCGCAGGGCTGCCAGAAGATTCGAAAGCGTCTGCAGGGAAAAGACGACGCGGTGCCGCAGCGAAAAGGCGAAGCCAAGCCAGAGAGAAAAAATAAAAAAAGCCAGCGTCCAGACTGCGCCGGAAGAATAATTGCCGCGCCACAGGAGAATCATGGCGATCAGCGAACCCGGAAAGCCCGCTGCTAGCGCGAGGAGCTGGATCCGGCGCTCATAGGACAATTCCCTCATTCCAGTCCATGTTTTTGCAGCCGGCGATACATGGCGCTGCGGCTCAATCCCAGGGCCTTGGCTGCCTGGCTGACGTTTCCCTCGTGTCGAGAAAGAGTGCGCTGGATGAGATAGCGCTCCACTTCGTCGAGGCTCATCTCCTCCAGCTTGGCCGGGCCGCCGGCGGCCTGCGCGCGCAAGCCGAGATCAGCCGCGCGCACGGAAGGTCCGGGCGAAAGGAGCACGCCCCGCTCCACTGCATGATCCAGTTCGCGAACGTTGCCCGGCCAGGCATGCTCGTGCAGAGCCTTGATTGCGGCGGGATCAAAACCTGAAATATTTTTGCGATAGCGCTGCGCGTAACCGTGAAGGAAATGATGCGCCAGAAGATCGACGTCTTCCTTGCGGTCACGCAGTGGAGGAATGTGAATCTCGATAGTATTCAAGCGAAACAACAAGTCTTGGCGGAACCGGCCTGCGGCGGCCTCGGCATTCACGTCGGCGTTCGTCGCCGCGAGCACTCGCACGTTCACGCGGCGAGTTGCGGAGGAGCCGACACGCTCGAGGTCTCCTGTTTCCAGAACACGCAGCAGTTTTGCCTGCAAGTTAAGCGGAACGTTTGCAATTTCGTCCAGAAACAGCGTGCTGCCGTCCGCGAGTTCGAACCGTCCGACGCGGTCGGCCCGCGCATCCGTAAATGCGCCTTTCACATGGCCGAAGAGCTCGCTCTCGAACACGCCCTCGGAGAGCCCGCCTGCATTTACGGTCACCATCGGCTTCGTCGCGCGCCCAGACAGCGCATGAAGCGTTCGGGCGACCACCTCTTTTCCGGTGCCATGCTCTCCGGTGATCAGGACGTTGGCATCCGACGGTCCGATTTGCCCGATCAATTCGAGTACCGGCGCCATTGCGGCGGATTTTGCTAAAAATGTGGGGCGCGACTCCGCGCGCAGAATGCGATTTTCTGCTTCCAGGCGCGACGCCTGCCTCAGCGCCTGCCGCAAATCGATTTGCGTTCTCAGAATGGCAAGCAACCGATTGTTTTCCCACGGCTTCTGAATAAAATCGCGCGCCCCGCGCCGCATCGCCTCCACCGCTACTTCAATGCTGCTCCACGCGGTCATCACGATCACCGGCAACGTGCTGTCGAGCATTTGAATGCGCGTGAGCAGGTCCAGTCCCTCCTGCCCGGAAGTCGTATCCCGCGTGTAATTGAGGTCCATCAGCGCCGCGTCAAATTCCCGCGATTCAATGGCGCTCAGCGCCTCCGCCGGAGACGCTACGCCCTGCGTTTCATAGCCCTCGCGCTTCAACAGCAAACGCAAAGCATCACGGATGTCCG
>Ga0066706_10000024_pt1 | contig 24996 bp, 21 predicted proteins | sample GraSoiAngelo_155_FD_67274 | JGI IMG/M metagenome (GOLD analysis project Ga0066706, IMG submission 67274) | Grasslands soil microbial communities from the Angelo Coastal Reserve, California, USA - 14_1009_13_30cm | ecosystem: Environmental > Terrestrial > Soil > Grasslands | place: USA...
CAAGCCCCAACGTTTGCGGTATTCTTCGTCCCATTTTGCCTTGTAGGTAGCGATCTTTGGCTCGTCAGGCGGCACTTCGCGGAAGACCAGCTCGCGAATCGGAAAAACCGTTAATCGCACATTCCCCATCAAACTAACGTAAAGCTCGCGACCCTCGATGTATTCCTCGGCAATCGCGTCGCTGTTGTATTTTTCGTGAATAAAAGCCACGCGTTCTCGAAATTGCTCCTCATTTTGGACGAACGAGGCCTGAGAAATGCCATAGGAGGCTTCTTCCTTCACGGGCTTGACCAAAATCGGGAATTTGAGCTGCTTTGGTCGCGTGATGCGCTGGCCGCGCGGGATCACCAGGAAATTAGGCACGTGGATGCGATGGTAATGCAGAATCTTTTTTGAGATGCCCTTGTGCTTGCAAAGGGTCAGTCCAGTTGAGCCGCAGCCCGTGAACGGCAGGTCCTGCATTTCGAAAAACGAAACAATGTTCTGATCGAAACCGGTCCTGTTTTTGAATTGTTCGACGAGATTGAAAAGAACGTCGGGCGCGCAGCTCTCCATTTTTTGCCTCACCAGATCGACATCGTCGTAGATGGCGAGATGCTCGGCGGAATGACCGAGCTTGCCGAGCGCGGCCATCACGTCCGCTTCGGTTTTCCAGTCCTTGGTCTTCAGCTCTTTCGAAAAGTCCTGATCGAGCGTGGTAGGACTTGTGCCGTCAAAGAGCACGAGGACTTTGAGTTTTTTCTTCACGTTGTTTTTGTCGTCTTTGTCATGTCGAGCGAAACAGCTTGCCCGCCGTGGTGGGAGGAATCTCTGTTATTCACTGTGAGGCAGCGGTGAGAGATGTTTCGCTTCGCTCAACATGACAGAACGGCTGGTCATTTCGTGCGTTTGAATTTGCCGGTGAAAAGATAATTCATCACGAGCGTGGTGATGAAAGCCGATACGCGAAAATCCTGTTGCGGATCGTCATTGAGCACATGCAGCCCAAGTTCATCACAGCGGCGAGTGAGCCGTGCGAGAAGCTGGTTCACCCGGAATTTCTTTTCATTGGTCCACTGGCAAACGGCGTTCAATAGTCGCCTTCTCCGCCGTTGCAGATATGCGCTTGCTTTGATTCCAGTCGGTGCCACGAAGAGCTGTCGCAGATCAGCATCATAGAAATCCGGATACGCATCTTCGTAGAGCTTTCGTTTACGCGCGTAATAAGTCTTGAGCTTGACGTTCAAACAATTGTACTCCGCCACGCGATGGGGCGGCTGATGCACGGGTGGGCTCCCAGCCAGCGAGCGCATCAGTTCTTCGACGTATTCGAGCTTTCTCAGTGCCCTCCACCCGGCATAGTCTTTGCGCCAGTCAACCCCAGGGGTAAGCCAGACGGCGAACGTTTCGGCGAAATCTTCGTCCGGATGGCTCTGTGCGTACCAGTCCTCAAGATGCATGACGTAACTGCGACTGAATGGACGCGGCCGGTAAGTAGTCGGCGTCCCCTCGCGGGACGTGCGTCCGAAAATCTGCTGCCACTTCTTCTTGCGCTGAAGCTGATACGCATAGCTGTAAGCGTGTGCCGCTTCGTGTCGCATTAATTTCATGAACCACTCCGGTGTTCCCCCTTCCACCTCGAGCATCATCGCGCGCTCCAGCGCGCGCAGCCGGTCGTGCACAAGAAAAAACGGAATAAAGATGGCGGGAATGCCGATGGGGACAAACCATTCATCGCCGATGTGACACGGCGGATGAAACACGAGTCCTTTCGCCGACAGCTCGTCATAGAGCTGTTTGATCAGCGGTTCAAGTGCAGTGACCTCAAGCTGTAAACCAAGCGTTGAGATCCGGCGCTCGAGAAGATCCTGGTCGCTGAGTGATGCCCAATCGACTACGTCCACCTCGCGCACAGTATCATCGAGAAATCCGCTGTCACGCCCTTGGTGGCGGGCGCAATCATCTGCAGCGGCAAGGGTGATACAACTTTGCCGAAAATAGTGAGCTCGGAGACGGCTTTTCTCGCCTGGCCACGGTCGCAGTCATCGATTTGCAAAATAAATTATAAATCGCTTCGCTCAGTCGGAGAATGACTTACAACTGGGATCGCTCAGCGGCACTGGACAGAACCGGAAATGCCTTGTACATGAAGAGCCATGAAATTGATCAACGCGCCGATTCGCGCTGCCCGCTGGGGCGGGCGGGCGGCATAGAGGCTCGTTAGATTTCGCCAAGTTGGAGCCCGCAATTCGCGGCACCCCAGTGGTCGAAGCTCAACCACGCGCAGTTTTTTTGCGCCGGTAACCCGAACCGCAATCGAGAACAACTACACACTATGAAACCAATACCTCAAATTAGTCAGAACCAGCGTAGCTCGCGTCGCGACAACCGCGCACGACGCGGTAACGGAACGGTTCTGCCAACAGATTACTATTATCGTCCAACGGCCGAAACGCAGTTGAGTTCCTCCGCCGGCCGGCCGGCCGCGAAGTTGCCCGCGTTTCACAAATTAAGCAGTGAATTCTTCGGCACAGAAGCAAGCCGCGACTATGTCGCCGAGCTTTTGTATTTCGTTTTGATCACGGGCATCGCCGCCTGGCCGGTCGTGTCCATGCTCATCGCAGTGACTCGCATGATCAGGAATTACTAAGAGCCGGAAAAGGCCGTTTAAGAAAGCCGGCAAGATGCCCGCCTGCCGGGTCAGGCTGGAAGCCTAACTTCCGATCGAAGTTCGCGAGAAATTAGAGCTTCGCGTAAACGCCGAGCAGAGGACGGTGCGATGGTGTCGGCGAACGGAAGTCGCTGACAAAACCGTTCCTCGTGCGGAGTTCCACATGACCGACGCTGCGCGAAGTTCCGTACACGAGCACCGAACCGACTGGCGCCGAGAATGGATCCGTCACAGGTAACCTTTTGAATCCGTAATTGCTGACGAGCTCTTGAGCGGCGTCTCTTGCGAGTTCGGTCTTCGGGCGGGACTCGATCGCGCCGGAGGCGAGCAACGCTTCCTTGACGTAATGCCAGCACCGGGAGCGCGAGTGCGCGTGCGCGCGTTCCTCCGCGATGCTCGCTGCTTGCATCAGCCTGCCATCGATGTGTCGATCAACTCTGCCGAAAGGATAAACGATCTGCTTTGGGTAATACTGCGAGATTACGGGCACCGATTCTTTTTTGCCCTCCGCAGATTTAAAACTGAAATGGCTAACCGGCTTTGCCGTCGTGCTTACCGTCGGTTGATTCATTGGCCGCACTGGCTCTAACGCAAACGTTCGCGGCGAATCCTTGACGATTGCTCGCGTCGGCTCTTTCACGATGTCTTGCGCCGTCTCTTCCTTAACTTCCTTTGGCGGTTTTCGCGCGATCACTGGCGTTCGCTCTTTCGTGATAGCTGTGATCGGTTTATCCGGGGTTTTTCCGGCAGATTTCTCCGTAATCACTTGAACCATGTCGTCAGAAGTCTTCTGATCGTGGCTCGCAAGATTCAGCGCTGAAGGCGCCAGCGCTTGCGCGCGAGCAGCTCCGCTGGAAATCAGCAAGAGCGAAGTGGTTAAGGATGCTAAACAGACTCCTCGTCCGTGCATGAAGGCGAGGTATGACGGGAATTAAAACGTTAGGCAAGCTTTTTTTTCAAAAAAAATGCGCCGGGAAAAACGCACCCTTACCCGCGTGGGCCGTTGGTTTAATCGCGCGGGCCTGATCGGCTGCTAATCGCCAGGAAAATAATCCGGCTCAAATCGAGGCGGTCTGCCGAACATCTCATCTCGCTCAATGACAGTACGGCGGTGACGCCGCGGCATGAGCTCGTCGTGGTCAGAGTCCGGGGACACGATGGCGGTGCGGCCTGAGGGTAAACGGAGAATTAATCTCCCATCCGAGGTGATGCCAACGACGCGAGCGCGCACCGAACCTCCTCGGCGTTGTGGCCAGTCCTCCGACAAACCTTGAGCGCCGCGCGCGCGCCTTGATGTCGAGGCAACGGATTTCTTTTTGCCACGCGAACTCGATTGGCTGGCAGTGGAGGGCTGCGTTGCTTCGTCCGGTTTCGCGGATGCCTGCGTCTCGCCCGCAGAAGAGGGAGAACTTTCCGCGACCGCCGGCGGCGAAGTTGCTTCCGGAGCGTTCGGAGCAGCTGCTGAAGATTGAGCATTCATTGTTTGAGTCTGCTGAATATCCGGCGATGCAACCTGAGGCGAATTTGAAGCGACTGCCGCATTCTCCGGCGGTTGGCTCGAATACGGCACCGCGACGTTTGCGTCTTGCGATGCCACAGTTGCGGGCGCCATCGTAGTCGAAGCATTTTGGGTCGCTGGCGGTGGCGAAGATTCGGGCACGCCAACGAGAACCCCGATTTTCTTTGTCTCGCGATCTCCGCGCACGATTTTGCCAATCGGCTTCGCTAGCAATACCGCTACGATCACTGCCATGGCTAGCAACAGGGCAGCAACCGGCAATGCTATTCGCAACAATCGCGCCGGCCGAGCCTCAGATCGCCGCGGAATTGTAGTCCTGTACGGGATGCCATACTTGTCGGCGAACGCCCGCCGCCGTTCGATTTTCAGCAGGCATTCACGGATCATCTCAGCCAGCACGACCAAATCCTTTGGGCGCCGATCGGGATCGCGATGCAACATCCTGGCAAGCAAGGTTCGTAACGCTTTTGGAAACCCCGAAAATTTTGGAGGCGGCTGGAGCGCGTCAGCCGAAAGTGCAACGCCTGTCAGAAGAAAGTAAACTGTTGCACCTAGCGAATAAATCTCTGAACGGACATCCGTCGTTCCCTGCGCTGGTTGTTCCGAGCTGGCGAACTGTTCGGCAGGGGGCGCTTCTTCGTGCATCTCTGAATCCTCCACCTGGAGCCGGGCACTCGATGTGATTGCGGGCAAGCCGAAGTTGATCAATTTTACCAGCGGCCAAGTGCCTTCAGGAGTTTGTCCTGGGACGACAATGATGTCGGAGGGCCGAATGGGTGGGAATATGAGTTTGTGAAAACTCGCAGATGACAAGACGCTGACGATTTGCTCGGCCACTCGCAAAGCGGCATCTGCCGGCATCGGACCGTGAGCAGCCACCCACGCCGCCAGCGTTTCACCTGGAAGATGCTCTGAGATGCAAACAAGATCTCCGCCTTCGCGTCCAAAATCGAAGACCTTGGCGATATTGACGTGACGCAGGTTCTGCGCAGCGCGCGCCTGCGTCTCCAATTGCCCGGATATATCCGGACCGATGTTTTGGAGCGGAATCAGCTTGAGATCAACTGGTTCACGAGACCTTTCATCCACCGCTTCGTAAGTAATCGCTGCACCGTCCCGGCTAAGTTCACGCGGAGTGCCGTCCGATCTAAGGCAGATGCGGTAATGCTGAAGGAAAATTGTGCGCTCCATAACCGTGTGCCTTTTTTCTGCTGCGCGAGAATCACACTCGCCCCGTTCGCCGTTGATTCAACCTCGATTGTGCCAGCGAGTTGCTCCGCGTAACTCCAAAGCCTCTGAATTTTGGGCATTGCGCTTGAATCGAAAATCGCCGATCTAAAATCGCAAATCGAGCCTACCCCGTGGTGTAACGGTAACACAGCGCCCTTTGGAGGCGTTATTCTTGGTTCGAATCCAAGCGGGGTAGCCACGTAAACCCCGAAGTGCTTTCGGGGCACATCGCTGTGCATGCTGGAGGAGCCTTGGGCTGAACTGCTACAGTCTGCTTCGCTGCGCCTCTTATTCTGTCGTTGCCTCTTCGCCTGGCCACTCATCGGCAGTTGGATGCCAGGTCTTGTCGGGATTGAAACGATCCATGCTTTTGAAAATCTTCAACGTATCCGGCCCAAGATTTTTTTCGTAAACGGCCCCGCTGGGCCCAACGATGAACGTCTGCACTCCGGTCACGCGGTATTGAGCCGGTGCGGCCGCCAGGGCGAACCCGCCAATCATTGCTCCTTCCACGACAAAGTCCATTTGGCCCAAAGGCGCTGCCGGACCTTGCCCTTTCAAAACCTTGAAATAGTAGCCGTGATACGGCTGACTCCGCTCGCTGTAGCCTTGCTCCAGCGCTTTGGCGATCTGCTCTCCCACCGGACCTCCCCAGGTTCCGTCAGAGTTTTGCCACGCCAAACCGTCATGTTTGCCAGGCGTGCTAATGACTCGCTGAGCGTACTGGTTCACCTTGGAATCATCGTGCTTTTCCTCGGCATATTCTTTTTGCGCTTCGACGAAACCACGGCAAATGGCTATCGCGTCCAGTTCGTTGGCACCGATGCGTCGATTCAGAATTTCTTGACGACCGGCCTTGGTATCGAAAATCCACTTTCCCTTCCGCTGCACAATCGGGATGGCCAACGGGAAGGTGTCATTTCCAACTGAAAGAATGGTTCGCTTCGAGTTCTTCGGATCTACATCGAGCGATATCTTCTCTTTTGACTTGGCGGCAAAATCCGTTGCGCGTTTCTTATCCGCGACTGGATCTGCCGACTTGATCAGATCGGTTGCGTCCGATCCGAGAATTTCTTGCAAGACGGCAATGTCGAATACTTCCGCCGCTCGAAGAAGGGTGTCAGCCGCCTCTCTTGCGGAAGTGAATTCTTTCTGGTTGTTGGAGTCTGTCTTCGCAGCTGTTTCGGGGGACCCCGCGTGTGAGACTCCGAGGACCAGTGCGAAGGCGACGGTTACGGAAGCGAACAGCCAAATTGTTAAAGAACTCGTAAAGCTCGGTCGTATGTTCATAGCTTCGCTCGATTCATTTGTTCGGTTATCTACGACGCCCACCACCGCCTCGGCCACCACCGCCGCCGCGCCCACCACTGAAACTTGCTCCGCCACTGAAGCTGTTGTGTCCTCGACTGCTACTAGCACGCGCGGAGCTCCCACTAAATCCACCGCCGCCAAAGGCGTCACGGCTTGAACCGTAGCCAGAACCTGGCGAGACGTTGCGGTTACCTATTCGATCTCCGCCGCTAAATCCGGAACCCACGGCACTTGGGCGAATGCCCGTGCCCGCCCCCGCGCCGAGTCCGCCGACGCCGCCAGGGCGATTCGCTGCCGCGTTGCTGCCGCCGAGCTGGCTTGCACCATCGCCACGATTCAACCCCGCGTTGCCGGCGGAACGATTTAGTGCAGCGTTGCCGCCAGCAATTCCGCTGCCACTAGACCGATTAGCTCCAGTAGCGCCGATAGGCTGGACGCGTGACCGGCCACCGTACTTGTTCGCGGTTCCTTTATCCCCGTAAGGAGCGCCGCCGCGATGTTGTGGATCATGCTGCCATTTGCCGCCGCCGGGCTGCTGAGAAGCCCGGTTGCCACTGCTGATGTTGGTAGTTCTATTCGAATTCTTTACGTATTTATTGTTGTTGTTGATGTTAATGTCGCCGCGTGCCCATCCGCAGTTGTAACCCCAGCCACCACTCCACGCCACTCCGAGCGCAACACCAACCCCGAAGGCCAAGGCCGCTCCGGCAGCGTAATATCCGGTGGGCGGATAGTACATTGCGGGATAAGCGTAGCCGATATCCCCATAAACCACCGTCGGATTGTATGAGGGAACATAAACCATCTCGGGATCGGCTGGTTCAATTACGATAACTTGGTCGCCGCCATCCACTATTTCAGTCTCGACGGTCTGTTGTGGACTCGTTTTTAGAATCCCTTTGCCCTGAGCCTTCGCGCGCATGCGCTGAACTGCATCCATTACGTCGGCTTGTTGTGCCAGGAAAGCGTTTCCCAAATCCATTGTCCACGCGACGTTATCACCTAACAGTTTGACCACGTCGGGGAACGCGGCCGTCGCTTGCACACTTGGATCCCAAGGCTGCTTTTCCACTGAATCCACAAGCGCTTGCCCCTTTAGATGTTTATTGTTCGCCAACCACTGTTGAAGCTGGATTACTTCCAACGGATAAGTGGAAGCGGCCAGGGTCTGGGCAAGGAGCGGATCCGGATAAAGAGCAATTGGCGCTACCAACGAGTCCAGCTTTTCATTGGGAATCCTCGGTGCTTCTTCGTCAGCCGTGAGCTGCCCGGGAAGCGGCGGCATGGTTAGTGATAACGAGGCTACGCAAACAGAAGCTACGAGGATGCGCAATGGTTGGTAAGGAAATGTGGATCGAGAACTCGGCGAATTCATGGCAGCCGGTTTTTACGATTCGTTCCGTTCGCGGGCCGGCTCACTTGTCCAATTACCTTCCGCTCGGGTATCGGGCCTCTAGACCATATTTCGGTGCGAACGTAAAGGCACCAGTTTAATGGCGCGATTCCTAGCGAGTGATTTGGATGTTGTCCAAGCTTATGTAGCTGGCGAGGTCCCAAGTTTACCCATGGTCACTCATGCATTTCCCGAAAATCTCACCCTTGATCTAATGAGTCGTCTTCCACGTCATCCTCAGTTACTTTCCAGGTCTTGTCCGGGTTGTACTTGTCCATGCTCTGAAACGTCTTCAGCGTATCGGGTCCAAGATCCTTTTCATAAACCACTCCGTCGGGGCCGACAATAAATGTCATTACTCCAGTCACTCGATATTCAGCAGGTGCGGCGGCCAAGGCGAATCCGCCGATCATTGCGCCGCCAACCATGAAGTCCATCTCTCCCAGTGACGCCGCGGGTCCCTGCCCCTTAAGTACCTTGAAGTAGTAACCGTGATAAGGTTTGCCTCCCTGCGCGGAATAACCTTCCTGAAGCGCTTTGGCCACTTCTTCGCCAACTGGACCTGCCCATGTCCCATCTGGGTTTTGCCACGCCAGACCGTCATGTTTCCCGGGCGTGCTGATGACGCGCTGTGCGTATTGGTTCACCTTATCATCATGTTTTTCCGCCGCATACTCGTGTTGTGCCTCGTGGAAGCCACGACAAATCTCAATGGCGTTCAGCTCGTTGGCGCCGATACGTCGATTTAAGATTTCCTCACGGCCTACCTTTGTATCAAAAAACCATTTCCCTTTTTGCTTCACGATCGGAATCGGAAGCGGAAAATCATCGTTACCTACCAAAATAATGGCCTGATTCGGATTTTTCTTGTCTGTCTGGACGGACATTTTTTCTTTTGCCTTGGCTGCAAATTCCACTGCACGGTTCTTGTCCTGAACCGGGTCTTCGGAAGCGACGATATCCTCGCTATCGGGCCCCAGAATTTCCTTGGCGGCGGCAACGTCAAAATTCGCCGCGACCTGAATAAGGGCGTCGGCCGCCTGTTTCGGTGTGTCGAATTGTTTTTGAGCTGGTTGCGCCGCCGAAGCTGCGTCGGATTTCGACGGTGTTGCGGCGTGCAAACCGAAGCCTAACAACCAAAAGCTAGCAATCGCGGAAGCGATCAGCGTAAATTTCGAGGAAGTCATAATTCTTAGTGTTGATTTCATTTTAGTTTCCCTCATTCACAGTTCCTTCCTTTTATCTCCGGCGTCCGCCTCCACCGCCACCGCGTCCGCCGCCGCCGCGTCCGCCGCCTCCACCGCCACGGCCACCGCCACCACCACCACCACGGCTCATGCTTCCACCGCCACCACCACGGCTGTAGCCGCCGCCTCCCATGCTGTTCCCACCTCTGCTGCTACTGGCACGCGCGTAGTTTCCGCTGCCGCCGCTAAATCCTCCACCCTTGGCACCGCTACTAGGCCGCGATGATGCGCTGCGGTTACCCACTTGGTTCTTGGCGCTACCGCCACTTGGACGAGCCCCAGCCCCTCCACCCGGCTTAGCTCCAGCGCCGCCGCCACCGGGCCGTGCTCCAGCTCCACCGCCACCGGGTCGTGCTCCAGCTCCACCGCCCGGCTTGGCACCGGCCCCGCCACCAGGCCGTGTTCCAGCTCCGCCGCCACCGGGTCGTGCTCCAGCTCCACCGCCCGGCTTGGCACCGGCCCCGCCGCCTGGCCGTGTTCCGGCTCCGCCGCCTCCGGGACGGTTTCCAGCTCCGGCTCCGCCGCCCGGGCGATTGGCAGCTCCGCCCCCAGGCTGCTGGCGAGCATTGGCGCCGAACTTATTCGCCGTTTGCCTGTTACCATAAGGAGCATTTCCGCGGTGTTGCGGATTGTGCTGCCAGTTGTTGCCCTGGCCAGCTTGACCCCGATTGACGTTCTTATTGTAGTTTCTATTGAAATTATTGTTGTTATTGATGTTGACGTTGCCGCCGTTCCAATTGCAATTGCCCCAATTGCCGCCCCAAGCACCCCAAGCGGCGGCACCCAGCGCAATTCCCGCGCCCCACGCTAAAGCTGTTCCTGGGACGTAGCCCGGGTAGGTGTAGGGATAGTAAGGGTACTCAACAGGAGCAGCCCCGTACACCACAGTCGGATCGTAAGAGGGCACGTAAACAACGTCCGGGTTCGCTTGCTGAATTTCGATTACCTGCTTGCCGCTGGAGACTGTCTCCGTCTTCACTACCGATTGGGCGCTGGTTTTTAGATTTCCTGTACCTTGAGCCTTCGCACGGAGGCGCTGGACTGCGTCCATCACGTCAGATTGCTGCGCCAGGAACGCGTTTCCCAAATCCGTCATCCATTGAATGTTGCCAGCCATCCGCTGCACCACGTCTGGATATTCCACCAATGACTGAATGCTTGGGTCCCACGGCTGTTTTGCTACAGCGTCCGCCAGTGCCTTGCCTTGCAAATTTTTGTTCTTATCCATCCACTGCTGAAGTTGAACAACTTCAAGTGGGTAAGTGGAAGCGGCCAGCGTCTGAGCCAGAAGCGGGTCCGGATATAACGCAATCGGCGCGACCAAAGAATCCAATTCACCACTCGCAAGCGCAGGAGCCTGTTCCGTGTCCGAGGTTGTTGTGTTCATGACTTGCGATTGCGCCTGCTGCGCGAATGCGCTAGAGCCCAAGTTGAGCAATGCGAGACCAGTGATGGCGATCACGCCATGAAATAGTTTGGTATTTTGTGACTTCATAACTCTTTTACATTTCAACCCGCGATTATTGACGAAGTTCCTCGATCGGCATATAAGACTTTCGTCCAATGGAAACCGTACGAGAGGAATCTTTACTTCGTGCCGGCAAAATAAAAATCAAGGAGAAACAAAATCAAAGGAGATACATTATGAATAATATAAAGAAAATCGGGATTCTGCTGCTTGTCCTTGGGGGGATGACAGGCTTCGCGCAGGCGGCGACGCGTCATCACGAATCCAGGCCAGACGCAACGTTGCGGCTGAGCACCGGTGGCTTCGCTCTTGGAATTGGTGTCAGCTGGGGGTCAGGCACGCTCACTTACCGAGGCAAAAACTACCCGGTTAAAGTAAAAGGACTGTCGGTAGGCAGGGTCGGGGCGACCAGCTCTTCCGCTTATGGTGAGGTTTTCAACCTGAAGCATCTTCAAGATTTCAACGGTCATTACACCGTGAGTGGCGCTGGAACGCGGGGCGTGACTCTTGGCGCCGGGAAAACTGGCACCATTCTGTCAAATCAGGCCGGTGTGATAGTCCGCGTTTCCTCCACGCAACAAGGCGTTGCTGTCAACGCGACTGGCGGTGGCGTTGATTTGCAACTTCAGTGATAACGGAATCGCCTGATAAATAAACTGAGTGCACCACTGAGGATGCACTCAGCAATGCTCGAATGACCGAGCTTTCCTCACCCGCCGCCGTACTTGAGATCGGAACGGCAGCAGCATGGGTGAGGAAATGGTCGACCGGATGGGTGCGTGGACCGCTTTGGGATGGCTTCTGGATGCTCAGCGCGCTCTGGCTTGCGCCGATCATACTGTTGCTCGTCCATGGCTATTCTAATCCGGAGTCGAGTCCACTCGATCTGCTTTACTTCGGGTTGACTGCCCTGTTTTGGATCGGCCACCGGTTATCGAGCACCTATCTCGCGTACTGCACGGAAGCGTACCGACCGCTTCTTCGCGAGCAGCCGATGCGATTCGTCGTGCTTCCGCTTCTCGTCACAGCAGGATGTTTTGCCCTGTTTCTTCCGGCAGACTCAACATTGCCATGGACGCGCGAGGAACGACTGATTGGACTGGCGATCGTTGATTACGCCTGCGTGACGTACCATTTCGCGGCGCAACATTTCGGTGCGCTTTCACTCTATCGTTCGCGAGCGGATCGCGGCTCGTGCATTCAGACGAGGCGTTTGGATCGCTTCTTCGCGTTAACTGCAGGCGGCGTGCTTGTCTTTGTCGCAGACATTCTCGCCGGCGCGGTCGCTTACCAGGACCAGTGGGTCGATCGCTGGTTCCCGGCGTGGATTGTATCAGCTGAGAATGGAATCCGCGGCGGTGCGACCTTGGCGCTCTTTGCTATCACGGCAACCATGTTAGTTGCCGAACTGCGCACGCCGCAATGGTCGCTGCCGCGCATCTTGTACATTATTGGGCTCGCGGTAATGATCGGGCTCGCGCTTCGACCCAGGAGTTTGTTTCTGTTCCTTGTCATCTGGACATCGCAACACTGGATACTCGCTACCGGACTGGCGTCTCAGACGCCATCCGCGGAGTCAGCTCCAACAACCGGCGTAGTCCGCCGCATTCTGCATACACTGAATGCACGGCCATGGGCCGTCGTGCTTTTCCTGATGTTGTTGTCGCTCTTGTTGCTCCCGATTTTTGAGGTGGAAGCAAACCGCGAGACCGGCACATACTATGGCGACCGGATTTTCGGCGCGTTTGCGACGCAACTACGGACGTCGACCTGGGTGCCTGCGTTGCTGGCTCTGGGATTCGCGACAGGATTCATTCACTACTTGCTCGATAGAAGCGTCTATCGAATGTCGGATCCGCGGGTGCGCGCGGCAGCGCGTGGACTCGTCGGCAATGCCAGCAGGATCGCGCCACGTAAAATGGTGCGGCGTTTCGCCCTCGTTTTCATCGGCGCGCTCGCCTCTTTTTCTTCGCTGCACGCTCAGACTGGAACTCCCGTAGCGGCACAACAGCCCCCCAAAGCTATCTACACGCCGAAACCTGTTTACCGTCCTGAATGGGCGAAGCAGGGACTGGCAGGGAAAGGTGTCGTTTTAGTGACGATTGATCAACGGACCGGCCAAGTTGCCGGAGCGCGAATGCTGCAGAGCACCGGAAACAAACAACTTGATGGCGCTGCTCTTGAAGCGTACTCGCAGTGGCGTTTCCAACCCGGCACAGGCTCGCAGGTGAAGATTCCGATTGAGTTTGCGAGCCGACCCAAACCTCCGACATCCAAACGAACTGTTTCGCAGCCGGCAATTCTCTATCCCTTACTGATTCTCGTTGGTTTTGGTGTGGCAGTGATGGCGATGCGTGGAAGAAGGAGAACCTAACGTAATCAGCTTTTAGGTTTCGTTAGGCCTTACACGATGCCGTTCGCCGTTCTCTTCTGCGGTTGCGTGTTGCTCGCGACAACGTCGCTTTTAAATGGGGCGCAAGTTTCAGAGACACGCGATCTGCCTCCCGTAAAATTGGCAGCGAATGAACTCGACGCGATTTTGAACGAGACCCATGCGTTTGTTGACGCGGCCGATGGTCCTGCCAGGCAGGATTCCAGTCGGGAAATTGTCAAGGTTCGCGTTCGCGGCCACGACATCGAGATCCCTCATTTCTCTCTCGCGAGCAACCTTGCGTTTCCTAATGAAATCTTCGCGTTTTCTTACACGTATTACCAAGCCGACAAACCGATCTCGTCCGTGAGCATTGATTTAGGCGATTCTTCACGCTCGGTATCGGTGACCGGCGAATCCCTCGAAAAGGTCGGAGAATTGTCTAGCCTGCTCGAGAATGATTTTCGTCGCTATTCAACCGCCATTGGTGGCGCGAAATTCCGTCGCGTGGCTGGAGTGCTCCTTTTGATAACGCTTTTGATGTCGCTTATGGTTAGCAGCGCGTTTTGGTGGAATACTCGCCGCTATAACGCAGTGGGGATGCTGATTTGTTCGGCTCTTACTTTATTGCTGGTGCTTCTGGTGCCATGGAACAGGTACCTTCCCGGCCTTTGCTCTTTACCAGAGCTATTCGCGTTTCTTTCTAGTCAGAAATGCGGCTCCAATTTTTTTCCTCAGCCTTGTCGCGACTCTTTTGGGGATTCCCGTGTCGTACCTTCTTCCGCGATGGCGACGGGAAGCCTAATCACCCGATGCAAACATATGAGCGCGGTGTTTGCCAGGCGGCGCGTTTGTCTAATCTTCCTGCAGTGGCCGTCGTCCTGATCAGGATCTCCGGCGGTGCTCAGTCCTTAATATTTGCAAATTACTCCGATTCCTAGGGATTCTTAGGAGTTTTGGCCTGTCAAAAATTAGGCTTTTCTGAAGGGCTGAGCCTTGTACGAGGTCTCTCCGATTGTGACGAACGTGTTACAAATTTGCCTAGGTGGATATAAGGCTTTTCCAGGGGGTTCGGACAGTGTAATAATGGAGGGACCATGGGGAAATGTTTGCATGTGAGGGCTTGCGTCCTCGCTCCGACGAACGCAAGCCGGACACAACCTGTGATAGTTTTCGCGGCGGCGTTTGATTTTCGATCTTCGTCACAATTGGGCGTGCGGCCCGACGTGTCCGCGATCGAGCAACAGCCATGAGAAGCATCTCGGCACCGTTTGACACCGGGGAAGTTCAAGCGCCTTCCCAAAATCCGCGCGTTTGGAGTCTACCTTTCGATTTTCGCACAATTGTGACCGGCGTGTGCTTGTTTGTCGGCTATTATCTCGGCGCGCGAATCGGGTTCGCGCTCACGTTCCAGCCGCATCCGGTCTCGGTTCTTTGGCCTCCGAATTCTATCTTGGTCGCAGCACTCTTGCTGACGCCGCCACGCGTATGGGGATTCATATTGCTGGCCGCATTTCCGGCGCATTGGGCGGCGCAATTGCAGAGTCATGTTCCACCATTGATGATTTTATGCTGGTTCATCAGCAACTCGTGCGAAGCGCTGATCGGCGCAGGCTTGACGCGCTACCTGATCGGCGAACCGATTCGCTTCACAACGCTTCGCAACGTAGGCATTTTTTGCCTTTGCGTAGTGGTCATCGGCCCGTGTTTGTCCTCGTTTTTGGACGCCGCGTTTGTGGTATGGAATAATTGGGGCCACGACACCTATCGAGAGCTGATCCGAATACGCCTTTTTTCGAACGCCCTCGCCGCGTTGATAGTTGTGCCGCTGGTTGTAACGTGGGCGACGAGTGGAATCCAGTCCCTGCGGACAGGCCGACTCTCGCGTTACCTTGAGGCATGCGCGCTGTTTGTTGGTCTGTTGCTGGTAAGTTACGCTGTCCTTTATAAATTTGGATCGAGAACGGATTCGGCTCTTCTCTTCCTCCCGCTGCCATTTCTGCTTTGGGCGGCGGTACGATTCGGATCTCTGGGAGCAAGCACTGCTATTTCGGTTGTCAGTTTCCTGGCAATTTGGAGCGCAGCCCACGGGCATGGGCCATTCTCCGGCGGACCACCTCAACAAGACGCTCTTTCGATCCAAATATTTCTAATCGTCCTGGCAATTCCGCTGTTGTTTCTGGCGACGGTGATCGAGGAGCGCAGAACTGGAGAGACCGTGCTGCGCGAAAGCGAATCACGTTTCCGGGCCGTGGCGGATGCTGCGCCCGTCCTCATCTGGATGGCCGGCGTGGACAAGCTTTGCACTTTCTTCAACAAGCCCTGGTTACAGTTTACCGGCCGCAGCATCGAACAGGAACTTGGAAACGGGTGGGCTGAAGGCGTGCACCCGGACGATCTGCAAAAGTGCCTCGAGGTTTACACCCAGGCATTCGATGCGCGGCAGCCATTCGTTATGCAATACCGCCTCCGGCGAAACGATGGCGAGTATCGTTGGGTTTCGGATCAGGGCGTGGCACGCCATACAGCGGAAGGAGAGTTCGCCGGCTACATCGGCTCATGCTTGGATGTCACAGAATTAATGAGGAAGGAAGAGGCTTTGCGCGAATTCGAAGAGCGCGTCACGCTCGCGGCGCAGGCGGCCAATCTCGGAGTGTGGGAGATGGACACGACTACGAACGAGATCTGGATGTCTGACATGGCGCGCACTTTGTATCAATTTGATTCCGAGACCCGCGTCGACCATGCGGCGCTGCAACTTCGTGTGCACCCGGAAGATCGTGAGCTTCGCAATTCGGCCGTCAAAACCGCTGTAGAAACGCAGAGTGAATACGAAATCGAATATCGCCTCTTGCTACCGGATGGAACTCTGCGCTGGATCGGTGGCCGGGGACGCTGTGTAGCTGGCGAAAATCGCAAAGGCGCCCGGCTCATTGGTGTTTCCATTGACATAACGCCGCGCAAGCTCGCTGAAGCCGAAGCGCGAGAGTATCATGAACAAGTCGGACATCTCAGCCGCCTGGCGGCGGTGGGCGAATTGGCGGCATCCATTGCCCATGAAGTGAATCAACCGCTCTCGGGAATTATCAGTAACGCTGGCGCTGGTCGGCGTTTGCTCGATCGCGGCGATGTCGAGCTTCGCGAACTTCGGGATCTGCTCGATGACATCGTGGCTGATGGACGCCGCGCTGGCGATGTGATTCGCGGTGTCCAGAGCATGGTAAGAAAAGGTGCCCCGGACCGGCAGCGGGTGAATCTGAATGATTTGGTAATAAATGTAGCGCGCATGGTAAAGCCGGCTGCAATGCTTCAATCCTGCGACGTGGAGACTTTGCTCGAGCCAAATCTGCCGACGGTTGAAGCAGATCCGATTCAACTCCAGCAAGTCCTGCTCAATCTCGTGATCAACTCCTTCGATGCCATGCGCAACACGCCGCTGAGCAGTCGCAAAGTCGTGATCACAACGGAGCGAAATGCTGACGACGGTATTCGTGCGAGCGTCCGCGATTATGGTGTTGGTATATCCGAGGAAGCACGCGATCGAATTTTCGATCACTTCTTCACAACCAAAGCACAAGGATTAGGGATGGGCCTCGCGATCGTCCGTTCAATCGTTGAATCGCATGGCGGCACCATTGGCGGCGAGAATGTCGAGGGTGGTGGAGCGCAATTTCAGTTTGTTCTTCCGGCAAGCGCCGCACCTCCAGCGGTATGACGCGAGGCTTGCGGCGTCTCGCCAGCGGCAAGGCCGCATAAGACTAAGGTCCATTAGACCAAGGTCCACTATCATTCGGACTGGCGGGGCCTAATCTGGGGCATGATCGCCACGCCCCAGATTGAAAGTCGGGCGGTGTCGCAACAGCCTTCTTCGGAAGGTGTTTGCCTGGTGGATGATGATCCCATGGTGCTCAGATCGATCGGCCGTTTACTCGGTTCGAGTGGGTTCGCCGTGCAGCCGTTTAACAAAGGCGCGGCTTTCATTGACTATGTAGCCGCACACGATGTGCGGCTCGTCGTGCTCGACCTTTGGATGAAGGAAATGACCGGCTTGGAAGTTCTGGCGCGGCTTTGCGCAATATCGCCGAAGACTAATGTGATTGTGATCACAGGACACGATGATCGCGCCGCGCGGCTCACTGCGATGCAAATCGGCGCAGTCGCCTTTCTTATTAAGCCCTTTGACGATGAACAAATTGTCGAGGCGGTTCATCGGGCACTTGGTCACGCGACTGACAGGTCGCGGTTGATCAAGCCAGGAGCTCATCATCGCTTTAGCCTCACTCGAGACTCCCCATTTGCTCCCTCATTGGGCCAACGTCCCGATAAGAGGAGCTCGCGAAACCTGCCAAAGATCCTAAGAAAACAGAAAGGAACTAAGTTATGAGTAAATCAACCCCAACCCTTACGCAAAGTGGACTGCTGGCCGTGTTGCTGCAACGACAGCGCTACGTATCCCACCTAGCCCGACGCCGTGCAGACCGCAAGCACCAGCATGCCACCGTTTGGAGTGGCCTCACTTGGGCGTGGCGAGCGTTCAGGTCGCCAAAGCTGCTAGACGATTCTGGCCTACCCACTGTAAGAGTTAGCAGGCGCCACACTTTCTTGCGAGTCGCGCCCTCTGGAACTGCTGTGCACGTTCAGGCGAAGAGGGTCTAATAAGTATATCGCTGCTATTCATCGCACCCCAAACAGCAAGGTAGAGACTTATGGGACATGTTCGGATACAAGTTATCTATGTTGGCAGTTCCATAGCTCCGACGGAACGAACGTGACGGAACTGCCCGCCGATGCCGAGTACGTAGAAGACGCCAGCCTGTTCATCTGGAGGCCGCACGGCATCCTCGACGAGGCTGAGGTAAATAAGGTCTTGGTGGACCTCATTAGAAGAGAAACCACGGCCGAGAAGCCATTCAATCGTTTTTCTGATCTCTCGCTCGTCGAATCTTTTCACCTTACTTTCAAATATGTTTTTCATGTCGCGCTACACCGGCGCCTTTCCTATGTTGGCCGCGAACGGATAAAGTCCGCATTTTATGTCACGAATCCGGAAGCTGCTCATCTTATCAAAATCCACGCCCTTTTGACCGATCTCTCGCCATTGGAGGTCGAGATGTTCGAAACACGCGAAGCTGCCGCGAAATGGCTAGGCGTGCCGGTTGGGTCGTTGCTGCCCAAGGCGAGCGGCAGAACAACCTCCTAGAAGCCGTCAGATCACTTGCCTTCCATAATGCGGAGAAGCGATGATGTGCTGAATTCGTGTTTGGCCGACTCGTCGAAACGAAGAGGACTCCGTCTCGATTTGGATTTACATTCAGTATCGTTCTCCCCATTGTCTGGGACTAGCTCACGCGTTATGCAGCGTTCCCTCGCGTTGACAAGCTTGCTAGTTTCCCCTGTTTGTCGGGAAGCTGCTTTGCAAGACCGCAAAAAGCCAATGCTCGTGTTCAACTGCGAGCGGTCTCATCTCTGCCGATGAGCTGGATCACACTGCTTTGGTCGATGGACGCCGCGTTTTGTTTCACGGCTGCCGGGATATACCTGCTGATCTGGAGCAAACGACGCCAGAACTGGGTGTATTTGTTGTTTTCGAGCAGCGCTTTGGCGACGGGAATCATCGCAGAGCTCGAGTTGATAGGGATGCACGCGCAGACAACCGCACAATACAGCGCGGTGCTGCGATGGGCGCAACTGCCGATCTGGATGCTGACCTTGTCGATCGTATGGTTTGGTCGTCTCTATCTCCGTGCCGGGCGACTGTGGTTAGCGTGGTGCGTCTGCGGTGTGCGGACGCTGGCGCTTTTACTTAATTTTCTTTTCCCGCCAAATCTTAATTTTCGGGAAATCACGAGTCTGGGGCATCTCTCTTGGTGGGGAGGGGAAACGGTCTCTGTTGCGGTAGGCGTACCGAATCCTTGGAGCTTGATCGGCCAACTGAGTACGGTGTTGCTTCTTATTTTCTTCGTGGATGCTACGATCGCTGTCTGGCGTCGTGGCGAACAGCGGCGCGCGCTTCTTGTGGGAGGGAGCGCAATTCTTTTTATCACGTTGGCGCTGGTGCAGTCCGTGCTGGTGATTTGGGGAGCTGTCCAATGGCCATTCATCAACAGTGTCCCTTACCTGGGAATCATCGCGGCGATGGGCTATGAATTGAGCTACGACTTCCTCCGTGCGGCCAAACTTGCCCAGGACTTCCAAACCAGCGAAGCCGCGCTGCGGGAAAGCGAAGCGCGCATTAACATCGCAACGAACGCGGCAAACCTCGGTTTGTGGCTTTGGAACATCCCTGGTGACCAGCTCAGGGTAACGCAGAAATGGAGAGAGTTATTCGGTTTCCCGGATTCGGAGCCAGTGACGTTTGACCGATTGCTCCAACTCGTGCACCCCGAGGACCGGGAACGTATGAAGCAGCTTGTGCAACAGATGTTCGAGCACGGCGGCGAGTACGAGAGCGAATATCGTATCTCGCGGCCGGACGGAAGCACACGCTGGATCCTGGGTTATGGCAGCGTTGAGCTCGACGAACGTGGCAAACCGGCGTTCGCGCGCGGGGTGTCGCGCGACATCACCACGCGCAAACTGGCGGAGGAAGAATTGCGTGAGAGTGAAGAGCGTTTTCGCACAGTAGCCAACGCCGCGCCCGTGCTCATCTGGATGTCAGGTCCGGACAGACTTTGCACCTTTTTCAATAAAGGGTGGCTGGACTTTACTGGCCGAAGTCTGGAGCAGGAGCTTGGCAATGGATGGGCAGAGGGCGTTCACCTGGAAGACTTGGATCGCTGCCTGGATGTTTATCAAAATTCCTTCAACGCGCGCGAATCGTTTACAATGGAATATCGCCTGCGCCGAAGTGACGGTGAATACCGCTGGGTTCTGGATAGCGGAACACCACGGTTTGCTCCCGATGGCGCGTTCCTCGGTTACATTGGCTCATGCATTGACATCACGGAGCGGAAGAGCTCCGAAGAACAATTCCGGCTCGTGCTGGATGCTGCGCCAAATGCGATGATCATGGTCGACTCAGCCGGTGTAATCAACTTCGCCAACGCGTCGGCAGCGACCGTCTTCGGCTATTCTTTTAGCGAGTTGATCGGCTGCCAGATCGAAATGTTGATTCCGGAACGGTTCCGCGCTCAACATCCCGGCTATCGCAAACATTTTGTTTCTCAACCGAGCAGCCGCGCAATGGGAGTCGGTCGCGATCTTTTTGGCCGCCGCAAAGACGGCACCGAATTTCCAGTCGAAGTAGGACTCAGTCCGATCCATACCGCGGAAGGTCTGTTTGTTCTGGCGTCATTGATCGACATTACCGCGCGCAAGGAGGCGGAGCTAGAGCATGAGCGCCAAAACATGGAACTGGCCCGGGCGGGACGCGTCGCATTGATGGGCGAACTGGCGGCGTCGCTGGCACATGAAGTCAACAATCCGGTTGGGGCGATCGTAGCGAACGCCAGCGCCGGGCAGCGCTTGCTCGCGGCGGACAAAATCGGAACCGAAGAAATGACGGAGCTGCTTGCCGACATCGTGGCTGACGGCCGCCGAGCCGGTGACATTATTCGGGGCATTCGCAGTATGGTCCGTAAAGGCGAAGCTCAGCACTCTTTAGTCCAGATCAACAACTTAATTGACGATCTTCTGCGGATTGTCCACGGCGAGGCCATTGGACGGGAGGTTAGAGTCACAGTCGAAGTTGATTCCGACGCGGGCCAGGTTTGGGGAGATTCAGTGCAGCTCTTGCAGGTTCTTCTCAATCTCACCGTCAACGCATTCGAAGCAATGACCGCTCTGCCCGCCAACGCGCGGTCCCTTATCATTCGTGCGAGTCATGACGGAAACGGAAACATTCTTGTCAAAGTGCGTGATTCTGGTCCTGGCTTCCCCAGCGGCATCAGCGAACAACTCTTCGAGCCATTCTTTTCGACAAAAGCCGAAGGAACCGGAATGGGACTGGCGATCGCGCGCAGCATCGTGGAGGCGCACGGTGGATCGCTCTCGGCAGAGAATTGTGACGATGGCGGCGCCTGTTTTACGATTCGCTTGCCTGAAGCAAAGGAGGAAAAATCAAAGTCGCCGCCTTAACTTTCAGCGGGAAAGAATTAACCTCCGCAAGAAGTTCATTCGTGTCGCCAGGCGCCGGAGCCAAAACTTTTGGCCATACCCGCGAAGCCGCGGTGTGCGAATAGAAATTTACGGGTATCACGCCGGAGTGACGACGACATCGACGTGAGACTAAGGTCCAATATCATTTTATTTCCCGAAGCCTTATCGTTAACTGCACACGCCACCTTCCCCTCACACATATGACAGCTTTGAAACACCTCGAAGAACCAGCTGCCCGAGTTTCGACTTTGGGACTTAACGGCTCCAATTCGATCTGGCTCCTTGACGACGACGCTTCCATGTTGAGAGCGCTCGGCCGTTTGCTTACGTCAGCAGGCTTTAGTGTGGAAAAGTTTAACCATCCTGCCGCCTTTCTCTCCAGGCTCGAGCAAGCGAGATGTAAGGTCGCCGTCCTCGACGTATGGATGCCCTTCATGGATGGACTGGAAGTGCAGGCGTTGCTCAACCAAAATTCGCCGGACACACAGATTATTTTCATTAGCGGACGGTACGATCCGTCAGTGCGCCAGACTGCGCTCGATGCGGGAGCGTTTGCATTCCTTGCAAAACCTTTCGAGGATGAGGTTCTGGTGAAGCTCATTCAAGAGGCCCTCCAGGCTAAGCAGTACTCCTGAGCCGTTCTCAACCACAACCAACCCAGTTCATTCTTTCTGACACACAGGGGGCAGCGAAGGCGAAACACCACGTGCCAGATGCTGCGCTGGTTATCCCCGAGCGAATCCTTCCAGTCTGCAAGCAAGCGAGCACAAAAGCGCCGTTGTGGGGGTCGTGCAAATGGGTGTCGGGGTACGACCAAGGTCCCATATACGATCCAACGACGATCCCTGAATGATGGCTGCGGAATAAAAGAAAGCCCACTTCGGTTCAGAAAAAAACTTAAGAAACTTATTGACGAGCCCACCCTTTACCCCTTATCACGCCTATCGTTATGAAAAAGTTATCTCTTATCTCAACAGCAATCCTGATTGGATTCCTCGCCGCTCCGTTGCAAGCCGGAACGGAGGTCTACAAGCAGGTCGCGCCGCCGCCGCCGCCACCCGAACTTTACGGACTCGGTTTCTACGGAGCGATCGACGCGGGGGCGAACGTCTATCAAAACCGCGGTGGAGACAGAACGTTTACGGGTGAAAACCGCATTAACGACCTAACCGATAGGGATTTTCAAGCTACTCTGGAGGTCTCGCCGAAGAATGACGTCGGCTTTTACGGCGGCATTAAACTCGGTTACGTCTTTGGCACGGGCGTATTTCGTCCAACGATTGAAGGCGACTTCTTTTACAATGGCTTTCGGGGCGGCGCTGACTTCACCCTGAGAGATCGCTTTGGTGACGTTTTAGCACAGCGCGACGTGACTACTTGGATCAATACGGGCGCGTTTATGGGGAACTTCATCGGGAGATTCGCATTTGGAAGATTTCAGCCGTATGCGGGCGCCGGGGTCGGCATTTACTATGCCGAATCTGCGGGGGTCGAGGTCCGGGACCCCGTAACCGGTCGTGTCCCAGTCAACACTGGCGGGGGGCGAAGTCACGCGGACCTCGCATGGCAAGTGGTCGCAGGCTCAGATTACTATTGGAACCCCAAGTTCAGCACTTTTATCGAATATCACTTCCTCGTTTATACCAGCACCCAAATCGATACTCGACAAGATCGCGATCTGAAGCAGCACCTCGTAGGCGCGGGTGTTCGGTTCCACTTTTAGAAGCACGCGGAATTCCCTGGTTAAGTTGATCGGCCTCCTTTGATCAGGAGGCCGATTTTTTTTAACGCGTATCGTCAGCACAACTGCCATAGGCCTAAAGTCCTATAGACGCATCGCACTAGCCACCACATGGTTGCGCTGATTTTTCTCGGATTTATGCGTCGGCGACGGTAAAAATCGGGTCATGAGAACAAAACTGTCTTTCTTCGCTGGCGCGGTGTTCGCAACAGTCGGGCACCTAGGAGCGGGCTCGATGGAACTCGCGCCGAAGGAGACCGCGCCGCCATCAATTACTCAGAGCGAGCCGTGGCAATTTACGATTGCGGTGCCCGGTTGGCTGGCGAGCTTCAACGGGACAATCGGGATCCGTGGGGTTAACGCGAACATCGACGTCCCCGTCACCGAAGTTCTGCAGCATTTTGACGCGATTTTGGCGGGGCGGGTCGAGGCACAAAAAGGACCCTTCGGAATATTCGGTGAAGCGATCTACATGGGTCTTTCGGACGTCACGCAGATAAACGGATTGATCAACAACATCCATGAAACAGTGGACCTAACTTACGTTGACGGTGCCTTAAGTTGGCGGCTCGTTAACCAGCCGCGCTGGTTCCTGAATTTCGCTGCCGGCACGCACTACACCACCGTCTACGAACAACTGGAACTACATTCCGACCCGATCCTGATTCAACAGACAAGCAAACAGTTCGTTGACAATATCGCCGACGATTTGCGGGACCGCCTTAACAAGGACATTTCTAACAGCGAATTTCTTGCTGCTCTCAAGGGCACAATCGAGGCAGACATTGTCAGCCGGATCGACAAGCATAACTTGTTAGAACGCCACGAAAGTAAACCAAGAATTCCAATCGGTCCCTTGGGCGGGCGCATTGAAGAAGATGTTGCTCAACGGGTCGAGAATTTTATTGAGAAGGAAAAGGCCGCTTTGGAGGCACGGATAGATGCGCTCAGGCTCATGGGAGCCGCACGTCGCGCCGCGGTTGCTCGCGCCGTTAATGCGGCTAAGGCGCGAATCGCGAATCAACTTGCGCTTCGCCTGGACAAGAGCCTGAGCCAAACTTTGTCAAAAGACGATTACTGGTTCGATCCATATGTCGGATTGCGCGCCCGTTACAATTTTAACAGGACGTTTTACACCGCAGTCCGCGGCGAGATCGGAGGATTCGGCGTAGGCGCCGACCTGATGTGGGAGGTCGAGACCGTGGTTGGTATCAACCTGACGCGTTCCATCTTTACAGAGATCGGTTACCGGGCACTCGGCGCTGACTACGAGAATAACGGGCTCCTTTTCGACGCAGTGCTGCACGGCCCGCAAATCACAACGGGGATCACCTTCTGAAGCATTCGTTAGGAACTTATTAAGTCGCTCTTCAAGGCTGGAAATGCTAATCAGGGTAAACTGGCCAACTAAGCCGCGAATAGCCACAAAAGTCAAAGCAGATGCGGCAAAATTCATCGCCGTTATCGCGATCGTATGCACAGTATTCTTTGTGGGCTGTGCCACCACACAGACTACCATGCAGAACAGAGAAAGCATGCTGGTGGCCTCCGGATTTAAGGTCATCACGCCTAAGACGGCAGCGCAGCAACAAAAGCTCCAAAACCTTTCGCCGGGCAAGGTAACCATGATCCATAAAGGGAAGAAAACATATTACATCTTCCCGGACCCGGTCCACAACCGCTCTTATGTTGGCGGACCCAGAGAGTACCAGGCTTACCAACAACTCCGTGCTACAAATAGACTTTCGAAGGAGAATCTCGAAAGCGGCGAGATGTACCAGGATTCGGAGATGCAGTGGAGTTCATGGGGCGGATGGGGAGCCGGCTGGAGTGCGAACGTTTTCGAATGAATGAGAGGGTGTGACAAATCGCTGCCACGGCCATTGCGCAGCGCTTTAGCTTGCCTCGGGCAGTGAGCTGATAGGATCTCGCGGCGGAGAGGATGGGACCAAGGTCCAATAGCGACGGC
>Ga0066706_10000026_pt1 | contig 24686 bp, 19 predicted proteins | sample GraSoiAngelo_155_FD_67274 | JGI IMG/M metagenome (GOLD analysis project Ga0066706, IMG submission 67274) | Grasslands soil microbial communities from the Angelo Coastal Reserve, California, USA - 14_1009_13_30cm | ecosystem: Environmental > Terrestrial > Soil > Grasslands | place: USA...
CGCGGCGCTGGACGCCCAACAGCCGGCGCCGAGGCCGAGGGCGACGGCGCGGGCGCGGCCGCGCGGGTTCAGCTACAACTTCTCGACCGAGAACCGCGGGCGCATCGGCGTGGTGGTGAACACGGCGGCCAACGCCGACTCCGACAAGATCGGCGCGCGCATCGTCGCGGTGACGCCCAGCGGACCGGCCGACAAGGCGGGGCTCAAGGCCGGCGACGTCATTACCAAGTTCAACGGCACGGCGCTGGGCGGCGTCCAGGCGGGTGACAACGACGACGAGCAGTCGGGCCCGGGGATGAAGCTCGTCGAGCTGGCGCGCGCGCTGGACCCCGGCGACACGGTGAAGATCGAATACCGGCGGGGGAACGACGCGAAGCAGGCGACCCTCGTCGCCGAAGAGGTCGAGGGTGGCGGGCCGTTCGCGGTCACGATCCCGGAGGGCAGTTTCCGCGGTATCATGCCGCACATCGAAATTCCTCCGATGGCCGAAACCCCGCGTTGGGAAATGGGCAACATGGGGATGTCGTTCTGCTTCGGAGACGCGTGGTGCAGCCTGCAGCTCGTCAACCTGAACGCCGATCTGGGCGAGTACTTCGGCACGCGGGAAGGGGTGTTGGTGATCCGCGCGCCGGGCGATTCGAGCCTGCCGCTCAAGGCGGGCGACGTGATCCTCACCGTCGGCGGACGCAAAGCGACGACCCCGGAGCACGCGATGCGGATCCTGCACTCGTACGACGCCGGGGAGTCGGTCAGCATCGAGGTGATGCGCCACCAGCGCAAGCTGACGCTGAACTGGACCGTGCCGAGCGAAGAGCGGCACATGACGCCGGGCCGGCGCCGGCCGGGCGCGCGCGGAGAGCCCAGCGTGTTCCGCTGGAAGACCACGCCGTCGCAGTGGAAGGTCCGGCTGAGCCTGCGCAGCGTCTGACGGGATCCTTCGCGCCTGCGGCGCTCAGGATGACAGCGCGCTCTTCCTTTCAGTAATCATCATTCAAGAAGGGGGGAGCGTGGCTGTCATCCTGAGCGAGCGCGCGTAGGCGCGTGAGCGAAGGATCAGCGGTTCGGCCCGATCAGAATCGCGTTGCTCACCAGCCGCGCCGTGCCCCGCCAGAACGCGCGGTACAGCGGATCTTCGGCGAACAGCACCACGCGCCCGTCGCCCTGTGTCTCGACCGCCGCCCACACGGTGCCCTTGAGCAGGCGCTCGGTGTTGTCGGGCCAGGTGAACCCGGCGAGGGCGAGTGAGTCCTTCACGAAGGCGACCGGGTTGGCGCCGGCGCGCGACGGCTTCCAGAAGCTCGAGCCCTCGAGGAACACCGGCAGCTCATCCTGCTCGAGGCCCGCCGTCAGCCAGTGCGAGCGGTCCAGCGCGGCCCGGAAGATCGCGCCGGGGATGTACTCCGGCTTCTCGCGCGACGGGGCGGTCGGCGAGCGCACGGGAGGCGTTTCCCCCTTCACCGTGCTGTCGGGCTTGGCGGCGGTGTCCGCGCCCACCAGCACGATCGACGAGAGGCCGACCTCCTTCATCGCCGCGAATTCGCCTGCACTCCCGAAGCCGATCAGCACGCCGCCGGAATTCACCCACGCCTTGAGTTTCTGCACGCCGTCGTCCCCCAGCTCCCGGCGCATCCGTCCCGCGCCGCCGTCCGGGATGAACAGCACGTTGTATTGCGCGAGGTTGCCCATCCCCGACAGCGCGCGCAGGCGCACCGGCGTGAACGTCGTGCCCAGGTCGCGCACCAGGTAGTGCCACAGCCACCCGAAGCTCGTTTCCGAGATGCCGTCCCCGGCCGCGACCAGGATGCGGGGCGCGTGCAGGGCGGCGACCTCGGTCGACCCCACCCCCACGTCTCCCGAGTCGGCGAACGCGCTCTGCACCGCCGTCACCGCGACGCCCAGCTCGGCGGCCAGCACGGCGATGTGGTCGTGCAGAGACCCCGGGTTACGCTGCACGCGGGCGACGAACGTCCCCCGCGGCCACGTGCGCCCATCGGCGCGCAGCGGCTTCATGGCGACCGCGAGCTTGAATCCGTCGGCCTGGAGCGCGAGGGCGAGGCGCGCCGCCCCGGCGTTGTCGTCCGTGAAGACGTAGGCTGAAGCGGCTTTCGTCGGCGCCGGGGGAGCCGGGAGCACCGTGTCGGTCACCGCGTCGGCCGCCAGCGGCGCCGCGTCCTCCGTCCACCACGCCTGCAGGTTGAAGGTGTAGGGCAGCGCCCAGGCGGTCACATCGTAGAACCCGTACTCCTCGCGCTCCCCTTCATCTCCGCGGCGGCGGTTGCGCTGGAACTTGCCGAGCTCCCGCTCCACGAAGCCGCGGTCGAAGCCGGGCTGCGGCTCGAGCTCGGCCTTGGCGAGGCGCCGCTGCGGTTGGGCAAGGTCCACGACGTAACTGCCCGCGGGGAACGTCTGTCGCGTCGCCGGTCCCCCGCCCAGGTAGCTGTGCGCGGCGGTGGCGACGAGTGGCTGACGCAGGCGTCCGACCTCGACGCCGTTGCGGAGCAGCAGGCCGACGACGTGCACCGTGGTACGCGGGTCGCTGCCGGGGAGGATCACGATGCGCTTCATCCGATCCGTGGCCGCCTCGGCGAGGGCGCTGCGGCGGAACTCGTAGTAATCCTGCAGGCGGGCCTGACGGTTCTTGGACGTGGTCTCCAGCGTCGCGAGCGAGGCCACAAAGTGGTGGGCGATCCCGTCCCGGAACGTGGAGATCGAGCCGTCGTCGCGGCGCAGGTTGTACTGCGGGCCGCCGTCCGTCTCGTAGGTCATGCCGCTGGCGCCCTGGAACGTCGCCCACTCGTCCCAGTAGCCGGGATAGAAGAAGTCGAACACGCCGCGCACGAAATACTGCCAGCCGTAGCGGTCGAACGCCGCCGCGTTGCCGCGCCCGTACGTCTCGAACCACTTCGTCGTCTGCGCCGGCAGGTTGAGGTTCACCGCCTGCGCGACCGGCGGGAAGAAGAACGTCGGCGTCGTGGAGTGGTGGTCCACCAGCACCTGCGGGTGCCAGCGCAGGATGCCGTCCATCATCGCGCGGACCTCGGGCTGGCTCTGCGCCAGGAGATCGCGGTTCATGTCGAAGCGGAAGTGGTTGTAGCGGCCGGTGACGCTCCACGGCTCGTTCTGCTCCAGGGCCGCCGGGTCGTCGGCGCCGATGCCGACGGAGTTGTACCAGGCGGCGAATCGCTCGTGGCCATCGGGGTTGGCGGATGGGTTGAGAACGAGGACGACGTTTTTCAGGATCGCCAGCGTCTGCGGCTCGTCGGAAGCGAGCATCTGGTATGCTACCTGCATCGCCGCCTCGAAGCCCGCCGGCTCGTCGCCGTGCACCGAGTACTGGAACAGCACGATCGCCGGATCGCGCGCCGCGACGTCCGCCGCGCGGGCGGGCGTCGTCTTGCGGGGATCGGTGAGCTCGGCGATCTCGGCGCGGATCTGGTCCAGCCGGGCGAGGTTCGCCGCATCGGAGATGATGAGCGCGCGGATCGGCCGGCGCTCCGCCGTCTGTCCCCACCGCTCGATGCGCACCCGCTCGGGCGCGCTGGCGACGAGCGTGTCGAGGTAGCGCTGCAGCTGGGCGTACATCGTGTGCTGCTCCCCGGCGGCGTAGCCGAGGATCGCCTCCGGGCGTGGCACGGCGGGCCGGTACGGGCCGCGGTCGTAGAAGTCGAAGTTCTGCGCAGCAAGAGGGGACGAGAGCAGTACGAGCAGCAGGGCAGGGCGCATCCTGGGGCTCCGTTCGCATCAGCGTTGTGTCGGCCGAGCCCACGCTTCGAGCGTGGGAAGAAACGTGGGGCGAGAATCTACCTCGGAGTTACTGCGCCCGCCGGGCGGCGGGCAGCACGGCGTCGAACGCCGGCAGCTCGAACGGCTTGGCGACCAGGGGGCGGCCGCTCGACGCCAAAAAGCCGCGCATTTGCTCGTTCATCACGTCGCCGGTGGTGAAGATGACGCGGCCGGCATGTTCCGGGTCGCGCGCGCGCAGGTCGGTGTACAGCTGCTCGCCGGAGACGTCCGGCATGCGCATGTCCACGATGATCGCGTCATACGCGGTCTCCTCGAGCAGCCGTAGCGCGTCGCGCCCACTGGCGGTGGTGCGCGTCTCGTGGCCGCGGCCGTCGAAATAGCGCTGCAAGGCGACGCGCACGGAGGGCTCGTCGTCGACGACCAGGATGCGCAGCCGCTCGCGGGCGGCGGCGGCGGGTGCGACCGGGAACTCCCCCGTCCGCCGGGGCCGGATGACCGGGAGTACGATCACGAAACGGGCGCCGCCGCCCGGCGGGTTCTCGGCCCAAATGCGCCCTTCGTGCTCGCGCACGATCCCCAGGGAGATCGACAGGCCGAGCCCGGTGCCGCGGCCGGTGGGCTTGGTCGTGAAAAACGGGTTGAAAATGCGCTCGAGCAGGTTCGCCGGAATCCCGGAACCGGTGTCCTCGATCTCGATGCGGATCGTATCGCCCAGGTGGCGCGTGCGCACGGTGAGCAGATGCGATGGGCGCTGCACCTGCTCCATCGCGTGCTCGGCGTTGGTGAACATGTTGAGGAACACCTGCTGCAGCTGGTGCGCGTCGGCCATGGTGTCCGGGATCGTCTCGTCGTACTCGCGGCGCACCTCGATGCCTCGCACCCGCAGCTCGTACATCCTGAGCTCCAGCGTGTCGTCGATCACCCGGTGGATGCTCGTGGCCCCCTTCTCGACCTCGTGCTGCCGGGCGAACGTGAGCAGGTTCTGCACGATCCGCGAAGCGCGGCGCGATTCGGCGTAGATCGTCTCGATGGATTGGCGCTGGTCCGCGGACGCGCGCTTCTCGGCCAGCAGCAGCTGGGCGAACGCGGCGATCCCCGCCAGGGGATTGTTCAACTCGTGGGCCACCCCCGAGACCAGCTGGCCGATCGCCGACATCTTCTCGGACTGAATCAGCTGCTCCTGAATCAGCTTCTGGTCGGTGACGTCGCGGATCAGGCACAGCACCTCTTCGTCCCGTTGCGGGCTCGAGTAGGTGACCTGGATGGTCCGCGCCTCCCCGTCCTTGCGGAAAAAGCGGGTCTCGAAGAGCCCCGTGTCCCCCGACAGCGCCATCTGGAAATGAGCCAGGGTCTTGGGGAGGTCGTCGTCGGGGATCATCGGCGCGAACCACTGGCCCACGAGCTCCTCGCGGAGGTAGCCGGAGATGCTCTCCGCCGCGTGGTTCACGGTGGTGAACCGCCCGTTCGCATCGAGCGTCACGATGGCGTCGGAAGCGGATTCGAACAGGTTGCGGTAGCGCGACTCGGAACGGGCCAGCGTCTCCTGCGCCCGTTTCTGGTCGGTGATGTCCCGGACCGTGGCGACCGTGCCGACCAGCTCCCCGTCCAGCCGGAACGGGGAGTTCGACACCGCCACCTCCCGGAACTCGCCCGTGGCCGTTACCACGGTGGTCTCGTAGCGCTGTGGCTGGCCGCCGAACGCCTGCTGCTCCCGGGTGGAAACGTGCGAGCGCTCGCCCGGAGCCACGATGTCGTCCATGGTGAGGTGGGGCAGCTCGTCGAGCGTGCGACCCAGTAGCTCCGCCGCGGCTTGGTTCGCCGTGAGGATGCGATGGTCCAGGCCCGTGACCACGACGGCGTCGGGAAGGTTAGCGACCAGCTCCGCGGCGACGCGCAGCAGGTCGAGCGGCGGAGGTCCCTCGACGCGCGTCCCTCGTCCCGGGGAGGCCCGCCGCTTCGTCATGCGTGGTAGGATGTCGCCATGGCGTCGTGCATCAGTTTCAGGCTCTGAATCCCCGCCGCCGTCACCGCCTCGGGGTCCTCGCCCCGCGCGACGCACGCCTTGATGATCTCCAGCGCGTGGACGGGGTGCTCGTCGTCGTACTTGGCGTGCTCCTCCAGCCACCAGCGCCCCCGCGGCCCCAGCTTGTCGTTCTTGCCGAGGCCGCGCAGCGCCTTCTCGGAGATCCGCTGCGCCACGCCTTCCACCGCGTAGTTCGTCGCGGCCACGCCCTCAGCGAACGACGCGACCTGGCACGAGGCCGAGAGGAAGTCGTGGAAATCGCGCACCGCCTCCAGCATCGGCTCGTGCCGCTGGAAGCGCCCCTTCGGCACGCCGAACGCGTCGCCCATGGCGCGCCACATCGAGTCGTGCCGGCGCTCCACCCGGATGTTGTCCCGGAAGAAACGCTCGCCTTCAGGCGGCGAGCGGTCCAGCAGCAACTGCAGCCACTGGGGAAAGTCGCGGATCACCGGATAGAACGCCACGAGGAAATTCTGCATCCAGGCTTCGACGAGCTGGTTTTCCGCGGAGTGCTCGACGACGGGCGTCGTCAACACCGCCAGGCGGTGGGGTTCCAGCGCGCGATCCAACTCCTCCACCCAGGCGGGATGGGGGGTCAGTTGCACGGACATGGATCCGGCTCCCTTGGGGCGCAGGGTGAAACGACGATCGGGGGGCGCATCGAGAATGTATTGAGCGTGATGAATCCTGGCCTGTAGGGGTTGACACGATATATCGTCACATAGTATCGTGCCGTTACATCTTCCGGAGGCAGGAGTCGTATGCATCGCGGATGGAGGGGGTTTGGCTTCGGATTCGGGCCGCGCGGGTTCGCGTGGTCTGGAGGCGGCCCACGCCGCCGTCAGTGGTTCGAGGCCGGGGACATGAAGTACGTGATCCTCAAGCTGCTGCGCGACAAACCGCGTCATGGCTACGAGGTGATGAAGGAGCTGGAGGAGCGCATGCACGGCTGCTACTCACCGTCGCCGGGGACCGTGTACCCGACGTTGCAGTGGCTCGAAGACGAAGGACTCGTCGTGGCCAAGGACGTCGAAGGCAAGAAGGTCTACGAGATCACCGAACAGGGCCGTCAGTTTCTCGAGGAGCACAAGGACATGGTCGAGGACATCTTCGACCGCGTGAAGGACGCGGTGGACCAGGCGCTCGGCGGGTCGATGGCCGAGCTGAATCAGTCCATGGGGCGGCTCGTCAAACAGGTGTATCGCACCGGCTGGAAGTCGCGCGACGACACCGTGCGGCAGAAGATCGCCGAGATCCTCAAGCGGGCGGCGCAGGAGATCGACGCGCTGGTGCAATCATGAGCGCGCCCGTTCTGGGGATGTCGGCGGGCGTCCGCGCGTCCGACGCGGAGCGCGAGCGGATCGCGCAGATCCTTCAAACGGCCGCCGCCGAGGGGCGGTTGTCGCCCGAGGAGGCGGGGGAGCGGTTGGCCGCTGCGTCCACCGCGACGTACCGCGAAGAGCTGCATCGGTTGATCGCGGATCTTCCGGTGGCGCAGGAGCGGGAGCCGGCCGAGCCGCCGTTCCGGCGCGGGCCAATGCGCGGGTTCTGGGTGTGGGGCGTTGCCCGGTTCGCCATAGCGATCATGCTCTTCGCCGCCCTGTTCGGGGGCTGGGGCGCCTGGGGCCTGCGGTCGTTCTGGCCGTTAGGCCTCGTCGCCCTGTTCCTGCTCGGGCGGCCGTGGCGGCACGGCTGGCGGCATCCGGCGTGGCGCGGCCGTCGCTTTGGATGGGGAACGTTTTGATCTTGAGAGTAGCGAGGCCGACGCCCTAAGTGGTCACGTCCGGCGTCGGCTTCGCAGCTCCTCCAGCGCCCGCCGCACGTATACGCGCGTCATCTGCTTGCGCCACGACAGCTCGAAATCGGTGTTGTCGAGCGGCTTGGACGGCCGGTACGCGGCTTCCGCAGCGGCTGCGATGGCGTCGTCCTCTAGCTTTGATCCCTTGAGCGCGGTCCCCGCCTCGGGTACGTCTTGCGGATAACTCGCGACGCCCCCGAGGACGATCCTCGCCTCTGCGACAACGCTCCCCGCTCCCCGTTTCCCGCTCCCCGCCTCCCACCGCACCCATGCGGCCACGCCGAGCACCGGGAAATCGAACGAGCCGCGGCGCCGCAGCTTGTGATAGACGGCGTCCCATCCATTCGGTGCGGGCAGGCGCACGTCGACGAGGATCTCGTCGGGCTGCTTGGTGAGGTAGTTGATGCCGTCGTTGTGGTAGAAGCGGCCCGCGGGGACGAGACGCTCGCCCTTGTCGCCGACCAGCCGGTACCCCGCGCCGATGGCGACCATGACCGGGGCCACGTCGGAGGAGCTCACCGCCCAGCACCGCGACGACGACGGCGCGACCCAGCAGATGACGCCGTCCTTTTTCATGCAGAAGTCGATCGCCTTCCGCCACTCGTACGACTGGTTGTAGTAGTTGCAGCGGGTGTCGAGACAGAGGTTGCCGCCGAGGGTGCCCATGTTGCGGAGCAACGGGGTCGAAACCAACTCCGCCGCTGTTGCGACCGCGGGGTAACGATCCCGGAGCGCCTGCAGCTCGGTCAGCGTGATCGACGCTCCCACTGCTGTTCCCCGTTCCGCATTCCGCATTCCGCGCAGCTCTTCGATCCCCATCAGCGAGATGACCGTGGTCGGCTCCTGATGCCGCCGCTTCATGTTGGGATACAGGTCCGTCCCGCCGGCGACGTAACTACCCTCCGGGCCGGCGTCGGCCTTCATGCGCAACGCCTCGGCGAGTGAGGTGGGTTGGAGGTAGGTGAACGCGGGGAGTCGGAGCATCAGTGCCGCCGCTCCGGCTTGCCGAGGCGGGTCCAGAGCTCCGACGTGATCCGGTACGCATCGGCACGAATCGCGGCCGGGAGCCGAGCGGCGGCGGCGTCGTAGCGACTCACGATGGCCGCGAGGTCGGCCGGGTCATACGGTCGGTCGTTCACTGTGCTGGTGTCCTTGAGATCAGGAAGCTTACGCTGGAAGTCATCGAGAGCCGCGTTGACCTCCTCAACCGCCGATCCCGCGTGATCGGAGTCCGGGAACTTCTCCAGGAACCCGATCGGCGATGCGACACCCCGCCCGAGACCGCAGATGACGTCGCCCTCGCACTCGCCGCCCATGGTGCGGTGCGCGAGCGCCCAGCCGGCCTCGTCGGCGAGGGAGTCGCGCGGGAATCGTTCGATCAGTTGCTTCCAGTGCGCGCCAGTGTACACGTAGTTGTCATCTGGATCGTTGTGCCAGTATTCGGTGGGCCGCTGCCTGGCGTAGTCGTTGCCGGGCCCTCCGGAATACATCCATGACTCCCCTAACTTCTTGAGCTCGCCCAGCTGGAACAGGAGCCCCGCGGCGGAGGGATTGCCGTCGAGGCTGTCGAGTCGCGCTTCGAGATGTCCCATGGAGTCCGCCAGCAACCGAAATTGGACCGAGTCGCGGTGTGCCCGGCTCGTGTCCTGGTTCGTGGACAGTGCAGACGCCGGGTTGTCGGGAGGTGGCGTGCCGCGCTGCTCGCGAGAGCACGCGGCCATCAGCAGGACGCAGGCGAAGAGCGGACGCACGCTCAATGCTGCCTTTCCGGCGCCGCCGCGGTGACGGGCTGGGCGTTCCCGTCGCCGCCCTCCCACGGGGGGGGGACGCGAATCGCATCGGGCCAAGCGATCTCGGGAAAGTGGGTCGGACCAACCCTGCCCTCTTCCCCCTTCCCCTTCTTTTTCAGTGCCTTGAGCACTTTCTCCGGGGTGATCGGGACCTCGTCGACGCGGACGCCAACGGCGTCGTACACCGCGTTGGCGATCGCCGGCGGGACGGGGAGCAGCGGTCCCTGTCCGACCTCCTTGGCGCCGAACGGGCCGTTGGGATCGGGATCTTCGATCAGATAGGTGACGACGTCGCACATCTCCAGCGTCGTGGGGCTCTTGTACTCGAGCAGGCTGGGAATCTTGTGCACGACGTTGCGGTTGCCGCGGTACGCCATCTCCTCCATCAACGCTTCGCCGAGCCCCATGTACACCGAGCCCTCGACTTGCCCCATCACCGCCGCGGCGTTGATCGACTGGCCGATGTCGTGCGCGATCCAGATGCGCGGCACGGTGACGATCCCCGTGTCGGGATCGACGTCGACTTCCGCGACCGCGGCGCTGTACGAGTACGCCGGTGAGGGGCCGACGCCCGCGCCGCGATAGCGGCCCGCGCTGCGTGGCGGCGTGTACGAGCCCACCGTTCCTACCGTTCCCTGCGCCGCCTCGGCGACCTCGACGGCGGCCGCGAACGTCATGCCGTGCCTGGGGTCCTGGGCGTCGAACACGCGCCCGTCGGCGAAGACGACCCGGGCCTCCGGGATCTCGAGCTTGCGGGCCGCGTGGCCTGCGAGGATCTCTTTCGCCCGCTCCGCCGCCTGCACCGCGGCGTTGCCGGTCATCAACGTCACGCGGCTCGAGTAGCTGCCCAGATCCACCGGCGTGAGGTCGGTGTCGGCGGTGACGACCGCGATGTCGAACGGATCGAGGCCGAGGATTTCCGCCACGATGTAGGCGAGGATCGAGTCCGAGCCCTGGCCGATTTCGGTCGAGCCGCAGAACACCGTTACGCCCCCGCCGCGGTCGCATTTCAGCTGCACGCCCGAGTGCGGCATGTTGTTCCAGTAGATCGGCAGCCCGGCGCCGCAGATGTAGCTCGAGCAGGCGATCCCCACGCCCTTGCCTTCGGGGAGCTGGCGGAACTTGCGCTTCCACTCCGATCCCGCGACGACCTTCTCGATGCACGCGCCCAGCCCCATCGACCCAACGCGCAGGTAGTTGGCGGTCAGGGAATTCGGTGGCACGAGGTGCTTCAGGCGCAGCTCAGCGGGGTCCACCTTCAGCTGCTCCGCGAGCTTGTCGAGGTGCACCTCGAGCGCGTAGCGGGGCTGCGGCGTGCCGTGGCCGCGCTTGGGGCCGCACGGCGGCTTGTTGGTGAACGCGCGCGCGCCCTGGAACTTGTAGCGCGCCACCGGATAGGTGACGGTCTGCAGCGCGCCCGTGTAGTAGGTGCTGGCGACGCCGTACGAGCCATAGCCGCCGCCGTCGAGCAGGCTCTTGAAGTGCATCGCCGTGATGGCGCCGTCCTTCGTCACGCCGGTCTTCACCCACATCAGCGTGGGGTGGCGCCCGCGGTGGCAGTAGAACACCTCCTCGCGGGTCAACGTGATCTTCACCGGGCGGCCCGTCATCATGGCGAGCTTGGCGACGGCGATCTCGTGATTGAACGGATCGCTCTTGCCACCGAACCCGCCGCCGTTGGGGGTCGCGATGACCCGGATGCGCGCCGCCGGGAGCTCGAGCACCTTCGCCAACGCCCGATGCACGTAATGCGGCGTCTGCGTGCTGCTCCACAGCGTGAGCTTCCGGTCCGCCGACCATTGGGCCACCGCCGCGTGCTGCTCCATCGGCAAGTGGGTGTTGCCCTCGTAGAAGAACAGGTCTTCCCGCACCAGGTCGGCTTCGGCGAACCCCGCGTCCACGTCGCCGAACTCGAGGTGAATCACCTTGTGGAGGTTGCCGGCGTCGCCGTAGTCGTGGATACGGGGGTCGGGGTGGGCGATCGCGTCTTCGGCGTCGGGGACCGCGCGCAGCGGCTCGTACTCGACGCTGATCAAGTCCATCGCCTCCGTCGCGACGTCTTCATTGATCGCCGCCACGGCCGCCACCGGATCGCCGACGAAGCGGACCTTGTCCGGGGCGAGCGCGTGCTCGTCCTGGCTCACGGGAAGGATTCCGAACGGAATCGGGAGGTCCTTCCCCGTCAGCACCGCTTTCACCCCGGCGAGCCGCTCGGCCTTGGTGGTGTCGATCGTGACGATCTTCGCGTGCGGGTGCGGGCTGCGCAGCAGCTTGGCATACAGCATCCGCGGGAAGAACAAATCGTCGGCGAAGATCGTGGCGCCGGTGACCTTCGCCGTCGCGTCGATCTTGCGAAGCGCTTTCCCGATGATGCTGTGGCGTTTAGCGCCGGCCATACAGCGTCTCCGGCGCAGGCTCGGCCTTCTCCCCGCGCATGCGGGCCGCGGCCAGCTCCACTGCCTCGTAGATCTTGAGGTAACCGGTGCAGCGGCAGAGGTTGCCGGACAGCGCCTGCTTGATCGCGTCGCGGGAGGGGTGCGGGTCGGCCACGAGCAGGGCGTCCGCCGCGAGAAGGAAGGCCGGCGTGCAGTAACCGCACTGCGCGGCGCCGAGCTCGGCGAACGCATCCTGGAGCGGGTGCAACCTGCCGTTCGCCGCGAGCCCTTCGACGGTGGTGACGCGCCGCCCGGCGCAGGCGAGACCAAGGACGAGGCAGGAGAGCACGGGCGTGCCGTCGACGAGGACGGTGCAGGTCCCGCACTCGCCCAGCTCGCAGCCGTGCTTCGTACCCGTGAGTCCCGCGTCTTCGCGCAGTACTTCGAGGAGTGTCTTGTGGGGCGCGAAGGCGACGGTCGCCGCCTCACCATTCAGCTCGAAACTGATTGTCGCTTTCGGGTCGGGCATTCAGCGAAACGTAATCTTGTGCCGAGGGGGGCGCGATGGCACCTTAACCCGATGCGCAAAGCAATCAGACTGATAGCACTCGTGCTGGCTGCCGGGTCGGCCGGCCGGCTCACCGCCCAGGTGGCGAAGCCGGACTCGTTCCGCATCAGAGCCCTCGCCATCCTGCGCACCGTCCCGCTCATCGACGGACACAACGACATCCCCGACGCGATCCGCGAGCGCGGCGGGCTCGACTCGGTCGATTTTTCGGCGAGCCAGCCCAAGCTGATGACCGACATCCCCCGCATGCGCGCGGGCGGCATGGGCGGCCAGTTCTGGGCGGCGTACGTTCCCGTGGGGACGATCCACGGCGAGGGCCCGCACCCGGCGGTGTACGCGCTGGAGCAGATCGACCTCGTGCGCCGGCTGTGTCGCCGCTACCCACAAGCGCTGGCGATGGCGGCCACGGCGGCCGACGTGGAGCGGAATTTCCGCGCCGGCAAGATCTCCTGTCTCATCGGCATCGAGGGCGGCCACGCCATCGAGAACTCGCTCGGCGCGCTGCGGATGTTCTACGCGCTCGGCGTCCGCTACATGACGCTCACGCACTGGGAGACGATCGACTGGGCGGACGCGGCGACGGATAGCGCCAAGCACGGCGGGCTGACGCCGTTCGGCGAAGACGTGGTCCGGGAGATGAACCGGCTGGGCATGCTCGTCGATCTTTCACACGTCTCCGATTCGACGATGATCGACGCGCTGCGCGTGTCGCGCGCCCCGGTGATCTTCTCGCATTCGTCCGCCCGCGCGCTGGACAGCCACGTCCGCAACGTCCCTGACTCCATTCTGCGCCTGCTGGCGCGGAACGGCGGGGTCGTAATGACGAATTTCGCGCCCGACTACGTGTCGGAGGCGCTGCGCGCGTACGGCGACACGATCTCCCAGGGCATCGCCCGGCTGCGCGCCGCCGGCCTCGACTCGATCGCCATTCGCGATTCCGTGCGCGCGTGGCGCGACCGCGCCCCCAAGGCGACGCTCGCCCAGGTGGCCGACCACATGGAGCACCTGCGGCAGGTGGCCGGCGTGGATCACGTCGGCCTCGGCTCGGATTTCGACGGGATCTCGAGCGTGCCGGTGGGGCTCGAGGACGTGTCGAAGTTCCCCGATCTCATCGCCGAGTTGCTGCGGCGCGGGTGGACGGCGGCGGATGTGCGGAAGGTGGCGGGGCTGAACATCCTCAGGGTGATGCGCGGCGCCGAGGCGGTCGCCAGGCCATATTAAGTACAGCCTTCGGCAGGAGGTGTGAGTCATGCGGCGATCGGTGCAGGAAGTGATCGTCCAGGGCGTGACGGGTGGGATCCTGGCGGGGTTGGTGGTGGCGCTCTGGTTTCTCGTGGCGGACGCGATCGCGGGCCAGCCATTCCGTACTCCGGCGCTACTCGCGGGCGCCTTGCTGCACAATCAGTTCCCCCAGCCGACATTTCGCCTCGTCGCAGCGTATTCGGTGCTCCACTTCGGCGTCTTCGGAGCGCTCGGCGTGGCGATGGCGCGCGTGAGCGCCGCGTTCGCCGCCCCACATCGCTTGTTGCTCGGCGTCGCGTTCGGCTTGGTCCTCCAGGAAATCGTGTTCTACGCGGGGTTGCTCTTCTCCGGCGTGTCGCTGCTCCGGTTGGTCCCGTGGCCGCACGTGTTCGGCGCCAATATCGCCTCGGGACTCGCCCTGATGAGCTACCTCCACTACGCGGAGCGCGATCCGCGACCGTTCGGCCCGGCGTCGCTCAGGGAACATCCGCTGCTGATGCGGGGAGTCGTCACGGGGCTCATCGGCGCAGCTGCGGTCGCGGTGTGGTTCTTCGGGCTCGACCTCGCGGTGGGCACGCCGTTGCGCACTCCCGCCGCCTTGGGCTCGGCACTGTTGCTCGGCGCGTCCGGGCCAGCCACGGTCCCGGTCACGTTGGGGTTGGTGGCGACTTACACCCTTGTGCACGTCGCCGCCTTCATCCTCGCCGGCGTAGTGCTGGTGGCGCTGGCGGAGCAGGTCGAGCGGGTGCCGGCGATAGCGCTGCTCGTCGTCCTCGCCTTTATCGTGATGGAGGCGCTGTTCGTCGCTACACTGGCGGTGGGAGCGGACTGGGTGCTGGGGGCACTGGGCTGGTGGTCGGTGGCCGTGGGGAACCTTGTGGCCGTGGGCGCGATGGGCTGGCAGGTGTGGCGGACGCATCCGGGGTTGCAGCGCCGACTGTTGCACGAGCCGATGCACGTGCGCGTGTAGTAACTACAACCCCTGGCGCAGACGCAGTCCCAGCGTCCAGTACTTGAATCCCGGAGCCACCGCGATGCCGGTGCGGCTCGCCGCGCTATTGGTGACCGAGCCGACGAGCGCGAGCTCGCTGTTCGCGCCCCATCCCCGCGTCACCGTGAACCCCGCGTGCCACTCGGTCTGCCTCGACGCGCCGCGACCGACCTGTTGTGCGCCGACGCCGCCGTCGGCACGTACTCCCCAGCGTGTCTGGCCCCAGGTGTAGGCGGTGCGCGCCTCGAGCACGGCGAAGCGATCGGGCGCGAAGTAGCCGCGGCCGGGATTGGCCTCGCGGTAACCCATCGCGCGGCCGAACACCCCCACTTCCAATCCGCGATGCACGCCGGCCATCACGGCGAGCACGCCCCCGAGGCGCCGGTTGCCCTCGGACAGCCAGGCGACACCACCGCCGCCTGAAATCGAGAGCCGCGCCCTTGGGGCGAGGTCGAAGCTCAAGTCCGCACTCTGCATGACGAACCCGCTGTCGATGAGCAGCGCCGTCTCGTCGAACGGCACCCGGCTGTAGGCGACGCTCAGCGACGCGAACTGAGCGGGACGTACGCCGACGCCGAGCTGTGCGGTGAACGGCGTACGCGACACACCACCTTCCGGCTCGAGACGCCGCACACCGAGGCCGGCGCGGAGCACGGTGCCGCGCCCCAGCGGCGCGACCGCATAGCCGCCGGCGCCGTAACTGAGGCCGGCCCGCACGGGATCAGTGGCGCGCCGCCACCCGGCCGTGAGCGTGCCGCGCACGTCAGGGCTGAGCGAGGTGGTGAACGTCGCATCGTGCGCGAAGAACGCATTTTTGTCGGAGTCGTGCGCGTAATTGGCCGAGCTCGCGACCTCCGGGCGCAGGGCGGCCCGCAACAGGCTCAACAGGTCCGAGGCGGCGCGGTCTTCCGGGGCGAGCTGGCGCGCGCGAGTCACGTAACTCGTCGCTAGCTCCGGCTGTCCCTTCCAGAACAGTGTCTGCGCGAGGCCCACGAGGATCTCGGGGTCGTCGGGGTGCGCGGCCAGCGCGTCACGCCACATCCGCTCGGCGCGATCGAGGTCCCCGGCCCAGGCCACCGCGCGGGCACGGCCGGCGAGGGCGTCGGCGCGTTCCGGATCGCGCGCCAACACGGAGTCATACAGGATCTCGGACTCGCGATTCCTCCCGGCCCATGCGAGCACGCGGGCGTGGGCCACCATGATGTCCGCGTCGATCGGCTCGAGGCGCCGGAGCCGGACGAACCGGTCGAGAGAGCGCTGCAGCTTGCCGTCCCAGCTGTCGAGAATCGCGAGCCGGTACAGCGCGCGGACGTTGGTGGAGTCCTGCCGCAGGACTGCCTCGTAGCCGGCCCGGGCAGCGTGATAGGCGCCGCGGCGGAACGCGTCCTCCGCCTCGGGGAGCTGGGCAGCCGCGGGGCGGGCGAGCGCGAAGACCGCGAGCAGCGGCAGCACGCGACGGATCACCAGGTCCCCCAGAGCGCCTGCATGGCGTAGTATGCGGGCTTCAAGCGCTCGTGCCAAACGGGGGCCTCCCAGGTCGGCCAGCTGTACGGCCGCGGGGATGTGAGCCGCACCCGCACGGCGCCGCCTGGACCGAATGCCGCAGCCACAAACCGGAATCCGTCCGTGACCACCGTGCGAAACGGCCCGGGGTCGCGGACGCTCGCCAGGACCGTCCGCGACGACGGGTCGGTGACGTTGAGGAGCCCCCAGGGGAGTCTCACCTCCACGAGCCCGGTCTCGCGGTCCACGAACCAATCGGCAAGCGAAGACTCGGCGCTGCGACCGTAGCGCAAGCGGCCGCGGTTCACACCGTGCGCCGGGAACGTCTGGCCCGTGCGCGCGACGCGGAAGCGATTCGTGGTGACGAAGAGCGAGTCGAACACGCGGTCGTCGCGCCGGCCGTCGACAGTGGCATGCGTGTTGTAGAACAGGTCGAGGTCGGTGGGTCGCATCCCAGGACGGGGGCCGAGGTACGGATTGTAGTCCGGCGTGACGAGCAGCTCGGCATCGGCGGTGTCGTTGAGAATGAGCGCGAACCGGCCGCGGTCCGCGCCGTAGGTCGCGATGCCGACTTCCCACCGTGTGGAATCGGGCTTCAGCGGGGTGTCGAGCGCGAGGTACAGATACGACGCGTCCGAGCCGACGCGCAGACGCGTTCCCGCGCTGTCGGCGAGCGCGGGAAGCGCGCGCCACGCGGCAGGGTCACCGCCGGGCTCCGGACGGGTGGAGTCGCCGGCGTAGAGCCCCAACAAACCGTAGTTCTGCTCGACATCCATCACGTTGTGCCACAGCCGGGTGCGCTCCCGCGGTTCTTCAAGGTCGACCACCACCCAGTTGTGCTTGAACCACTCGTCGAGCCAGGCGAACAGCACCCCTCCCGCGAGGCCGGCCTCGCGGATTTCCCGCGTCAGGCGCACGTCCTGGTCCGCCATCTCCTGTTCGTCGTGCCCGCCGTGGTGCAGTCCCTCGGGTTCCAGGTGCGCCACGCCGCGGGACGAGGGCACGCCATACTCGGCGATGAGCAGCGCACGGCCCGCGTGGTGTCGCTTGAGGTCGAGCAGATACCCGAAGTAGTGCGACGGGCCCGCGGAGGAGCGCGCGGCACCGTACGCCGAATCGAGCCCGATGAAGTCCGGATAGTATGGGTAGGCGTGATACGACGCGAAGTAGCCCGCGACGTTGGCCGCGGTGGTGCGGACGAGCATCGCGTCGAGCGCCTCGCCGTCGTTGTCGTACTCCTTGAGCCGCACGTTCCGGACGAGACTCAGCCGCCGGCGCAGCGCCTGTTCCTCCGCGGCTGTGGGCTCGGTCGGGTGATGCAGGGGGTCGAGCGTCGGCCAGTTGGTGTAGGCGATCGGCCGCGCGGCCCGCCACGTGTCCCACTCGTACGCCAGGAGCCAATCGCACTGCTCCGCCATCCATACGTCGGCGGGCGTGCCACGGTCCACGGCGAGAAAGCGCCCCGCGAAGCGGGTGCGGCCCGGGTGCAGGTTGTTGTACGCGCGGATCGAAAACGGCTCCCACTCACGCCCGATGATGTATGCCAGCACGTGATCGGCGACGTCGGCGTCGTAGCGCCCCCACGCGTGCCCTGGCCGCGCCGCGATCGCCGCATGGCCGTGCACGCCTTCCACCACCCGCCGCATCTCCGACCGGAACCCCGCTTTCCACGCGGGGGCGTCGTAGTCGCTGTGCGGGGGCAGCTCGGCCCATACGCCCTGAATGAGCCACAGCGGCCGCTCGGAATGGGCGTCGTTCCACGCCTTGAGCGCGCGATAGAACGCCGGCGGCAAGATCGTGTACACGCGCACCAGGTTGGCGTTGGCCTCCGCGATCAGCCGCAGCCACCGCGCGTACGTCGAATCATCCGGGGGGAACTGTGACGGAAAATTTCCCGGGAGCGCCACGCCGAAATTCACGCCCTTCACGTAAAACGGCTTCCAGGAATTGCCGGAGAGAATCTCGAAGTGTTCTCCCAGGGCGCGGGCGGGAACTGTCGGAGCCTCTGGCCGCGCGCGTGGCGGCAGCGGCAACCCGCTGTCTACGCCGGCCGCGAGCAGCGCGTCGAGCGCGTCGGCATAGGCTGGCGCGATCGCGAGCGCCCGCCGCCACGCCGGCACCGCCAGCGCGCGGCGGCCGAGCCGCTGGCGCGCGAGGCCCAGCCCGTACCACGTATCCGCTTCGGTGGAGTCACGGCGCAACGCCGCCGTGAAATAGCGCTCCGCCCCTGCCGCGTCGCCCTGCCGCAGCCGCACGAACCCGAGTCCTGTCGCCGCGCCGGGGAAGCCCGCGCAGACCGTGTCCGCCGCCGCGAAGCGCGCGGCCGCCTCGGCGATCGCTCCGTGCCGATATGCCTGCCAGCCCAGATCGACGGCGGCCGCCGCGGCAGGCCGGTCGCAGGAGGATTGGAGCAGGAGGCCCGCCAGCAGGAGCATCATCGCGGCGCCGCGAACCCCTTCCGCACCATTTCGCCCCACACCTGCCGGCGCCGCCACACCGTGGCGAAGGCCTTGAGCCGCCACCACACGGTGCGCTGGCGATAGCCGAAGGTCTCGAGGGTGGCGTAGAGCAGCAGCAGCGCGATGTCGCCGACCCGCCGGTAGCGGCGGAAACTCGCTTCCTCGAGCCCCACCGCCCACAGCGACAGCAGCATGCCATACCCCCACGCGACCAGGAGGAACAGCAACGCGAACGATACGTTGATGATCCCGTACGCCAGCCCGACGATCGTCACCACGTAGCCCAGCAGCTCGATGAGCGGGGCGAGCATTTCCCCCAGGGCGAAAAAGGGAACCGCCACGAGCCCGACCCGGCCGTAGCGTGGATTGAACAGCATCCCCCGGTACTGCCACATCGCGGAGATGAGCCCGCGGTGCCAGCGCTCGCGCTGCCGGCCGAGGATGCGTCCCGACTCGGGCACCTCGGTCCAGGCCACGGGATCGGGAATGAAGGAGATCTCGTACTTGATCTTTTTCTGCCGGAGGTAGCGGTGCAGCCGCACGACGAGGTCCATGTCCTCGACGATGCTCTCCAGTCGGTAGCCGCCGATCGCCAGCAGGTATTCCTTGCGGAACAACCCGAACGCGCCGGAGATCACGAGGCTGCCGCCGAGCCGGTTCCAGCCGAGCCGGCCGAACAGGAAGGCCCGGAGATACTCGACCACTTGAATGCCGGGGAGGAAGCGTCGCGGCACGCGCGCATCGGCGACGCGGCCGTCCTTGACGGTGCAGCTGTTGGCGACGCGCACCGTGCCGCCGACCGCCGCGATGCGGCGCCCGAGCAGGAACGGGCGCGTCAGCCGCAGCAGGGCGTCGGGCTCGATGAGCGTGTCGGCATCGACGGCGATGACTAACGGAAAGCGGCTCGCATTGATGGCGGCGTTGAGCGAGTCGGCCTTGCCGCCGTTTTCCTTGTCGATCACCATCAGCCGGGTGCGGGTCCGCGACCGGTACACCGCGCGCACCGGCGCGCTGGGGATCGTATCCCGATACGTGCGCGGCACCTCGAAGAGATCGAAGGCCTGGCTCAGGCGCCCCATCGTGTCGTCCTTGGAGCCGTCGTTCACGACGATGACTTCGAAGTTGCGGTACTCGAGCGTGAGGATCGCCGTGACGCTCGCCTCGATCGTGGCGCTCTCGTTGTACGCCGGCACGAGGATGGTGATCGGGGGCAGGGCGTCGCTCTGCATGAGTCGCTGAAAGTCCTCGTCCTCGGCGAGCCGGCTCTGCTCCCAGATTTCCGGGACGGCGAGGATCAGCAGCAGGGCGTAGAACGAATTCAGCACCAGGAAGTACGCGAGGATTACGGCGTCGGTCCCCTGCAGCACGCTGCTCAGGGCACCGCTCATGCCGCGAACTCCGCGAGCGCCTGCTGGGAAAGACCGAGAATGAGACGCGCCATCTCTCGCGCCTCGGTGTGCGCGCCGACCTCCGTCTCCAGCAGGGCGTTGCGGCCGGCGGCACCGAAGCGCATGAGCGCGAGACCGGCCCGCATCCGCACCCACCACTCGGCGTCGCGCAGTGCGTCGCGCACCAGCGGGAGCGTCGCCGGGTCGGCGATCATGCCGAGGGAGCGGACCGCCTGAGCGCGCACCGTCCAGGCCTCATCCTGGACGAGCACACCCAACGCGGCGGTCGACTCGGGATGCGGGTAGTGGCCGAGCCCGCGCGCGACCTGGGTGCGGACTTCGGCGTCGGGGTGCGTCGCGTGGGTGGTGAACGGCTCGCGCAGCGCCGGGTCCTCGAGACGCGCCGCGAACTCCATAATGCGCGGTAGCATTGGGTCATTGAGACGGCGGAAGAGGTGCAGCAGGTGCTGAACGACGGCTCTCCGCGATTTCTTCAGCATGCTGGCGTAGTAGGCCTGCACCGTCGGGCCCAGGTGAGGGAGCTGCTCCAGGACCGACCGCACCAATACCGGGCTCTCGACGCGTTCCAGCGTGGTAACGGCGGCGATCTGGACGGCGGGATGCCGGTCGCGCAGCAGCCGCAGCACCCGGCTGACATCCCGCGGAGTCGCCGCGACGGACAGGAAGCGCGCGCACTCCAGGCGCTTCCACCAGCGGAACGAGCGGTAATTCGATCGGATGATGCGCGCCCACCACTGCTGCTCCAGCGCGCGGGACAGCTCCTGCCACCCTTCGTTGGCGACGCGCGCCGACCACGTCACGAGGGCGTCGATGGCGAGGGGCACCGGCAGGCGGCCGAGGCCCGCGAGCACCTCGGCGGGCTTCACCTGCCCCAGGGCCCAACGCTGAAACACGGTGTCGACCTCGAGGCGCTGCGGGTGCACGCGGATGCGGCGGCGCAGGCGGATCCAGCGGTTGAGGACGATGAGCACGACGAGAGCGACGAGCAGGGCAGCCTGCGCCGCCGCCACGATGATGAGGAACTGCCGGCTCGTCACCTCCCCACCCAGCGCCGGATTTTTTCGAGCGCGACGCGCAGGCTGATCGGCTTCACGAGGTAGTCGAGCGCGCCCGCTTCCAGGCCGCGCAGCTGCTCCGCTTCACCGCCGTGCACGGTGGTGAACACGACGCGGAAGACACCGGGCCGGTCGCGCTGCAGGCCGTCGAGGACGGAGTAGCCGTCGAGGCCGGGGAGGTCCACGTCCAGGAGCACCACCGGGTGCGTCGCTCCCACGTCGAGGGCGAGCAGCTCGCGCAGCGCATCCCGCCCATTACGATACGAGACGAAGCGATACCCACGCGCGCGCAACCCGTATTCGAGCAGCTCTGCGAGCGCCGGATCGTCTTCGACGAGGATGATCTCGGGACCGGCGGAATCGGTCGCCTCGCTCGGCGGTGCGACGGCAGCCAGTGGTGGCGGCGCGGGTTTGCGCGGCGGCGGTGCCGCCTCCGGCGGGCGCTTCGCCGGCTTGGATTCCTCGGGCGATACGAGCCAGGGCATGCTCTCCGGCGACGGCTTCGGCTCCGCTCTTGGCGGTGGCTTCGGCGCCGGCTTTGGTGGCGCCGGCCTTGGTGGGGCCGGCTTAGGAGAGCGAGGCGGGGGCGGGGGCGACGGCGCTGGACGCGGGGCGCTCTGCGGCTGGGACGGGCGGCGCGGGATGACGGGCGCGACCGACGCCTTCGGTGGCTCGGGACGGCCGGCCGGCGCGAGCGGCTTGGACGCCGGCGCGGGTGGAGCCGCGGCCTTCTGCGCGGCGCTGGGCCGACGGATGACGAGCCGTGGCGGCGACGCGCTCGGAGACTCCGGTACCGGGAGCTTCAACATCTCCGCGAGCCGCGTGACGAACCAGCCGGTGAGTCCGCCACGGTCCATGTCCGTGTCGCCCGGACGCGCGATCCAGTCCTTCGCGGTGGCCTCCATCCCGGCGGCGAGTCGCGACGCTTCCATGAAGCCGAACGAGCCGGCGGAGCCGTGGATCTTGTGCGTTTCCCGACGCAGCCCTTCCAGCGCCTCCGCGTCGTTGCCGGCGGCGGTCAGCCGTCTAGCGATGGCGGCCAGCACGCCCAGGGTGGGGCGCATGCCCGCGAGGTACTCCTCTCGCAGACCAGGCGGAAGCTCGTCGGGGCCAGGGACTTGGGCCACGACGCCAAGATTGGAAAGCCCGCCGGAAAACGCCATAGCACGAGCCGCCGGCGGGCGGCGATATTGCTCACGTGACCGGTCCTGACGCCGTCGGCCTGTGCTTCACGTGCCGCTGGGTGCGGACCGCGACCAACCGCCGCGGGTCCACCTTCTATCGGTGCGCGCGGGCGGAGACCGATCCCCGCTACGTCCGTTATCCGCCCCTGCCGATGCGCGCCTGCCCCGGTTACGAAGCAGGCGACCCGTCCGAGCCGGGCTCGAACGGGTCGTCTTGGGGAGGTGCGGGCGTTACTTCTTGAACGCGCCGACGCCGTAGTAGCACGGGTCGGTGGAGCAGCTCGCCATGACCACCTTGATCGTGTAGGTGCCCGAGCGAGCCGACGCGACCTTCACGACCGGCCAATCGTCATCCCCGACGTCGGAATCGATTTCGTCGCCGTCGGGATCGTAGAGTCGCAGGTCCATGTCACGGCAGTCCTGATCGCACACGCCGAGGAAGGCGTAGGCGCGACCGGCCTGCAGGTCGATCGTCAGCGTCTCATTCTCGTGATTGCCCAGCCGGCCCTGGTACACTTCGCTGATCATGTCGTACCCACGGTCGGTCAGATACCCGCTGTGCTCGCGGATCTGGCCGCGCACCACGCGCTCCCACTGGTTCTGGGCGGCGAGCCCGGCGGGGGCGGCGAGAGCGACGGCGAAAAGCATGGCAACTGCGGCTCGGGACATGTGCTGCTCCTGTGGTGTGACGGTGGTCAGTCTAGGCTGCCGCCTTCTTGCGGCAGCCGCCAGGCACCGTGTATGGCGAAACCCGTGCCGCTCCAGCCTGCAACGCCTATCTCTTCATTCTTGAGCGCCTTACATCGGGCAGCCTGGCGCTGCGGCGCCCGGCGAAAACTTGCAACTTGCCTTGTTGTACCCCACTTTGACGGCGCGCCGCCCCATAACCCGAACCGCCGAGGTCCCTTGGGCCAGCCCCGTGCGCTGGAGCGCGCCAAGTCGTTCATCTTCGCCCACTTCGAGCGCATCTTCGTGGTGCTGCTCTTTGCGTCCATGCTGGTCATCCACTACTTCGTGGATGAGAAGCTCGCCTTTCTCAGCTTCTACTATCTCCCCATCATCCTCGCCGGGTTTTACGGCGGCCGCCGCTTCGCGGTCATGTCCGGTGTGTTCCTGGTGTCGCTGGTGTTCTTCTTCCAGGGCGTGTTCGGGCTCGAGCTGCTGCCCGGTCTCTACCTCGGCGCGCTGCTGACCCTCGTGCCGTGGGGCGGGTTCCTGATTCTGACCGGCTACGTCGTGGGCATGCTCGCCGAAGACCGGGCGCAGCGGCTGACGGACGCCAAGAACGCGTACCTCGCGGTGCTCGAGCTGCTCACCTTTCACATCGAGTCGACGGAGCGGCACCAGCAGGGACACAGTCACCGGGTGGCGGGCCTGGCGGTGGAGATCGCGACAGAGATGAAGCTCAGCGAGGGCGATATCGAGAACCTGCGGGTCGCGGCCCTGTTGCACGAAGTCGGAACGCGGGACCCGCGGCTGCTGAAGCTGCTGTCCCGCGCCGTCACCGACAACGTGCTCACCGTGGCGCGCGCGATGCGCGGCGCGGCGGAGATCATCGCCGAGTACGGCCACTACTACGAAATCGTGGGCGAGGACTGGGAAGTCGACGCGCTGCCGATCCCCGTCACGGCGAAGGTGCTGGCGGTGGCGGACGCGTTCGAGACGTTGCAGATGGCGACGCCGGTGCGACCGGCGTTCTCGAAGTGGAGCGCGCTGGAAGAAGTGGAGAAGGGGTCGGGGAAGACGTTCGCGCGCGACGCGGTGAAGGCGCTGCGCATCGTCGCGGGCCGCCCCGACCGGGCGACCGCGCCTGAGATGAAAGTCGTCTAGGAGGAAGCCGGCGGGAGGCGCTTGTCACGCCCGCTGGCGACGCCGGCGCCCACGCCGACGCCGAACGCGGCGGCGGTCCACATGGTGACGATGGGGAGGGCGGCGACCGGCCACGCGACGGCGGCGGCGGCGAGACCGGCGACGACGGGCGCCGCCGGATGCCGGATGGCGTCGACGAAGCGCAACCGCCGGCGCGTGAAATTCCGCGCTCCCAGGAAGCCACCCGCCAACGCCACGGCGCCGATAATCAGTCCCAGCATCGTATCTCCTTTGCCGTCCCGCCGTACGCAACTTGCGACGGCACGGTTTCGGCCGCAAATCTCCCGCCATGGCTGAGGCGAAAGCGCCGCGCACCGTCGACGCGGCCGAGCGGGCGCAGCTGGTCAGGGTCGCCGTCTATTTCGGCCCGCCGTGTCTCGTGCTGGTCAACGCGCTGGCGTACTTCCTCCGCGAGAAGGGCATGATCTCCGGAGGAGTGATGGTCCTGCTCGCGGTGTTGAGCATTCCCATCGCTGTCGTCGGCGTGATCGCGATTCACGTCGGCACGACGCGCAGCGCGAAGGGGTTCGCGAACATCGTCTCGGGGGCCGGCAACATTCCACCGCCGCCCAGCTATCCGAATCAGGACGTGCTGATCGTGCGGGGGCAGTACGCCGAGGCCGCGGAGTGGTTCCGCGACCACATCCGCATCGCGCCGGAGGATCTCGAAGCGCGG
>Ga0066706_10000027_pt1 | contig 24683 bp, 28 predicted proteins | sample GraSoiAngelo_155_FD_67274 | JGI IMG/M metagenome (GOLD analysis project Ga0066706, IMG submission 67274) | Grasslands soil microbial communities from the Angelo Coastal Reserve, California, USA - 14_1009_13_30cm | ecosystem: Environmental > Terrestrial > Soil > Grasslands | place: USA...
CATCCCGTAGGCGGGCTTCTTCTTTGAAGCCTAGTTTCTTAGCCAGTTGGACGCTGACGTTGTTCTCGGCATAGGTCCACCATTCGGCTCGGTGAAGGTTCAATTGTCTAAACACCTCGTCCAGTAGTAGGTTAGCTGTTTCTGTCCCGTATCCCTTGCCCCAAGCAGTCGTCTCCCCCAGTGCCAAACCGACATCAGCGGTTGTCACCCTTCGTTGGAATTGGTGAATTCGAATTGTCGCCCAGCCGATCGGCTTATTGCTGGATTTCTCTTCGATAATGTAGGCTCTTCTTCCCGTATCGTCTCCTTTCAGCTCTCTCGCGAATTCGATCTCTAGCGCTTCCTTTGAGATCACATGGTCGGGAAACGAGCGGGCCAAACGCATGATCTCTTCGTCGTTCTGCCACTTGTGGAGTGTTATCAGATCTTCTCGTTCCAGCGCTCGGAGAACAACAAGCATTCCGGAGAGCAAGTCAATCGATCAATGTTCTGTTTTCGGGCAAGTAATAAGACAAGGCCCTCCAGGAGTAGGCTCTGTAGATGAAGGATTCATCTTAATACGCTGAGGTCGCTTTCTATTGTTCTTATGATGGCTGAGCGGCAGAAGTACAAGGCAAGGTTCACGAGCAAACTGCCTAATGGAGACTTTCTCGGACTCACCGTCTGGCCTGGAAAGAGTGACCCGACCGCTGAGGTGTTGACCATCCAGATCCGGCGCCAGGGTAGCGCTGGCTGGGAAACTGTTCATCGAGTGGCTATCTATCGGACCTCGGATGGTAGATATTCTCTGCTTCCCGAACGGACTCCATCTTCCCAACCTGTGAAAAGCGAGCCTGTCGCCAGCGACGAAACAGGCGAGTCTTTCGAGTAGATCTGCCAAGAAGAACTCAGGGTTATAACGGAGGGTCCGACAGGTCGTGGTAGGTTGGGAAACGGATTGGCTACTAGTGAGATTATTCTCGAAGAGGCACCTTACCTCAATCTGACTACCAAGGGTAGACGGACCGGCGTGTCTCGTACTGTCGAGCTATGGTTCGCCTTCGAAGAAGGTAAATTGTTCTTTCTAGCCCACGAAGATTCCAAATGGTGGAAGAATATGAAGAAGACTCCGAGGGTGGAAGTTGAAGTTGGAGAGATCCTTTTCGAGGGAAGTGGAAATCTCGTTCAGGAACAGCTAGAGCATGTTTTGAATCTATTCCGGCGGAAGTATGGCGATGATCAAACGAGTAGGTGGTATGGTGGTCAGAGGTCAAACCGTAGAGTTGTGGCGGTGGAGCTAGGGAAGGTCTTAGGAAAGAGGCCGTCTGAGAAGATGCGGCCGATTGAATTGGCCGCGTGACCCGATAGTCATAATAGCGGAACCGCCTGGCTCTAAATAGAAGCTGGATTTGCGATGGCTTACGGTTTAGCTGAGGGATTCAGAAAGACCGCGATACGGTTGGGCGGCAAGAAGAAGAACAGGGCGATTATTGTCGCAACATTCGGAAACCATTTCACCCTAAACGACGCCCTAGAAAAGTTCCGGAAGGAAGGGTTGCGCTTCGAGACCGAAAAAGGTCATATTGTCAAGATTTTCTTGGACAAGAATACAGAAGAAAGAGCTGAGCAGGTGCGTAAGATCATTCGTGAAGGTTTCGGCTACGTGGAACCCCTCTGACCTTCATCGAATAGAAAGAATTTCTCAAACTCTGCACTTTCCTGCAGAGAGACTCCAGCCTGTCGTTATATCGTCTCTTTATTCATGACCCCGGTATGGAATCAAGTGGCTCGCTGAAGACGCCAGGTTCACTTTCGGTTCTCAAATATGCTAGGATCTTAATCGCAGTCCAAGTTCTCCGCCTGATTGGCTTGTCCCTCATTCCCCTACTCCAGAATGGCACTTTACCAGCTGGCTTTGTGATACCCACAGTCTTTGGAGACGGCAGCACAGCGATCTTCGCGCCCATTATCGCATACGCTCTTGGGCGTGGAGGGCCCAAGACCTGAGCCGCTAGTCTCGTCTGGAACAGTCTCGGACTGGCAAACTTGTTCTACGCGCAGACTTTAGCCTATGTCACAGGTGTCGACACATATCTTCTAGAGAATGATTTTGGTATTCTGCTCGGGGCGTATCTTGCCGCAATCTTCCACATCGTCACATTCATCTTTCTGCTGGAGAAGGGAACCATTAGCCATCAACTCAAGCAGTGACCCTGCCCATGACTTCAAGCCGAGCCTCCCGATTTGGCGTCAACATCCCTTGATTGGGTTTCGATCTTCTGCAGGGCGAAGCTGGTTTCAAGGACCAGATTCGCCCATTATCAGCCCTGATCTCGGATCTGGGAGGGACCCCCTAGACTGCCCTGCGAATCGTTAGTGAACCGGTTAAGATCTCTCGACTTCTTGCCTCAGCATTCAAGCCTGTATTGCGCCTTGTTCAGCCTGTCTCGCCGATAATCCTACCAGACAGGAAATGGTCCCAGGAAAAAGGTGGGTATGTCTCAACCGTTTTGCTCGGCGTGAGTGGTTTCCGCGGACCCTTACGAAAGTATGTCTCAGGTTCTCCCGAATATGTGACCGGTTTGTCCGATATCGCCAGGTTAGGGTTTTATCAGAGTCGATTCAATCCCCCTGTTCGCTCCGCGTCATGTCTCTTCCCAAGCCCGGCGACAACGTCAAGGTGACGTTGATGAGCGGCGAGACCATTGAAGGTGTCGTCGAATGGATCGACGGAGGAGGCGCCTGGGTGAAAGGTACCCAGAAGAACAGATGGGTGCCCCTGGAAGCGTTCCAACTAGCCCAGAAGACGGACGACTCGAAAGATGACGAGTAACTAATCCCTGTTCATTCCCCAGTCCGTGTACGGACGAGGCTATTTTATGAAGACGAGTCCTTTGCCCGAGTCTATCTCGAAAGTCTCTGTGTCGAGCTTTGACGTGGACCCGTTGAGCTTTCTGACCTTCAGCTCTCGCCCGTTCGGATCAGAATCGTCCTTGTCCAAGTCGATAACGCACGATGCAGTATCTTCCAGCCACTTGACAACATCCTTCGGCGCCTTCGAGAGATCCACCGTCAGAACCAGTGTCACGTTCGAGTCTCTCAGCTTGTCCAAGGTCTCCCCTAGTCTCTTGACAAAATCCTTTGAGGCAACCTTCGCGACAACCTGATCGATCGAGTCGAAAAGGATCTTCGTCTTCTCGCCGATGAACATGGAACTGTTCTTGACCAGCGCGTCCTGTATCGAGTCAAAGTCAAACGCCTTCTCGACATAGTAAGGCTCGAAACTGAACGAGTCTGACTGGGCCGAAAACCCGTCCACGAGCAAAAACCGGTATTGAGACTCGGCCTCCGACGGATCAGCACCAATCTTCTTCATCTGATCCCTAAGCGCACCGGGCGCCTTATCGTAAGTTACGAACACGCATGGGTTTCCCCGCTTCAGAAAACTGCTCGCAAGGCCGGAACACAGGGTCGTCTTCCCAGACCCCTGAGCCCCATTCACAACCACAAGACCGGGAGAGTCCAAATTACCCTGCGTAAGCTCGAAGATATGATCGAAACTCTGAGAGACTTTTGAAGGGCTGGGACGTTTTGGAGCTTCTTCCCGGACAGGCTTCTCCGGCTTGTCCGATGAAGGTGGCGGATAGAACTTGGGCTGGAACGCCTCCTTCGGAGTCTGCTCCATGGGCTCAGAAGGTTTGACGAACCGAGCCGGAGGCGCTGGTGGAGGAGGCGCAGTGGTCGCTGGCGGTGAGGGAGTCGGGGCAGTTTTGTCTGTCTCAGCGCCTTTCTTCCCCCCTGGAATGATTACCATCGGCCGGCTCGTGGGCGTCGCTCTGGGTGGGACCCATTCCGAAAGACCCTCGGTCGTAAACGCTCTCGGCTGATCGCCGCTAATCGAGTTCGCGTCGGATGGCAGGTCTTTGAGAAGAGACTGTAGTAGCCTACTCAACGAGCTGTCCTCGTCTCCCTGCGGAGTAGCTGACCAGCTTCTCTGTGGTCGATAGAAGGTAGAAGCATTCACTGGTGCAGGGTTTGGAGGCGTAAGTGAACCTGCCGGAACAGGGGGAGTCTGGATCGGAATAGATGATGTTGAAGAGTCGGGTGTAGATGCGGCCATGGTCGTCGAGGCCTCTCCATTTTCTCCGTCTTCTTTCTCGTCTTTCTTCTTCTTCCCGAACAGGGTGAGTATTCCTATGACTGTGAACAAGGTCCAGATTGGATCCAGACTGGTAAGTTGGACTAGCATTCATCCAACCCATTTCTATTGATCATTCAGGTTCATCCAAGGATACTTGTCTCAGTAGTATTTCGAACAGGAGAACACAGCATGAGTTGTTCTTGGATAGGAATGATGTTACCCTAGTGAATAGTCAACGGAAACAACACGGGACACTTCACTCAAGAGCCGGACTCCGCATTCCCGGATTACCGAAATTACCTCTTTGTCTTCAGAATATCCGACTTTGTCAGAATACCAACAACGCTCTCGCCCTTCGCCACGAGGACGCCATAGTTACTCTGCAATAATCCCAGGACAAGATCAAGGGGAGTATCACTATTGACCACAGGAAACGGCGAATCCATGATCTCTCGAACCTTGAGGCCAAGCACCGACTCTAGGGACTCACCCCGCGCCGCCCGATCTAGAATCGTCTTCTCGGAAACACTTCCGACAGATCTTCCGCCCTCGAAAACCGGGAGCTGCGAATAGCCCCTCCGCCTCATCAAGTCCACAGCATCACGGACAAGTTGCGTTCGTGTCACGGAAACGACTGGCCGGCTGATCAGCTCATCCACCCGACGCGCAGGGCTCTCAACACCTGCTCGTTCTAGAGCGCTGAATAGTCTCTGCACTACCGAATAAGATGGATCCACAGAGCCGGCTTCGATCTTTGCGATTATTGACTGGCTTACTCCAGCAGATATGGCGAGTCTGGACTGCGTTAGTCCGAGCTCTTTCCTCTTCTTCGGAATCTCCCCCAAGGATGGAAGCATATCTTCCGGTCTGTCCGACGGTGCTCTTATTCCTATCGGAATACAGCAAGCCATATTCCTAACGGAATATGAGTACAACAGAACTTATATAATTAGAATAACTGGAAACACCAACGAAAACATGTCCCCTGATATCCAGCTTGCCGGAATTCACCCGCGGTCAGAGAAACTAATTGAGCTTACCCGCTCCTACGAACGGGCAAAAACCAGCTGGAGCCAAGTAGAAGTTCGACTTGAACAGGAAACAAAAGAACTCATCAAACTCCAAAAGAGTCTAGGCTTCGGCCATATTTCTGACGGAGCCCTCGGATGGCAAGATCAGCTAAGACCCATAACGCAATCTCTCAAAGGAATAGAGTCAGGGACACGATACTCAAGGTGGTTTGACACCAATACATTCTACCAAAAGCCCATCGTCGTAGGCAGGGTCTCGGTCGGCGAGATCGACCCGGAGAAATTTCTCCAAACCAAACTCTTAGCAGGAGAAAAGAACCGGAAAATCACCTTACCTGGACCATATACATTCTCGCAACTATCAGAAAACAAGTATTACGAAAAGTATCCTGACTTGCTCGTTGATGTAGCAGTTGCCGAGCGCGAGATTATCAAGAAACTCAGGGCTGAGGGCGTTTCGCTCTTCCAACTATCGGAACCGTGTTTGGTCTATCAGCCGTATCGAGCGACCTTCAGAGACGAGTCAGAGGTTGAACTCGCTCTCAGAGCAATTCGCTCCGTGGTCGAAAACAATCCCGGAGAATTTGTAATTCAGACCTATTTTGGCGATGCTTCCCCATTATTCTCCGAACTTCTGGACTTACCGGTTCGCGGTATTGGAATCGATCTGTTCGAAACTGACGTTTCCTCGCTTAGCGAACAGACCTCGAAAACACTCGTTTTGGGTCTCGTTGACTCAAAAGAATCCTACGTCGAGGACGCTCACTGGATTGCTGATACGGCGCGAAAATTCCGCGAGCAAGTAGACGTTCAAAACCTAGTTTTTGCTTCAAATTCAGACCTCAAGTTTGTGCCACAGGGAATCGCCAACCAAAAGCTGGAAGCTTTGTCGAAAGCATCTGAACTGTTCGAGGAGAGTCGATAGATGTCGAAGCTCTTTCCGGTTCAGGAGATCGGAAGTCTAGCCAAGCCGAAATGGAGAACGAAGGGACTGCGACAACCCCTCTCCGCACAAGACCTTTCCGAGGCCGAAGAATGGGCTGAGAAGCTCGGGATTGATGACTTTCATGACCGAGCCAAAAGCATTCTCAAGACTAGCGACGACAAGACACGCGCAAAAGAGATTCTGGAACTTTCCACCCTATATGGCCTCCGTCTCTTCGAAACCGCTGGCGTAGATAACGACGGCGTAGGGGGAGAGCAGCAGAGAGTCGAAATGTATGAGCATGTAATCAAGGCGGTGCAGGGAATGAACCTGCTAGGCCATGTCCACTCGTTCGACTACAAGTACTTCAACAAAGGAGTCGCCGAATCAAGAGTGTCAAGAAAACGCCCCATCTACGCGCCAGAATTTCTAGACGTGAAGAGATACGCTCACCGAGCCGTGAAGGTTCCGATCACCGGCCCATACACACTGGTGGATTGGTCCTTCAGCGGATACTACATCCAGAAACAACACGGTTCGTCTCCTAAGGCTCGAAAGATCGAGGCAAAGCGAGAGTTCCTACTCGATATCGTAGAGCAAGTCGTACGACCTGAAATCCAAGACCTAGTCAACGCAGGCGCATCCTGGATCCAGATAGACGAACCGGCGGTGACTACGCATCCAGAACCTCATGAGATGGAACTGTTTGTCGAAGCGTGGAATGAGACGGTCAAAGGGTTCAGTTGCAAGTTCAGTGACCACACTTGCTACCCGTCCGAGATAGGATACAAGGTTCTGGCAGAATACGCGCCGAAGCTTGAAAAGTGCGACCAGCTCGCGTTAGAATTCGCCAACCGAGACACTTCACGTCTGGGAGTCGATGAGAGCTCACGAGAAGGATACAGCGACCTCAAACATTTCGTCGATGCAGGTTTCACCGGCGAATTCGGGCTTGGTGTCGCCCATGTGCATGACTTCACAGGAAGCGTGTCCTCCGATGCGGGACAGGCAGTTGGCCGAGATCTGATCGAGTCTCCGGAACTGGTGCGAGACCGGCTTCTCTTCGCCACGAAGATTGTAGGTGATCCAGCTAAGATCTGGGCGAACCCTGACTGCGGACTTAGGACAAGAGCTTGGGACATATCGTTGACGAAGCTCGCAAACATCACGAAAGGTGCAGAGCTAGCTAGGGAGACATACGGTTGAGACTGAGTGATCGCGCCAGGCATCATAACCTCGTTACTGTTGAGCTTATTCCGGACAGAGTCGTTCCGAGCGATTTGGCCCTCCTGAAGGGTAGAGTTGACGCTATTACGGTTCCCGCTCTGCGGAATGGTCACAATGACCCGAGTTATCCGAAGTCCTTCCAGGTAACTCCCCAGCATAGAAGCCTCGCAGCGGCCTCTATCATCAACAGGGCTGGCATAACAGCTGTTCCCTCTCTAACATGTCGTGATTGCCGGAGATCAGACTTGTCCACAATCTCGAACCAAGTGGAGGATGGACTTGGAAACGTACTGATCGTCTATGGAGACCCTTATCGAGAGCCGCGTCCCGGGACGTACGAGTTTAGTACGACGAACGAGCTGATTCGAGGCATCTCTTTGGTAAACGGTGGATGCGACCCATGCATCGGGGCAGTGACAAACCAGCACTCTAATGACCGTGAAAGTGAAGTCTCCCGGACAATATCGCGGGTGGATGCGGGCGCAGATTTCATAGTCACAAACGTCGCCTTCGATTCCGAGAGTGTGCTCGCGCACAGAGATTCTCTTCTCGAAGCGGGATTGAACGTACCGTTGTTCATTCAAGTCTCGATTCCGATCAGCCTGGACAACGTGCTGTTCGTTGGGCAGAAATTCGACATTCCCGTTCCAGTTCAAGTCAGGAAGAAATTGTCAGAGGATCCAGTTGGAGGAAGTCTCGCTGTGGCGGCAGACGCCTACGAGGCTCTGCGGGGCGAAGCCAATGGTATCCACTTCTCATATCTTTACAGACACCGAAACCCAATCCCCACGTATCTCCACTTGCTTGAAACAGTTGGGATAGAGAGTCCAACGTTGGCTCCGATAATCGCTTCTGCCGTGAGGACATAATCTATCCCCTAAGAGTTTTTTTGGAGGATTAAGGTGTGATCAGAGTGTCAGTTTTCCGACTTAGTTGTCTCGATGGGTAATTGTGGGTCATCCCCGAGCTGGAGTGCCTTCTTCAATTCCTTTTTCATGAGCGACTGGTCATGGTTGAGGTTGAAGTAGTCTGCAAATGTACTGGTCGTCCTTAGCATTCTCGTTCTCCCGATCCTCTCGTCGCTAATCAGGTCCATATCCTTCAGCTGTTTTACGTGACCATAGGCCAATTTTCCTCTGACGCGCACAACATATGACTGAGTGACAGGTTGCTTCAATGCAATGAAAGACAGAGTTCGAAGAGGCCCGGGTGTTAGAAGCGGCCTATTCGCCAGTTTCCGAACATGCTTGCCAAATTCCGCCTTGAGCTGCATAACAAAGCGTCCATCAGGAAGCTCCACGACCTGAATCGGGCTCCCTGCCATTCTGTACCGTTCAGCAACTGCGGTTGCGATTCCCCGTATCTTGTCCTCTGATCTAGCGCCAATGACGGACCCGATCATCTTCAGATCTAGTGGCCTTCCGGAAACGTATAGCGCGGCTTCGCAGAGCTGCTGCTGGAGGTCAGTAGTTTTCAGCTGAGCTGTGCTAGTCGAAACTTGTTCTTCCATCGTTTTTCAGCTCGATTTCAATATCTCCGAACTCGAGAGGCTGGGCGAGGCCAACTCTTCCCTCTACCGCCAAGAATAGTAGCATGATGAACATTCTCACTGCGTCAAGAGGGTCCCCTTTTCCGAGGAGGTTTAGAAAGGAGAGTTTCTTACGTGTCGGGCCGGCTTCTGCGAGCAGTCTCTCGAGAAACGATTTGATGTTTTCTTCAATTTTGACGAGGAAATCGTCCACTTGTTCGAACACTTCGGGCGTTCTGAGGATCTGCTGTGCGCTGGGCGGAAGCATCCTCTCCGCCATCAGCACCTCAAGCAGTCCTTTGATGACCTCTTCGACAGACGTGGTTGTCGATTCATATCTGAGCGGGAAGGCTAGTGGTGGTGGGACGAAATCCGTGGGCCTCTCGAGCGGGGGCTTAGGCGGCTCTTCCATCTTGAGGATGAGTTCTGATTTCATACGCAGAAGAATTGCCGAGGAAAGGAGAGCCGTTCCGGACACGGAGAAATCGATGAATCCTCTGCCCCTCATCTCGTGGAGAAGCTCGTCGAGGAGGTTTGCGAGGTTTACGTCCCAGGGTTTGACGCGGTGAAGATGGATTAGATCGAAGAGGACCGCGTAAGGCGCTTTGAGCCAGTAGGCTTCTTCGTGGGCTGTCAGTTGTTCTCGCTCCTTGAGGGTAGGGACACGATCTGGCTACTGCCCTTGTCGATGAAGACTCCGAACACTCTCTCTGCTCTGGATATGGTTGTGTCCTTGAGCGAGATGACTATGAACTGGGACATGCTGCTCCTCGATCTGATAAGTGTAGCCAACCGTATCGCGTTGAGCACGTCTAGGTGAGCGTCGATCTCATCCATCACGTAGAATGGCATTGGATGGATTTGTTGAAGCGCTAGGAGGTAACAAACTGTGGAGACGGATTTCTCTCCTCCGCTCGCACTTCCGATGGTGAGCTCGGTTTTTCCTGGGAACTGTAGCAGGACATCTAGTCCGCCTTCGAATGGGTTTTCGGGATTGTCCAAGACCATTCTTCCATTTCCTTCACCTGTCATCTCGCGAAAAATGCTCTGGAATGTCTCGTTGACCTTGTTGTAGGCGCTCATGAAGGTGTCATGCTTCTTCGTCTCTAGTTCGTTCATGAACTCGAGAATAGCTAGCTTCTCTCGTTCGAGTTCTCCGATTCGGACTGAGAGGTGTTTGTATCCTTCTTTCTGTGATTCGTATTGTTGCGCAGCAAGTTGGTTGATAGCGCCTATCTCGTCCCGCTCCTGTTCGAGGACACGTTTCATGTCTTCAGCCTCCTTGATCAGGTCTGGATGAGTCTCAAGCGGTTTTTCGAAGCCGAGGCCCTTGAGTTGTCCTTTGAAGATTGTTATTTGAGCGTCCGCTTCTCTGAGGCCTGCCTTTAGATCGGTGACGTTTGCGTTGAGCGGGTCCATCATCTGCAGAAGTTTCCGGGTTGCCTTTTCGACTTCCACAAACCGTTCTTCGTACTTCTTTCTCTCATCTACAACGCTGTCCAAGTTTCCGACTAGGCGTTCCTTCTCCTCGTTGAATTGTTTCATCTCTTTCTCCAGTGTTTCGAGTCGCCCATGCGCTTCGTTTGCGCGAGTCTCTTCGCGGTGAATCTCAGAGTCAAGCGAGCGAAGCTGTATCCGGATCTGATCGATTCCCGGCCTCAGTGTCTCAAGAGTAGACTGTTGATTGGAGAGACGCGACTCCAGCTCGAGCTTCTCCCGAAGAATAGCTTGGTTCTCCGCGACAACTTGGTCTCGCTCCGTTTCGAGCAGAGAGAGTCCTGTCCTACGTGAGTCGATTCTAAGCTTCGTTCTCTCTTCCTCGATCACTGCGAGGCGCCTCTTCATTTCTCCCTGTTTTTCCGCGGTCTCTTCTAGCAGTGCCCGTTCTTTTCTCATAGAGCTTTGAAGACCATCAATTCGTCTTGTAGTCTGCTGGAGGAAGGCTCTTGTTCTCTCGAAACTCTTCTTGGCAGTTTCTACGTCTCTCGCTAGGGCTTCTCGGGTCTTGCTCGCGGATACTCGGTCTTCCAAGAGCTCGTTCAGCTCTGTCTCGATCCGGTCAACGTCCGACCGTGAACGTTGTACAACCGTCTCCAGAGACTTGACTGTTTTCTCAAGAGTTTCAAGAGCAGTAGATCGGGGAACTATGTTGGAGATCTCGAGCGGGGCTCTGTAGTAACCGCTCTCCAAGCCTCCTCCAGGCTCGTAAAGATCTCCGCTTGTCACGACGCATCTTTGTCCTTTGGCTGCAGTTAGAAACGCTGCCCTCTGTGTTGTAGCGAGTATCGTATCGCCGAAGACGAATTGGACGGCGGGCGCGATGGACCTGTCGGACCGTATCACCTTTGAAAGAGGACCAATTATTCCTGGCGCCGGGTTAGCATCGAGATCATCGGTTGGGAGCTCAAGATCGTCTATGGGTACTATCTTGACTCGTCCGAGCTTGGTGCGTTTTAGGCTCTCAATGCACTTGATTGCGACTTCCAGATTTTTCACGACTAGTGCTTTCATCCAGCCCGCGCTGGCCGCTTGAATTGCCTTGCCATATTCTTCTGGAAACTTGACGAGGTCTTCGAGGCGTCCGTAGACGCCTTTCAGCGCACCTTCATCGGCCATCTCCTCGATCTTCTCGATGGCTCTGTCTTCTGCCCCCAGACTGTCGGCTAGGTTCTTTTGTGTGTTGAATTCGACTACTGTGACGCGTGCTCTCTTTGCGATTTCAAGGGCTTCGTCGATCTCTTTTCTTCGCTGGTCTTTGAGTTCGCCATAGTCCTTTGTTTTTTGTTCGATCGTTTCTAGTCGTTTCTCTTCTTCCTTCTGGAGCTTTTCCATTTCGCGGATTCTGCTCTTCAGTTCTTCTGAGAGCTGTGCGAACTCTTGTTGGCGTGCTTCGAGGGTCTGAAGGTGGCTGGCGGTTAGGTCGAGTTTTGTGGAACTGCCTTTGCTTTGGGCGGTTAGGTTTGAGAGTTCTTTGCCGAGACCATCAATCTCGTCTTGAACCTCTCGTAGTTTCTGGTTGTCTTGGTCGAGCGATACTCTCGAGACGGTGAGCTTTTGGCTAATTTTTTCGACCTTGGATGTGGACTCCTCCATTTTGTCTTCGAAGATCTTCTTGTGTGACTGGAGGCTTTTGATCGAGCTTGCCAGTGGTTTGATGGAGGTTTCCATCTCTTCTGCTTGTTTTGTGAAGGCGTCGCGTTGTCTCGTGCGAGTTGCAACTAGGCTCTTCGCCGTTTCTGAGGTTGATTTTGCTTCGACGATTCCCTTGCTGGCTTCGGCTATGCGTCTTTCGAGGTCGAAGAGTTCTTGGTTTCCTTGAGTGACTGTCTTTTCCTCGAAGCGGCGCCTCTCTTCCTCGATCGTTGCTCTTTGCTGTGTTAGGTCTTCTCGTTCACGTCTGACCTTATCTAGCTTGAGCTGTTCTTGGTCGAGGGTCTGTAGCATTTCCTGGTGTCGTGTTTCGAGTGATAGGATCTGGGCGGAGAGGATGCGGGCTTGTTGACTGTTTATCTCGGTCTTGAGAAGGTTAGACCGCAGGAGATCGTTTCTTTCTCTTTCAAGTTGTTCGATTCTCTGTCGGACCTCATCGACTCTTGCCGAGGCGACTTTGAGGTTCAAGTCCGCTTCGGACAACTGGACTCTTGCCTCGGCTTTCTTGGTCTCGAAGGTTCCGATTCCGATTAGGCTTTCCAGAATTTTTCTTCGTTCTTCGGTACTGATCTCCGCGAGCCGTGTGATCGCATGTTGTGAGATGAGGTTGAACCCGGTTACCTGGATGTCGGCCGAACTCATGATGTCCTGTACTTGTTTTCTTGAGAGGCGTCGTCCATTGAGCCGGTAGATTCCCTCTCCGCCCTTCGAGAACTCTCTCGAAATCGTTACGAGATCAGAGTCGACTGGCAGTTTCCGGTCGGTGTTGTCGAACTGGACGGCGACGTACGCGGAGCGTGCTCCTTCGCCCTGTGATTTGTGGACGAGGTCGGATAGGCTTCTCCCTCGCAGTTCTCTAGGGCTGAGTTCGCCTAGCGCGAATTTTAGAGAGTCAAGGATGTTGGACTTGCCGGAACCGTTGGGTCCGGTTATTACGGTGAATCCTGTGCCGAGGTTGATGGAGACCTTTTTGTTGAAGGTCTTGAATCCTCGGATGTCGATTCTCTTGATGAACACCAAGGCTGGGGCCCTGGACTCTCACTCGGAATCGTGGCGTGTTCTCATCGGCCGAATCTTCTGTAGCGCCTCTGGTAGAGTCTGATAGCCCTTAAGAAATCGATTCTTCGAAACTCGGGCCAGTAAACGTCTACGAAGACAAGCTCGCTATAGGCTGCTTGCCACAGGAGGAAGCCGCTCAACCGTTCCTCTCCCGATGTCCGTATGACCAGGTCCGGGTTCGGGTTCGGGAGGTGTGCGGTGTAGAGGTATTTGTGGAAGATTCCCTCGTCGATGTCTTGAGGTTTCAAGTGTCCTTGGTAGACGTCGTCAACGATCTTCTTGGTAGCGTCAACGATCTCTGCGCGTCCAGTGTAAGCGATTGCGATGTTCAGGAAGTGCCCGGAGTATTGGCTCGTCTCATCTTCAAGTTTCTTTAGCGCGTCTTGGAGGCTTTCCGGGAGGAGGTCTGTTCTGCCCAGGGCTTTGACTCTCACTTTCTGAGTGTGGAGGCGCTTGTCTCTGCCGAGTTTTCGTGCTTCTTCCTCAACGAGCTTGAGGACAGCGTTTACCTCTTCAGCGGGACGATCGAAGTTTTCGGTCGAGAACGTGTAGAGTGTTAGGGTCTTGATTCCGTATTCGAGGCACCAATCGAGCACTTCTTCTCCTACTTTGGCGCCGGTGATGTGCCCGTCGTTGGGTTGGAGGGCTTTTTGCTCCGCCCATCTTCTGTTACCGTCTAGTATGATTCCGATATGTTCAGGTAACGGTTTTCCTTTTACCTGTTCGGTCAGCCATTTTTCATAGGCGGTGTATACTCCTGCGATTCTGAGCAGGCTGTCTAACAGGTTTGTTCTTTGACCTCCGGTTTGTTCAATTGTGCTTGGGCGAGCGCTCTTCCGCAAGAGCACCCCTCTCTCGTGTCAGGTATCTTGCCTATAGCTTCTATGAGAATCTTGTTCAGAATCTGACCAGTTTCTCTTCCTTTCTCTTCTACCTCCTTGGCTGAGAGTGTTCTCTGGAGTCCGGCTGCCATGTTGGAGATGAAGCTGATGGATGCATAGCAGATCTCGAGCTCTCTCGCTAGGAAGGCTTCTGGGGCGCCGGTCATTCCGACGATTCCCCCGCCGATGGTCTTGAGCATCCGGATCTCTGCCGGGGTCTCGTATCTTGGGCCTTCCGTACAGGCCATTACAACATCTTTTCGGAGGTTTTTCTTGTTGTCTGAGCCGGCGCTGGCGATCGCGTTTCTGATTGTTGGGCAGTATGGCTCGGACACGTCGACGTGAGTGACTGGAGAACCGTCGTAGAAGGTTCCTCGTCGCGATTTTGTGAAATCGATTAGGTCTGAGGGTATGACGATGTCGCCTGGTGCGAGTGAGGTGTCTATTGCGCCGACGGCGTTGGTTGCGATTATGCGTTCTACGCCGAGATTCTTGAGTCCCCAGATGTTGGCCCGATAGTTGATCTTGTGTGGTGGAGAGGCGTGTCCTTCGCCGTGTCGTGGTAGATAGATTGCTTCGCGTCCCTTGACTTGTCCTATTGTCAAGGTTGGGGTTGGACCGTAAGGGGTGCCGATGATTTTTTCTTCGCCTTTGATGATGGATTTGACGCCTGAGCCACCAATTATCGCGATGGGTGGTTTCATTCTTCTTCCTCGTAGAGCGCTCCTAGCTCGTGGAGCGAGAGTTTCGCGCCCTGACTGAGCTTCTTCTTGGCAGTTTCTTTCAGGTTCTGTTTGTGGGTCTCTTCTTTTTGGCGCTGGCTCATCTTATCCGCTAGATCGATTGATCTCCGGACGACCTGGTATTTCTCGTCCGTGTCTTTGTATTCTCCGCGGAGCTGGTTTAGGGATTTCCTGACATCGTCTTGTTTTATCTTGAGTGCTTGGAACCGTTCGGAGAGTATTACAGTCTCCTCATGATGTTTCTGGCTTTCTTCTGCGAGTTCCTGGATTTTGGCGTGGAGCTTGTCTGCCTCCTCGTTATCTTTGGCAACCTCGTCTCGCAGTCTTAGGATCTTCTTGGACGCTGTCACCTGGATCTCGAGTGCTCGGATTTTTATCATCAAACGTTTCTCTTCCTCTTTGCCCAACGGGACTGATTGTACCTGCCATTCGAGCTGTTGTAGTTCGTGCTCGGCGGTTACCGATGCGAGTAGTTTGGGTGCTGTTTTCTGGAGCGTCTTGAGCTTTGTGATGTTCTGTCTGGCCTTGTCTCGTAGGTTGTCTCTTGTTTTCTTGAGGGCTCTAACGGTCTCGTTAAGCTCGTCGCGAATCTTCCGGCTCTCCTGGAGCTCGCTGCGGGTTTTGTCCAGCTTTTCTCTTGCTTCAGAGAGTTCTCCTAGAAGCTTTCTCTCGTCTGTTTTGATCCGCTGGCGCTCGTCTGCGAGCGTGTCAAGATTGGTCATAGCTGTATCCCGTTTGATAGCTTACGGGGTTCTGATCCTTGGCGTTGGGGAAGCCGCCTTATAGACGTTCAACTGGCTAGATCTGCGAGGAAAGTGATGGGCGTTGGAGAGGGTGGGGGCTCGCTTGTCCATGATCGGGACAGTGCATGTGGACCCTGCTAGCGCCACTGCTGTCCGAGATAGTATCGTCGCGTTGAAGCCTGAGGTTGTCGCGTTGGAACTGGATGAGGCTCGGATGATGGCTCTTGAGAATCCGAAGGCTCAGAGGGGGCGCGGCGCAGGAGTATCATTCCTGACTATGGCCTTGTTGGAGAGGTTTGCTGGGCAGATGACCGGGTCGCCGCCTGGAACGGAGATGTTGGAGGCGGCGAAGGCGGCTCGGGCTGTCGGGTCCAGAGTGGAGTTCATCGATCTTCCAATCACGAGTACGGGCGCGGCGTTGAGGAAGCTGCCGAGGAAGGAGAAGACGAAACTGGTGGTTGATGCGCTGCTCAGCCTTGTGGTCTTGCCATTCAGCCGGATAAACTGGTCGAAAGTCACGGAGGATATGGACTCGCAGATCGGAGCGTTCCGGAAGAGATACCCGGTCCTGAGCAGGATACTGATCGACACACGTGAGGAGTACATGATCAACCGGTTGAAGACGGTGATGGACTCGACGACAGGCCAAGTCTTGGCGGTCGTAGGGTTCGGGCATCGAGCCTCGCTGGCGCGGGCGCTGTCGGGCTACATGGAAGGACCAGGATTCGCAACAAGCTTCTCCTGGCAAGTGTCAACCGGCAACTGAAAGGACATCCAGCGTTCCCATGGCGCGGACCATTTCACGGAGGGTCACGAAGGAAGGAAGCATTGGCACGGACTGGTAAGCGTGGATTCCAAGCGTTTTTCACGAAAGGCGCGGCGCGGAAAAACCACTCAGGGGGGTCGCAAAATAGTTACAAAGAAAAGAAAAGTTACGATTCAAGCACTTTCTTGCCGGGCTTTCTTTGGCCTTTCGGGCCAGAATAAGCTGACTTTGATAGTTTGCGAAGGAGGTATGCGATGGCTTTGTCCAGTTTGGCGCGGGAAGCCGGGTCCACGCTGTAGACGTGGAGTTGAATTAGGCTCCGAATTCCGCCTTCGCGTCCGCGCGGGTGGGACTTGAAATAAAGACCGGGAAACGCCTTGCGTGTACGGTCCAGTGCGGGCGCGAGCGCTGACTCGACAATCCCAACCAGACCCACGGTGACTTCCTTAGGAGCTTCTGCCTCTGAAGCCCTCAGCATTGGAATAACCGAGCCGGTGAAGATCGCTTTCATCTCGGAAGGAACGCCTGGAAGGGAGATTAGCCTGATCGTGCCAACCTTGATCGTGACCCCTGGCGCGGTCCCAACAATATTAGGCAGAGGCTCTGCGCCCTCTGGCAGAGTAGCCATTTTTCTACGAGACCGGGTTAGCCCCGTAGAGGCTTCTAGCTTACTGTATCGGGCTTTGACCATGGCGAGAGCCTCAGGATTCAGCATGAGCCGCGTGTCAAGGGCAATGGCGATTCCCTTGAGAGTCATGTCATCATGCGTCGGCCCGAGACCACCAAGAGTGATCAAAAGGTCCGATTTTCTTCGAAGCGCACCTGTAACCCCGTCCCTAATGGCCGGGAGGGAGTCGCGAAGGACAGTGATCCTCTGAAGGGTCCAACCGAATCTAGTGAAACGTTTCGCGATCCAGTGGGAATTGGTATCCAGCGTATGCCCGATTAGCAACTCGTTGCCAACGGAGATTATCTCCGCCGTCGGCGATTTCTTCACTCAGCCATGCCCTCGAAAGAACCGGGACTAGTGTTTCTCCAATGAGAGAACAGCGGCCAGCGCCCCGGAGAGAGCGCGGTTCGCGTCCTTCCCGAAACCGATAATCACGAGGTCGTTTTCAGATGGATGGAAGAGTTCTCGAATTCGAGCGTCTTCACGTGGTGATAGTTCGGCAACCTTCTTGTTGTCAGGTGGAATCGAGAGCTTTCCGTTGACAACTGCTATGGTTAGGGTTCCTTCGGCGCCTACCTTGATAGCTTCGTCCCTTTGTGAGACCCCTGTGATCCCGGCCTTGTACATTTTCGCCAGGTGGACTCCTACCGAGACTTTGCCGGGGACGAGTTCTGTCTCATCTAGTGTTTTGATCTTGCGCACGGCTATCTGCTTGAGATATTTCTGCAATGTCTCTCGTCCTTGCCTGGAAAGCTTGACGCCCGTTCCTTCACCAACTTCAACCAGGTCTTGTTCCGCGAGCCTCTCCAACAAACCACGGGTAACACCGTCGTTGATCTGAAGCGCTTGGGCAAGAGCGCGGCGTCCAACAGGACCTTGTTCGTCGATGAGAACTAGGGCATTTAGAAGCTGGACTGGAGTAAGCTGGGGAAGCGGACCCCTCGCTCCACGACGCCACCTGTCAAGCATCTCCTCAAGCATTAAAATCCGACTGTCGGACGATCCAGCCACTGGAAAGTTAACTCTTCCCAAGAAATGAGCAATGCCCATTCATCCTCCCTGTAGTGGACAGAAATTATAGACGAGGCTGTGCTGTGGCTCGTTGGTGGGAGAATGAGTGACCGACCTTCTGGTTAGGGCAACTCAGGCGTCGGAGCGCAACTGGGTTGAGTCCTTCATCAAGTCTCACTGGGGTTCAGAGATTGTCGTCGCCAAGGACAGGGTCATTCGTCCGGCTGAACTTGATGGTTTTGCAGCTCTCCAGGGAGAGAAACCTATCGGTTTGTTGACATATAGAACAGAGGGTCCTGATTGCGAGATCGTTACCCTTGACAGCACCGTTCAAGGCAAGGGAATAGGAACGATGCTCATTGACGCCGTCAAGCAAAAGGCCAAGGTGAATGGCTGTAGGAGACTCTGGCTCATTACGACCAACGACAATCTCAACGCCTTAGGTTTCTATCAGAAGAAAGGGTTCCGACTGGTCGCGCTCTACCCCAACGCCCTTGAGGCCTCCCGCAAATTGAAGCCGGAGATCTCCTTGAAGGCGTCGAACGGGGTTCCGATTAGGGATGAGTTGGAACTCGAACTCGAGCTGCCAGGATAAGACGGTCCCTCGACGAACAGATACTGTCAGACGGGGTTTCTGAGAAAACTATCGCTACGGTTTCTTCTTATCGCTGAGCCACCATTTCAGATAGTCTTTGTGGCGTCGTTTCTTCTCTTCATCCGCGGATTCCTCCGTGCGAAGCATCTTCTCTCTTCCTTCCAGAAGGTTTTGCTGGGTGAAGGTTAGGCCGCAGCTCTTACACGCGTATTGCTTGATTGCAGGGTCATAACTTAGGTTTCCACCGCATTCCAAGCAATAGTTCGGCAAACTTCTCCTCAAGAGGAAATTCGGCTCCAGAACCAGATAAAGATTCGGTTACTCAAACGGGCCAAAGACGAAAAAATCTGACGTTGCAGCTAGAAAATCGTCTGTCCCCATGTACTTGCCTGACGCAACGGACCATCCTCCAGTCGTTCACTTCAAGGATTTGACCGATCCCCATGGGAGGCTTGAAGATTCTGGAAGCGCGGCTCGCCTTAAGGCGAACGAGACCGGGAGCTTGAGAAGAATCGCATTCTGGCTCTGTTCAATTGTCTTGGATTAAATTATGGGTTCCTAGTCCGACCGTCTGAGAAAAACATGGCACAGGAAACACGTCAACCCATGACCTTTACCAAACCCGGCGGGTCTCTAAAGATACCGATAACCGGTGCAGGGGCACAAGCTTACGGTGCGCTGACTGTGAACATTGTTCTGGACCTTTCCTTCAAGAATAGCGAGATCCTGAGCAATCCGACGCTGAAGGTAAACCCCGTTGCTACGGCAGAAGTAGCCTAGCCCATGCTCCACTGAACAGCAATTCTACCACATCATCGATTCCTGAGAACAATGCCCTAGGTTAGTCTCCCCTCTTTTTCCATGTTGAACAATATTTACTCCTATGTGAAAAATTCATGGTCCCGAGTTCACAAGATCAAAATCGCGCTTGCCTTAGAGGAACGGTTAATATGCCGAATCCGTTGGTCAGAATTCGATTCGAATGCCTCGATACCATGGCAACATGCACAAGAAGAAAGCCACCGGTGGGGTCAAGCGCCCATGGCGCGGAAAACGCGCCTACGAGGCTGGTGGAGAACCAGTCGAGACGACACTAGGCAAGGTCAAGCAGAGAAGAGTTGGAATCCGAGGCGGGGCTCAAAAGATAAGGCTGGCATCAGCTGACTGGGCGGTCGTCACCGACAAATCGACGGGTAAGTCATCGAAGTCGAAGCTTCTACGGGTTGTCAAGAATCCAGCGAACGTCGACTATCAGAGAAGAGGCGTAATCACGAAAGGTGCGATCGTCGACACAGAACTCGGTCAGGCCCGAGTAACTTCTCGTCCAGGACAACACGGAGTCATAAACGCGGTCCTCGTATCCCAAGCCAGCAAATCCTAGGAAAGAACGAGTGGAGCCAGGGTGAAAAACCCGGGTCATATTATCATCTGGCCATTCCACATTGACAGCACAAAGACCAGAGGACAGGGAAGAAAACTCCCGATAGCCCGAGCGATAAAACAACCGAATCTCAGAGAGATCATCCAAGCGGCAACGATACTGGGTTATGTTCCGGAATCAAAGGAAAAATCGGCAATGCCAAGCCTTCACTGGGAGAAGGCGGGATATGTTAATGTCAAGAAGACTGCTCCGAAGGTTGCAATGCTGAAATCGATCGCGGGGGAGATCGTGAAGATACGACAGAAAGAGGCTCAGGCTGCCGAACCGAAGAAGGACCGGCGATAGACGGCCTAGCCGTGTTTCTTGTTCGGATACATGATGATCTTTCCCGACTGTCCAGATTTCATCAATGCAAAGGCCTTTGAGAACTCTTCAAGATCGAACCGGTGAGTTATCAGCTTGGAGAGATCAACCTGACCGGCCTTTAACACCGCAGCTGTCTTGTACCAGGTTCCGAAAAGCCGACGGCCAAAGACGCCGCGAACATGAGCATCTTTGAAGACAATCCAGTTGGCAACGTCTAGTTCGATTTTCTTAGAGGGCAGACCGAAGAGTATGGCTGTTCCTCCGGGACGAAGGACTTTGAAGCCTTCCTCGAAAGAGGGTTGCGCACCTGACATCTCGAAGAACGCGTCAACTCCTCGCCCATCCGTCAAACGCATGATCTCCTTCACCACATCCTGTTGAGAACCGTTGATTAGAACGTCTCCACCCATGTCCTTCGCCAGCTTCAGCCGGTAATCGACGATGTCGACTCCGAAGATCTTAGTTGCACCGAAGGACTTGCAAAGTCCGATTAGACAAGCTCCGATGGGACCACAGCCAAAGACTGCGACGGTGTTCCCCGAGATTTCTGCCGCGGAGGCTGCGTGAACCGCGTTACCGAGCGGCTCTTGTGCAGATGCGACCTCTATCGGAATCTTCCGATCGTTGAGCCATGCGTGTTGTTCGTTTAGAACGTGATATTCTGCGAAGCAGCCATCCGTGTCGACTCCTCTGAGGAGCATTCTTTCGCAGATGTGAGCGTTGCCGGTTCTGCATTGGAAGCATTTACCGCAGAAGATGTGGGTCTCGCCCGAGACAATATCGCCTTCCCGGAGGTCGGAGACTTCCCTGCCTACTTCGATGATTTTTCCGGCGAACTCGTGGCCCATGACCATGGGAGGCTTGACTTTGTCTCGGATCGATTCATGCCAATCGTAGATGTGCATGTCCGTTCCGCAGATCGATGTGGCTTCTATCCGGACGAGAATGTCTCGGAGACCGGGTTTGGGTGTAGGCCATTGTTCGAAGACTGCGCCAGGACCGGGCGATGGCTTTACGACGGCGTGCATCTTTTCTTTCAACTGATTTCCCTGAAACTGGGTGTTAGCCGCGCAGGGAGCGCTGTAAAACGTTTTAGATTAGCAAGAAATTCTCGATCCTTGAGAGCATGAACCAAGAGTCCGGTTTGCAGAGAGCGCCGCTTCTGGATGCGTTGCGAGAAGAGCTTAGAGGACTTGACCAGCAGGATTTGCTGTGGCGTGTCAGGACTCTCCAAAGCCCATCTGCGCCGTACGCCAAAGTCGATGGTAAGAATGTCATAGTTCTTTGCTCGAACAACTATCTTGGACTAGCAAACCATCCCAAGCTCAAACAAGCGGCAATTGCTGCAACCAGAAAGTACGGAGCCGGGAGTGGATCGGTTCGAGTTATCGCCGGGACGATGGATCTGCACGTTAAGCTGGAAAAGGCTTTGGCCGATTACAGGGGAACGGAATCTTCGATCACTTTCCAGTCAGGATACGCCACGAATCTTGGAGTAATCATGTCTCTCGTTGACGAACGGGATTTGATCATCAGCGATGAATTGAACCATGGCAGCATCATTGATGGTTGCCGTTTGACGAAGGCGGAGAGACGGGTCTACAAGCACAAAGACATGGGTGACCTAGAAAGACAGCTTCAGGGTACAGAGCAGTTCCGGAGGGTCCTAGTGATTACGGACGGCGTCTTCAGTATGGACGGGGACATAGCGCCGCTGAAGGATATTGTCAAACTATCTCAGGAGCATAATGCGGTGACTTATGTTGACGATGCTCACGGCGACGGTGTCCTCGGCGAGAACGGCCGCGGAATAACCAACCACTTCCATCTCGAAGGAAAAGTGGACATTGACATGGGAACCTTCTCGAAGGCCTTTGGATGCGTCGGTGGATATGTTGTCGGCTCGAAAGACCTCTGCGTTTATCTTCAGAACAAGGTCCGAAGCTACCTCCTATCCGGGTCCCATCCGCCCGCCGTTGCGGGAGCGTGCATTGCAGCGCTGCAGATCGTCCAGAAACAACCATCCCTTGTCAAGAAGCTCTGGGACAACACACGCTACTTCAAGAAGGGTCTGCAAGACGCAGGCTTCGACACGGGGAACAGCGAGACCCCGATTACACCCGTGATAGTTGGAGACGCTGGTAAAGCTCGGGAACTAGCTGACAATCTCTTCAAGCTTGGAATATTCGTCCTACCGATCGTCTTTCCGATGGTGGCTCGGGACAAGGCAAGAGTCAGAACAATTGTAACCAGTGCGCATACCAGGAAGAATCTGGATACGGCGCTGGCAGTCTTTGAGAAAGTTGGCAAACAACTAGCACTAATCTAACGACTAGAGCTCTAGTTCCGGGTTCAGTTGACAACAAAGAAAACAAAACTGGTGAAGAAGCCCCGAAGACCAGCGTTGACTGTTCGTAAGGCGACCTTGAAGGACCTTCCCATTCTGGTTCATCAACGCAGGGCCATGTGGCGTGAACTTGGGGCGAGAGAACAGACAGAGTTGGATAGGGCGGACAAAGTCTATGCAGGATGGGCTAGATCAAGGATGAAGAGCGGAACTCTGATGGGCTGGGTAGCCGAGAATGAAGGCAAGGTCCTTGGCGGAGGATGCGTGTGGCTTCAGCCCGTTCAACCGAGGCCCGGATACAAGCTCATGATCCAACCGTATTTGCTTTCAATGTACACGGAGCCTCGCTATAGAGGACTCGGCGTGGCCTCAGGAGTAGTCGAGAAAGCGTTGGAGTGGTGCAGGTCGAACAGGTTTCACCAGCTGCGGTTGCATGCTAGCGAGATGGGGCGTAAGGTCTACCTCAAGCATGGTTTCGAGCGTACTTGGGAAATGAGGCGCAGAATCAAGAGGCTCAGAGAAGACAGCTAGTGAGTTACTTGAGGAAAGAAGTTTAGCTATCCGGCCCATCGTTTGATTTCATCTTGTCACGTCTGGTTCCGAGATGCTCCTGCGGCGGGGAACTGGTGATCGTAGGAGAGAATCGTACTCCGGAAGGCTGGCGGACAGGATTCAAGCTTCAATGCAAGAAATGCAAGAAGAGATGGACCTACACTGGCGGAACCTACCGTGCAGACCAAGCGCCAGGATGACGGTAGGATGTCCATCGGGGCGATGGAAGAAGAAATCTCAAACCAAGCGCTGGACCTTCCAAGATTCGCTTCTCAACTTCGACAAAAACACCGTCCAAAGCTCGAATGGTCTTCACTCGTATTTGCAGGATCAGGCGACTCGTACGCAGCAGCTGTATTCGCCCAGGAACTCTCTCATGGAGAGGCTATTGCTTCGGACCCTTACGAGTTGCTCACGAACATCCAGCGAGTTAGAGGGAAAAACCTCGTCATCGTCTCGGTCGGTGGCAGAACGAGGACGAACATAGAACTCGCCAGAAAGGCAAAGAGAATCGCTGCAAAAATAATAGCCATCACGGCCAACCACGAGAGCCCACTAGCCCGTGAGTGTGACGAGACACTTCAGCTGAGGTATAGATACGCAGGAAGACTGACGTCCGGAACAGTCGCCTTCACGACCAGCTTGTTGGCCTGCGCATTCCTTCTAGGGAACCTACCGAGAGCCATCCAGTTAGGGACAACTCTTGCCGCTGCTAATAGGTGGACAAGAAACCTCAATCCTGGGGAAAAGAAATCGTTTGTTTTTATCGGATCAGGGATAAACTATGCGCTATCCCTTTACGGAGCTGCAAAAATCAACGAGGTCTTGGGTGCCAAAGCGCAGGCAGCATACCCTGAACAACTTGGGCACGCAATGCTGTTCAGTGTGAATGAAGAACACGATCTCATTGTTTGCCTCTCCAATGGCCGAGACAAGGCGAGGCAGGTCTACGAGTTGCTGCGAAAGAACGACTTCCAGAGCAGCATACTTATGATTTCAGAAAACGATGCGGTCCTACAAAGCCTGAAGATCGCAATCTACCTGCAACATTTGCCACTCGCGATCGCCAAGAGAAACCGAATAGCCGAATGCGATTTCCTTTCGGAGAGGACGAAACTGAACCTCAGCAACAAGATGATCTACTAGACTTGTCTTGTTTCGGGGTGAGAATGGAGGAGATGCTACGTAGGCGCCTCTGGGAAGTTGATGAAAGAAAAAATGGTTACTTGTTCTGGAACTATAGATCGGCTTGAATGAGCAGATCGTAAGCGTCGCCGCTTTCGCCATCAGCCTGCGATGACCTCCCAGACTCCCCTGCAGCATAGATGCTCTTCAGCAAGGCTAGCTACTCTGAGGTGGATAGATGTCGTTCCAAACAGCGTTTCTCCATCATCCGTTCTGGTTACGCGAACTCTTATGCCTGTCACTTTTTCTTCAGTATCAAAGTTGAGGCGGAATTATTTACTGAGAGCGGTCGTGAAATCCATAGTCCCTACTGATATTTGTGAGACAAAATAGATTTCCCGAGTGCTTGTACTCCGCCCCCCTGAGGTCTGAATATTCCAAGCCACGAATGACCCATCGCCCC
>Ga0066706_10000028_pt1 | contig 24588 bp, 18 predicted proteins | sample GraSoiAngelo_155_FD_67274 | JGI IMG/M metagenome (GOLD analysis project Ga0066706, IMG submission 67274) | Grasslands soil microbial communities from the Angelo Coastal Reserve, California, USA - 14_1009_13_30cm | ecosystem: Environmental > Terrestrial > Soil > Grasslands | place: USA...
CCCCCCCTCCCCCAGCACGAGGAGTCATTTCCCAGCGAAAAGGTAGGAACCGTGTTGCTAGATTTCTTCGGTCTTCGAGAGCAGCCCTTCGGCGTCACACCCGACCCGCGCTATCTCTATCTCAGTTCGGGGCATCGGGATGCCCTTGCGTCCATGCATTACGGGATTGAGTCGAACTGCGGATTTGTGACTCTGATCGCTCCGCCGGGAATGGGAAAAACGACAATGCTGTTTGACATCCTGTCGAACCTCGATCAAAAAGCCAGGACCGCGTTCCTGTTTCAAAACAAGTGCACCCCGCGCGAGTTCATGCGATTCCTTTTGGCCGAACTTGGGGTACAGGACGATTCCCAAGATTTCGTTCGGATGCTCGCACAGTTCAACCGGTGTTTGTTACAAGAAGCAAGGGCCGGGAGGCGCTTTGTCATAATCATTGACGAAGCGCAAAATCTGGATGAATCTGTATTAGAGGCAATTCGGCTACTCTCCAACTTCGAAACTCCCCGCGTTAAGTTATTGCAGATTATTTTAGCTGGACAGCCGGGGCTGGCTGACAAACTCATCAAGCCATCGCTCAGCCAATTGCGGCAACGCATTACTTCAGTCAGCGGATTGAGTCCGCTCACAGCCGAAGAAACGGGCGCCCTAATCGCTCACCGCTTGCAGGTGGCGGGGTATACGGGCGGACCGTTATTCTCTCCAGAGGCTCGACATTTGATCGCTGAATTTAGCGAAGGTATTCCACGTCAGATCATCAAATACTGTTTTCATGCGCTTGGTCTCGCTCATGGGGCGCGGAAGCACTCGGTTGACGCTGCCATGGTACGGACAGCGGCCCGCCGTCTTGATATCGGCCAATTTGTTTCAGAAGTCGGAGCGAAGAGGGCAGCTAACCTCGCGACCAGCATGGAATCGAATCCGAGCCCTATTCGATCTGTTGATGACTTCGCCACAGAAGGCACAGAGTCTTCAAGCTCGACTGTCGCTTCCCACAATGCTTCCCAGCAGGACTTGACCCCCGAAGAAGCCATCATATACATGCGGAATTTAGTCCGGCGCTTGCATAGCCGCCGCGGTGGGCTGGGTCGTCCCGATCGGCAGTCACTCTAGATCCCTCCCGTTCGCTACGACGTGAAATTCGGCTTCGTGACACGGTGTCCCCAACGAAATACACCTGCCTCCAACAGACTTTCCCATTCGACGCCTATTATTGTCATCACGCCTGTCCAAATTAGGATTTCGATTTGTGGAAGAAAAGAGGCCGAGCATTTGGTAGCTTGAGGTTGGGTTCACGGAAGAACCAATCACAAACCTACTAAGGGATCGCGCAATAACAACTCTACAGTTGTGGCTTGATGGTGTAATTCCACTGGGGCAGAGTTTGGTGGTGCTGCAATCGAAGGGAAGCAATTTGATCGCGTGTGGGCTTGAGACCGCAAGGATAGAAACGGCGGTCGAGGTAGGCGGTGACCTGAAGTCCGGTTTGGGTTTGTGTGGTACGGGCGTAGTTGAGGATCCTCTGGTAGGAATCTAGCGGTTCGCCGGCCCAGTTGCGCGAGACTTCGGAGAAGAGGCGATGCTCGATGGGATTCCACTTGGAAGCACCGGTGGGATAGTGAGCCATGGTGACGGCCAGGGCAAAGGAGTTGGCCAGTTGGGACTGGAGCTCGGTTTTCCAGGCGTAACAGCGGCAACAGTTGCTGCCACCGGTATCGGCCAGAATGAGCAGTTGGCGGGAACCGCGATAGCGGGTGGAACCTTCCTGGCGCCACCAATGAGCGATGGCATGAGCGGCGAAGGTGGGGGTGTCGTGGGAAACGCCGACCACCAGAGCACCGCGATTTTCCGTGACATCGTAAATCCCGTAAGGAATGGCGACCCCGATGGAATCGGTGCGGAAGTCGTGATCGTAAAGACGACGCGGGGCAGATTCCCAACGACAGCCAGGATTTTTGAAATTGCCGACGAGTTCGCGTTTCTTGCTGTCCACGCTGACGATGGGCAGATGACGGCGCTGGAAACGGTAGCGCAACTCGGCGAGATATTCGAACTGTAGGTTGCGGTTGGGACTCGAACTGGTGGAGATCTGCTTTTGATTGACGCGCAAGGAATAGCCCATATCATGGAGCAGGCGGGCGACGTATTAGGGGAGACGGCAATGCCGAGTTTGGCCAGCTCTTCCGCGATGGTGGTGGTAGTACGGCGAGACCAGCGTAAACCAGTCATGGGATCGCCCGCGGTATCGTGTTCGAGCAGGCAATGGAGAACCGCGATTATGTCGGGCGTTTTTTTTCCGCCGGAGTACGACCCCCGCCGGTGCGGCGAGATCGGCCGCTGACCACATTCTGATCCAGCAGTTGCTGCCGACCGCGGGCCACGGTATGTACGTCCAAGCCCAGGAAATCGCCGAGCAGAGTGTCGCCGCCGTGGCCCAGGCGGATGGATTCCAGCCCGGCAAACAATCGGCGCTGTTGTTCATCGAGCAGGCCATAGAACAAAAGGATGGCAGTCTTGAGTTCATGGGGAGAAGCCTGGAGGTCGGCGGAATGGACGGCCACCGGGACGGCCTGAGCGCTGCACCGGGCGAGCATCTGTTTGCGGCGTGGCATGGACTCGATGGCGGTATAGAGAAACTGGCCCTCGACCTCCATTCGTGCCAAGCGCTGTTGCTCGACCAGATGGCGGAGAGGCTGCTGCACTTCGGCGTGCAGGGCGTCGGCCAATTCCTGGGCATAGTAGCCCTGGGGCGACTGGTTCACGAAAATTTCCACGGTGGCCAGCAGGGTGCCGTGGCGGGAGAACCAGACACCTTCCTGCGACCACAGTCCGCGATCGTCGAAGCGAGCGATTTCGGGCAGGGTGTAGAAGCGGCCGCGATGGGTGTAGCTGGCGAGATATTGAAGCGGCTTCAGTTTACGAAAGACAGTGAGATCGGTGTCTGTGCCGAGAACGCGTTTCAGCTCGGGCAGATCGGCGATCTTGCTACGGCGGAGATGTTGGCGCAGGGCGGAGGGATCGAAGGAAGTGGGTCGCATAATGTTAGAGTTCACACTAATTGAAGAGGATAGTGTGAACTATAACATAATCAAACTGGGGGTCCTGGCTGGGAATATCGATCACGTCTTTCTGACTGGGCGAAGTTTCGCCTGACCAAAGGGGCGGTGAAGCTGCATTTGCTGCTGGACCACGACGGGTACCTGCCGTCTTTTGCGGTCATCACCGAGGGCAAAAAGCATGAGGTACGGGTGGCGCCGCAGACGCAATTCACGCCCGGGACCATTCTGGTGTTTGACCGGGGCTACACGGACTACGGGGTAGTGCAGGAACTGGCGGTTCCGCAGCGGCGGGGCGTGCTGCGCGACCAAGTGATCTTTTTCCATAAGCTGGCGCAGTCCGGCATCGATGCCTACTTCCGACGGATCGAATTCTACGATGAAGAGCACGATCGGGTGCTGGTGTTTCTGACCAGCCAATAGAGAGCCGGCAGCGGCAACCATCGCTGCGATATTTATTGTCATAAGACCTAGGACCACAGGCCACGTCATTCTTAGCCCTGCGCTTCTCTCAGATAACGAGAGAGGATTGACGCGAGATGCTCGAAGTGCGTCGTAATGATTTCTAGATGATCCCCTGGCACCGTCTCCACTTCAACACCCCTCGCTAACTTGGACCAAACTGCGCAAGGATCGTCGGGAAAGTCAGTGGTGATTTCGGCCCTCACAAATTTTATCCTGCCGTCATAAAACCGGGGCTGATAGCGTGTCAGTGCAGCATAGGCGCTTTCCCGCACGCGTTGAATTACCGGGGAGATCGCGCTTGGTGATTGGTAGCGGGCCTTCCCGTTTCGGTCACCCGGAATGCGTAACCGCCGTTGAGAACGCTGTGTGATGTACGCAATCGCATCGCGTATAGGCAACTTCGTCATGAGGGAGGCAGAACGCTTTGCTAAGCGCAAATGCTGACGAAGCCGTTGCATCGGCACCAAGTAACGCATGTGCGGATAACTATCCAGCATCGCCAACAGCGCGACCTTTTCTCCTCTCTCGGATAAGAGCTGGGCCATTTCCAAAGTTACTAGACCGCCTAGCGAATACCCAACGAGCAAGTAAGGTCCACGGGGCTGTATCTCATTGATGGCTTCCAGATAGAAGCGAGCCATATCGGTAATATCTTCGAACGGTTCATCGGCGCCGTCTACACCTTTGGCTTGCATCCCATAAATCGGATTTGGGCATTGCATGTGCTTTATCACTTGAAAGAAATCAATCACGCTGCCACCCAAGCCATGAGTAATAAACACTGGCGGCGTCTTGCTGCCAGCCTTCAGGAGCACAACCGGTGGGCACCGTGGAGGTGTCGACTGTTCCAACAAAGCCGCCAGGGAAGCGATGGTCGAGGCGTGATAGATCATAACTGGTGGCAGTTCTCGGCCACACGTCTCGGCGATTTCGTTGAATAGTTGAAGAGCCAGCGAGGAATCGCCTCCGAGATCAAAAAAGTTTTCGTCGATATTAATCGATGGTAGTTGCAGGACGTGCTGCCAAATCGGAGTTAGCAGCTCAACCATCGTGGATGTCGATTGATTCTTCACGGTTCACCTGATCGGGAAGCTAAAAAGGGGAAGCTTGTTCTTTTTGCGAAGCGAGACCATCCCGGCTGGCCAATCATCTTATTGAAACAATCTGCAGTTTCTCACAAGCAATTTGCCAGTATGCGCGACCCAGAACCCCTCGGGTTAGGAAGATATTGATAGGAGAACCTAGCAATCCAATGTAAAGCCTGCCTTGCCACCAAGATGAACCATGCCAGCCTTCCGATATTCCCATCGGCTGAAAACTGCCACGCTAACCGGAGCATGTTTAAACGCTCGCGATGACTCACTCGAATTCCAAGCCCTACGGAAGAAATAATATCGAACGTTCTCCCTTCCAGATACGCGGAGCGCATCGCCTTTCGAAGGTATGGTAGAAGACGCAACGATACGGCGTGTTGTACGATTGCTCCAGGAACAAACAAAGGCAGCTCTCCACTCCTGATGAGATTGGCCAATAAGAGAGTGTCTTCAGCCCTAATTGCAATAGGATCGAACAGGCCTGCCTCGATATCAACTTTATTTCGTCGGATGGCGAATCCGGCTGCATTCAAATATCGAATAACACCGTTTGGCTGAAGGAAGTGATTTTGCAGAGTCATGAGGCGCAGTTGTTCGGCTTTCCCGACCGATCCGTTGGCACAATCTCCAACCAAGTGGAGTTGAAGAAAATGTTGTTCTGGCGAGGCGCCGACCGTTCTGTTCAGCACCCGCAAACAGTCCAGATCGAGCCTGCAATCAGCGTCCACAAACACCAGTACTGGTGCTTTAGAGGCCTGAATTCCACGATTTCTCGCGGTGGAAATGCCGGCATGAGCCTGTCTGATAATTGTGAGCGAATAACGGTTTTTCCAGTTCGAGATGTACTCCGGTGCAGTTTCCCTGCTGCCATCATCGACAATAATGACCTCAAAACTCGCCGTAGCCATTTGTTGCGCCAACGATCTTAAACATTCCCTCAATCGTGCCCAATCATTATAGACAGCGACGATGATGCTGAAGTCCAGAGAGCTTCCTGCACTGGAAAGACCTGCGTCGAGTTGCCTTGAAACGCTGGAATCAGTCACGCCAGACGCCTGCGTTACAGAATTGAGGGTGAAATCATAATGGGTTTTGATTCATTTGCACAATATTCGATCAAGGACAAGCTCAGTGGAAGGGAGAGCCCTTTTCATGAAGCAGAGAACGAGGGAAAGGAAATATGCGCGTCGAGCAGCAGGCATCAAAGGAGGAGATTACCGGAAAGGGGGACGCGAGTCGAAGGCCTGCTTGTGGCCGCGAAGACTGGGTTTGAGATGAGAAGTGGAACTTGCGCTCTTCCGTTGCGTCAGGAAGCAGGGATCAGCTTGGCAAGTTCGGCCTTCACCACTTTGCCGGTAGGGGTGACTGGCAATTCGGGGATAAACAGAATTTGAGATGGTCGTTTGTATGGTGCAAGATGGCGCGCGACATGTTCTTCCAGGGCGGTGCCTGAGAGTGATGAGCCCGGCAGTGCTTGCACAAAGGCTACGATCTCTTCATCGCCTTTGGAGCCCTCCACGGAGCGACCGATCACGGCAGACCGGACTACAGCCGGATGCGCATTCAACACAACTTCCACTTCGGCCGGATAGACATTCAGGCCAAAACGTACGATCAACTCTTTTGTGCGCCCCACGATGAAGAGGTTGTTGTCTTCAAACCGGGCGAGATCCCGGGTGTTGAACCATCCTTCTGGATCGATTGCACTTGCTGTCTCGTCAGGAGCTCGATAATAGCCCTTCATTACGTTTGGCCCGCGCACCCGTAGTTCCCCGACTTGTCCGGCGGGCACTGAATTGCCAGCCGGATCGACCAGCTTGACTTCCACTCCTGGAAATATTGGGCCCACCGAATCATCTTTGCGCGGAGATTCGACCCGAGTCTGAGCGATGTTCGGAGAGCATTCGGTCACACCGTAGCCATTGTGCAGCACCAAGCCGAACAGTTTCTCAACCTCCAATTTGAGCGCGAGATGGAGCGGCGCGCTGGCTGATGAAATGATCCGAAGGGCCGGAAAGTTAAGCGACTTCATCCTTTTCAGTTTTGTGTATTCCAGGAACATTGAGAACATTGCGGGCGCGCCTAACACAACCGTAATCCCATCCCGTTCGAAGGAGGCGAGCGCGGCAACAGGATCGAAACGCGTCACCAGATAAAGCGTCGCACCGCTGAGCAATGTTCCCAAAAGCACTACCGAAACCCCTACGACGTGAGACATCGGCATGATGCCGTAAAGCCGGTCGTCCGAGGTTAAGGATCTTATTTTCGACGCTCCAGCGGCCACAAATACCAGGTTTCGATGTGTCAACATCACACCCTTGGGAGCCCCAGTCGTGCCGGACGAGTAGATTAAGGCGCCGACTCTATCCTCAGGATTCGGATCGATTGCTTCCGGTTCGACGTTTTCGTTCAGTTCTCCGACGCCGACTAGTCCGAGACCGCGTACTTCTTCGATGCGAGCACCACGTCGCTTCGCATGATTTGTGGCTTGCGGGGACCCACTCACGCTGTAAAGCACGAGGCGGGGTCCAGAATGTTCTCGAATCTTATCGATCTCACCCGCTGAAAGACGTGCATTCACCAGTACTGGCCAAGCTTCCAGCGCGCTGACGGCGAAAAAAAGGGCCACCGAGATCCGGGAGTTATCGCACACGACCATGACTCGGTCTCCGGGGCGCACTCCCGAACCAACCAGCGAAGCCTGGGTTTCGGTAATTGCAGATGCCAATTCACCATACGTCCACGTCCCGGATGCTTCCACTAAGGCCGGACGTTCGCGCGAGCGCTCCGCCCATAACCTGACAACGTCAATTATCTGTCTGGGGAGGGTGTTCAATCTGTCACCGCTGCGTTCATCTTGTCGTTTGATTACAAAGCGGATGAATGCCGTCAGGCGAGTTGAGCCCGACAGATTTCGCCCTTGGATATCGCCATGTCAAGAGACTTGCTCAGAGCGATGGCCAAGTGTTTGACGAACGGATCCCTGAGCATGTCGGGGGGATAGACGGGCAAGGAGACGATTTCCTGGCCTCCTTGGGCGAGGAGGTCCCATTTCATCTCTGGCTTGGCATAAAGCCCGTACTGTTTTACGGGACGAAAATCGGTAATCGCGCCCGCGTACGACCGTGATACGTACTGTGAACGCGCCCGATTGTTTGCTTCCCACACCTGCTTTAGCGCAAACGATTCTGATAGGGATGGTTCCGAGGGGGCTTCGGCGGCGCTTAGCGGAGAAACTTGCTGTCGCGCAGGTTTCTCTGGAGCAACCCTAACCTCACCACTGCGAGCGCGGAGGAGGTTGGCCGCACGAAACTTCCATTGTTGGAAGACGTAATAGCCTCGACTCAGAACCGAAGGGGGAGGGACTCTCGACCAATTGATGGTGTCGAACAAGGCTAGAAAGCCAACAACTTCGCCGCTTTTTTGGAGTTGCTGAGCCATCTCCAACGCGATTGTTCCACCCATACGGTACCCACCAAGGAAATAAGGACCCTGTGGCTGCAACTTTCTTATCTCTTCCAAGTAAAGCGCCGCCATATCCTCGATTCGGGTTAAGGGAGGGCGGTTTCCGTCCAAACCTTGAGACTGCAGACCATAAAATGGCTGGTCTGGAGCGAGGTGACGCGCAAGATCCTGATATATGGAAACGTCTCCCGCGGTTCCATGGATACAGAAGAAAGGAGGGCGCGAACCAGCCGGCTGCATTGGGACGAGCGGAGAGACCCCGCGATCCGCGCCGGCAGTGCGGAGAACTCTCGCGAACTCACGCACTGTAGGGGCTTCGAACAGCATAGGCAGGGGGATTTTGATTTTGAATGCTTTTTCGACCTGAGCGAAAAGTTGGATCGTCAGGGCCGAATCGCCGCCCAGGTCAAAGTAGTTCTCGTCGAGTCCGACTGAATCGATGCCCAGAAGCTCCTGCCAAATATGAGATAGACGACTCTCGATGTCGTCCTGTGTCTCGCGGCACGCTGCGGACACCTCGGCAGAATCTGCTGTTGCAGTCTCTTTTTGATAATGGAATTCATTCGTCATAGCATCAGTCCCCAATTGTCGGCTCCTCTTCCGTCTATCCTTTGTAGATTCGATGAACAATCTTGTACAATCCGCGAAAGCTCGTGAGCCAAAATCATGCGTCTCCGCAGAACGACCACGTAACAGTCAGGCGTTAACCGTCTTGCACGTTCTGAATGCTAAAGCGGCTCCGTGATCTTTGCGCGCGTTAGGACCGTCCCACATTCGTTTCGGCAGAATCCTGGGGCCGGCGAAGCCAAGCCTCTCGCCAATAAACAAATTCGCAGCGGGAGCATCCGCCGAATGCAATGTGAGCGCATCCGCAGTGTGAACCCTCCAGGAAGACTGTATTTTTTAGGCTGCGCATCTCTCCCGACCCATCGACGATTAACTTATCAATTCTTCTCTCTACCCGACGTTGCTGCCCGCACAAAAGCCGCATGTTCGGCGAAAACCATAGTCCGCGGTTGTTGGCGTGCTCATCCAACGTCTCAAAGATGCTCTCCAGAGGCTTCACTTCCGCCCATTCTCCAGGCTGTAGGTTGAGTGTTGTCGTCGGCGTGGCCTTGGTTTTCCTAGCACCATATGGGCCGAAAAGTAACCATCGCGCCTTCCAGAACGCCCAAATAGCAATGCGCCGTGCCATTTCCAGCGGACCACAATTGCCTGCACGGATCTCGGCTAACCACTTCGAATAGCGCTCCGATCTTTTCAACTTCCTGGTTGCTCTCAGCAGCTCGCTTGCCTGACAAAAATAGGTGTTCGGTCTGACCGAGGTCTTCAGGCGAGCCCGGAGTTGGTCATTCGCTTCGGGATCAGGCACTGATGGCGCAACCCCATCCTCGACTTTGCGAAGCCACGCCTCACGCCAGAAAATTGTACAGGCCTTCTGGCAGCCGTCGTGATCGGCACCCGAGCAGCGCAGTCCGTCCAGCAGGACGACGTCGTCTGTCCGGAATTCACCGAAATACCAACCCGTTTTCATCCCTGAGGCACAGACTTTCACCACTCGTTGAGATACCCGGAACCGTCGCCCACAGTACTCGACCATTTCTCGCATGAACGGTAGTTGATCCACAGTGCCAGCGCCGTCGAGAGTCGCGGCGATTTCAGTCGGAGTCTTTACCTCAACTAAGTCGCCGGGACGAAGTTGTGAATTTCTTTGCTTCACTTGTAGATTTGATCCTTACCCAATTCCGATTTTACCGAAGCACGGCGGAGGCACAGACAAAGCTACGAGGAGGGCGATCGCCACTTGCCTGAGATACCCGCGACGTGCCGAAACTTGCTCCATGCTTTTACAGCGAACGCCAGCGGTTGGCTCACGGAATTCTTTAGAACAGCAACTTTTCTGAAATGATGAGGGTGACGCCAGATGGCGTTGGTCCCGGCTGGGAAGAATGCCACGTCTCCCGCGCCAAACCGACGCTCCACGCCCTTTCCGTCGGTCATGAACCCTTCGCCCGACAGAACAATGTAAGCCTCATCCTTGCTGTAGTGCCATTTATAGCTGACCGCCCCGCACTCCCACACTACGACGTACGCGAGCCGATCTCGGGTCGTGCCTAGAATCTTACTGCGCGTTTCCGGTTGCCCGCTCAATACCCACTCAGGGGGAATCGAGTCGGGCTCCAGTTGTACGTCTGCCAGAGTGGTGGTCAATACATTTGCGTCAAAGCTCAGTGTTTCCATACTCGACATGAAGAGTCCTCCGTCATCGTACTCACTGAGAAACTAGCCGTCATTTCGCATTGTGGTTCGGTTCTACAGTGCTGCCGACCGCTTGCGCAGCGTTTTGCCGTACCCTGCCACAGTGACATAGGCAGGACTCTCGGCTTTTCTTTTGCGCACGTATTCCAGCCAGTTGCAATAAATACTATTCGCTGATGAGTTCCAGCCGTTCTGTAGTGTTTCGACAACGGAGGATTCCGGGAAGTTTGCAATGGTTTCTTCACGCCGATTGGATAAAGCGTTCTCCCTGAAATCAGCTAAGAGTCTTGCGGCTGCCGCGTCAAAATATCCCTTGGGCAGCGAGGGGTAAGTGTCCCTTTCCCCTCCGAGGAATCGCTTTATGTCTCTCCTGTATTCCTTTAGAAGAGTTCGCGATCCGTACTCCGGATGACCTTGGAAATGCACGAACAGGCAGTTCGTTTTCCTCTTGGCAAACGAATCAACACCAGCTTCGGCCGATTTGGTGATGACGGCGTATCCGCACTCCCGCAATTCGTCCTGCCGCACTTCGTTCCATCGGGAATGCGGAAAGCGTATCTGATCGGAGTTGTGGCCCGTCAGCAGATGATGGGGTGCCTTCGCGAAATCAAAGACACCAAATCGCTTGTCGTCGAGTCTGTGCCGCTCAATGCCGTCACTGTGTAACACACCAGCGTGCGCGGCCAGACACGACAGGACTGCCGAGACGGTATGGCGTTCGGCCCAATCCAGAAGTTCAGTCAGCACGTGCCAATATGGCTCCTCGCGCAGATTCGGACAGTGCGGCTCGGTGCCCGTAACGATTGCGGCATCGAACCGGGTGTTCCAAAGATCGTCAAAGTCCTGATAGAAGTTGTCGAAATGTTTCCGGCCGCGTTCGCCTCGCGCAATCCCGGGCAACGAATAAAGTTTGATGCGAACAGGAATGTCGCCCGCTGCGGCTTCGAGAAGTTCGAAGAACTGCATTTCTGTGTCTTCGAGTGCCGGGTCTGGCATGTTATTTACGAGGGCGATTTTGATGTAGTCGGTACGGCGTCCGTAACCGTTGATCGATAGCACGGGGTGAAAACTCGCCCGTTCCGCCCAGCGAGGTGGTATTCGTCCCCGATCTAGGAAAATTGGCATGATAACCCTCCCCGGTTCATGGCCAGCAAAGAAGCCCCAAGTCTCATTGCGCCGCGCAGTCGAGCGCTTGAGCAAGATCGGCGATGATGTCGTCGATATGCTCGATGCCCACGCTAAGCCGTATCATCTCCGGCGTAACCCCTACCTTCGCTTGTTCTTCTGCTGTCAGTTGACGGTGGGTTGTGGAGGCGGGATGACAAGCCAGCGACTTGGCATCGCCCATATTCACCATGCGTTTGAACAAGCGCAGGGCATTGAAACATTTCGTGCCCGCCTCAAAGCCACCTTTCACACCGAAGGTCAGCAGTGAGCAGCGGCGGCAGCCTAAATACCGCTGGGCCATCGAATACAAGGGGTTGTCGGGAAACCCAGCGTAATTGACCCAGTCCACGAGAGAATGTTCGCGCAGATACTCGGCGACTTTTCGGGCATTTTCAACGTGGCGCTCGACACGCAGCGCAAGCGTCTCGACTCCCTGAATCAGCAGGAAGCCATTGAAGGGTGACAAGGTGGCGCCGGTGTTGCGTTGGCAAACAGTTCGGCAACGCGCAATGTAAGCGGAGTCGCCATAGTGCTCGACATAGACCACGCCGTGATAAGCGATTTCCGGACGGTTGAGCATGTAGTAACGCTCGGGATAATCGCGCCAGGGAAACTTTCCGCTGTCGACAATCATTCCACCAAGCGTTGTGCCGTGTCCTCCCATGAATTTCGTCATGGAATGCACAACAACATCGGCACCATATTCAATGGGTCTCAAGAGGATGGGCGTGGCAATCGTATTGTCGACAATTAAAGGCACGCCATGCTTGTGCGCAACTCTTGCTAAACCTTCAATGTCGGCCACGTTCCCGGCGGGGTTACCGACACTCTCACAGAAAACGGCTCTCGTGTTTTCGTCGATTAGTTTTTCGACAGCTTCAGGATGGTCACTCTCCGCAAAGCGCGTGGTAATTCCCCGCTTCGCAAAAACGTGTGCGAATAAGGTGTAAGTGGCTCCGTAAAGCTGCGGAATAGAAACAATGCTGTTGCCCATCTCAGCAATGTTGATGATGGAGTATTCGATGGCTGCCATTCCGGAGCTGACGCTTAAGGCTTCCACACCTCCTTCAAGGGCGGCGACTCGCTTCTCGAGCACCGCATTTGTCGGATTGCCGATTCGCGTGTATATGTTTCCTTCGACTTCCAAATTAAACAGAGCGGCTCCATGCTCCGCGCTGTCAAACTCGAAAGCGATCGTCTGATAGATCGGGACCGCCACCGCCTTGGTTGTCGGGTCGCCGTCGTAGCCCACGTGAATTGCGATGGTCTCTCTCTTCATTCGTTACACCGTATCTCTACATCCGCTGAATCAGCCGATTCATCGATTCACGAACGCAATGCGGGCTCTTCTCCCAGCGATCGAGAATGCTCTGTTGTGGAAGGGATAACACTTGGCCCAGGAATGTTGATGGAATCTGCCGGCAGCGATTTCAATATCGTCCGCGTGAGTGTGCGAGCAGCAAACCCAGCGCCGAAGGCAAATCGCATGACGGGTCCGAAGCTGTTAGCGGCTGCGACTCCGATAAAGTAAAGACCGGGAACGGATGATTCGAAGGCGGAAGACAAGACTGGCGCGCCGTTTACGGTTCTGACCTTAGAACGGAGGTCCGCGCTGAGGAAACGGAGCCGTTCCATATCCACACGGTAACCGGTCGCCGCGATGACGTGCTCTGTCAGCACTTCACGCTGAGTGCCATCTGCAGCCTGAAGGTTTAGTCGTACTCGGCCATTCTTTATCGCGGCACCCTGCGTCGAGTATCCGAGCAAGAGAGGAGCCCTCATCACCTTATCCTTGATAAACCACCCTCCAGAAGGGCCAAGGGTGGTGCGCACAAGGTGCAAACGCAACTGCTCAGGCAGATAGTGAAAGGCACCCGGTCCATTCGCAAAAAAGCGCGAGCGCAACCCTGGACCAAGCCCCGATTTTGGATGCCGAATCTGCTTCCATAAAGAACGCTTGGCACCGTTGGGACCGCTGTGGAACTGCAAGGAAGGCCGCCGAGCTACAAGCTGTACGTCCGCGCCGGCATCGCGCAACAATCCAGTCAAGTCCAGGGCCGATGCCCCGCCCCCGAGCACCACAACGCTGTGACCTTTGAAGGATCCAAGTTCATGATGCTCGTAGCTATGCGACAGGAACTCCTCCGGCAACTGGGCCAACTGAGGGGGAACGTATTTGAAATGGGTAATACCGACGGCGAGCACCACCTGCCGGGCCGAAACTGTCTCACCATAGTCGAGCCGCAGACGAAATCCACCCGGCATGCGGTCGAGACCGACAACCATCCGGTCTTCCAGCTCAGGCACCATTCGCCGCCCAAAGGCGAGCCCGTAGTCAGCGAAGGTATCAAGTCGAACTGGAATGCCTGAGTCAGCGTACTCGATACCGCGCTCAGCACAAAAATGTTTCAGCGTGAAATCACGATTGGGATCGTAAATGTCCGACGCGAAACCGTCAGACTTGAGCATCATGCCTTTTGGCATATGCGCCACCCAGCTGTCCATCGGGCGGCCGAAAATACGGAATGGAATGCCGCAACGCCGGAAATGCGCCGCTAAAGAGAGTCCGTAAGGACCCGCGCCAACAATCGCAATATTCACCATGGCTTTCACGAGTTCCTTCGAGGTGGTTTAGGCTAATCGAAAACAACGCACAAGAATGGGGGAGGCACTTGGAGGACTAATGCAAGCAAAGTGACCCTTTAGGCCGAGAGTCGAAACCCATTTTGCAGGACACACGCGCTCAGCACCATCATGAGTACCTGATCATCTGCTACACGTGAACTTTCGTCCGTGTTCTGCAGGCTGTCGAGTACCTTTATTATTTTATTGCGATCAAAGAATGGCATTGAGGCTAGAACAGGCCCACGAAGCGTATCTTGCAAGAGAAGGCTGAGCCGCCCCCTCGGATTCAGCGCCGCGGGGGGGCTGAGAAATGGATGTTTCGGCCTGCGATAGGCGGTCTCGGTAATGACGTCGCGTAGCGCCTCTCTGAGAATGTACTTCTGGGTCGCTCCGCGTATCTTTTGAGTAGTCGGCTGGGAGCGCATCAGTTGCACAAGATGATGGTCGAGAAATGGTAACCGTCCCTCAACCGAATGCCCCATTTCCATGCGATCACCCAACAGCACGAGAAGATAGTTGGGCAGCCGGGTTTTTGCCCACAGATAAAGAGACTGGTTCAACGGCTCCCGACCGGCGAGCTGACCGGGCACATCAATATCATTGAAGAAGCTACGGTAATCGTCGCGGCCCTGGAAACTTCCGAGGAAGTCCTGATTTAGCATTTCATGCACCCTCGCTGATAGGACGTACGAAGTTCCTATCCAGCCGGGGACAAAACCAAGAAGCCGTTTAACCGAATCGAGAGATCGGCCGTTCCCGTTCCGCGGCGAGAAGCCCGCCGACGCGTGGTTGTTTTCTTCCGTTCTCTGCGGATCAGGCTGTGCCCTTTTTCCCGATCCGTTTGCAGCCAGGTCCCGCCGGAAATGCTGGTATCCTCCTAGAATTTCGTCGGAGCCTTCGCCGGTGAGCACGACCTTGTAACCAGCATCCTGTACGGCCCGGCTGAGCAGATACTTGGCCACTCCGTGCGCATTCACGCAAAGAATTTCTGATTGCAGAATGGCGTCGGAGAAATGATCGGCAAGATCGTCCTGCTGAATAGGAATGGGACAGAATTCCGCTTGGGCCTTCGCCGCCATTTCCCTGGCAATGTGGCTTTCATCGTATTCGCTACGGTCGAAGGTCAGAGTGAAAGCGCGCAATGGCCCCGTGTGGTGACGTGCCGCGAGACCGAGGATAGCGCAAGAGTCGATTCCTCCACTGAGGTAACAACCTACCGGAACATCGGCGCGGAGGCGGATGCGAACAGCTTCGTCCAAGGCATCCCGAAATTCCTGGGCATATTCCGCATCCGATCGCACCGGCCCAGCATCGGCCGCGCACGGATAGTTGAAATCCCAATACTGGTGAATTTTGACCTGGTTGTCAGTCGCAAGCAGGTAGTGGCCGGGAGGTATCTGGGAGATACCCTCGAACAGCGTGCGCCTCTGATGGCCACCGATCCCGCCCGAATGATAAAGGGACTCGCGATCCCAGCGCGCCGGCACTCCTGCTGCGAAGAGGGCCTTCACTTCGGATGCAAAGTAAAGAACGCCCTCGTGCATTGCATAGAAGAGCGGCTTGATACCAAACCGGTCCCGGGCGGCAAACAACGTTCTATTGACCCCGTCCCAAAGGATGATTGCGAATTCGCCCCGCAGCCGCTGCAGGCAATGAGCACCGAGGTCTTCGTAAAGATGGAGAGCCACCTCGCTATCCGATCGAGTCCGAAGCCGATGTCCGTTCTGTTCGAGTTCCTTCTGAATCGCCTCGTAATTGTAGAATTCGCCGTTAACAATAATGCGAAGAGTTTCGTCTTCATTTGCGATCGGCTGATCTCCGGTCGTGAGGTCGATGATACTAAGACGCGCGTGCCCCAGCCCGACTCGACGATCGGCAGCGATCCAGTATCGCTGTCCGTCGGGGCCCCGGTGATGAAGGCTTTTTGTGGCTTTCTCCAGGACTTCATCCGCGATGGGTGTCTGCCGGGAACAAACTGCAACGATTCCGCACATTCCAATAGTCCTCGAACCTATAAGCTAGTGAAGCCGTGCCGTTGTCGCATACGTCATTCTGTCATGGTGGAATGCAGTCGGAGGAAACTGCATTCGCGAAAGCACTGACTAAACGGCAGAGACGGGAGTTTCATCGGGGCGGTCACGAAATGCACTGGCAAATTCGGCTCCCGACAACTGGAATTCCCGATGGATCGTCGCCAACGCCGCTTGCATATCAGTCTTTGTGACGAGAAAGGAGAGACTGAAGGGGGACGAGCCTTGCGCGATAGATGTGATGTTTATATTCTCCCGACTCAGCGCAGTAAGGGTGCGCCCAACGACACTGGATGGACTTCGCATGTTCCGCCCCACTACACTGACAATTGCAACTGTCGAATCGAGCAGAATATGTTCCACTTTTTCCTGCGCCAAATCGTGAGCGAACTCACCCCGTAACGCCTCGATGGTGCGATTGGCGAGCGAGGCTGAAACCACCAGCGAAGTGTCATTCGGCGATGATGAATGTGAAATCAAGAGAAAGTCGGCCCGCCAACGATCCGCAAATGCGCCGTCTAAGAAACCCGACACTCCTGCAGTGGCAGGACCTCGTACCGTAATCAGGGCGACGTCGCTAATCGCTGTGAGTGCCGTAACGCTTCCGGCAACGTTCTCGGGTCCGGAAGACGTAATTTTGGTGCCCGGCCGTTCCGGAGCGAAAGTGTTGCGAATCCAGAGCGGGATGCCGCATTTCATGATCGCGTTAAGAGTTTTCGGATGCAGCACTTTTGCGCCAAAGTACGCGAGCTCGGCCGCTTCTCGATATGAGATTTCTGGAATCGTGCACGCGCCCGGTACGAGTCGTGGGTCCGCTGTGTGTAGGCCGTCAACATCCTTCCAAATAATGACTTCGTCCGCATCTAAAGCAGCGGCTAAGATTGTAGCGGAGTAATCCGAGCCTCCCCGACCGAGAGTTGTACGCGCCCCTTCCACGGTAACTCCGATGAAGCCGGTCACAACCGGCGCGACACCCCGCTGCAAGAGCGGACGTAGTCGCGCTTGGCAGCTTTTTCGCGTCAGATCCATCTGGGGCTCAGCAGCGCCATGATACGAGTCAGTCACGACGAGTTCGGTGGCTTCAATGGCCTCGCTGGCAATTCCCTCTTGAGCCAGGACGGCCGCAACAACCGGAGCACAGAGGCGCTCGCCCAGGCTCAAGATGGAATCGCGTGCGCGTGGCGTCAATTCACGTAACAGCATGGCGCCCCGAAGGAGTTCGTCACATTCCCGGAAAAGCTCGTGCATCTGACGCTCTATACGGCTTCTCTCGTCTAACGAACGAATCAACCCGCTCAGCAAGGCAACGTGCTGCTCCCGGAGGGTATCGAGAATTGCCTCCACCAGTGTTCGATTTCCTGCCTCCGATCCCGAGGCTGCCTCGATCAACTTGTTGGTCACGCCGCTCATCGCCGAGACTACAACCACGACGTCGCTCTCTCCGGACGCTGCTTTAATCAGCTTGACAACTCCCTCGATACAGGATGCGCCCGCGACAGAGGTCCCGCCAAATTTCATTACTCGGAGTGTCCTCTTCACCTTGCGGTGCACATGGGCGTGAACAGATCGATGCTCGAGGAATCGGTCAGCGGAAGATTCTGTGACCCTCAGTGCAGAATTCGCGCTCGGCACATTAATGCTTCTAGTCATATATCTGCCTTTCCCCACAGGACAGGTCATCCGCTAAGTCGAGCACTCACAAGAGGAAGTAGTTTTCAGACGGCGACGGAGGCGATCAACAGAGGATTGGACCTTGTTGCTTCTTATCTCAACCAAGGGAGCAGTGCCGTCCAGGAAGACGGAAAAGAATCCATGGGCCATCAAAGGCGTCGCAGGCCGATGGCCGAAGACGCTTTGATCCAATCAGGCTCGGATTTAGAGAACCAGGCTCTCCGCTTTCGAGCTTGGTCGACGCACGCGCGAAGCAGTTCGGGCTCTTCCCAGGGAACATCGTGATAGCTCGAACGCAAGAATGGGCTGTGGGGATCACTTATCCACTCGTGCGGAAACAACGTGATCGTATCCTTTTCAGTAACCCTTGCAGCCGGTTGCACAGCCTCTCCGGAAACTGCCGCGCGCAAAGCTGCGGGAAGATCTTGTCCGGCACCCAGAGTCAGATGCGTAACTTGAGTCGCTCGCGGATTGACCTCGAGGAGATAGGCATTTCCAGTTTCTGCCTCCAGCACAAAATCAAATCCATGCAGTCCCGAGAGATTGAGCCTACGGACTATCTTTTCCACTGCAGCTGACATCTCCGGATTGTCGATCCGCTGCACGACGGTGGCCGGTCCCCTTAAGCTCCGCTTTTTTAGTACTTCAAAATGAAGAGTGGCCAGAACTGTCCCTTTCCAGCAAGCAACGGCACTCGTTGCTTCGCGTCCCGCTACGTAGGACTGCGCATTCACGACGTAGCGATGCCGCAGTAAAGACGGCCAAACCAATGCGGTGTCCCGGTCAACTAAAGCTCGCTTAGCTGCTCGTGCCAGAAGTGGAGGAGCTTGCAATGCGCGAAGGGCCTGTTCCGCTTGTTCAAGGGTGTGGACGACTCGTACGCCTTCGCCGCCTGAAGTACCGTTTGCTTTCAGGACCACAGGAAAACCTGCGTCGGCGGACCATCTTCTAAGATCGTCGGCATCGTTGATGACTGCGGTTCTGGGAGCCCGGACACCCTCTTCTTTGGCCAATTCCATGAAAGCAGTTCTGGCATGAACCACGGAGAAGCTGTCTGGGGCACCCAGCGAACGCTCGATTGAGGTGCAAATCAGGCCTCCAGTTCCGCCGTGCTTCCTTTCTCGGTCATAGAGCTGGTGCAGATGCCAGGTTGCAAGATCGTCACCTGGAACTATGATGTCCGGCTTGGACTCGGCGATTGCATCAGCGAAGCATGCCGCGGGTGCCAGGCCCTTGTAAAAGTAAATCTTGGACACGACACTGGTCTTGCCGATCGGATGCTGGGAGGGACAGAGACCTTCCACAGTGCACCCCGCATTTGCCAGGGCAACTGCTAGACGCGCAGTCGTAAACCAACGAGCAGTAGCGACAACTAACACTTTCGGTTTCAACTTCGTCCAGACCTCCGCTTTCAAGAGCAGCGAATAGCAAGAATCTATGGGGAACGACTTAGAGCTTCGTGGGGATCTACACCGGCTTACGCTGGAACGGAACGATCTAGACCACGCTGGGGGAAAGCGCAGATGCTCACTTAGATTCCCACATTTGAACTTCGCAATCGCTGCCGCGAACAAATCGGCTTCAAATCAAGTTCACACCTGCATGCGGTAGAAACTAGAGCGAAGAATCACCATCGAAGCCGCTGGGATTCCAGACAATTGGGTCCGCCAACCGTGACGCCAATCTGTCGTTCGCGGCTTTGTAATAATACAACCAGCTTGGCAACTTGCGCCTGTAAGGCTTGAGTTTTGAGATTGCGTCTTCAACTTCCTGTCCCATCCCGATGTACTCCAACATGTGAATTCCCTCGCTATGACATCTCTTTATCGCGGAACGTAACATCGGGACGAGCAGTGCGTTCTTTCCGTCCAGAGCCTGGAAATCGATCAGGCGCATGCGCTTGAGGCCAAACTTGGGGCTGTCTTGCCTGCAAAAGATGGAATAAGCCACAAGTTTAGAACCACTCATCACAGTAAGGATCCACAGCTGATCTCTAAGCATGGCGTACTTAAAGTGCCAGTCCAGCACCTCTCGCGTTCGAACGGCAAGGAGCAGGCACGACTTCTCCCTCCGGGATGCTTGCCAGAAAGCGTCAAAACGCTCATCAAAACCCTCGCAGCAAGAAACTGATGCTTCGTCACAATTCTCATCCCGGCCTTTTCCTGCAAACAATTTCCGAACCAACAATGCTCCAGAAAGCGCATAGCTCAAATGTCGACGCAGAGGAAGCCCCTTCATCGCAATCAAGCTGGACGCAAAGCCTAAGCTGTTTGTGACCCAGAATGCGGACTGATCCCATGCACCGGCCGGAACCGGCACCGAGTTGAACATTCCCAGCACCGGTGAGGATTGGACGTTCGCAGTTGTGCCTAAGTAGATATCTACATTCTGCTGGGTAAAATAGCGTTGCAGGAGTGGAACTGAATAATTTCGATACTGTGTGTCCACCACCCAGGCTCGAGTTGCGGCCGCGATCAGAGGCTGGCCCTCTAACTCATACATCAGTGGGATATTTCCGACATATCCTACAACTTGCCCGCGACTCTCTGCAATCCACCCAATCGGCCAGTTCGGCGTGTTCGGTCCGCATGCAGGGTTCGAGGTCCAGAGATGGGTCCATTCTCCATATTCTTTGCTTTCAAGCCCGTACTGCGACTCAAGAGAGCAAATTTCAGGATAATCGTCGAACGAGGCCTCGCGAATGTCGACAGAACGAGAACTTCTCTGACGCGCTCGCTGGCAATCAACATCTTTGACTATTTGCAGCATTTGCTTGGGCAGGCAGACCGATTTACATCGACGCATAAAGCCGATTCGACTTTTTTCCCAGGGTAAGGACTTCCCAGCCCTCCTCATGCAACCTTGCCTGCAACGACAACGGGATCCCCGGAATATCTGTGCGTACCTACGCGGGATTCGGGCACGATGAAGTCTGAACCATTCAGTAATTCCTCGTAAGTGCGAACCAAGGTCGCTTCCGTCAGGTCCCAAGCCAAGACCTCTTGAAATCTTTTCTTCGCGAATCTCGCCATTCTTTGCCTGCGTTCTTCATCCTCCAGGAGCTCACGAACACCAGTTGCGAATTTGTTAACATCGTTCGGTTCGATGTAGTGAGCTGCTTCCAGAGCCGAGCGCCGATGCTCAACCAGATCAAACGCAACGGTCGGCTTTCCGAATGACATGTATTCCACGATCTTATTCATTGTGGAACAATTGTTAAAGTGAGTACACGGGTCGGGGTCAACGCATATGTCAGCGCTAGACAGATATAGACAAAGCTGCTCATCGTCTATTTGCCCAAGGAACTCCACGGTATCGGTAACATCAAGTTCAGCAGCCAAGGATTGCATCGATCTCTGATTAGGACCGTCACCTATGATTACAAATCGTGTATCACTTCCATACTGACGTCGGTAGATGCGAATAGCACGCAATAAGTAATCTACGCCGTCTTGCTTACCGATCTGCCCGAGGAATACCACTAAATGCTTGCGCCCTTGCTTGAGATCGGTTTTTGGTCCGTCAACTTTAGCCCACCCAAGCCGCGGGCCACTCCGGACCACGACAATCTTTTCGTCGGAGAGCCGACCTCTCGTCCTCGCGATCTGCCGATAAGATTCATTCACTGCGACCACAACGTCTGCGGTGCGAAAGGTTAGCTGCTCGAGTAATAGAAGAATGGAGTAGACCACTCCTCGTGGGGGGTGGCCTTTCGCGACGTACAGCTCGGGACACAGATCATGATGATCGAAAACGAACTTGACACCCAGGGGACGAAATAGTAGTGCAATTGCAAAATAGGTATCCGGTGGATTGCAAGCATGAATGGCTTGAAAGGGGCATCTGAGATAGGCTACGACCGCTAGCATTAAGGTTGCCAGCCAGCAATAAGTAAACTCCAGGAAGTACCCCAGCACACTATCACTGGATTCGATGAGGAGCGGATATCGATAGATGTGAACTCCATACAGGCACTCATAACTTTTCGCGTACCTTTTTGACTTGGGGCAAATCACCGTAACGCCGAAGCCAGCACGACTAAGGGTACCTGCCTCTTGCCAGACCCGGCGGTCGAACGGAACCGGCAGATTCTGAACTATCATCAAAATGTTGTGCGAAGAGGAACGGGCGCTAGTCACGAAACATCTCCTTCACGCTCCAGGTTTTTTTGCAGTTGTGGAAGCCATCTACGGGCATCCAGCGCGCCTGCGGCTTCGGACCAAGGCCAAGGGCAATCAAGCGGCGCCGGATCCTTTCAGCACCGCCGGAATCGTTTTGATTAGAATCTTGAAGTCGAGCCACAAAGACCACTTGTCGATATATTGCAGATCAAGCTGCATCCACTTGTCGAAGGAAATTGAACTCCGTCCATTGACCTGCCACAGGCAGGTAAGGCCAGGCCTCACTGTAAAGCGCCGTCTCTGCCAGTCGTTAGCGAAGCCCTCATAATCCCGCGATGGAAGCGGGCGTGGGCCAACCAGGCTCATATCACGTTTTAATACATTGAACAATTGGGGGAGTTCATCGAGGCTGGTTTTCCGCAAAAATCTTCCAATGGGCGTAATTCGAGGATCGTTCTTCATCTTAAAAACCGGGCCAGAAACCTCATTCAGATGCTCGAGATCTTTCATCCTTTGCTCGGCATCCACTACCATCGTGCGGAACTTGTAAATCTCAAATACACGTTTGTTATAGCCCAGGCGCCGTTGACTGAACAGAACCGGACCGGACGAAGTAAGCTTGATCAACACGGCCACTACCAGCATGATGGGCAGAAGTAGAACCAGCAGAATCGCCGAGCCAACGATATCGATCCCGTCTTTCATGAACAGCGGCCACCCCTCTGTAGTACCCGTGTAGTGCGTGATTAAAGGGGTTCCTTCAACTTCGTCCATCTCGGTCTGGGACAACTTAAGATCGAAAATGTTGGATAAGAACCGAGTGGTGATTCCTTGCTGTTCGCAAAGAGTGGCGATCTTAGCCGCCCAGGTATGGAGAGACCCCATGGGCAACGCGATGACGACTTCATCCACAACATTCTTTCTAAGGAAATCAGGGAGAGTGAGGAAGTCGGCGACGATGGGGAGACCCGAGCCGTTGAAGGCACTTAGTCCATTCCATTCCTGATCGACGAATCCGATGATGCGGTAACCAAGTTCCGGCCGGGTCTCAATTTGGCGGGCAAACCCAAGAGCGCGAGAATTGGTTCCGAGAATCAGCATCTGGCGAAGATTCCTGCCATGGCGGCGTATTCGCTCTAGGAGAGCGCGCTGAAGCACTCGTTGGCTGGCCGCGATCGCGGTGGTCGAGGCCCAAAAAACCATGAGAAAGTCGGCTGTGATCATCTTGACACGGAAAAGCAGCAGAACTGCTGCGATAAGGATGGTCCCAGCTGTGGTTGCGCCCACCGCATCAAGAACATCGGCTTTTCTATTCGACATTCGTCGTGAGTTGTAAAGTCCAAACCCAGACAAAACGATGTGCCACACGGGCAGCAGAGCAAGGAACAGAAGCACGTTCGCTACCTTTATTCGAATCGATAAGAACGTGGAAAGAGTTATCGTACTCTCATGCATTGTTAATGAGGTGGCCAGAAAGAAAGATGCAACCATCATGACTAAGTCGACTGCCTTCACGAGACTCAGCAAGAGATTTCGTCGAATCGTGCTCATAAGAGGACCTCACTCGCTCCAGTTCAGCTTGAGGACAAGTTCAGGGATGGAGAGGTTGGCACGCGGCCAACCTAGACTTCGACAACTAGATTTGAGATAGCGATTGTAAGGAAGCTGACTTCATGCCGTTAGTTAGTGTTACCTATGCCCGAGAATAAGCGACTTAGAGTGGTCAGACCGGTCGGGAGAGGCAACGGAGAATTTGATCTTTATAGTGCTGAGACTTGGCATCTACGTGGCGGCCTCTCGCTTCCAGCGCTTCAAGAACAGAGTGTAGGCAGTACAGCAAAAAGGATGCCCTTTCGATCGGCGATTTCAGGTCATCGGGGTAGCGGACCTGCTTCTCGTTGAGCAGGATTGAGGTCCGCTCGTGGAAACGGAATATATCCCACATTGTGGGGAGCTGCCATTTCGCGGATTCCCAGTCGAAAACGTATAACTGGCCATCTTGTTGGCGTGTGTTCCAGGGTGCAAAATCACCGTGGATCAGACCACATCGCAATTTCGTTTCGCCTAAAAGTTGGCCTGCCGTCCGCAGTGCGTCCTGCCCGACGCGCCGCCATTCGAGATCCAAACTGCCTTCCACGCAGCGCCAGGACCTATCGAACTCTTCGACGAGCTGGCAACCCGGTTTTTCGACGAAATTGACGTCCTGCAGAAGCCCGAGAAAGTCCTCGTGCATTTTCCCGAAGCGCGGCGGTCCAGGTTTGCGCGGTCCCCCCGACTGGAACAAAATAAAGTCATTCTCCCAATCGCCGGAGTGAAGCACCCGAGGGACATGGGGGTGTAAAGCGGAGGAACTTTCCCACAGATGGTCCAGTACTTTGGCCTCATTGCGGACGCATTCCACGGCCGCCACTGTGAGGGGTAATTTGATATAACCTAAGATTTCGCCGTCAGGTCGCATAACCTGGACGACCAACGCATGAAACTGATCAACGTTCCCGAGGGACAGTGCAAACTCCGGCTGCTTTTCTCCTGTAACCTCGGAGACCAAGGCCTGCAAAGGTAGTGGTTTTCGCGAGGCCAGCAAAACCTTCGTGCTGGTCTGCCCTTTCCAGCCCAGCCGGATCATCCCGGTGAGCAA
>Ga0066706_10000031_pt1 | contig 24264 bp, 24 predicted proteins | sample GraSoiAngelo_155_FD_67274 | JGI IMG/M metagenome (GOLD analysis project Ga0066706, IMG submission 67274) | Grasslands soil microbial communities from the Angelo Coastal Reserve, California, USA - 14_1009_13_30cm | ecosystem: Environmental > Terrestrial > Soil > Grasslands | place: USA...
GCGCCCACCCCGATCTGCTGGTGGGCCTCGGCCGCGCCGACGACGCCGCCGTCTACCGCGTGGCCGACGACGTGGCGATCGTCGAGACCGTCGACTTTTTCCCGCCGGTGGTGGACGACGCCTACACGTGGGGCGCGATCGCCGCCGCCAACGCGCTCTCCGACGTCTACGCGATGGGCGGGCAGGTCCTCTTCGCGCTGGCCGTGGCGGGCTTTCCGCGCGAGTTCCCGAAGTCGATCGTGACCGAGGTCTTCCGCGGCGGCGCCGAGAAGTTGGCGGAGGCGGGCGGGGTCCTGGCGGGCGGCCACACGGTCGTGGACGCGGAGCCGAAGTACGGCTTGTGCGTCACCGGGCGGGTCCACCCCGGGCGGATCTTCCTCAAGGGCGGCCTCGCCGCCGGCGACCGGCTCTTCCTCTCCAAGCCCCTCGGCACCGGCGTGATCGTGACGGCGGCGAAGGCCGACGCCGCCGGCGCCGACGTCCTCGACGGGGCCGTGCGGAGTATGCTCCGGCTGAACCGTGTCGCGGCCGAGGTCGCCCAGGGCGTCGGCGTCCGCGGCGCCACCGACATCACGGGCTTCGGCTTCCTCGGCCACGTCGCCGAGATGGTGCAGGCCGCGGGGGCGGGGGTGTCGGTCGACGCCGCGCGTCTGCCGGTGCTCGAGGGCGCCGAGGCGCTGGCCGACAAGGGACACTGGAGCGGCGGCATGAGGCGAAACCGCCGGTGGGTTGAGGCGACCCTCGGGGACCGGCTCTCGATCGGCCCTGGGCTCGCGCCGGGGCTGGCGGGGCTGCTCTTCGAGTCTGAGACCTCGGGCGGGCTCCTCTTCGCCACGCCCCCCGCCGCGGCCAGCCGGGTGCGGGAGGGGTTCCGGGCGCGCGGCGAGCCGTGCTGGGAGGTGGGCGAGGTCACGCGCGAGGTGGGTATCCGCGTCGCGTAGCCGACCCGGGGCTACCCGGCGGCGGGGGGGCTAGCGGGCTGCGCTTGCTTCAGGAAGGCCAGCAGGCGCTTCTTCAACTCGGGCGGGAGTTCAACGTCCTTGAGCCGGCTCGCGGCGGTGATCGTTCCCCTGTAGGTGTTGACGAAGGCGATGCAGGGCCGGCACCCTTCGAGGTGCCACTCCAGGAGCTTGACCTGATCGCCAGGGAGCGTCCCGTCCAAATAGTCGCCCAGGACCTGGGCGATCCTCGTACACTCCATGGCCTCGCTCATCATGGGCACTCCTATTATAGCTCCATGCCCTTAAGGATGCGGGACCGAGCCACGTCGATTCTCCGCCTGGCCGGCGTGGCGTGACGGCCTGGTCCCCGCCCGCCGATGACGTTCCGCGCCGCCCTGCTGACGCCCTTCGCCCCCCCCTCGGTCCGCGGTAACGCGATCACCGTCGACCGGATCGCGCAGGGACTCACGGAGCGGGGGCTCGACGTCCGCGTCTGGGACCTCTCGGTGACCCCCGAGGCGGCGGTCGAGGCCGGGGTGGGTGCCTACCGTCCCGCCCTGATCCACGCCTTCCACGCCTTCCGGGTCGGGCCGCTGGCCCTGCGCCTCGCGCGCCGCCTGGAAGCGCCGCTCCTCGTCACGGTCACCGGCACCGACGCCAACGACGACCTCCTCGATCCCGAGCGCGCCCCCGCGGTCCGCCGCGTCCTCGAGGGGGCGGGGGCGGTCGCCGTGTTCCACGAGTCGATCCGGGAGCGGATCGCCGGGGCGCTGCCCGGCGTGATCGCGCGCGTCGCGGTGGTCCCGCAGAGCGTCCGGCTGCCGACGGGGGAGCCCTTCGACCTCGCCGCGCGGTGGCCGCTCCCCGCCGACCGGGTCCTCTTTCTCTTCCCCGCGGGCGTCCGGCGCGTGAAGCGGCCGCGCCTGCCGCTCGCCCCCTTCGACCGGCTCGTCGCCGGGCGGCCGCAAGCTCGGCTCCTCTACGCGGGGCCGGTCCTGGAGCCCGTCGAGGGTGAGGCGCTCCTGGCGGAGATCGCCCGGCGTCCGTGGGCCCGCCACCTCGGCGCCGTGCCCCACCCGCAGATGCGCTGGCTGCTCGAGGCCGCGGATGCCGTGATCAACGCGTCCGCGGCCGAGGGCGGCATGGCCAACTCCGTGCTCGAGGCGATGGCGGTCGGCCGAGCCGTCCTCGCCTCCGACATCGAGGGCCACCGCTCGCTCGTCGAGGACGGCATCACCGGGCTCCTGTTCAGGACGGAGGACGAGCTCGAGGCGGGCGCGCGGCGTCTCGTCGACCAGCCAGGGCTCCGCCGTGCGCTCGGCCAGGCTGGGCGCGCGAAGCTCCTCCGCCTCTACCCGCCCGAGCGCGAGCTCGACGACTACGTGGCGCTCTACCACCGCCTCGTGCCGGCCCGCCAGACGTGAGCGAGGGGCGCGCGAAGGCCGAGTTTCGTTGACTGGTGTGCCAGGGAGTCTCATAATACTAATGACGGCGGACGGATCCTATGGCACGGCCCTTGCGGAGGGTGCGCTCGGTGCGTCTGGACGTTCGGCTCGCGGAAAGGAGCGTTGATGGCCCAGGATGCGCGCGTCCAGGAATTTGTGAAGTCGTTCCAGTCCCTGCGCTCCGAGGTGCAGAAGATCATCGTCGGCCACGACGACGTCATCCTGAGCGTGCTCGTCGGGCTCTTCGCGGGCGGTCACGTCCTGCTCGAGGGAGCACCCGGCCTCGGTAAGACCCTCCTCGTCCGCACGCTCGCCGAAGGACTCGAGCTCTCGTTCTCGCGGATCCAGTTCACGCCCGACCTGATGCCCGCCGACATCGTCGGGACCAACATCATCGTCGAGGACACGAGCGGCCGGAAGCGGTTTGAGTTCCAGCAGGGACCGATCTTCGGCCACATCCTGCTCGCCGACGAGATCAACCGCGCGACCCCGAAGACCCAGTCGGCGCTGCTCGAGGGCATGCAAGAAGGCAGCGTCACGGTCGGCGGCGCCACGCGACCGCTCCCGGCGCCGTTCTTCGTGCTGGCGACGCAGAACCCGATCGAGATGGAGGGGACGTACCCGCTTCCCGAGGCCCAGCTCGATCGCTTCATCTTCAAGGCGCGCGTGCGGTACCCCGCGATCGAGGAGCTGAACGCGATCATCGAGCGCACGACCCGGCCCCGCGAGGTCGAGGTCCGGCGAGTGATGACCGGGCCGGCCGTGCTGCGGCTCCGCGAGCTCGTCCGCGAGGTGCCGATCGTCTCCCACGTCCGCGACATGGTGTCGCTGATCGTCATGACGACCCATCCCGGCTTCGAGCACGCCCCGGAGGTCACCAGGCGGTTCGTGCGCTACGGCTCGAGCCCGCGCGGGGCGCAGGCCATGGTGCTCGGCGCGAAGGTGCTCGCGCTGTCGCAGGGACGGTACAACGTGAGCGCCGAGGACATCCGCGCGATGGCGGCGCCGGCGCTCCGCCACCGGATCATCCTGAACTTCGAGGGCGAAGCGGAGGGCATCGACAGCGACACGATCGTCGCGCGGGCGGTCGAGAGCGCCGAGCGACTGGCCGTGCGCGAAAAAGAAGTCTTCCTCCGCTAGGGGCGCGCATGGTCGACCCCACCCGTCTCGACCGTCTGGTCCGGGGAGTCGCGAGACAGGTGCGCCGGCGCCGCCTCGAGTTCTACGGGCTCAAGGGGGCGTTCTACGGGGCGGTGGCCGCGGTCGTGCCGCTCCTGGCCAAGGGCTTGGTCGGCCCGGCGGCGGCGGCGGTCGCCGTGGCTCTGGTCGCGCTCGGCGCCGCGGCGGGCGCGCTCTTCGGCCTCGCCCTCGCCACTCCCCGGGCGGACGTCGCGCGCGTCGCCGACCGGGCGCTCGGCCTCGAGGACCGGGTCGCGACCGCCTTCGAGTGGGCCGCGCGACCCGACCGGACGCCGCTCGTGGACCTGCTCGTGGCGGACGCGATCGCCCACGTCGAGCGCCTAGCGTCAGCGCAGGCCGTCCGCCGCGTGCTGCCCGGGGAGGCGCGCCTGCTGCCTTTGCCGCTGCTGGTTATCCTGGTTCTCGCCGTCGCCCCCGCCGTCCGGCTTCCCGTCAACCGGCTGCCCGACTTCGCGGCGCACTCCGACGTCGAGGGCTCGCCAGACCGCACGGGCAAGCTCGAGAGCAGAGAGCAGACGCTCGCCAAGCCCGACGCCCTCAAGGCGGGGCCGCTCTCGGAGCGCGACCTCGAGCGGGCCTCGGCCAGCCTGGTGAGCGCGGGCGATCGTCCCGCGCTCTTCAAGGACACGGCGCTCGGCGGTCAGCGGCCGGACTTCAACAGCTTCCTCAAGAAGGGGGACGAGCGGCTCAAGCTGCTCGAGCAGATGGACGCGCTGCCCGACCTCCGGTCGGACTTCACCCAGAGCGAATATAAGATGATGCTCGAGCAGACCAAGGCCCTGACGGCGGAAGGCCTTCGGCCCGACCAGGTCCCGCCCCAGAAGGTCCGCGAACTGCTGGAGGAGATGGAGCAGATGGGGCGCAAGCAGACGCCGGAGGCGGCCCAGACCGCCGCCCAGGGACTGCGGGCGCTCGACCGCGGCGACCAGGTGAAGGCCCTCGACGCCATGAATCGGTCGCTCAACACGCTGCGTCGCGCGGAGGAGGAGCGCAAGGGCGCCCTCAATCTGAGCGGAGGCAAGCAGGGCGAGACCGGCCGTCGGAGCAGCGACAGCGGCGACAGCAAGGAGCCCGGCAACCCCGAGCAGGAGGATCCCGGCGGGAGCAAGGGCTTGGAGCCCGGCAAGGGGCCGAGCGATCATCCCCAGGGCGAGGCGACGCCGCGGCTCGAGGCCAAGCCCCGCGACTCCTCGCTCGAGGGCGACCCGCGGAGCGGCAAGAAGGACAGCATCGAGACCAACACGTACGGCCGCGCGGCCCGGGTGCCGTCGCGGCTCCCGGTCGGCAGCGCGTTCGAGCAATACCAGCGGATGATGGAGGAGGCGATCGCCCGCGAACAGGTGCCCCGCGACTACCAGCCACAGGTCAAGGACTACTTCCGGGCGCTGAGCGAGAAGTAGCGTCGTGGCCTCGCGGACGGTTCAGGAGTTCTTCACGCCCGAGTTCCTCGCGCGTCTCGAGCGCCTCTCCCTCGTCTCCCGCCGCCCGTTCCGGGGCCGGCTCACCGGCGAGCGCAAGAGTCCCCGCAAGGGGCAGAGCGTCGAATTCTTCGACTACCGGCCCTACGGGGTCGGCGACGACCTACGCTATGTCGACTGGAACATCTTCGGTCGGCTCGAGCGGCTGCACGTCAAACTGTTTCTCGACGAGGAGGACCTCCGCGTGCACCTCCTGGTCGACGCGTCGGCGTCGATGGGCGTCGGCGGCAAGCTCGCCTACGCCGTCCGCCTCGCGGCCGCGCTCGGCTTCGTGGCCCTCGTCAGCCTCGAGCGGGTGGGGGCCGCGCTCCTCCGCGACCGGGTCGCCCAGGCGTGGCCGGCCGCGCGGGGGCGTCGGCACTTCGTGACGCTGCTGGAGTTCCTGTCCCGGGCGCGCGCGGACGGCGCGACCGGGCTCAACCGGGCGCTCGAGAGCTACGCGATCGGCTCCCGCGAGCCCGGCGTGGCCGTCGTGCTCTCGGACCTGCTCGACCCGGCGGGCTTCGAGCGCGGGCTCCGCGCGCTGGTGGAGCGCCGGTTTGACGTGCACGTCCTGCACGTGCTCGCGCGCGAGGACGTGGACCCGCCGTTTGGCGGCGACCTCCGGCTCCGCGACAGCGAGACCGCCGAGCGGCGGGAGGTGACCCTCGACGCGGACGGCCTCCAGGCCTACCGGCTGCGCCTCCAGCGCTTCCTCGACGGCGCCGAGCGTTTCTGCCGGAGCCACGAGATCGGGTACCGGCGCGTCGTCAGCGACACGTCGATCGAGCAGTTCGTGCTGTCCGAGCTCAAGGAGGTCATGCTGGCGTGACCTTCCTGTCCCCGTTCGCGTTCGCGCTCCTCTCGCTGGCGGCGCCGCTGCTGCTCCTCTACTTCCTGAAGGTCCGACGCCGCGAGCGCACGGTGTCGAGCGTCCTGCTGTGGGAGTCGACCCCGCGCGACCGCCAGGCCTCGACCGCCTTCGAGCGCTTCCAGCGCGACCCGCTCCTCATCCTGCAGCTCCTCGCGCTGCTCGCGCTGGCGCTGGCGCTGGCGCGGCCGACCGCGAGCGTGCTCGGCCACGGGGCGCGGAAGGTCGTCGTGGTGCTCGACACCTCGGCGTCGATGAAGGCCACCGACGTGGCGCCCTCGCGCTTCGCGGTGGCCAAGAAGGCGGCCCGGGCGCTGGTCGACCGGCTCAGTCTCGGCGCCGAGGTGATGGTCATCGAGGCCGGCGTCAACCCGCGCGTCAGCGCTCCGCTGAGCCGCGACCACGACCGGGCGGCCACCGCGCTGGCCGGCGCGCAGGCGCACGACGTCCCGAGCCGCCTGGCCGAGGCCGTCCGGACCGCGCGCGCCCTCACCGCCGACGATCCCCACGCCGAGATCCAGGTGTTCACCGACGGAACCCATCCGCCGGCGGAGGGCGACGGGCTCGGCGATCCGCGCATCCGGTGGCACGGGGTCGGACGGCGGAGCGACAACGTCGGGATCACGAGCTTCGCCATCCGCAAGGACTACTTCAGCAGCTTCGAGTACCAGGCGTTCCTGTCGCTCGTCAACTTCGGCAAGACCGAGAGGTCGTTCGCGTTCACGCTGGAGCTCGACGGCAAGACCCTGGCCGCGAAATCGCTGACGCTCGGGCCCGACGTCCGGCGCGCCATGGTGGTCCCGTTCGGCAACCAGGGCGGTGGCGTCGTCACCGCCCGCCTCGACGTGACCGACGATCTCGTCGCCGACAACGTCGCCTACGCCGTGCTCCCGCCGCCGCGCAAGATCGCGGTCCTCCTCGTCACCCCCGGCAACCTGTTTCTCGAGAAGGAGCTCCGCACCGATCCCCAGGTGTCCCTCCAGCTGCGGCCGCCGGACGCGTACGGCGGCGGCATGGAGGGCTTCGACGTCGTGGTGCTCGACAGCGTGAACCCGCCGCGGATCGGTCGCGGCCGGTACGTGCTCGTCAACAGCGCCCCGGGCGACGTGCCGATCCAGCTGCTCGGCCGCGTGGAGCGGCCGGCCATCCTCGACTGGGACCGCGGCAGCCCCATCCTGCGCAACGTCGACCTCGCCAAGGTCATCGTCGAGGACGCGGTCCGGATGCGACCGCTCGCCGCCGGCAAGGCGCTCGTCGAGTCGGCGGCGGGGCCGCTCGTCTACGCGCTCGAGGAGCCGGATCGCAAGGCGCTGTTCGTGGGTTTCGATCTGTTCCGCTCGGACCTCCCGCTCCACGTCGCGTTCCCGCTGATCCTGTCGAACGCGCTGCGGTGGCTGCATCCGGCGGGGCTCGACCAGGCGAGCCTCCAGCTCGCCTCGGGCCAGCCGATCGTCCTGCCCGTCGAGCACGGCGTCACCGCGGCGACGGTGTTGACCCCCGCCGGGCGCCGGTTGCCGGCGCAGGTCGTCCGCGGCGTGCTGACCTTTGCCGACACCGACGAGATCGGAGTCTACCGGATCCTGACCGCGCGCGGCGAGACGCGGGTCGCCGTCAACCTGATGAACGCGGACGAGTCGAACCTCGCCCCGCGTCCGCTGCCCGCGTCGGGGGCGGCCGGCGCCGCGGCCGCGGCGCCCGTGCTGGTCGAGCGCGAGCTGTGGCCGCTCTGCCTTGGGATCGCGGTGCTCCTCCTCGTCGTCGAGGGCCTCCTCTATTGGCGCCGGCAGACGGGGGGACGGCTCCGCCCGCCGGCCGGGCGCGGCGACCGCTGGGCGCTCGCGCTGCGCGGCGCGCTCCTGGCCGTGCTGCTGCTGGCGCTGCTGCGGCCGACCGTGCCGCGGTGGGTGGACCGCCTGAACGTCGTGTTCCTGCTGGACGAGTCCGACAGCGTGAGCCTCGCCGCGCGCGAGGGCGCCTACCGATTCGCCGCGGAGGCCGTCCGGGGCAAGCGGGGCGGGGACCGGGCGGGGCTGATCGTGTTCGGCAAGGAGCCGCTGGTCGACCAGAGCCTGTCCGAACGGGGCGTCCTCGAGCGGCCGAAGGCGCAGGTCGGGGGGCGGGCGACGAATCTCTTCCAGGCGATCGAGCTCGGACTCGCCAGCCTGCCGCCGGGCGAGGCCAACCGGCTGGTGCTCCTGACCGACGGTCGCCAGAACGAGGGCGATGCGCTGGCGGCGGCCGAGGCGGCCCGGGAGCAGGGCGCCGACATCTTCTTCGTGCCCACGCCGCTGACGTTCACCCAGGAGGTCGCGCTCGAGGCCCTCCTCCTGCCCGAGGAGGTGAAGTACGGCGAGCCGTTCGAGGCCAAGATCGTGGCCTGGAGCGAGCGGGACACGCAGGGGCGGCTCTCGCTCTACCGGAACGGCCAGTTTCTCGGCTCCCAGGTCGTGCGGCTCACGGGCGGCAAGAACGTCTTCGTCTACCGTCAGACGCTCGACAAGAGCGGCGTCCACGTCTACCAGGCCGGCATCGAGGTCGAGGGCGACACCCTCGAGGACAACAACCGGGCCGTCGGCACCGTCGTCGTCCGCGGGCGCCCCACCGTGCTGCTGGCCGAGAAGGACGGGGGGCAGGCGCTGTCCCTGGCGAGCGCGCTCCGGTCGCAGAGCATCGACGTCACGGTCATCGGGGCCGAGCAGATCCCCCGGGACCTGGCGGGGCTCCAGCGGTACGACGGCCTCATCCTGTCCGACGTCTCCTCGCTCAAGCTCACGAAGTCGCAGATGGCGAACATCCGGGACTACGTCCGCGACTACGGCGGCGGCCTGATCATGATCGGCGGCGACGAGAGCTTCGGCCTGGGCGGCTACTACCGGACGCCGATCGAGGAGGCGCTGCCGGTCACGATGGAAGTCAAGCAGAAGCTGGAGGTGCCGAGCCTGGGGGTGGTGTTGTCGATCGACCGCTCGGGGTCGATGGCGATGTCGACGGACGAGAAGGTGACGAAGCTCGACCTCGCGAAGGAGGCCGCGCACCTGGTCGTCGACCTGCTCAACGAGCGGAACGAAGTCGGCGTGATGAGCTGGGACACCGAGTTCCTGTGGGATTCGCCGCTGCGCAACGCCAAGGACAAGGGCGGCATCCACCGCGCGATCGCCACCATCCGGGCGGGGGGCGGCACCGACGGCTACCCGGCCCTCAAGGAGTGCTACCGCGTCCTCTACGACAGCCCCGCCGTCCTCAAGCACGTGATCTTCCTCTCCGACGGCCAGATGACGCGCGGCGACTTCATCGGGCTGCTGAGCCGCATGTCCAAGGACAAGATCACCGTATCGACCATCGCCATCGGGACCGACGCCGACGTTCAGCTCATGCGGGACATCGCGAAGTGGGGCAAGGGGCGCTTCTACTACACGGAGGACCAGCAGACGCTTCCCCGCATCTTCGCGCTGGAGACCCAGCTCGCGTCGAAGGCCGCGCTCGTCGAGCAGCCGTTCCGGCCGGGCGTGACGGCCCCCGGCCACGAGGTCCTCCAGGACATCGACTGGAAGGCGGTGCCGCCGCTCGGCGGCTACGTCGCGACCACGCTCAAGAGCACCGCCGACCTCCTGCTCCTGACGCACCAGGAAGATCCGCTCCTGGCCACCTGGCGCTACGGGCTCGGCCGGGCGGCCGCGTTCACGTCGGACGCGAAGGCCAAGTGGGGCGTGCTCTGGCTGCGCTGGCGCGACTTCAACAAGTTCTGGGCTCAGCTCGCCCGCTGGACCCTCAAGAGCGGCTCCCGCGGCGACACGGTGGCCAGCGTGAGCCGCCAGAACGGCGTCGGCGAGGTCACCGTCGAGGCCGTCGACGGCAAGGGCGAGTTCATCAACTTCCTCGACGCCGAGGTGGGGGTGGTGACGCCGGGCCGGCAGCGGACCGTCGTCGCCCTCGAGCAGGTCGCGCCCGGCCGTTACCGCGGGCGGTTCCCCGCGCCGCAGGAGGGCGTGTACCTCGTCGGCGTGTCCGAGCGCCGGGGCGCGAGCATGGTCGGCTCGCACCTCGCGGGCCTGGTGGTACCGTACGCACCGGAGCTGCGGGAGCTCGGGGTCGACGAGACGCTGCTGCGCGAGGTCTCGGAGCTGACGGGCGGGGACGCGCTGGGGACGCCCCGGGACGCCTTCCTGCGCGCGCGGCGCCAGTCGCGGGTCGCCGTCGACCTCTGGCCGTGGATGCTCGGATTCGTCGCGGTGATGCTGCTGCCCGAGATCGGGCTGCGCCGCGTGGGGCCCGGCACGCTCGCCGGGATCTTCCGGCGCCCCCGCCGGCGTCGAGGAGAGACCGGCCGATGAGCCGTACGCGGAGCCTCGCGCTCGTCGCGATCGTGCTCGGCGGTCTGGCGGGGTTGGCGGAAGGCGCGGTGAAGCGGAGCATGCTGGTGGCCCCCTTCGAGACGCTGGCGCTGCCGCCCGAGGAGGCGTGGCTCGGCGACGGCCTCGCCGAAGCGCTCACGCTCGCGTTCGTGCAGCACCCCGCCTTCGTGCAGATCGACCGCGCTCGCCTCCGGGCCTTCGCCGATCCGCAGGGCTGGAGGGCGGCGAGCGCCCTCGAGGCGGCGCGGGCGCTCCACGCCGACGTGGCCGTCTTCGGCGACGTCCGCCGCGACGCCACCTCCTACGTGATCCGGCCCCGGTACGTCGAGCTGACGAGCGGCGCCGGCGAGCCCGTGGCGCTCGACGAGCTGGTGGTGGCCGACGGCGAGCTGCTCGACGTCCTCGCCAAGCTCCCCGTCCTGTACCTGCGCGCCCTCAAGGTGGCGCTCACCGCCGACGACGTCGCCCGCCTGGCGGCCGCGGCGCACCCGACGGGATCGCCGCGCGCGTTCCACCTCTTCGTGAGCGGCCGCCTCGCCGCGCTCAAGGGGAGCCAGGAGGGCTACGAGACCGCGGGCGACCAGCTGGCCCGCGCGATCGACATCGACTCCACGTTCGTCGTCGCGCAGTACTCGCTCGGCGTCGTGCACCAGGCCCTCGGGAATCGCTGGAAGGCCGCCGCGCAGTTCCGCGCCTCGACCCAGCTCGACCCGCGCTACCCCGAGCCCTACAAGGCGCTCGGCGACCTGTTCCTGGCCGCGCCGCGACGCCTCTACGATCAGGCGATCGAGGCGTACGCCAAGGCCATCGAGCTGCGGCCGTTCTACGCGGACGCCTACGTGGGGCTCGGCGACGCCAAGGCGGCCAAGGGCGACGTGGACGGGGCCATCGCCGCCTACCAGAAGGCGCTCGTGCATAATCCCCTGAACCCGCGCATGCACGCCAGCCTCGGGAAGATCTACTTCGCGGAGAAGGGGCTCTACTACGAGGCGGTCGGCGCCTACAAGCGAGCGCTCGACCTCGACCCGGCGTTCGTCGACGCCCACATGGGGCTCGGCGAGGTCTACGAGGACAAGGGGCTCTACAAGGAAGCGATCGGAGAGTACCAGAAGGCGGTCGCGCTCGACGACAAGCACCCGGGCGCCCGCTACAACCTGGCCGCCGTCTACGAGAAGGTGGATCCGAAAGAGGCGATCTCGCTCTGGGAGCGCTACATCGATCTCGCCTCCCAGCTCCCGAGCGAGAAGGACTGGGTCGACGTGGCCCGCCAGCACCTCCACAAGCTCCGGGGCCAGGTCAGATAGCGAGGAGGCGCTGAAGCTTCGCCCGGTCGAAGCCGACGACGACCTGGCCGTCGACGACGATCACCGGAATCGCCGTGCCGCCCGTCAGGCGGACCAGCTCCTCCCGCGCGGTCGGGTGCGCGAGCACGTCGATGTCCTCGTACGCCACTCCCTTGGACGAAAGAAACTCTTTCGTCGCGCGGCAGGGCCCTCAGGTCGGCGAGCTGTAGACTTTGACTGATTGGGCCATGGCGGAGACACTCTTAATGATGCCACAGGTGCGGCGGCCCCGGGGCCGTCGGTTGCGCGGGGTCGGGAGGGGAGCGTCCTCGCCGGCAAGGCCTGCCGACCCGGCTTCCGGTGTCGGTCGGCACGCGCCGCCGGCGGTCGCGGCTCTGCAGGAGCTCGACCCGGCGGGGTGGCCACCGGGGGTCCGTCCCGCATGAACGGCGTACCTGTGCCATTATGACGCCCGGGCGCGGGGCCGGGGGCCACGGCGATGGTGGGCACGCGGAGGACACCGTGAGCGAGCTGAGAAAGGATGCGACGCGCGGGCGGTGGGTGCTCGTCCGGCCGGCGGCGCGGCTCGAAACGGGGCGAGAGTGTGTCCTCTGCCCGGGTGCCGAGGGCTCGACGCCGCCCGAGATCGCGGCCTACCGGAAGGACGGCAGCCCGCCGGACGCGCCGGGCTGGCAGGTGCGGGTGCTGCCCGAAGCGGACCCCTACTTCCGCGTCGAGTGGGATCTCGTGCGCGAGGGCGTCGGCATGTACGACAAGATCAGCCCGCGCGGGGCGAGCGAGATCATCGTCGACTCGCCCCGGCATGACGACACGCCGGCCACGATGGGTGAGGAGCAGCTCGAGCTCGTGCTGTGGATGTACCGCGACCGGCTGGTCGACCTCAAGCGCGACACGCAGATCCGGGACGTGCTCGTCTCCCGGCGCCACAAGAAGCCGGGCGTGCCGAACCATCACCCCTACTCGCGGGCCACCGCGATCCCGATTGTGTTCGACGACACGCGCCAGGAGCTGCGCAAGGCCCGCGAATACTATCAGTACAAGCGGCGCTGTCTCTACTGCGACATGGTGCGGGAGGAGATCGCCGCCGAGGCGCGCGTCGTGCGCGTCACGTCGCACTTCATCGTCCTGGTTCCCTACGCGTCACGGGTCCCGCTCGAGACCTGGATCCTGCCGCGGCAGCACGCGTGCCTGTACGAGGAGGCGCTCGCGATCGACAGCGCGGCGGACCTCGCCCGCCTGCTCACCGGCTACTTCCGCGCGCTCGTCGCGGGGTTTGGCGACCCCTCCTGGGAGCTCGCCCTCCACACCGCGCCGAACCTCGAGATGAAGGTCCTCCCCTCGGAGTGGGCGACGGCCCGGGACGACTATCACTGGCACATCGAGATCGTGCCGCAGCCCGAGCGGGCCAACCGCGTGGGGGGCATCTACGTCAACGAGCGGCCGCCGGAAGAGGCCGCCGCCCAGCTCCGCGAGGCGTGGCCCGCCCCCCGCTGACGGGCGACGGCACCGCGGAGCCGACGGCCGTCGACGTGCAGGCCGGACACGAAGGAGACGCCACCGTGGCCCAATCCCTCTCGGCTGAGGTCAAGCAACTGCTCGACCGTCCGAACTTCGCCCATCTCGCCACGCTGATGCCGGACGGGTCTCCCTTGAGCACGCCGGTCTGGGTGGGACGGGACGGCGACCGCATCCTCGTGTGCACCGGCGAAGGCTCGCTGAAGGCGAAGAACGCGCGGCGCGACCCTCGGATCGCCCTGTCCGTCGTGGACCTCGCGGATCCGTACATGGAGGCCCAACTCCGCGGTCGAGTCGTCGAGAGGCGACCCGACCCCGATCTCCGAGTCATGGACCCCATCTCGCAGAAATACATCGGCAAGCCATTCCCCCTTCGAAACTCCGAAGGAAGAATCGCCCTCGTGATCGAGATCGAGAAGGCCCGCTACGTCAAACTCCCGTTCGAGCACACTCCTCCGACACGCCACGACCGCCGCTGAGGTTCCCGTGCCGACGCGCCCGGCGGCCGCCCCGCCTCACGGGTAGAGGCCGCGGAGCCGAAATCCGTCGGCGACGCGACGCACGCCTTCCATCAGCGCCGCGGTCCGCAGGTCCATCCCTTCCTTCTGGGCGATGGCCCAGACGCGGTTGAACGCCCGCGTCATGACCTCCTGCAGCCGGCTGGTGATCTCGCTCTCCCGCCAGAAGTAGTACTGGAGCCCCTGGACCCACTCGAAGTACGAGACGACGACCCCGCCCGCGTTGCAGAGGATGTCCGGGATGACCGTCACGCCGCGGTCGCGGAGGACCGCGTCGGCCTCCGGTGTGGTCGGGCCGTTGGCGCCTTCGGCGACGATGCTGGCCTTGATCCGGTCCGCGTTGTCCCCCCGGATCTGCGAGCCGAGCGCCGCCGGGATCAGGATGTCGCACGGCAGCTCCAGCAGCTCGGCGCCCTTGACGGCGTCCGTCCCGGGGAAGCCCGCCACGCTTCCGGTCTCGGCGACGTGGGCCTCGAGCTGCCGAATGTCGAGCCCGCGGCTGCTGTACACGCCGCCCCCCGCGTCACCGACGCCGACGATCAGGCACCCCTCGCGCCAGAGCAGGCGGGCGGCGACCCCTCCCACGTTGCCGAAGCCCTGGACGACGATCCGCCGCCCCTTGAGCTCCTGGGCGAGGCGTCGGGCCGCCTGATAGAGGACGTAGACGATGCCCCGCCCCGTGGCCTCGCGGCGTCCGGCCGAGCCGCCGACCAGGATCGGCTTGCCCGTCACCACCCCCGGCACGGTCCGGCCCTGGGTCATCGAGTAGGTGTCCATCATCCAGGCCATCGTTTGTTCGTTGGTGCCGAGGTCGGGGGCGGGGATGTCGAGGTCGGGGCCGATGACCAGCATGATCTCGCTCGTATAGCGCCGGGTCATGTGCTCAAGCTCGCGGGCCGACATCCGTGAGGGGTCACACCGGACGCCCCCCTTCGCGCCTCCGTAGGGGAGGCCGACGATGGCGCACTTCCAGCTCATCAGCATCGCGAGCGCGGTGACCTCATCGAGGGTCACCTCCGGGTGGAAGCGCACGCCCCCCTTGGTCGGCCCGAGCACCGTGTTGTGGTGGACCCGGTACCCGATGAACACCTCCGTGCGGCCGTCGTCCATCTGGGTCGGGATCGAGACGACCAGCGCCCGCCGCGGGTAGCGGAGCCGCTCGTGAATGCTGGGCTCGAGGCTGAGCCGGGCGGCGACCGTGTCCAGCTGGCTGCGGACGGTCCGCAGGAGGTCGGATTCGAGCTCGGATTTGTCAGTCATGACGATACCTTCCCCTTGACGGTCACGACGTGGGGTGTAATACTCCGACTGAAACGGTCGGCGTTAGTCCGATCCGACCGGCGGGGCCAAACGCTCTGCGTCGCGTCACCTAACGCGCCGATCACGGTTGATGATTGCGGGTTGACGTCGATCCATTATAGCCCGCGGGTCCGGCCGCGCCGGTCCGCCGGGTCAGGGCCCGATGCCGACCGGCGCGAGCGGCGACCGACATCGCCGGGGAGAGCAGAGCGATGGCCCTGAGGTTCCCGATCTTCATGGACGCGCAGTCGACGACGCCGGTCGACCCGCGCGTGCTGGCCGCGATGCTCCCCTACTTCACCGAGCGGTTCGGCCATCCGGCCAGCCGCACCCACGCGTACGGCTGGGAGGCGGAGCGCGCGGTGGAGCGGGCGCGCGAGCAGCTCGCCCGGCTCATCGGCGCCCGCGATCCGCGGGAGATCGTCTTCACGTCGGGCGGCACGGAGTCGATCAATCTCGCGCTCAAGGGCGTCGCCGACGCATACCGCGACAAGGGGGACCACCTCGTCACCACGGTCATCGAGCAGCGCGCCGGCCTCGACGTCGCCCGGCGCCTCGAGCGGCAGGGGCTCCGGGTCACGTACGTGCCGGTGGGGCCCGACGGCCTGGTCGACGTCGCCGCGATCCGCACGGCGCTCACGGACCGGACGATCCTCGTCTCGGTCATGTTCGCCAACAACGAGATCGGAACGATCCAGGCGATCGCCGCGCTCGGCCGCCTCGCGAAGGACCGGGGGATCCTGTTTCACACGGACGCCACCCAGGCGGTCGGCAAGATCCCGGTCGACGTGGAGGCCATGGGGGTGGACCTCCTGTCGGCGACCGCGCACCTCCTCTACGGGCCGAAGGGCGTCGGCACTCTCTACGTGCGCGGCAAGGACCCGCGGGTGCGCCTCCGGCCGCTCATCGACGGGGGCGGGCACGAGCGCGGCCTCCGCGCCGGGACGATCCCGGTCCCGCTCGCGGTCGGGTTCGGGCTGGCGGCAGAGCTCTGCGGACAGGCGATGGCCGAGGAGGGCGCGCGGCTCGCCCGGCTGCGGGACCGGCTCCAGGAGCTGATCCTCTCGGCGGTCGAGGACGCACAGCTGAACGGGCATCCCGAGCGTCGTCTGCCGCACAGCCTGAACCTCTCCTTCGCGCACGTCGAGGGCGAGTCGGTGCTCCTGGGCCTCAACCGGGAGGCCGCGCTCGCCTCCGGCTCGGCGTGCACCTCGGCGACCTTGGAGCCGTCGTACGTCGTCGCCGCGCTCGGCGCGAGCGCCGAGCGGGCGCACTCCTCGGTCCGGTTCAGCCTCCACCGCTTCACGACGGAGGAGGAGGTCGAGCACGTGGGCCGGCGGACGGTCGAGGTCGTGCGCCGCCTGCGCGAGATGTCGCCGCTCTGCGAGCCGGCGCGCAAGACGCCGAGCTGAGCGGGCGGGCCGGTGGCGGCCGCCGCGCTCCCCGGCGCAGACCGGGCGCGTCCACGACCGAGGGGGCCCCGGGGCCCGGGGAGGCAGGGTGGCGGAGATCGGAGGGTCGGCGAGGATGGCCTACCGCGTGACGTTTCTGCCGATGAACGTGACGGTGACGGTCGAGAGCGGGACCGCTCCGCGGGCGGGCTGCGGCCGGCCGGGATCGCTGCTCGACGTCGCCCTCGCCGGCCAGGTGCGCCTGACGCACGACTGCGGCGGGAGCGGCGCGTGCACCACCTGCCACGTCGTCGTGCGCGGGGGATGGGAGAATCTCTCGCGGATGGGAGCGGACGAGGAGGACCAGCTCGACCTGGCGTGGGGTCTCACGGCCCGGTCGCGGCTGGCCTGCCAGGCCGTCGTCGGCGGCGACGTCGTCGTGGAGATTCCGGCGTGACGCGCGCGCGGGGCGGGCGGCCCCTACCAGGCGATGACCTGGTCGCTCGCGAAGATCAGCTCGAGCAGCTCGCCGTAGCCGAGATCCCGGGGGACGTGCCGCACGGCGACGCCCCGGGGCAGGGACGGGGTCGGCGCGCCGTGCAAGAGCACGACCGTCACGCTGGTGTCCGGCTCTCGGTGCTGCCGTTCGATCGCGGCCAGCGCGGCGCCGGGCGCGCCCTTGAGCAGATGGAGCGTCGTGCGCATCAGAACACGAGGAAGCGGCCGCCCGCGTCCACGAGCGCCGCGAGCTCGGGCGGCGAGACCAGCACGACCGGATGGCCCTCCGCGTTCCAGTCGGGCGCGCCCGGGACTCCGGCGCGGTCGACGTGGAAGGGCACGCCGAGCTTCTTGAGCTCGGCCCGAAACCGCGCGATGTCGTCGCCGTCGACGAGCCCGTCGGTGTCCGCGTCCAGCAGGTGCGCGCCCGGCCCGGCCAGCACGAACGTCGCCGCCCGGTCGCCCGCCACCACCCCGAGCCCGATCCGCATGGCCTCGGCCGCGCGATGGGACGCGCGCGGATCGGTGGAGATGACGACGACCACCGGCTCGGCGGCGTTCACGACCTCAGTTGAGGGCGACGAAGCGGTCGGTCCCGGTGAGCACGTCGGCCAGCACGACGAGGCCGCAGTAGGTGACGCCGTCGAGCTCCTCCAGCGGGATGCCGCGCCGCTGACAGCCATAGGCGCAGGCGAAGAGCTTGGCGCCGCGGGCGGGGAGCCGCCGCACGCGCGCGTCGCCGAGCGCGCGGACGGCGTCGTCGATGAGGTAGAGATAGAGATCGACCCCGCGGCGGAGCGCGTCCTCGGCGAGCGCGACCGCGGTCTCGAGATTCGGGTGGCCGGGGGCGGTGGACAGCATGAGCCCGAGTTTTTTCTTCGCGAGATCCACGTCGGGGCGAGCGTAGCATCCTGAGATAGAGGGAGCAAGCGCATGGGCCGCCGCGTGTACCTGGACCACAACGCCTCGACGCCCGTCCATCCTGACGCGGTCGCCGAGATGCTGCCCTACCTCGGCGAGCGCTTCGGGAACCCGTCGAGCATCCACGGCTTCGGCCGGGAGGCGCGAGAGGGCCTGGAGACGGCGCGGGAGCGGATCGCCGACTTCCTGCGGGTCGGCAAGGACGAGATCGTGTTCACCTCGGGGGGCACCGAGTCCGACAACCTGGCCGTCAAGGGTGTCGCGCTGGCGCGCGGCGGCGGGCACATCGTCACCTCGCAGGTCGAGCACCACGCCGTGCTCCGGTCGTGCCAGGCGCTCGAGCGCCTGGGGTTCACCGTCACCTACCTGCCCGTCGACGGGGACGGCCTCGTCGACCCCGACGATGTCCGGCGGGCCATCCGCCCCGACACGATCCTCGTGACGATCATGCACGCCAACAGCGAGGTCGGCACGATCGAGCCGGTGGCGGAGATCGGGCGCGTCACCCGCGCGCACGCCGTCCCCTTTCACGTCGACGGGGTGCAGACGTTCGGGAAGATCCCGGTCGACGTGGACGCCGCCGGCATCGACCTCCTGTCCTTCTCGAGCCACAAGATCTACGGCCCCAAGGGGGTGGCCGGCCTCTATATCCGGAAGGGCACGCGGATGGCCGCCGTCCAGGACGGCGGGGAGCACGAGCGACGCCGGCGAGCGGGGACCGAGAACGTGGCGGGTGTCGTCGGCCTCGGCAAGGCGGTCGAGATCCGCGCGCGGGAGATGGCCGCCGAGGCCGAGCGGGTGCGGGCGCTGCGGGACCGGCTGACCGCCGGCATCCAGGGGCGGGTGCCCGACGTGCGGATCAACGGGCATCCGACGCGGCGGCTCCCGGGCACCGCCAACGTCTCCTTCCGGCACGTGGAGTCGGAGTCGATCGTGCTCGGCCTCGACCTCAAGGGCGTCGGCGTGTCGGCGGGATCGGCCTGTACCTCCGGCAACGTCGAGCCCTCGTACGTGCTCGTGGCCATGGGCGTGCCGCGCGAGTGGGCCATGGGCGCGGTGCGGTGCTCGCTCGGCCGGGGCACGACGGCCGACGACGTCGACTACGTGATCGACGCGGTCGAGCCGATCGTCCGGAAGCTGCGGGCGGCATCGCCCGTCAGCCGATGACCTACAGCCGGACCTTGATCGAGCATTTTCGGAACCCGCGGAACGCCGGACTGATGGCGAACCCGGACGCGGTGGGGGAGGGAGAGGACGACAAGTGCGGCGACCTGGCCCGCTTCTATCTGCGCGTGCGCGACGGCCGCGCCGTCGACGTCCGCTTCCAGACCTACGGCTGCGGCCCGACGATCGCGGCGGCGAGCGCGGGGAGCGAGCTGGCCACGGGCCGGCCGGTGGACGATCTGCTCCGACTGCACCGTGACGACGTCGAGCGGGCCGTCGACGGCCTGCCCGACGAGCGAAAGCACGCGGCCGACGTGGTGGCGGCGGCGATCCGGGCCGCCGCCCAGGACTACGTGCGGCGCCATGTTTGACGCGCTCCGGCGGGACGTCCGCACCGTGCTCGAGCGCGACCCGGCCGCGCGCTCGGCGCTCGAGGTGCTCCTCTGCTACCCCGGCGTCCACGTCCTCGCCTTCCACCGCGTCGCCCACCGGCTGTGGAACTGGGGCTGGACGACGACGGCTCGGTTTACCTCGCACGTCGCGCGGTTCATGACGGGCATCGAGATCCACCCGGCGGCCAAGGTCGGGCCGGGCCTCTTCATCGACCACGGCCTCGGCGTGGTGATCGGGGAGACGGCGGAGGTCGGCGAGAACGTGACGATCCTCCAAGGGGTCACCCTGGGAGGGACGAGCCTCCGGCGGGAGAAGCGGCATCCGACGCTTGGCGACAACGTCGTCGTGGGCGCGGGGGCCAAGATCATCGGCGCCTTCAAGATCGGCGACGGGAGCCGGATCGGCGCGGGCTCCGTCGTCGTCCGGGAAGTGCCGCCCAACTCGGTTGTGGTCGGGGTGCCGGGGCGCGTAACATACCGGGACGGGCAACGCGTGGGCGGCATCGATCTCGACCAGGTCGACCTGCCCGACCCGGTGGCGAAGGCGATCGAGCAGCTCATGGAACGCATCCGCAACCTGGAGGCCGAGGTGGAGATCCTGCGCAAGGCCGTCGCGGCGGCGGAGACGGACGACAAGAAGTGAGTCTCGGACGGAGTGTTCCCGGCGACGCGAGGGAGGAACGGGCGAGAGTGCTCCCGAAGGACATGATGACCGCGAAGGAAGCCTCGGCATACCTGTCAATGGACGAGGCGACCGTGACCCGGATGGCCGCGGAGCGACGGATCCCGTCGATGGAGGTCGACGGCGTCTGGGTCTTCTCGAAGAAGTCGATCGACAAGTGGCGCCGGCAGCAGGAACAGCGCGACGTCGGCGCGTGACGCCCTAGTCCGCCTCCCGCGCCCCGCTCGCCCGCCGGCTGGGCATCGAGGTCCCGTCGGGTGACGCCCTCGAGCCCTCGTTCCCGGATGACCCCGGCCCCCGCGCGGTGCCCGAGCCGGGTCGGCGCGCCGCCGCGGCGGGGCCGGTGATGACCGGCGCTCGGCCGGCGCCGCGCGCGATCATCCATGTCGACATGGATGCCTTCTACGCCTCGGTGGAGCAGCGGGATCGGCCCGAGCTCCGGGGCAGGCCGGTCATCGTCGGCGCCGATCCCGCGGGGCGCGGCGTGGCGACGGCGGCGTCCTACGAGGCCCGACCATTCGGCGTGCACTCGGCGATGCCGATCCGCACGGCGGCCCGGCTCTGCCCGCACGCGACCTTCCTGCCTGTCGACCTGGCCAAGTACAGCCGCGTGTCGGCCGAGATCATGGCGGTCCTGGGGGAATTCTCGCCGCTGGTCGAGCCGGTCTCGATCGACGAGGCCTTCGTCGACGTGACCGGGACCCGCGGCCTCCACGGCCCGCCGCCCGCGGCCGCGCGCGCGATCAAGCGCCGGATTCGGGCCGAGGTCGGGCTGGTGGCGTCGCTCGGCCTGGCCGGCAACAAGTTCCTCGCGAAGGTCGCGTCGGATCTCGGCAAGCCCGACGGGTTCGTCGAGGTGCCCGCAGGCGAGGAGGCCGCCTTCCTCGCGCCGCTGCCGATCCGCCGGCTCTGGGGCGTCGGGGCCGCGACCGAGCGGGAGCTGGCGAGCCTCGGCGTCGCGACGATCGGCCAGCTCGCGGCCGTGCCCGGCGCGGCGCTCGAGGCACGGTTCGGCCGCTCCGGCCGCCACCTCCGCGAGCTGGCGCTCGGCCGGGACGACCGGCCGGTCGTCCCCGACGGCGCGCCGAAGTCGGTGGGCGCCGAGGAGACGTTCGAGCGCGACCACCGTGACCTCGACCGCCTCCGGCGGGTGCTCCGGGAGCAGGCGGAGCGGGTCGCGCGCGAGCTCCGCGAGCGGGGCTTCGCGGCCGCGCGCGTCGTCCTCAAGGTGCGGTTCGCCGACTTCAAGACGCTGACGCGCAGCGAGACCGGCGACCCCACGCAGGACGGCCTCGAGCTCTACCGGCGGGCCGTCGACCTGCTGGGACGGGTGGAGCTCGGCCACCCGGTCCGCCTCATCGGGCTCTCCGCCTCGGCGCTAGGGCCGCCCGGGGCAGGCCAGCTCTCGCTGCTCGACCCGGCGGCGGCGCGCCGCGAGCAACTCGGCCGCGCGGTGGACCGCCTGGCCGCCCGCTTCGGCGTCGACAGCATCCGCCCCGCGAGCCTCCTCCCGCGGCCAAATAGCGATTGACACTCGCCGGTCGGTCCGTAAAATACGGGCGGTCCGCAGCGGCTGTTTCACGTTGTGCCGGACGCGTTTCGTCCCCACGACCGACGGCTCCGTACGCTGAGCACGGTCGCACAGCGAGGGCGGCGGCGGGCCGTGACCCGACTAAGGAGAAATGGGGCCGCCGCCCGCATCCTCGCTCCTGACCGTCCGGGACGTCACCCTCCGCTTCGGCGGGATCGTCGCCCTCGACGGGGTGTCTTTTGAGTTGGCGGCCGGACAGATCGTCGGCCTGATCGGCCCGAACGGCGCGGGCAAGACGACCCTCTTCAACTGCCTGAGCCGGCTCTATGCGCCCGAGCGGGGGGAGATCCTCTTCGACGGGCGCTCGCTCCTCCGCCTGACGCCCTCCGGGATCGCCGGGCTCGGCATCGGCCGGACGTTTCAGAATCTCGCGCTGTTTCCGACCCTGACGGTGCTCGAGAACGTCCTGGTCGGGCTGCACAGCCGGACCCGCAGCGACTTCGCGAGCAACGCACTCCGCCTGCCGTGGGCCGGTCGAGAGGAGCGCCGGAGCCGCGCGGCCGTGCGGGAGCTCCTCGGGTTCCTCGACCTCGAGGCCCTCGCCGACCATCCGGCGGCCGGGCTCCCCTTCGGCACCCTCAAGCGTGTGGAGCTGGCCCGGGCGCTGGCCGGCCGGCCGCGGCTCCTGCTCCTCGACGAGCCCGCGGGCGGCCTGAACCACGAGGAGGTCGTCGCCCTCGGCCGGCTCCTCCGCGGCATCCGTGACCACCGCGGCGTGACGGTGCTGCTGGTCGAGCACCACATGAGCCTCGTGATGCAGGTGTCGGACACAGTGGTGGTGCTCGACTTCGGCCGGAAGATCGCGGAGGGTCCGCCCGCCCAGGTCCAGCAGGACCCGCAGGTGATCCGCGCCTACCTCGGGAGCGACAACTGATGGCGGCGCTGCTCGAGGCCCATCAGCTCGAGGCCCGGTACGGCTGGACGAAGGTCCTCCACGGCGTGACGTTCGCGGTCGCCGAGGGCGGGATCACGACGGTCCTCGGCGCCAACGGCGCCGGCAAGACCACGGCCCTGCGCGCGGTCTGCGGCATGGTCGAGACCTCGGGGGAGATCTGCTTCGACGGCCGCCGGATCGACGGGCGGGCGACCGAGGACATCGCCCGCCTCGGCATCGCCCACGCGCCCGAGGGGCGCGGCACGTTCGTCGGCATGACCGTCGAGGAGAACCTGTGGCTCGGGGCGTACGCCCGGCGCGACCGCACCCGGCTCGCCGACGACTTCGAGCGCGTCTACCATTACTTCCCGATGCTCCGGGAGCGTCGCCGCCAGCGCGCGGGGACCTTGTCCGGGGGCGAGCAGCAGATGCTCGCGGTGGCGCGGGCCCTCATGCTGCGGCCGCGGCTCTTGCTGCTCGACGAGCCGTCGCTCGGGCTCGCGCCGCTCGTCGTCCGCGAGATCTTCCGCATCGTCCGCGCGATCAACCGGGACGAGCACGTCAGCGTGCTCCTCGTCGAGCAGAACGCGTCCCTGGCGCTCGACCTCGCCGACCAGGCGTACCTGCTCGAGACGGGCCGCGTGGCGATCGCGGGGCCCGCGGCGGACCTCCGGCGGGACGACGCGATCCGCCGCTCCTACCTCGGGTACTGACGGTCGCGATGGACGTCTTCCTCCAGCAGGTGGTGTCGGGGCTCGCCACGGGCGGGATCTACGCGAGCCTCGCCCTCGCGCTGGTGATGATCTACCAGGCGACGGACGTCGTGAACTTCGCCCAGGGCGAGATGGCGATGTTCAGCACCTACCTCGCCTGGTCGCTGCTGAACCGCGGCGCCCCCTACTGGCTGGCCTTCGCCCTGACCGTCGCCATCGCGTTCGTGGGGGGGCTCGCGATCGAGCGGCTGATCATCCGGCCGGTGGAGAACGCGCCGGTCCTCGCGATCGTGATCGTGACCCTGGGCCTCCTCGTCATCTTCAACTCGGTCGCGGGGTGGCTCTACTCCTACGTCATCCAGCCGTTCCCGAGCCCGTTCCCGCGGGCCCCGATCCGGATCGGCCGCGTCGTGTTCGGCCCGCACGACCTCGGCGTGATCGGCGTGACGCTGGTGATGCTGGTCCTCCTCTGGCTCTTCTTCCGCTTCACGAGCCTCGGCCTCGCGCTGCGGGCGGCCGCGCAGAATCCTGCCGGGAGCCGGCTCGTCGGGATCCGCGTCGGCTGGATGCTGGCGCTCGGCTGGGGCCTGGCCGCCCTGATCGGCGCCGTGGCCGGAATGATGGTGGCGCCGATCATCTTCCTCGAGCCGAACATGATGAGCGGGATCCTGATCTACGCGTTCGCCTCGGCCACCCTCGGCGGGTTCACGAGCCCGGGCGGGGCCGTGCTGGGCGGCTTCCTGGTCGGGGTGATCGAGAACCTGGCCGGCACCTACGTCCGCTTCATCGGCACCGACCTGAAGCTGACGCTCGCGCTCCTCGTGATCATCGTGGTGCTGCTGGTCAAGCCGAGCGGGCTCTTCGGCACCTCGGTGGTGAAGCGCGTGTGACGGGCTCGCGCGCGCCGCAGGTCGTCGGGGTGCTCGCCGTGCTGGCCGTGGCGTGCGCGCTGCCGTTCACGCTCAGCAACTTCCGCCTCTTCCAGTTCACCCAGGTCTACATCTACGCGATCGCGATTCTCGGCCTGAACGTGCTCACCGGCTACAACGGGCAGTTCTCGCTCGGCCACGGCGCGTTCTACGCGGTGGGCGCCTACGCGTCCGCGATCATGATGGACAAGTGGAACATCCACTACG
>Ga0066706_10000033_pt1 | contig 23810 bp, 17 predicted proteins | sample GraSoiAngelo_155_FD_67274 | JGI IMG/M metagenome (GOLD analysis project Ga0066706, IMG submission 67274) | Grasslands soil microbial communities from the Angelo Coastal Reserve, California, USA - 14_1009_13_30cm | ecosystem: Environmental > Terrestrial > Soil > Grasslands | place: USA...
GAGCCGGCCCGAGCTGCTCCACCTGCTCAACGACGTCTTCTACCGGAACTACCGGGCCGGCAAGGACACCGTCATCATCGTCGACGAGGCGCAGATGATCGACGACGAGGCGATCTTCGAGGAGCTCCGCCTGCTCTCGAACTTCCAGACGGACGAGCGCTTCCTGATGACCCTCCTGCTGATCGGCTCGACCGAGCTGCGGGAGAAGGTCCGGCGGGTCCGCCACCTCGATCAGCGCATCGCGATCCGCTACCACCTGAACGCCCTCGACGGCGCGCACACCGCGAACTACATCGCCCACCGGCTGAAGATGGCGGGCCAGACGCGAAGGATCTTCACCGACGAGGCCGTCAAGCTCATCTTCGACTTCACCCGCGGGACCCCGCGGGAGATCAACAACATCTGCGACCTCTCCCTGCTGATCGGCTACGGCAAGCGCGTGCGGGAGATCGACGAGAAGATCGTCGCCGAGGTGATCAAGGACACGGTGGGGGTCTCCTGATTGGTCCGGATGCGCGATCTGATCAGCGGCGCCGGGGAGGGAGACCCCGCGAAGAAGCCGCCCCTCTCCCGCCCGGACCTCCGGTTCCCGGCGGCGTCCGGCGGCCGCGCCGAGCCGGCTCGGCCCGCGGCCGCCGCCGGCGGCGAGGACCCCGGGGCGCTGTTCACGGAGATCCACCGGCTGATGGCCGAGCTGCACGACGCCGTCGGCCGTGGTGCGGCGCTCCCGATCGGGCCGCTGGAGGCGATGGTCGGGCGCGTGATCCAGGCGCTCGCGCTCGGCAGCGAGCTCTTCTGGCTCGCGAACAACCCGGCGCCGCCGGGCGCCGACTACGTCGCGAGCCACCTGGCGAGCGCGGGGGTGCTGGCGGTGCGGATCGGCGCGGACCTCGGCTACGACCGCCCGCAGCTCGTCGACCTCGGAGTGGCGGCCTTCCTCTTCGACGTCGGCGTCTGGAAGCTGCCGGCGGGGCTCCTCGCGAAGGCCGACGCGCTGACGGCGGACGAGCAGACCCTGTATCACTCGCACCCGCGGCTGTCCGCGGAGTTCATCCGCCGCGCGGACGTCCAGCGTGACGGGCTCCTGGAGGCGGTCCTCGAGCATCACGAGCGCGAGCAGGGCCAGGGGTACCCGCAGGGACTTCCGGGCTCGGCGATCCATCCCCACGCCAAGATCCTCGGGCTCGTGGACACGTACACGCGCCTGACGGCGCCCCGGCCCCCGCAGGCGCGCCTGCTGCCCCACGAGGCGATCCGGGAGATCGTGCGCTCCAAGCACGAGTCGTTTCCGTCCGCCCTGATCAAGGCGCTGCTCTCGGAGATCTCGGTCTTCCCGCCGCGGACGCTCGTGCGCCTCAACACCGGGGAGGTCGGCCGGGTCGTGGGGGTGAACCGCAACCACCCGCTGCGGCCCAAGGTCGAGATCATCAGCGACTCGAAGGGCGACCGCCTGCCGGCCCCGAAGCTGATCGACCTCTCGGAGGCCCCGTTCCTCTACATCACGACCCCACTCCAGGAGGCCGGCGCATGAAACCGCTCAAGCCGATCGTGACCCGGAACGCGGGGGCCCTGGCCGGCGTGGTCGCGCAGTCGCTCCCGGGGGTGGATCCCGGGCTGACCCTGCTCGAGCGCGACTTCGCGGCCGGCGAGACGCTCGTGGACATCCTGGCGATCGACGGGGCGCGCCGCCTCGTGACGCTCGTGGTGGAGCCCGACGCCGACGCCGCGGCGGTGGTGCGCGCGCTCGAGGCCGCCGCGTGGTGCCGCGACAACTGGGCGCTCGTCGGCCGCCTGTTCGCCGGCGCCGACCTGGACCTCACCGAGCCCGTCCGCGCCGTCCTGGTGGCCCGGCGTCTGGGCGACCGGGCCCTCCGCCTCCTGCGGGCGCTCGGGGGCCTGGCGCCGACGGCGTTCGAGTGCCGGGTCTTCGAGGCCGGCGGGGAGCGCTACGTGTGCTACGAGACCGCGGCGCCGAGCGCCGGTCGAGAGGAGGGCCGGCGGGGCGGCGGGGCCGACGGCGCCGAGCCGGCGGCAGCCGCCGAGGTCACGCCCGCCCGCCAACTGCGGGCGGCGGAGCCGCGCGAGGAGGGCGAGGCGGAGGCCGCCGCGCGGGCGCAGAGCATGATCGCGCGGCTCGAGGCGCTCCGGCTCCGCCAGGCGTTTCAGTCGTGAAGGCCGGCGGGCTCGGGTCGGAGCGCGGGTGATCACGGTCGCGTCCGAACGGCGGTGCGGGAGTGGGGGGCACGGCTCCGGGCGGGCGGGCCGGAGCCTGCGGGCCGCGCCGTCGCCGCCGATCGTCAGCCCGACGATCGGGCGTGCGGCCGGGCCCGGGGACAGTCGGGCGGCGGCCGCCGCCGAGGTGAGCTAGGACATGGCGCAGTACGAGATGAACCTCCGCGACTACTGGCGAATCGTCCGCCGCCGGCGGCTCGTGATCGTCGCGTCCACGCTCCTCGTCGCGCTCTTCAGCTTCTGGTTCGCCCGGCAGCAGGTGCCGGTCTACCAGGCGACCGCGTCCGTCCGCTACGAGCAGTCCACGTCCTTCGCGGGGCTCATGGTCGAGGTGCTGTCGTACTCGGGCGGGGACACGATCGAGACGCAAGCGACGATCATCCGGAGCTATCCCGTGCTCGAGCAGGTCGCGAAGCGCCTCGGCAAGCTTCCGCCGGGGGCGGGCGGGGCGGCCCTCCGGGAATCGCGGGCGTACGCGGCCGCGCTCGACTCCCTCGCCGCCCGAGTCCGGACGAGCCGGGTCGGGAGCACCAACATCATCGAGATCGTCGCGACCTCGACGAGCCCGAAGGAGGCGAGAGACCTCGCGAACGCGGTCGCCGAGGTCTACAAGGAATACTCGTCCTCGCTCCGCAACGCCCGCATCGTCGAGGCGCGGCAGTTCATCGAGCAGCAGCTCCGCGAGGTGGAGGCGCGGGTCAAGCATACCGAGGAGGAGATGTGGGCCTTCCGCGAGGCGAACCGCGTGATCTCGCCGGGCGCGGATTCCGCGGTCCTCCTGTCGCTCTTCACGCAGCTTCGCGGGGACATCGAGAAGGCGCGCGAACACCGCACGGAACTCGAGCTCGCCCAGAGCCGGCTCGGGCGCGTCGAGGCGAGGGGCCGCGGCGCGGAGCGCGTGTTCATCGAGACGACGAACCCGGCGGTGGCCCGCCTGCAGTCGAGCCTCGTGGAGCTGCAGCTCGAGCGCAACAACCTCGCCCTCGAGCTGACCGACCGGCATCCGCGGATCCAGGTGCTCGACGATCAGATCCGGGAGGTCGAAGCCGAGCTGCGCCGCGAGCTCGCCGCGCAGATCGCCCAGCTCCGGACGCGTGAAGAGATTCTCAACCGACAGATCGGCGACCTGTTCCAGAAGAACCGAGAGCTGCCGGCGGTGGAGCTGGCCCTCCAGCGCATGCAGCGCGAGGCGAAGGTCAACGACGACCTGCTCACGCTCCTGAAGACGAAGCACCAGGAGGCGCTGATCAAGGAGGCGGAGCGGGTCGACGAAGTCACGATCGTGCGGCCGGCGTCCGAGCCCACCACCGTCGCCGGCCGCGAGGGGGCGGGCACGATCCTGGCCGGCGCCCTGATCGGGCTGATCTTGGGGCTCGTGCTCGCGTTCGTCCAGGAGACGCTCGACACCTCGATCGGGACGATCGAGGACGTCGAGAGCTACCTCGACGTTCCCGTGCTCGGCATCATCCCGCACATCGACGCGCGCGAGACGATCGACCGCCTCCTCGCGCGCCGGCCCGACCTCGCCCAGATGGACGGCGAGTCGCTGCAGCGCCACGCGCTCCTGATCACCCACTTCGACCCGAAGTCGCCGGTGGCCGAAGCCTACCGGACGCTCCGGACCAACATCCAGTTCGCGCGGATGGACCGCCCCGGCAAGGTCTTCGTCGTCACCAGCCCGACCCTCCAGGAGGGCAAGACCACCACGATCGTGAACCTGGCGCTCACGCTGGCGCAGAACGGGCAGAAGACCTTGCTCGTCGGCTCGAACCTCCGCCGGCCCAGCATCTACCGCTTCTTCGGGATCGAGCGCGAGCCCGGCCTCTCCAACATCCTGGTCGGCAACGCCCGCTGGCAAGACTGCGTCCGCACCGTGGCCGATCTCCTCATGGGCCGCTTCGAGATGGAAGACCTGCTGGCGGCGCCCGGGCTCGACAACCTCCACATCATCGAGTCGGGGGCGATCCCGCCCAACCCCTCGGAGCTCCTGTCGACGCCGGCGATGGCGGAGTTCCTCGCCGCCGTGCGCGACCAGTACGACATCGTGCTGATCGACACGCCGCCCGTGCTGCCGGTGACGGACTCGGCGATCGTGGCCGGCCAGGCCGACGGCGTGATCCTCGTCTACCAGGCGGGCAAGGTCGGCCGGCTCGTGCTCAAGCGGGCGAAGGTCCACCTCGAGAGCGCGCGGGCCCGGGTGTGGGGCGTCGTGCTGAACGACGTGCAAGCCGAGATCTCGGGCTACGCGAACTACCACCATTACTACACGCACTACTACGGCGAGGAGGGCACCCCGGGCGCGCCCCCCGAGCCCCGGGGCTGGGCAGAGCGCGCCCTGGCCGTGGTCGCGTCGCTCGTCGCCGGCGCTCGCAAGCCCGCCGCGCCGGAGGCCGTGGCGCCGCCCGCGGTCGCGGAGACCGCCGTCCCGATCCCCGAGGTCACCCCGGGGCCGAAGCGGCCGGTGGGCGCGCGGATCGGGCTCCTGCTCCTCGTCCTGGCGGCGGTCGCCGCCGCCGTGTGGTGGTGGACCCACGCCGTCGGGCCCCGGGCGACCGAAATCGATCACCTCCGGCTGCGCGCCTCGACGCGAAGCGCCCTTCCGCCGCCCACCGGGTCGGCCGTGCTGCCGGTCGCCGCCCCCCCGGCGGCCGTGGGAGCCGTCCAGACGTCGCCGAGCCCGCCGGCCGCCCCCGATGCCCCGCCGGCCCGCGCCGCCGAGCTCGGGCCGAGCGGCGCCGGACCGATGGCGGCCCTGCCGCGCGGCGCGGCGGCGGTCGCCCGCGCCGCGCCGAGCCGGTCGGCCCCGGCGCCGGCTCCGCCGGAGCCCGCGGCGTTGGCGCTCGAGTTTGGCCCGTTCTTCTCCCGGGCCGAGGCCGACCAGGTCGAGCTTCGCCTGAGCCAGGCCGGCTACCAGATCGCGCGCTACCGCCAGCGCCTCGGGGCGGGCGTCTTTGGCGTGTTCATCGAGAACATCCCGTCCGGAAAGGACGCCCGGGCCCTCGTCGCCACCCTCGGCGAGGAGGGCTTCTCCGGCGCCGTCGTGATCGGCGGCCGCGAGCCCTTCGCGGTGCGCGTCGGCGAGCCGGTGCCCCTCCGGCCCGCGGTGGAGTTGGCGGAGCGGGTCCGCGCCAAGGGCCACCTGGTCCGCGTCTCCGCCCAGGCGGGAGACGCCGTCCAGTACGTGATCCGCCTCGGCAACTTCGACCGCCCGGAAGCCGAGCGCAAGCACCACGATCTGGCGCAGCTCGGGCTGTCGAGCCAGGTGGTTCGGGTCAAGTAGGCGGGTGGCGCTCTCCCCGTCGACCCGTGAGCGCGCCGTGCTCGGGCGCCTCGCCGCCGCGGCCGCCATCCTGGTGGCGCTGGCGCTCGTGGTGTCGCTCGGCGTCGCCGAGATCCCGCTCAACTACGCGCTCGCCGCCGCCGTCGCGGCCGCGCTCTTCGTCCTCGTCTTCGTCCGTACGGACTTCGGCCTGGAGATCCTGCTCCTCTCGATGCTGCTCTCGCCCAAGTTCCTCCTCGGCGGAAAGAGCGTCCTCGCCGAGCAGCGGGAGATCTCGCTCCGCTTCGACGACCTCGTGATCCTGATCATCGCGTTCACCTGGTTCGCCAAGACCGCCGTCCACAAGGAGCTCGGCCTCGTGTCGAAGACGCCCCTCAACCGGCCGATCGCCGCGTACATGAGCGCGTGCGCGACGGCGACGGCGTGGGGCATCGGGTTCGGCCACGTTCGGCCGCTCGCGGGGCTCTTCTACCTGCTCAAGTACCTCGAGTACTTCTTCGTCTACTACATCACGGTCAACAACGTACGGAGCCGTGCGCAGGCGCGGCGCCTCGTGATCGTCGCCGTCGGGACGGCGGCGATCGTGTCCGTCGTGGGCATCGCCCAGATCCCGAGCGGGGAGCGCGTGTCGGCGCCGTTCGAGGGCGAGGGGGGCGAGCCGAACACGCTCGGCGGCTATCTCGTGCTGATGATGGCGATCGCGGCGGGGCTCGCGGTCGAGGGGCGACGCGGGCGGGATCGGCTCCTAGGCGGCGGCCTCGTCCTCCTGATGCTGGTCCCCTTTGCCTACACGCTCTCGCGATCCTCGTACCTGGCCCTCGTCCCGGCGACCTTGCTCCTCGTCACGGTCTCATCCCGGCGCGCGCTCGTGCTGCCGGCGGTTGTACTCGGCCTGCTCTTGGTCCCCTACTTCGCGCCCAAGGTCGTCCGCGAGCGCGTGCAGTCGACGTTCAGGGTGCAGCGGGGCCAGCCGACGGTCCGGATCGCCGGGGCGGCCTTCGATCCGTCGACGTCCGAGCGCCTGCTGAGCTTCAAGGAAGCGGCCGAGGCGTGGACGACGCGGCCGATCTTCGGCTACGGAATCACGGGCTTTCGCTTCATGGACGCCCAGTACCCGCGCACGCTCGTCGAGACGGGGAGCGTCGGCTTCCTCACCTTCGTCTGGGTGCTCTCCGCGGTGCTCCGCCTCGCGGTGAGCCGCTACCGCGCCGCGCGGGACGCGTTCGGCCGCGGGCTCGCGCTCGGCTACCTCACCGGCTTCGTCGGGCTCCTGTTCCACGCGATCGGGTCGAATTCCTTCATCATCATCCGCATCATGGAGCCGTTCTGGTTCTTCACGGGGCTGATCGTCCTCCTGCCGGAGCTCGAGACCGCCGCCGGGCCCCCGCCCGACGGGGGCCCGCGGCCGCCGCGCTGGATCGCGCCCGCGCCGCCCTCGGCCCCGCTCCGCGCGAGCCGTCTGCTCCGCCGTGGAGCGCCGTGACGCTGAGGCGGCGGGGATCCGGGGCCCGCGGGGCGCGTCGCGCGCCGGCCGGATTCGAGGGGGGGACGGGGGGGCGGGGTCTCCCTCCCGGCACGGTGACCGATCCGGCGGCGCTCGACCTCTCGATCGTGATCCCGGCGTGGAACGAGCGGGCGAACCTCGAGCTGCTCCTCCCCGCCCTCCGGCAGGTGTGCGAAGACCTCGGGGTGCGCGCGGAGGTCGTCGTCGTCGACGGCGGCTCCGGGGACGGCACCGCCGAGCTCGCGCGGCGCCTCGGCGCGCGCGTCGTCCCCCAGGCGGCGCGCGGGTACGGCGCGGCCCTCCGGGAGGGCCTCGCGGCGAGCCGGGCCCCGTTCGTCGCGACCATGGACGCCGACCTCTCGCACCGGCCGGTCTTCCTCGGCGATCTGTGGAAGTGCCGCGGCGAGGCCGACGTGCTGATCGCCTCCCGCTACGTTCCCGGCGGCGATTCCCAGACCCACTGGATGCGCCGCCTGCTGAGCCGGGTCCTCAACCAGATCTACGCGCGCGCGCTCGCGCTCCCGCTCCGTGACCTCTCGAGCGGGTTCCGGATGTATCGGCGCGGCGCGATTGCCGAGCTGCCGCTGGCGGCCCGCGACTTCGACATCTTGCCCGAGATCGTGACCCGGCTCTACGCCGAGGGCTACGCGGTGCGCGAGGTGCCCTTCCGCTTCCTCTCCCGCGGATCGGGCCGGTCGCACGTGCGGCTGCTCCGGTTCGCCTGGTCCTACCTGCGCACGCTCGCCCGCCTCTGGCGGCTCCGCAACTCGATCGACTCGGCGGACTACGACGCGCGCGCGTTCGACAGCGCGATCCCGCTCCAGCGCTACTGGCAGCGCGCTCGGCACCGGATCGTCCTCGGCTTCGCCCGCGAGGGCCGGGCGGTACTCGACATCGGGTGCGGGTCGTCGCGCATCATCCAGGACCTCCCGCGGGCGGTCGGACTCGACATCCAGCAGCGGAAGCTCCGCTACCTGCGGCCGGCGCACCCGCGCCTGGTCCGCGCGAGCCTCGACCGCCTGCCGTTCCGGGGGGGCGCCTTCGACGCGGTGATCTGCTCGGAAGTGATCGAGCACGTGCCCGACGCCCCCGAGGTGCTCGGCGAGATGACCCGGGTGCTCCGCCCGGGCGGGACCTTGGTGCTCGGCACCCCGGACTACGGCCGCCGGCTCTGGCGCGTGATCGAGTGGGTCTACGGCAAGGTCGTGCCGGGCGGGTACGCGCACGAGCACATCACCCACTTCACCCGCCGCGGGCTCACGGCCCGGCTCGCCGCGCTCGGGTACCGGACCGTCGACTGCCGCTACGTCGGCTTCTGCGAGATGATCTTCGACGCCCGCAGGGGCGCCGGAGCGGGCGCGCCGCGCTAGACATGCCGTCGAGCTTCCATGACGCGCTGTCGGTCGTCCTTCCCTTCGTCATCGACCTGGCCCCCGCGAGCATCCTCGACGTCGGCGTCGGCTTCGGGAAGTACGGCTTTCTCTTCCGGGAGTACCTGGACGTGGCCGGGGCCGCCGCCGCGGGTGGCGCGCCCGATCGCCGCCACTGGAAGGTGCGGATCGAGGGGATCGAGGCCTACGCGCCCTACGTGACCGACCTCCAGCGCGGGATCTACGACACGATCCACATCGGCGAGGCCACGGCGCTCCTGCCGCGGCTCGGCCCCTGGGATCTCGTCTTCGCGGGCGATGTGCTGGAGCACTTCGATCCCGCCGACGGCCGGCGCTTTCTCGAGCTGGCCCGGGCGCGCGCGACGCTCGGCGTCCTGATCGTGACGCCCGCGGTCCACTTCCACCAGGGCGAGGTCTTCGGCAACCCCCGGGAGGCGCACCGGAGCTTCTGGACCGCGGGCGACCTCGCCGGGTACCCGGCCGCCGACGTGCTCGTCTGGCGCCGCCAGCTCGTGGCGTTTCTCCCCACCGGTCGGTCGCGCGCTCGGCTCCCTCGCCTGTCCCCGCGCGCGGCCGCCGGGATCCTCCTCCGCTCGCTCGCGGGCCGCCTCCTGGGCGACACCCGCAGCGACGTGGTGCTCGACCGCTGGCGCCGTCGCCGCGCCCAGAGGCCTGGCTGACATGCGGGGCCGCGCGCCGGGGCCGGACCTGTCGCGCCGCGTCGCCGGCGGCGCCTTCTCCACGCTCGGCGCCACGCTCGTCTCCCGCGCCCTCGCCATGGTCCAGTCGATCGCGGTGGCCCGGCTCCTCGACCCCCACCGCGTCGGACTGTTCGCGGTCGTCAGCTACGCGCTGAGCGTGGCGGGGACGCTCTGTGACCTCGGCCTGCCCGTCGCCGTCACGAAGCTGATCGCCGAGGACCGCGCGACGCGCCCGTGGGCGGTGCTCGGCGTGGCGGGCCGGCTCGCGCGGGTGGTCCTCGCCATCTCTCTCGTGGTGGCCGGCGCGCTCTTCCTCGGCGCTGACGGGCTGTCGCGGCTCTACCACGCGCCGGCGCTCGGCTTCCTCTTCCGCCTCGGCGCCGTCGCGCTCGTGTTCTCCGTCGCCGGCGGCTTCCGCTCGGCCGTCCTCCAGGGGGTCCAGCGGATCCACCTGCTCGCCGGCCTCTCCACGCTCGGCACGGCGGCCATGCTCGTCCTCACGCTGCTGCTGACGCCCACGCTCGGGCTGCCGGGGATCATCCTCGCCGCGATCCTCGCCGAGGGAGTCGTCTGGCTCGGCGCGGCGCGCCCGCTCTGGCGGGTGCTCGCCGAGGCGCGCGGCGCGCCCGGGGCCGGGGACCGCGTGGCGCCGACCGCCCCCCTCCTCCCCCGCGCCTTCCATATCGCCGCGCCGTCGTTCCTCACCGCGCTCAGCCTCTTCGGGGCCGCGTGGTTCGTGCGCTCCTACCTCGGCGGGGCGCTCGGCTACGAGGCGGTCGGGCTCTATCAGATCGGCGATGCCACCGCCCGGGTGCTGATGCTCGTGTCGGGCGCGATCGCCGTCCCGCTGGTGCCGGTCATCGCCGAGCTCCACGCGACGGGCCGCGGGTTCGACGGCGTCGACACGATCCTGCGCTGCACGCTCTTCGTGACGCTCCCCGGCGCGATCTTCCTGGCGCTCGGCGGTCGACCGCTGCTGGCCCTCGTGTTCGGCCGCGCCTACGCGGGCGCGGGCGGGGTCATCGGCTGGCTCGCCCTCGCCGCGGTGTTCCAGGCGGCGGCGAACGTCTGCTGGTCGGCCCAGGTCGGCGCCGGCCGAATCTGGGTCGGCTTCGCGATCACGGCCGTCGGCCAGGCGGTCCTCGTGGGCGGCGCGCTCGCGCTCACGCCCCGGTGGGGGCTCGGCGGGCTCGGCGCGTCCGTGGCGGCGGCGCAGGCGCTCACCTTCGGCCTGGCCGCGCGGGACGTGGGGGCCCGGCTCCACGTGAGCTTCCGCGGCGTCGGCCCCCTCCTGCCGGTGGCGCTCTGCGGCTGGGCTGGCGTGGCGGGGCTCTTCTGGATGGGGGCCGAGGGGCTCCTGAGCGGGCTCGCCCTCGTGGCGGGAGTCGTCCTCTGGCAGGCGCTCCTCCTGCGGCCGAGCGAGTGGAGCCTCGCCTGGAAGCTCGGGGGGCTTCTGGCCCTGCGCGGAGCCCCGCGTGGGTGAGCGCGGGCCGCGCCGGGTTTCCGTCGTCCTGCCGACCTACCGGCGCGAAGAGCTCCTGTGCGCGGCGCTCGAGGACGTCCTGGCGTTCAAGTACCCCGACCTCGAGATCATCGTCGTCGACCAGACCCCGGAGCACGCGCCCGGGACCCGGGCCTTCCTCGACGCGGTCGCCGACCGCGTCCGGCTGATTCGCCAGCCGCGCCCGCACGTCGTGACGGCGCTGAACGCGGGCGTGGCCGCGGCCCGCGGCGAGATCGTGCTCTTCCTCGACGACGACGTGCGGATCGCCGACCCGGACTTCGTCCGCGCGCACGCGCAGAACTACGCCGACCCGGCGATCGGAGGCGTGGCGGGTCGCGTCGTCGACGCCGCGACCCGCGCCGAGGGCCGGTGGGACCCGCGGTCGGGCGACCCCGTGTTCGGCTTCTTCCACACCTCCTGGAACCATCGGACACGCGCGCGCGTCTACACGGCGCCCGGCAGCAACATGTCCTTCCGCCGCGAGCTGCTCCTGCGGCTCGGCGGCTTCGACGAGCGCTTCGTCGGCAACGCGTTCCGCTTCGAGAACGACTTCGTGCTCCGCGTCCACCGGGCGGGCTACGCGATCGTCTTCGACCCCGCGCCGGAGGTCGTGCACTTCTACGGGAGCCCGGGCGGCGCCGAGAACCGCCACCTCCTCGGGCGGGACCCCGCCTCCCACGCGTGGTACGTCGCCTTCTTCCACAACCACCTCTACTGCGACCTCAAGCACACGCCCCGCCGGTACCTGCCGGGGCTCTGCTGGCGCCTCTACCGCTCGCACGTGCTGAACCGGCCATACCTCGCCGAGGGCCCGGGCTTCGTCCTCCGCCGCCACGCCGCCTTCGTCCGCGGCGTGCGGGGGGCCTTCGGGAGCTACGCCCGCCTGGGCCGCGAGGAGCGCGGTGCGCGTCGCGGTTGACGGCCAGGGGCTGGAGGGCCGGGTGACCGGCGCCGGCCGCGCGGCCCGACGGCTGCTCGAGCAGCTCCGGCGTGACTATCCGGCGGACGATTACGTCCTGGTCCGGCCGTCCGATCGCTCCGGGTGGCGGATCCCGCAGCAGCTTCTCTGGGACCAGGTGATCTTCCCGTGGCGCGCGGGGCGCGCCGGCGCCGACCTCCTCGTCTCGCCGGCGATGTCGGGCCCGGTCGCGCGCGGCCGGCCGCTCGTCATGACCGTCCACGACCTGGCCCCGACGCGGCACCCGGAGTGGCTGCCGACCCGCCGGAGCCGCTGGTACTGGGGCCGTCTCATCCCGCTCACCGCGCGCCTGGCGACTGCGGTAGTCGTGCCCTCGGAGTCGACCCGTCGCGATCTCCTCGAGCTCGCCGGGATCCCGCCTGGGCGCGTGAGCGTCGTCCCCTGGGGCGCGCTCCTGCCCCCGCAGGAGGTCCCGGCCGCCGAGGTGGCCGCCGTCAGGCGGCGCTACCAGCTCGACGCTCCCTACCTGCTCTACGTCGGCACGATCGACCGGCGGAAGGACCTCGCGACGCTCGTGCGCGCGCTCGAGTTCCTGCCCGGGCCGCTCTGCCTGGCCCTCGCGGGCACGCTCATCGCGGGCAGGACCCGGCTCCCGGAGCTCGTCCGGCAGTCGGGGCTCGCCCCGCGGGTGCGCTTCCTCGGCTTCGTGCCCGACGCGGAGCTGCCGCCCCTCTACGCGGGCGCCGCCGTCTTCGTCTACCCCTCCTCCTACGAGGGCTTCGGGCTCCCCCTCCTCGAGGCCATGGCCTGCGGCACGCCGGTCCTCACCTACAACGTGACCTCGCTCCCCGAGGTCGTCGGCGACGCCGGCCTCCTGCTCGACCCGCCGGTGTCGCCCTCCGAGCTCGCCAAGGCCCTCGGCCGCCTCTTGGACGACGGGCCGCTCCGGGCCGAGCTCACGGCGCGCGGCCGGGCGCGGGCGCGCGCCTTCGACTGGGGAGAGGCCGCGCGCCGCACGCACGCGGTCTACGAGCGGTGCCGCGGCGGATGAGCCTCCGGGCGCGGCTCGGCTGGCTCGGCGGGATCCTGCTCGTGGGGATGGCCCTCCGAGTGTCGCTCTTTGGCGGTCTCCTCGGATGGGACGATCTCGAATACCGCGCGGCCGCCGACGGGCTCCTGGCGGGCGACTGGGTGCCGCGCTCGATGTTCTGGACGCGCTACGGGCTCATCCTGCCGCTGGCCCTCTCCCGGTGGGCGTTCGGGGCGGGCGAGCACGCGGCGGCGCTGGTGCCGCTCGGCTACTCGCTGGCCGGACTCCTGCTCGCGTACGCCCTCGGCAGGGCCGCGGGGGGGGCGGCGCTCGGGCTCGCGGCGGCCGCGCTCCTGGCCTTGGTCCCGCTCGACGTGATCGGCGCCACCGACCTCCACACTGATCTCCCGCTCGGGGTCCTCTGGGCGGCCACCGTCTACGCCGTCGGCCAAGGGGAGGCGGCGGCGCGGCCGCGGGGCCGTTGGTACTTCGCGGCCGGCCTCCTCTTCGGCATGGCGTACCTCACGAAGGAGGTCGCGCTCGCGCTCGGGCCGGTCTTGCTGATCCGCGCCCTCGGGCGCCGGCGCGAGTGGCTCGGCTACGGCAGGCTGGCGGGCGGGTTCGGCCTGATCGTGGCGGCCGACCTCTGCTGGCTCGCCTGGCTCACCGGCTCGCCGCTCTACGCGTTCTCGCCAGCCGTCTCGCGCCTGCACGTGGCGCACATGCGGCTCTTGCCCCCTGGGCACGGCTGGATGCTCGACTACCTGGACATGCTGCTCGACCCGCTGGCCGGCTCCTTCGGCTACTTCGCCGGGATCTTCTACCTCGTCCTGGCCGGTCTCTGGTGGGGCCTGCGCCGCGGGCAGGCGGCGGTTCGGCAGTGGGGTCTCTGGTGGGGCATCCCGCTGCTCATCTTCAGCGTGGCGCCGCTCGACCGGAGCCTGACCCGGCCCCTCTTCTTTCACTTCGCGCGAACCCTGCATCCGCTCCTGATCCCGTTCGTCCTCACGGCGGCGGCCTGGCTCGTGGGAGGCCTCGGCGTCCGCCCGCGCCTCCGCGCAGGCCTGGGCCTGGCCTTCGCCGCTCTCGCCGCGGTCGGAACCTGGGGCGCCCACGTCGACTACCGCGCGTGGGCGTCCGTCGCGCGCCGGCTGGCGCCGGTGGTCGCCCGCGAGCCCGGCTCGACGATCGTCGTGGCCGACCCGACGACGACGAACCTCCTCCGCGCCCTCCTGCCCGGGCGCCGCGACCGCATCGTCTCGTACACGGAGCCGGAGGCTCCCGACCCGCCGCCGGATGCCCTCGTCGTCTGCGATCCGGTCTTCATCGCGAGCGAGCTCAGGGTCGGCCACCGGGTGCCGCCGTCGGTCCTCGTGCCCCCGCCCGCGTGGCGGAAGGTGGCGGAGGTCCGGCGACCGGAGCGAATGAGCCTCCGCGGCCTCGCGGCGGCCCTCGTCGACCGCCTGCTCGGGTGGCCGGCGCCGCCCGGGCCCCCCGGCGACGGCGCGCGCGCGGTCCTCTGGAGGGTCGCGGGGTGACCGCCAGCCGCTCGCCGTCCGTCGCGGTGCTGATCGTGACGTGGAACAACGGCGCCGAGCTCCTCCTCTGCCTCGAGAGCCTGCGGCGTCTCGACTACCCGAGGGAGCGGATGGAGGTGGTCGTGCTCGACAACGGCTCGACCGACGACACCGCCGCGCGGGTCGGCGCGCTCTTTGGGCGGATGCGGGCGGAGGGCTGGGCCCGGCTCGCCGGCGAGCGGAGCCCGCGGAACCTCGGGGCGTTCGGCGGCCGCGCGGAGGCGCTCCGGTCGGTGGGGCCCGCCGCGGAGTTCGTCCTGAGCCTCGACGACGACGTGGAGGTCGAGCCGGACGCGCTCCGCGCGCTGCTCGACGCCATGGCCGACCCGGCGGTCGGCGTCGTCGGCGCCCGGATCGTCTACGCCGACGCGCCGGACGAGGTGGCGAGCGCGGCTGGGTATCTGAGCCGCCTGACCGGGACCTTTCGCGAGCGCGCCCCCGAGGTCCGGACGGCCTGCGACTTCGTCAGCTCCTGCGGCTGCCTGATCCGACGCTCGGCGATGGACAGTGTGGGCGGGTTCGAGCGGGACTACTTCACGTCCCATGGCGACGTAGACCTCTGCCTCAAGCTCGGAGAGGCGGGCTTCCGCGTGCTGTACGAGCCCGCCGCCGTGATCCGCCACAGGGTGGCGCGGGGCGGGACGCGGACGCCCGAGCGCGTGTACTACGGCTATCGCAACAAGCTCCTTCTGCTCCGGCGGCACCTGCCGCCGCGGGGCCGCCTCCGGGTCATGCTGATCTACGCCTTTCTCTGGCTGCCGAAGACGCTCGGCGGGTCGGTGCTGCGCCACCATGGCCTTCGGCGGGCGGAGCTCCGCGCGATCCTGCTCGGAGCGCTCGACGGGGCGCTCGGGCGGCGCGGGGAGGCCAGGTGGTTCGGGCGGTAGGGATGCTCGACCTCGCCCGGGTCGTGGCGGCGTCGGCCCGCTACGAGATCCCGGAGCCGCATCCGGGGGCCCGGGCGCTGGCGAGGGACGCGTGCCGGTTCCTCGGCGCGCTCGTCCGGACGCTCCAGCCGCGGCGGGTGCTCGAGTTCGGGTCGGGCTTCTCCTCCGTGGTGATCGCGCGCGAGCTCGGACGCCTGGGATCGGGCCGCCTCGACTCGATCGACCACTCGCCGGCGTGGAGCGCGCGCGCGCGGGAGATGGCGCGGGGCCACGGGGTCCTGGACCGCGTCGAGCTCCGCGCCTTTCCGCTCGGTCTCAGGCTCCACGACGGTGTCCCGAGCGTCTTCTATTTGGTCCCGCCGGACTTCTACGGCGACGACCGCTACGAGCTCGTGCTCGTCGACGGGCCCGGCCACGAGGTCGGCCGCGACGGTGCGCTCCCGGAGGCGCTGCCGCGGCTCACCGTCCCCGGCTGGGTCGTTCTCGACGACGGCCGCGCCGAGCACGTGCAGCGCGCGCTGGCGCGATGGAAGGCCCGCTTCGGGCCCGCCCTCCGGTGGAGCGACTGCGTCGAGCTCGGCAACGGGATCGTGCTCGCCGAGAAGGTCGCCGAGCCGGCGCCGGGCGCCCGGCTTGGGCCCGGCCCGCGGATCGGGGCGTGGCTGCGGGCGGGTCGGAACCTCGTCCGCGTGGAGCGACTCGGGCTCAACCGCGACCGCGTCGATCGGCTGGCGGCCCCTGGAGGCCCGGCATAGTCCTCTGCCTCGTCGCGCGCCGGATCTGGACTCACGGTCTCGGGGGAATGGAGGAGCACTGTCGGAACCTGACTGTCGAGCTGGCGCGCCAGGGGCACACCGTGCACCTCCTGACGACCGCCCATCCCGATGGCCGGCCGCGCGAGGCGGCGTACGGCGCAGAGCTCCACTACCTGCCGGGGACGGCCCCGGGCGACTACTCGCGGGCGTGGCGGCGGGAGAGCCGCCGCTGGGCGCGCGACAACTTCCGGCGCTTGGGCGTCAACGCGGTGCTGAGCATGAGCGTCGCTGCCTACGGGCTCGTCGACATCGGCGGTCCGCCGACCTACACGATCGTCCACGGCTGGGGGCCGGGCCTGCTCCGAGGGGACTGGCACGACGTCCGGGGCTGGCGGCGCCTGATCGACTTCCCGCGCGCGGCGCGCTGGCAGGCGGCCGTTTGGCTCAGAGGGAGGCCGCTCCTCCAGGGCTCGGAGCGGATCCTCGCCGTGAGTCACGCGGTCGCGCGCCAGCTCCGCCGCTATCGGCGCGTGAGCCTCCTCCCCAACTGCGTCGACACGTCGCAGTTCCTGCCGAGCGAGGCGGACCGGGGGCGAGTTCGCGCCGAGTTGGGGCTCGGCGCCGACGACCCGGTCGCGCTGATCGCGAGCACGGTCACGTGGCAGAAGGGGGTGCACCTCGGGCTCGAGGCCTGTCGGACGGTCGCCCGAGATCACCCGGGTCTGGCCGCCGTGGTCGCGGGCGACGGCCCCGCCGCGGCTCCGATCGAAGCCTGGCTGCGCCGGACGGCGCCCGGGCTGCGGGTCAGGTTCCTCGGCGCCCGCGCCCACGACGACCTGCCGCCCGTCTTCGCCGCAGCCGACGTGTTCCTGCTGCCGAGCCTCCGGGCCGAGGGCCTCCCCACGAGCGTGCTGGAAGCGATGTCGAGCGGCCTCCCGATCGTCGCGATGCGCGCGGGCGGGACGCCCACCGCGGTCGTCGACGGCGGGACCGGGCTCCTGGTGCGCCAGGGCGACCTCGCGGCCTTCACCGAGGCGGTGCGCGCCCTCGTGGGCGACCCGGACCGGCGGCGAGCGCTGGGACGCGCCGCCCGGGTCCGCGCGCTCGCGGAGTTCGACCGGACGGTCGTCGTGCGGCGGATGGTCGAGCTGCTGAACGGCGCGCGATGCTGAGCCGCCGGCTCGCGCGCCGGGTGCGGGCCCTCGGGTCCCTGGCGCCGCTCGTCCGTCTCGTCCCGCGCCCGCCCGACCGGCCGGAGGGTGTCAGCGCGCTCGTCCGCGTCGGCGGGGACGAAGAGTGGATCGAGCCCTGCCTCGCGTCGCTTCGCGGCTTCGCCGACGAGATCCTGGTGCTCGACCACGCGGCCACCGCCGGGATCCGCGCGCTGGTCGACCGAATCGGCCGGTCGTCTCCCGCCCGGCTCCGTCGGATCGACTGCGGGGCCTCGGATCTCCCGGACGTCGCCAACCGCGGCCTCGCCGAGAGCCGGTTCCGGTGGGCGTTTCTCTGGGACGCGGACCTGGTGGCGCGGACCGAGGGGCCGAGCGCGATCGCGAACCTCAGGCGCCTGCTCGCCCGGCTCGACCGGCGGCGGTACTACCTCGTCCACGTGCGCACGCTCGAGCTGGCGGGCGACCTCCGGCATCGCTTCCCCGACGCCCGCGAGCGCTGGGACCCGCACGTGCTCACGGTCGGCCCGCGGGCGCGCTACGTCTGGCGGGAGGGGAGGATCCCGCGCGGGCGCGCGCCGTACGCCTACCGCCCGCTTCGCGACGGGACCCCCGCGTGGTTTCGGATCCGGTACGACACGCTCAAGGTGCCGAAGTACTACGGCGTCCTCGAGTGGTCCGAGCCGTCGCTCTTCCACGTCAACGTCAAGAACGGCCGGCGGACCTTGCTCAGGCACTTCTGGCTCGAATGGCTCGGCGCGGGCGCCCCCGGGAGCCTCGAGGCCTACGCCCGACATCGTGTCCAGGAGCGCTGGGGAGTGGAGGACCTCGATCTGGCGGCCGGGCGCTTCATGGCGGAGTACTGCCAGCCGCTCGAGCGGGTCGACGCGGCGGCGCTCGGCGGCTACCCGGAGGCGCTCCTGCCCTACGTCGAGCGCGGCGCGTACCGGATCCTGTATCGGGAGGGCCGGATCGTCGGGCGCTCGGAAGCCGCGCTCGCGACGGGATCGCCGGCGTGCTGAAGACCGGGCACGAGCTCACGGACGCGGAGATTCGGGAGCGCTACGAGCGGCTCCCCGGCCGTGGCAGCCTCGGGCCGGCGTTCATCGCGCGCGTCCTCGGGCTCGCGGGCGACCTGACGGGTCGACACGTCCTCGACCTCGGGTGCGGCAGGGGCGAGCTCCTGCGCACCGCCGCCGAGCGCTTCGAGTGCAGCCTGACCGGCGTCGACTGGGCGGCGCCCCGGCTGGCCGCGGCGGGGGGGAGCCGGCGCCCGGTCCGTCTCGTGACGCACGACCTCGCGCGGCCCCTCCCGTTCCCGGCCGGCGCGTTCGACGTCATCTTCTGCACGGAGACGCTCGAGCATCTCAAGGCGCCGGCGGCGTGCCTGGTCGAGATGCGCCGCGTGCTGACCCCGGGCGGCCGCCTCATCGTGTCGGTCCCGAACGCCACCGGGTTTTTCCCGTTCAGCCGGCTCGGCTGGCTCGTCCGCGGCCGCTGGCTCCGCACGCGTCTGCTGCCCTACGAGTATCCCGGCAACACCGACCAGCCTATCGACACTTGCTTCGACTACGCGGAGATCATGGCACTCGTCCGCGAGGCCGGCCTCACGGTCGAGGCGCGGACGGGGTATCGCTACTTCCGCTATCTCGAGCTGCTCCCGGTGGCGCGGGCGGTCTGGGGCGCCGTCGGGCCGGCGCTCGAGGAGCGGCTCGAGCGACGCGGCGCCCAGCGCTTCGCGTACAACCTGATCCTGCGGTGCGCTCCCGTCCGATGAGAGGGCCCGGTGCCCGGGCCCTTCTGTCGCCAGGCGGCCCCGCGGCCGTGTCAGCTCCCCGGAGGTGGAGACGACTCGGGCCGACGGACGACTGGGTGCGCACCTCCGCGCGGGCCGCCGACCGAGGATGACGGGTCCGTCCGAGGCGATGGTCGCCTGCCCGCTCTGCGGGGGTGACCGCCACCGTGAGCTCCTCGTCGTCGAACACCGGCGGATCGTCCGGTGCCTGGAGTGCGGCGTGGCGTTCCGCAACCCGCGCCCCGCCGCCGCGGCCTACGAGGAAGAGTTCCGGTCGGGCCGCGCCACGGTGGCGGACGAGGCGCGGCTCGGCGCCCGCCGCGGCGCGATGTTCAAGAGCTTCCTCGACGCCTGGCCCGAGCGCCCGGGGCGGGTCCTCGACGTCGGTTGCGGCGGCGGCTGGTTTCTCCTGGCGGCCGGCGACCGGGGCTGGAGCGCGGTCGGGGTCGACCCGTCGCCGGTGGCGGTGCGCCACGCGCGGGAGGTGCTCGGGGTCGACGCCCGCCCGGGGACGGCCGAGGCGCAGCGGTTCGCGCCGGCCTCGTTCGACCTCGTGACGCTCTGGAACGTCCTCGACGTTGTCCCGGACCCGCTCGGGCTCCTCCGCGCCGTCCGTCCGCTCCTGCGGCCCGGTGGCGTCCTTCACCTCCGGACCCCGAACGACCCGTTCCAGCGGGCGGCCTTCAGGGCGACCCGCGCGGCGCGGGCCCTCGGCGTCCGCGGCGTCTTCGACCGGCGGCCGGATCTCGCGTTCGTGTTCAACGTGACGGCCTTCTCGGGGCGCACGGTCCGGCTCCTGCTCGGGCGGGCGGACTTCGCGGAGGTGCGGGTGACCCCGAGCCCGCCGGCGCCCGGCGATCCCTATCGGGCCCTCGACCTTCCTGAGTGGCCGTTGAGCGCGGTCAAGACCGTGGCCGCCGGCGTCGCGCGCGCCGCCTGGGTCCTCTCCGGCGGCCGCTGGATCGCGGGCGCCTCGCTCGAGGCCTCGGCTCGCCGCCGATGAGCCGACGGGGACCCGCTGCCGCGCCCCGCCCGATCCGCGTCGTCCACGTCGCCGAGTCGGCGGGCTGGGCGGGCGGGGAGGTCTATCTCCGGGAGCTCGCGCGGGCGCTGCCCCGCGAGCGCTTCGAGCTGGCCGTCGTCGCACCCGAGGCGGGACCGCTCGTGTCGCGGCTCAGGGCCGAGGGCGTCCTGACGATCGTGCTCCCGCAGGCCGGATCCCTCGCCTCGCCGCCCTTCCTCCGCGAGCTCGCGCGCCGGCTCCGGGCGCTCCGCCCGGACATCGTCCAGTCGCACGGCGCCCGGACCAACTTCTACGCGCGCCTGGCCTGCCGCCTCGCCGGAGTCCCTTGCCACGTCTCGACGGTCCACAACTCGCTCTACGACTACCCCGTGGGGGCGGCGCGACGCGCTGCGTACCTGGCGCTCGACCGCCTCACGGCGCCGCTCTCGCAGGTCATCGTCTGCGTGGCCCAGAGCCTCGCGCGGGATCTGGTCGAGCGGAGCCGGCTGCCGGCCGGCCGCGTCGTCGTGATCCCGAACGGCGTCGACCTCGTCCGGTTCGACCCCGGGGCGGGCGACGGCGGCCGAATCCGTCACGAGCTCGGGCTCGGCCACGGCCCCGTCGTCGGGATCGTCGGCCGGATGACGCCCCAGAAGAGCCACGCCGACTTCCTCGAGGCCTTCGCCCTGGTCCGCCGGTGCGCGGTCGGGGCGCGCGCACTCATCGTCGGCGACGGGCCGCTCCGCGGCGCGATCGAAGGAGACGCGCGCGCGCGGGGGCTCGCCGAGGCCTGCGTGTTCGCGGGGGTGCGGGACGACATCCCGGGCTGCCTCGCCGCGATGAGCGCGGTGGCGCTCTCCTCGCACTCCGAGGGGTTCCCGTTCACGGTGCTCGAGGCGCTCGCGATGGCCCGGCCGCTCGCGGCGACGGCGGTGAACGGCGTGACCGAGGTCGTCGAGCACGGCCGGAACGGCCTCCTGGTCCCGCCGCGGCGGCCGGAGGCGCTCGGCGAGGCGCTCGCGGGCCTGCTGGGCGACCCCGTCCGGGCGGCTGCCCTCGGCCGGGCCGGGCGCCAGACCGTCGAGGCCCGCTACGGCCTCGCGCGGATGGTCGAGCGCCTCGGCGACCTCTATCAGAGCCTCCTCGGGGGAGCCCCCGCCTGATGTGCGGGATCGCGGGAATGGTCGGCCAGCCCGAGCCGCGGCTCCTGCGGGCGATGGCGCGCGTCATGGCCCACCGCGGGCCGGACGACGAGGGCGTGTGGAGCGACGACACCGCGGGGCTCGCGGCCCGCCGGCTCAAGATCATCGACCTCGTGGGCGGCCACCAACCGATGGCCAACGAGGACGAGGGCTGCTGGCTCGTCTTCAACGGCGAGATCTACAACCACCGGGAGCTCCGCGCCCGGCTCGAATCCAAGGGCCACCGGTTCCGGAGCCGGAGCGACGGCGAGGCGATCCTCCACCTCTACGAGGAGGAGGGCGACGGCTGCCTCCAGCAGCTCGAGGGCATGTTCGGGCTGGCGCTCTGGGACCGCGGGCGCCGCCGGCTGCTCCTGGCGCGCGACCCGCTCGGGATCAAGCCGCTCTACTACCGCGAGCGGGACGGTCGGCTGGCCTTCGCCTCCGAGGCGAAGGCGCTCCTCCTCGATCCGGCGTGCCCGCGGGAGCCGGACCTCCCGGCGCTCGCCGCGTACCTGACGTTGCTCTACGTGCCGTCGCCCGGGTCGGCCTTCGCCGGCGTCGAGAAGCTCGCCCCGGGTCACCTGCTCGTCTTCGAGGGCGGCCGCGCCCGGGTGAGCGCGTACTGGCGGCCGCGCCCGCCCGCCCGGCTCGTGACCGCCCCCGGGGAGGCCCGGGAGCGGGTGCGCGCGGCCCTCGGCGAGAGCGTCGCCCGGCACCTCGTGAGCGACGTCCCGCTCGGCGTGTTCCTGTCGAGCGGTCTCGACTCGTCCTCCATCGTCGCGCTGATGCGCCGCCACGCGCCCGAGGCGCCGATCCGCACCTTCACGCTCGACTTCGAGGAGGCGAGCTTCGGCGAGGCCCCGGCCGCGCGCGCCGTGGCCCAGGCCTGCGGGAGCGACCATCGCGAGTTCGTCGTCCGGCCCCAGGTCGCGCAGCTCCTCCCCGAGCTCGTCTGGCACCTCGACGAGCCGCTGGCCGACTCCTCCCTCGTGATCACCCACCTGATCGCACGCCTGGCCCGTGAGCACGTGACCGTGGCCCTCTCCGGGATCGGGGGGGACGAGCTCTTCCTCGGCTACCCGCGCCACCTGGGCGCCCGGTGGGCCGCGCGGTACGCGCGGCTCGCGCCGGCCCCGCTCCGGTCGCTCGTCGCGCGCCTGGCCGGCTCCCTCCCGGACTCGTCGCGCGCGGACGACCCGACCGGACGGCTGCGCCGCTTCCTCGAGGCCGGTCCCCTCGAGGCCCCCGAGCGCTATCTCGCGTGGATCTCCTTCTGGAACGCGCCCGCCCTGCGCGAGCTCCTGCCCGGGCTCCCGCCCGGGAGCGACCCGCTCGCGGGCCATCGCGCGCGGCTCGTGGAGGCGCTCGCGGCGGCGCGGACGGGGGCCGGGGCGGCGGCGGCGGTGGCCGCGCTCGACCTGGCGACCTACCTGCCCGACGACCTCCTCATGCTCGGCGACAAGATGACGATGGCCGCGTCCCTCGAGCTTCGCGTGCCCTTCTGCGATCGGCGGCTCGTCGAGACGGTGTGGTCGATCGCCCCCGGGCTCCGCTCCGGCCCGGGCTTGAAGCCTCTGCTGCGGCACGCGATGGAACCGCTGCTTCCCCCCGCGACGCTCGCGCGCCCCAAGCGTGGCTTCTCCCTGCCGCTCGCGCGCTGGCTCCGCGGACCGCTCGCGGAGCTGGCGGCCGACCTCCTGTCCGAGGCGCGGCTCCGGCGCCGGGGGCTCCTCCGGCCCGCGCCCGTCGTGCGGCTGATCGACGAGCACCGCGCCGGCCGCCGGAGCCACGCCGACCGCCTGTTCGCGCTCATGGTGCTCGAACTCTGGCAGCAGGCCTTCTGGGACGACTGGCCCTCGCGCCGGCGGGCGGTCTTCGCCGCGGTCGACGCGGCGCCCCGGGGAGGCTCCCGTGGCTAGGGGGAGCGTGCTCGTCGTCGCCGACGTCTCGCCGATGGAGACCCACGGCGGAGCAGCCCGCGTCGTCCGGGAGCAGAGCCGTCGCCTCGCGGCCCGGGGCCACGCGGTGACCGTCCTCTGCCGGCACCCGGGCGGCCCGCTCCCGCTCCGCGGCGACCCCGGGGGGGTCACCGTCCTGCACTACGCGGTCGACCGCCGGCACCCGCTCGCCTTCGCGGTGACCTCGATCACCGGCGCCCGGCGCCGCTTCCGCGAGGCGCTCGGCGGCCGCGCCTGGGAGTCCGTGATCTTCCACCAGCCGTTCTCGGCGCTCGGCGTGGCCCCGCTCGTCCGGGCGGCGCGGCGACTCTACGTCTTTCATTCGGCGGCCGGCGACGAGTATCGCGTCCGCGCCGAGCGGGGCGAGGGGTCGCGGGCGCCCGTGGGGACCGGCCTGGGCGCGGCCTGCCTCGCGCGGCTCGAGCGGCGGGCGCTCGCGGCGGCGGACCTGATCCTCGTCCTGAGCGAGTTCTCCCGCGGGGTCCTCGGGCGCGCCCACGGTCGCCGGCCGACGCCGGTCGTCGTCGTGCCGGGCGCCGCCGATCTCGAGCGCTTCCGGCCGGCCGCCGATCGCGCCCGCGTGCGCGCCGAGCTCGGCCTCGCCGGTCCGTCGACCCTCCTCCTGACTGTCCGCGACCTCCAGCCCCGGATGGGGCTCGACACGCTGCTCCGGGCGCTCGCGGCCTGCCGGTCGGCCCGGCCGCTCACCTGCGTGATCGGCGGCAGCGGCGAGCTCCGCCCCGCCCTCGAGCGACTCGCCGCGGAGCTCGGGCTGGCCGGCGTCGCGCGCTTCGCCGGCCACATCCCCGAGGAGCTGCTGCCCCTCTACTACCAGGCCGCGGACCTCTTCGTCCTGCCGACGCGCGCGCTCGAGGGCTTCGGGCTCGTCACCGTCGAGGCCCTCGCGTGCGGCACGCCCGT
>Ga0066706_10000034_pt1 | contig 23642 bp, 19 predicted proteins | sample GraSoiAngelo_155_FD_67274 | JGI IMG/M metagenome (GOLD analysis project Ga0066706, IMG submission 67274) | Grasslands soil microbial communities from the Angelo Coastal Reserve, California, USA - 14_1009_13_30cm | ecosystem: Environmental > Terrestrial > Soil > Grasslands | place: USA...
AGGTTGTCGCCCGGACGCGACCCGCCCCAGTCGTAGTCCGGCGCCGGGTTGCCGGTGCCCCAGAAGACGAGGTTCGTCTCGGGGTCGTAGGAGCCGGTCATCCACCCGCCCCCGCCGCCGAACTTGGCGGAGTCGCCGCCCCAGCTCCTCGGGTCCTCCTTGATCGTGTTGAACGCCCAGACCATCTTGCCGTTGGCGGCGTCGAACGCGAACACCTTCCCCTGGATCGGCAGCTCGCCCGAGGTCTGACCAATGATGACTTTGTCTTTCACGACGAGCGGCGCGCCGGTGAAGTTGCAGCTGCACTTCTTGGTGTCGAGCGGCTGGGCCGTCCAGGCTTCCTTGCCCGTCCGGGCGTCGAGGGCAATGACCCGCCCGTCGAGCGTGCCCATGAAGAGCTTGCCGTGGCCGAACGCCACGCCGCGGTTGTAGGGCTGGAAGAAAAGCGTGCTCACGACGGGATCGAGCTTCGGATAGTAGTGCCAGAGTTCCTTGCCTGAGGCGCCGTCGAGCGCGAAGACCCGGTTGTAGGCGGCGCTGTAGTAGACGACCCCGTCGACGGCGATCGGGGTGCCGAGGAACCCCTGCTCGATCCGGCCGGGCTGATGGACCCAGGCGACCTGAAGCCGTCGAACGTTGTCGCGGGTGATCTCGGCCAGGGGGCTGTAGCGGTGCCCGCTATAGCTCCGATGGTACATCGGCCAGTCGTTGGGATCGGGCGTCATCAGGGGGCCCGCCCCGGGGGCCTGCGCGGACGCGACGGTCGGGACGAGCGTCGCCAGCGTGCCGAATATCAGAAGGACCGCCAGCCAGGATGTCGATCTCTCAGAGAATCGCCAAGTCATCGTTAGACCTCGCCTCTTATGAATGGAACTTCGGGGACCCGGTGCCCGGTGGCACGGGTGTGGTGGAGAGTCAGGCGCCAGCGAAATCGTCCTGGTACGAGTTGATCTCAGCGTCTATCTTGATCTCGCTGAATTCGGGGGCCTCCCAGCTCATCGGCCTCACCTCCTCGCTCAGGTCGTCGACCAAAAAGATGCTAGGCCTCGGCTCCTACCCTATCAATCGGAAAGGCGGTTAGCGAAGGAATATCTTGAAGCGTCCGAGCGCAGTCCGGGGACCTCCCCGCTGCGTGGAGAGGATGAGGAGGCGGATGAATCGCCCCTCGGCCGCCGGCGCCGTGACCGCCTGGTCGCCCGGGGCCGTCGCGAGGGCCGCCCGCGCCACGAGCCGCCAGCCGCCCATGGTCGGGAACGGATCGGCCGTGTAGACCTCGACGTCGCGCGGCCAGTCGTCGACGGGGGCGTCCGTGGCCGCCGTGAACACAAGGGTGTTGAACCGGGTGGCGGCGGGCAATTGGAAGACGATCTCCTGGGGGAGGGCGCCGTCCCCGGACCGCCAGCCCCGGGCGGCGTCTGGCTCGATCAGGTTGGCGGCAGGCGCCTGGGGGTCCTCGGACGTGCGCTTGATCATCCGGGCGCCGCGGGTCGACGACAGGAGATTGTCGTCCGCGAAGACGGGCGACGAGGTCAGCAACAGCGTGAATGCCGCGGCCGCCCCGACCCGCACGGACCCGTTCTCTTACTTCGCCCCCTCGTCCGTCGCGGCCGCGCCCGGCTTCGTCGCAACCTCCGTCTTGAACGGCGGGTAGTACGGGACGCCGTAGCGATCGAAGATGGCCTTGATCGTCCCGTCGGCCATCCGGTGCCGGAGGATATCGTTCACGGCATCGACGAGCGGCTGGTCGGCGTTACGGAGGCCGAGGGCCACGTTCCAGCGAAGGTCCGACTCCGGCGTGTAGCCGCTGACGAGCTTAACGCCGTCGTTGGGCTGGAGGTGCACGTACCACCCGGCGTAGGTGTTCACGACCGCAGCGGCCGAGATCTCGCCGCGGCTCAGCGCGTCCATGATCTCGAGGTCGCTCGCGTACTGCCGGGTCTTGAGCTTCCGGGTGTCGAGGATATAGTGCGCCCACGAGCTGTACTGGACGCCGATCCCCTTGGCACCCCGCACGTCCTCGAAGCGGGCGACGGCCGGAGCGTCCTTGGGCAGCACCAGGACCCACCCGCTGCCCGCGTACGGGATGCTGAGCTGGGTGCCCCGGGGGCCTTTGCCGTTGTCCTGGACGATGGCGCCTAGCAGCGCGTCACAGTTCGTCCGCTGGGCGAACCGCGTGTACACGATCCAATCGACGCGGAGCGCGACCGCGAGGTCATCCGCGACGATGCGGGCCAGATCGAGCTGGAATCCCTGTGGGGTGCTGGTCTGGCTCGAGTAGGGCAGCGCGTCGGGATGGGCGCAGGCCTCGAAGAAGCTGCGCCGCTTGATCTCGGCCAGGGTCTCCGCCCCGGCGAGGGCGGGGGCGACGAGCGCGACGACCAGCGCCGCCAGCAGGGCGGCTCGAACACGGAATATCCTCATCGGGTCGGTCTCCGTAGCCTTGTGGGTGATAGCACCGGCTCGCTCGATGAGCGTACCCCGGTCAGATGGAACAATCAATTGTGCTGGGAGGCCGACCCCGCCGCCCAGGACGACCTGACCCGGCAACAAGCCAGGAACGCGACGGAGGCGATGGTCCTCCTCGTATGCCCTGACGCGGCCTGGTTGGTAGCAGAGTCGCGGCCAGGCTCGTCGGCGGGCGCCCCGCGTAGTTGAACCGGCGCATATCACCGTCAGCGACAGAGCGTCGCCGCCAGGCCGTGTCGCGACGCGCACGACCGTAGGTCATCGATGTCGGCGCTTGAGCTTACGGTCGCGGCGTGCTTCGCGAATCGGCGCGTAGGCGGGCGCGATTCGCTTCCGCACGGCATAGCGCAATCGCCCGAGGGGCGAGCGAACGATCGGGTCGAAGGGCAGGCCGGGGTAACGCGTTTGCTCCTGCGTCGCGACCCGCTCAATCCACAGAGACGGGTTCCGCTCATGCCCAATCCGTTGTTCGCGCGGGTGGGCGCGGCGCCCCCCCGACGGCAAGGCCGTCCCTCCCCCGTGTGGGCGAACGGCGGCAAGGTACGCGGGGTCGCGCACGAGGGCCGCCACGCTGAACCACCGATACTGGTCACGACGGGCCAGCAGATACGCCGCGAGTCGCTCCTCCTCGCCAGATGGCTTCTCGGAATAGAACGTATGGCCTTCCGCGATGACTTCTGGGGGCGCCTCGACGTCGTGAACGTGGATGACGCCCGACCGCCGGATGAGGGGGAAAAGATTACCGAGATACCAGTCCGCAAATTCCGCGGAATGGGCTGAGTCGATGAAGAGGAACTCCAGTCCCGGAGCGGGCCATCGGTCCCGATCCTCGTAGATTCTCGGGAATTCTTCTCGAACGTCCCCGACGACGACCTCGACCCGGTGCGCCAGCCCGACTTGCTTGAGCGTGCGCCGGGTCACCGCGGCGTAGACCGGCTCGAGTTCGAAGGAAAACATGCGCCCTCGCCCGTTCTCCTCCAGCGCCGCCGCCATGTGCACCGTAGACCAGCCGCGCTTTGGTGAGAACTCGACGACGACCTCCGGCATTCGGTAGCGCGTCATCAGATACAACAGGCGCCGCTCCTCGCTCGCGTACGACTTGCCGATGCGATCGCCGAGACCCGCGAAGCGCGCGAGACGAGCCAGGTCGGACGCATAACGCTCGTACAGTTCGACGACGAGGTCATGCCCCCATGCGCCGACTTTCATGGGCGCCTCGATGGGAATGCGGCGCCAGCAAGCGGCACCCGCCGAGCAGGCTGTCGTCCGGTCGGAAGCTCGGGCACGCGCCGATTCGGCTCACGGTGGACCTGTCCGGCCGCTGGCTTCCGATGGGGGACAGGGCGGTGGTCAACCGTCTCGACGGTGGGGGTGGTAACAGACAGGTAGCAGACTCGAGCGGCGCGGCCGCCAGTCCCCGGAAGTCGGCGAGGGTGTCGGCGGCTGCGGGAGACAATCAATTTCTCGTCACCCAGTCCCACTGGCGCGCGGCGTTCGCGAGGACTCGCGCCACATCCTCGTCGAGCAGGAGACGGCGGCCGGCCAGCGCCTCCGCCGCCGCGCGGGCCGCCGCGAGGTAGCGCGGTTTGTCCCCGTAGAGGGCCTCGAGGCTCGGGCGCGGGTCGCCGGCCGTGCGTCGCTCCGCCTCACGCGTCGGGAGCGGGATGTAGGTTCCGAGGAAATCGACCAGCTCGTCGGTCGCGGCCGCGTAGCCCCACCGGAGGCTCCAGGGCGCGTACGTCGCCAGCGGGACGAGGAGCTCTACGGCCCGGAGGCCTCCCAGCTCGTTGCCGGCTTGATCGACCTGGGGGACCAGCGTCGGGAAGGCTGGTCCGAGCCGCGGCGGCTCAAGCGTGATGATCCCCTGACTCCAGAGCGGGCCGTAGTCCGCGCGGTACGCCTCGTGAGCAACGCGGGGTACGCCGACACCTGGGATCGCCGGGAACCCGAGCTGGCCCACCGGTGTGAGCCCCCCGGCGTCGATCCGAGGGTAGGCGCTCGGGGGCGGCTCGGCGCCATCCGCAACCCACTCGACGAGACGCACCAGCAGCGCCCGCAGGGTCGGGATGTAGTCGAGCGGGTCGCCTCGGTACGCGCGCGCGGTCGGCAGGCGCGCCTCCGACGCCGGCGGGAAGGCGTCCACGAAGTGCTGGCCGCCGGCCAGGTGATACAGGCGCTCGGTCGGCAGCGGCTCAACGTCATGCCGGCCGTCCGGCGTCGTCGAGACCAGCGAGGCCGCCCGCCCCCAGTACTCGTAGCCGGTGTTGGTGTAGAAGATCTTCGGCAGATGGTCAGGCCGCTCGTGCGCGGCGAGGCCGTCGCGGACTCCGGTCGTCGGGTCGGGCTCGACTCGGCTCGTGAACGGGAAGAGATCGGTCGGGTAGAAGAAGGCCGAGTAGCGGTGGGCGTCGCGCGACGGCTGGGCGAAGCGATGGTTAAAGCTCCCGCGCCCGGCGCCGGCCGCGTGGATCATCAGCCCGTCGAACGCCTTCCGGCCCCGCTCGTCCGTGTTGAACCCCTGGTAGATGAAGTGGCGCAGGAACCTCCCCGTTTGGGAGACGCCGAACGCGATGCCGAACCGTGCCGGGCAGAGGCTCCGCTCGTCGTACTTCGCGTACGAGACGACGTCCCGCACCACGGCGAGACCGATCCCGACCACGGGCGGATTCGCCGCGCGGTAGACGAGCTCGTAGATCTTCCCCGCCTCGAAGCCGGCGGCCCGGTAGACGTGCTCGCGGTCCGGGACGACCTGGCCGTCGACCTCCCGCGCGAATTGCCACTGCTCGCGCGGGACGACGCGGCGCGGCGCAAGCCGCCCGTCGCGGACCGTCAGTTCCGCGTCGGGGGCCGACGCGTCGCTCACCGGATACGCCACCAGATGGCGATGGCCGAGGGAGAGCGTCGTGACGGTCTGATCCACGGTCCAGTCGCTCCTGACCAGCCCCGTGATCGGGCGGCCGTGCTCGGTGGCGATCGGGACCTGCAGGCGCAGCGCGCCCGGCGCGGCCGGCACGTCAAACTCCCAGCCGACCCAGACGAGCGTGAGCCCCTGCCGCAGCAGAAGGCCGTCGCCAAAGTCGGCCGGCGCCGTGGGATCGGCGGCGAAGCTGCCGCGGTTGAAGAGGCCGAGCGCCGCCTTTCCGCCCCGGTTGCTGACGTCGACGAGCGCGACACCTCGGCCCCGGGAGGGGTCCTTCGGCCGAAGCAGCATGAAGGGCGCCGAGGCCTCGACGAGGCCGTCGGCACCCCGCGGCGCGCGCTCGAGGTCGACGATGCGGGCGTTCGCCGGGTTCCGGGGATCGAGCGCGAAGTCGATGACGCCGGCGAGCTTCTCGTACGGGCCGGCCGCCCCGAAGGACTGGCCGCCGAGGACGTCCACGCGCGACTCCACCGACACCCGCCGGACCTCAGCCCGCGCACCAACCGGGACCAGCAGCGCGCCGGCGACCAGCAGCGCCGGCAGGCCGCGGCCTACATGACGAGCCGGAGCCACCGGCGGGTGCCGCGGCCGACGCGGCCGAGGACAAGGCCGTCGATCCCGAACACGCGGCCGGCTCTCGCGCAGAGAAAGATCAGCAGGGAGGTCACGAGCAGCACATGGAAGCCCTGCTGGCCGGAGCTCATCCATTGGGTCGCGAGCCCATAGTTCACGCCCAGGTAGAGCCCGACGAGCGCCGCCAGCCCGGTCAGGAGGCCGAACAGGAGCCCGAGCCCGACCGCGGCCTCGCCGTACGCCTGAAGCGTCGCGAACAGGTGCGCGTTGGGCAGCACCGTCGTCTCGAGGAAGCTCTTATACCACTCGATCGGGTTGCCGTTGGCGAACTCGGCGACGCGCTTGGGATGGAAGCCCAGGAACCGGGCCGAGACCACGGGGTACGGGATGACGCCCCCGGCGAACGCCCACGCCAGCTTGGTCCAGACGGCTTTGAAGAACCACGCCCCCACGACGATCCGCAGCACCGCGATCCACGCGTCGGGCGCCACCATTTGCTTGTCCATTCGTCCCTCGTCGACGCCCGGGCGCGCAGAGCGGGCCCGGGATAAGGCACCGGCGGAGTCTGCCCCCGGAGACAGGCGGGCAGGCGTCGGCGCCGGGTCAGCCGGTGCGGGCGGCGGCGCCCTTCGGGCCGCGGTACACGAACGGCGCCGGGGCCCCCTGCTCCGCGCGCGCCGCCTCGACCAGCTCGTGCCGCGGCGATTTGACGCAGACCGGGTCCGTCGCCGCCGCGTCGCCCGTCAGGAAGTAGGCCTGACAGCGGCAGCCGCCGAAGTCGACGTCACGGCGCTCGCAGCTCCGACACGGCTCGGGCATCCAGTCGGTGCCGCGGAAGCGCCCGAGACCCTCCCGCGCGGCCCAGATCTCGGCCAGCGGGCGGCTCCCCACCTTCTCGAAGGTCATGCCCGGAATCTCGTGGGCGACGTGGCAGGGCAGCGCCAGGCCGTCCGGGCTCACGAGCAGGAAGCGTCGCCCCCAGCCGTCCATGCACGCCGGCGGAAACTCCCGGTAGTAGTCGGGGACGACGAAGAGCACTTCCATCTTGCCCTTGAGGCGCTCTCGGGCCGCCAGCGCCAGCTCGCGCGCGCGGTCGAGCTGCTCGCGAGAGGGCAGGAGGGCCTTGCGGTTCACGAGCGCCCAGCCGAGGTACTGCGTGTTGGCGAGCTCGAGCCTGTCCGCCGACAACTCCTCGGCGAGTGCGATGACGTCCGCGACGTGGTCGAGATTGTCCCGATGCAGCACGGTGTTGATCGTCAGCGGAAACCCGAGGCTCTTGACCCAGCGCGCCACCTCGAGCTTCCGCTCGAACGAGCGGAGGCCCGCGATCCGATCCGACTCGACCGGCTTGACGTCCTGGATCGAGAGCTGCACGTTGTCGAGCCCGAGTTCCCTGAGGCGGGCCAGGCGCGCCTGCGTGAGCGGGATCCCGCTCGTGATCAGGTTCGTGTAGAGGTCGAGCTGACGGGCCTTCTCGACCAGCTGCTCGAGGTCGTCGCGGACGAGCGGCTCGCCGCCCGTGAGGTTGAGCTGGACGACACCGAGCTCCTCGGCCTCCTCGAGCACCCGGAGCCAGGTCGCGGTGTCGAGCTCCCGGTCGTGCCGGCCGTAGTCCACCGGGTTCGAACAGTACACGCAGCGCAGGGGGCAGCGGTACGTGAGCTCCGCGACGAGCGTGTAGGGTCGGTACTCGGGATTCATACGTCTCCATGGACGAGGCCGCGATCGGCCATCGCGCTCAGGAACTCCAGGACCTCCCGCTCGAGCGCCTCCCGCGTCTGCGTCGGGTACTCCTCGACGAGCCGCTCGACGATGGCGCCCACGGTGTGCTCGCCCGTGCAGAGGCGGACGATCGCGGCGGCCGTCGGGTTCAGGACGAGCCCCTTCTCCGGGTAGAGCAGCATGTACCGTTCACCCTTGCGGTCGAAGCGGAGCCGTACCTTCGACGCCAGCCGCGGGCGGCTCTCGGTCGAGATCACGCCCGCCCGCCCTCGCGCCCCCAGCCGGGCTCGACGTAGGCGGCGTACAGGCAGTCGAGGAGGTGCCAGAGGATCTCGGTCTTGCGAATCAGGGCCCCGACGCACTTCGCCTGCAGGTCGTACGTCGTCGCGCGGGCCGCGATCCAGTCGATCGCTTCCTCGGAGTCGTGCCGCGCGCGCGTGACCCGCGCGCGGAAGTACCCGAGCATGTCGGGGCTGACCCAGGGGTAGTGCGTTTCCCAGGCGAGGATGCGACGGGACATGATGTCGGGCGCGAAGGCCTCGGTCAGCGAGGAGGCGACCGCTTCGAGCAGGCTCCGCTCCTGGACGAACTGCACGTAGTTGTCGCACGCGAACCGCACCCCAGGCAATACCGAGCGGCAGCTCGCGACCTCCTCGGAGTCGAGGCCCACCCCGTCGGCCAGCCGGAGCCAGAGGCTGAGCCCGCCCTCGCCTTCCTTCTCGCCGTCATGGTCCCGGACCCGGTGGATCCACATCCGCCGGAAGGCCGGGTCGTCGGACTTGGAGACGATGATCGCGTCCTTGATGGGGATGCGCGTCTGATAGTAGTAGCGGTTGAGCACCCACTGCTGGAGCTGCAGCTTGGTGAGCTTGCCCTCGTGCATGAGCACGTGGTAGCGGTGGTGATCGTGGTAACGGCTGGCGCCCTCGCGCTTGAGCCAGTCGACGAAAGCGTCGCTAGGCAGCGCCGGCCGATCGGTCGCGCTCATCACAGGGTCTCCCTCGCCGGATTCTACCTTAACGCGTCACAGCCCTTCGCCTCGGCGCACGGCCGAGGCGAAGGGCTGTGGTGTCGGTGTCCCCGACCCGGGCCGGGGCCGGTTAGATACCGCTGAAGTCGTCCTGGTACGAGTTGATCTCCGCGTCCATCTTGACTTCGACAAATTCGGGCTTCGTCCATTCCATACGCCTCACCCCCTTCGGCAGTCAACGGCTGACAGCCCTGGAGGAGCATGCGACGTGCCATGAGCGGCCTTGGTCTAAGCTGCCGCGTTTAAACTAAAATCCGTCAGGCTGCGGGTGCGGCATTTCACCCGATGGGTCAAATGCCGCACCCACCCGGCGACCCCTAGAGAGTGACCTCCATGTCGTCGAAGGCCACCTCGCAGCCGGCGGCCTCCACGGCCCGGCGTTCGGCCGAGTCCTCCCGGAGGATCGGGTTCGTGTTGTTGATGTGGATGTAGACTCGCCGCCGGGCCGAGAGCCGGGCCAGCGCCTTGAGGCTCCCGTCCTCGCCGCCGATCGGCAGGTGAGCCAAGTCCTCCGCCGTCTTCGCCATGAGCCCCGGTCTAGAAAGCTCGTCGCCCGACCAGAACGTGCCGTCAAAGAAGACACAGTCGACGCCGTCGAGGGCCTGGAGGACCGACTGGCTCAGCTTGCCGATGGCCGAGAAATAGGCGAGCACCCGGCCGGACGTGCGCTCGCGGATCCGGAGGCCAACATTGTCTTCCGGATCGGACGCGACGAGCCCCTCGAGATGAACGGGCAGCTTGCCGGGCGCGGCCACGGGCTCGACGGTGAGCCCGCTTGGACGGCCGGCGCCGCCGGCGAGCTCGTCCTCCCGGCCGACCTTGAGCGCACGCCACGTCACCTGGTCGGGGAAGCGCTCGAGCGTCCGATAAAAGACGTTGGACTCCGTGATCCCCTGGCGGACACGCTCGGTCGCGTAGATCACGATCGGATGGGCCTCGCGCAGCGAAAAGACTCCGAGGCAGTGGTCGAGGTCTCCGTTCGTGAGCACGATCGCCTCGATCGGCGAATGGCGGGGGTGCCGGGGGTGAAGCGCGGGGAAGCTCTCGATCTGCGAGCGGATCTCGGGCGAGGCGTTCAGCAGGAACCACCGGTCGCCGCCGGGGCTCACCGCGAGGGAGTCCTGGGTACGCGGCGTCGCCCGGATCGTGCCCTGCCGGACTCCCCGACAGTTGCCGCACCCGCAATTCCACTGGGGGAAACCGCCGCCTGCCGCCGCCCCCAACACCCGGACCCGCATCCGGCTCCGCTCCCTCTGCCGCTACCGAAACGGCGGGTAGAATGGAAACCCGTAGCGCTCCACGATCTTCTGGATCTCACCGTCCCTGAGCAGGGCCGCCAGCGAGTCGTCGAGGAACTGCTTGAGCCCCGGCTCCTTTCCCGGCACCGCGGCGGCGAGGTTCCACCTGAGCCCCGGCTCCGGCGTGTACCCCGGGATCAGGTGGAAGTGCCCGTCCAGATGGTCGGCGCGGGCGATGGCCAGCGCCGGCGACCACACCATCGCCGCGTCGATCTCGCCCTGCGCCAGAGCCTTCATGATCTCGCGGCTCCGGAGGTAGAGCGCGCGCTCGTAGCCGTTGTCGAAGAGGTAGGCGTCGACCGGCGTTGACATCGGCGTCCCGATCTTGACGGCCTTGTCCTTCAGCTCCTGGAGGCTCAGGGCCGTGTCGACCTTGCCCTGGACCAAGAGGACGTAGCCGAGCCCGAGGTAGGGGCGGGTCAGGGTCAGGTCCTTGTCCTTCATCTCCTCGTCGGTGTCGGGTCCCTCGCCGATGCCCATGAAGAAGTCGCACTTGCCCTTGAGGATCGAGGTGCGGAGGGCGCGTCCGAGCCCGCCGCGCGTCCCCGTGTCCGCCCAGAAGTACAGCGCGCGCAGGCCCGCGCGCTGGGCGACGGCCCGGACGATCTCCACGTCGAAGCCGGGCGGCTCGGAGTTACTCGACGAGAAGGGATAGTTGTATTGATCCAGGCACGCGGTGAGCACGCCCCGCTCCTTCGCCCGGCTCAGGGCGTCGGGGGTCTCCGCGTGCGCCGGGGCGCCGACGGCCGCCAGCGCGGCCGCGGCCGCCCAGAGCATCACCGTTCGCGTCACGCTCACTCCTGTGCAGCAGTAGGAACGGCGTGTTCGTAAGGGCGCGACCGCAAAGGGTTTCATGCGGAGGAGTTTAGCGCACGAGCCGGAGTTTAGGAAGCGGTCACCTAATTCGGCGCGCGGCCCTCGCGCACCCTCCGCAGGCTGTCGCGGATCTTGTCCCGGGCGTCCGTCAGCTCGGTCGCGTCCAGGTGGTCGTACTTCGAGAGCGTGCCCGTGTCGCTGTGGTTCAGGAGCCGCGAGCGCGTGTACACCTCGACCCCGGCCTGCCGCGCGATGACGTTGAAGGTGTGCCGGAGGGCGTGGGCGCGGACGGTCAACCGCGTGATCCCCGCACGCCGAGCCAGGCGCGCGACGAGCTGGGACAAGCTCGATCGCGCAAAGCGGTTGCCGGCGGCATTGACCAGGAGCGGCGCGTCCGGCGAGGCCCGCCTGGCCCTCAGCGACTCGAGGAGCCCGCCGGCGAGCGCAGGATCCAGGGAGACCGGGAACTTCTCCGCCCGGCGCCCGCGGCCCTTCACGGAGACGGAGAGCTGCACCCGCTCTCCGTCGTCGAGCCACAGATCCGAGACGTTCGCGCTGACCAGCTCGCTCACCCTGACCCCCGTATCCAAAAACAAATCGAGCGCGAGCCGCTCGTGCGCCGGCGCCTTCACCGCGATCAGCGCCGCCAGCTCGTCCCGATGCAAAAACTTCCGCAAGCGGCGTTGCATGCCCATAGATCGAGGATGGCCTGTCCGTGATCGGCCGCAAAGCTGTCCGCACTCCCCCGCGCCACGCGGCTAGATGTTTCTCCGCCGCAGCATCTGCTGCAAGCTCTGGCGCGTGAGACCGAGCCGCTCGGCCGCGCGCGTCTTCGACCCGCACTCGCGGAGCGCGTCCTCGATCATGCGCCGCTTGAGATGCTCGACCGCGTCGTTGAGCGTCGACGGTGTCCCCGCGGCCGGCCGATCGACCCTGACCCGCTCGGACAGATGCTCGGGCGAGATCGCCTCGCCCGGGTTGGCGAGCGCGACGGCTCGCTCGATCTCGTTCTCGAGCTCGCGGACGTTGCCGGGAAACGGGTACGCGCGCAGGCGCGCCATCGCCTCGGCCGAGATCGACGGCACGGCGCGCCGCGCTCGCATCCGATACATGCCGAGGAAATTCTCGGCCAGCGCCGGGATGTCCCCGGCGCGCTCGCGGAGCGGGGGCAAGTGGATCGGGAAGACGTTAAGCCGATAGAAGAGATCCTTCCGGAACGTGCCGGCCGCCGCCTCGGTCTCGAGGTCGGCGTTCGTCGCCGCGATCACGCGCACGTCCACGCGCCGCGTGGCCGTCTCGCCGACGCGCCGCAGCTCGCCTTCCTGGACCACGCGCAACAGCCGGAGCTGCATCGCCGGCGACATCTCGCCGACCTCGTCCAGGAAGATCGTGCCGCCGTGCGCCTCCTCGAACAGCCCGTGTCGCTCCGCCGTCGCGCCGGTGAACGCGCCGCGCGCGTGCCCGAAGAGCTCGGACTCCAGCAGCGACTCGGGCAGCGCCCCGCAGTTCTGCGCGACGAAGTTCTTGGTCCGGCGCCGTCCGTTGTCGTGAATGAGCCGCGCGAAGAGCTCCTTGCCCGTTCCCGTCTCACCGGTCAACAGCACGGTCGTATCGCTGTCGAGCACCTTGCGCGCGAGCTCCGTCGCCGCGCGAAGGCCGCCGCGCGCGCCGATCAGGGTGTCGAAGCCGAGCGGGTGCGCGCGGGCAGCCGCCAGGTCGCGGCGCACGGCGTTGTAGGCGACTTCCAGCTCGTCTCGCAGCCGCGCGTTCTCGCGGGCGAGCGCGTAGCGCTCGGCGGCCCGGCGGACGATGAGCACGAGATCGTTCGGCTCCCACGGCTTCGGCACGAAGTGGTAGATGCGCCCGGTGTTGATCGCTTCCATGAGACTGTCGACGTCGGTGTATGCGGTGAGGATGATGCGCACGACATCCGGCGCATGCTCCTGGCTTCGCCGCAGCAGCTCCACTCCGGTCATGCCGGGCATCCGGTAGTCGGTGACGATAACAGCGACGTCCGCGGCGCGCAAGATGTCCAGCGCCGCCTCCCCGCCGGCCGCCCGCACGACGCGGAACTCCGCCGCGAGGATCGCCTCGAGCGCGTCGAGGACCCGGAGCTCGTCGTCGACGATCAGGACGGTCGCCGGGTCCATGGGCCCGCGCGCGCCGTCACACCGGACCGGAGACCGCCGCGACGGCCGGCTTCTTGCCGAGGATCTCGTAGAGCACGGTGCGCTCCTTGAGGCCCTTGAGGCGCGGGGTGCCCAGTTCGCGGTAGCTCACCGAGTCGCTCACCTGACGGAAGGTCTCCTCGTCCGCGATGATATGCGCTCCGAAGAGGCGTGTCATGCGCTGGATGCGGGCGGCGGCGATCATCGGCCGGCCGACCACGATGAGCTCGCGGCGCCGGTCGGACCCGATGGTCCCCGCCATCACCTTGCCCGAGCTGAGACCAATCCCGATCTTGAAGGCGGGCAAGCCGGCCTCGGTCCAGCGCCTGGCGAGGTGCCGGACTCCGTCGATCATATCGACCGCGGCGTCCACCGCCCGCGCGGCGGCATCCTCGGCGCCCTCGGGAACGCCGAACAACGCGACGATCTCGTCGCCGATCAGCTGCTCGACGGTGCCGTGATGGCCGAAGATCACCTCGATCATCCGGTTGAAATACTCGTCCAGCAGCCGGATCATGACCGGCGCGCGCGTCGTCTCGATCAGGCGCGTGAACCCCCGGATGTCGGCGAAGAGGACCGTCGCTTGCCGCCACTCGCCGGGGAGCTCGAGCAACGCCGGGTTCGCGACGGCCATGTCGACGAGTCGCGGGGACACGTAGCGTTGCAGCTGCGTGCGCAGCGACGTCTCGCGCACCACGTGGTCCTGCGCGGCGCGCAGGTCGGCGAGCGCGGCCTCGAGATCGGCGTTCTTCCGCGCGAGGTCGCGGACGAGCCGCTCGCGCTCCTCGCCGAGCCGGTAGCGCTGCACGCCTTGCCCGACGATGTGCAGCAGCTCCTTCGGATCCCACGGCTTCAGGGCGAAGTGATAGATGTTGGCGGCGTTGATCGACGCCATGAGCGCGTCGGCATCGGTGAACGCCGTCAGGAGAATGCGCACGGTCTCCGGCGACACCTCGAGGCTCTGCGCCAGCAGGTCCGTGCCGAGCATTCCGGGCATGCGCTGGTCGCTGATGACGACCGCGATACGCTCCCGCACCAGCATCTCCAGCGCTTCCGGCGGACGTTCGGTGCGGATGACGCGGTAGTCCATTCCGAGCATCGCTTCGAGCGAGTCGAGCACGCGCGGTTCGTCGTCCACCAGGAGAACAGTCGCGGGCTCGCCCATCGCCGCCGAACCGGTCACGATGGCCGCCGCGTCAGGGGCAGCCGGACCGTCAAGGTCGCCCCGCCGCCCGGAGGGCTCTCGGCGCGGATCTCGCCCCCGTGCTTCTTGACGATCTCGTAGCTGATCGAGAGCCCGAGCCCCGTGCCTTCGCCGACGGGCTTCGTCGTGAAGAAGGGATCGAAGATGCGGCCGATCACGTCGGGCTTGATGCCCGCGCCCGTGTCGCCGACCGCGACGACGGCGCATCCGTCCTCCACGCGCGTCTCGATCGTGATCACGCCCGGCCCCGTAATCGCATGCGCCGCGTTCGCAAGGAGATTCAAGAACACCTGGTCGATCTGCGATCGAACGCATTCGACCGACGGCAGCGGGCCGAATGCCCGATGCACGGTGACCCGCTCTTTGAGGAGGTGATTGACCAGCGTGAGGCTCGACTCGAGCTCCTCGTGGAGGTCCACGGCCTGCCAGACGTCGGCTCCCGTGCGGGCGAACACGCGCAGATCGCGGACGATCTTGCGGGCGCGCTCGGCGCCTTCGCGAATGCCCTCGATCATCGAGTCGATGTACTTGAGCGCGTAGTCGAGCTTGAGCTGTTTCCAGTGCTCGTCGACGCGAGCCTGCTCGGCGTCGGCGAGCGGCACCGCGCGGTAGACGTCGAGGATCGCGCGCAGGCGCTTGACGAAGTCGTCGAGCGTGCCGACGTTGGAGTAGACGAAGCCAATCGGATTGTTCAGCTCGTGGGCGACGCCGGCGACGAGCTGCCCCACCGAGGCCAGCTTCTCCCGCTGGATCAGCTGGACCTGCGTCGCCTGCAGGTCACGGTACGCCGCCTGCAGCTCCTCGTTGGCCGCGCGGAGCTGCTCGGTCCTCACGCGCACCTTGTCCTCGAGCCCGCGCGTGAGTTCCTCGATCATCTGGAAGCTCTCGGCGCGATCGACGGCGAGCGCCACGTGGTTCGCGACGGCCGACATGAGCTCGAGATCGCCGGCCGCGAACCGGTTCGGCTCGCTCGAGGCCACCGTCAGGACGCCGAAGATTCGGTCCTTCACCCGTAGCGGCACGGCGACGAACGCGCGCACGTCGAGGGCGCGGACCGTCGCCAGGTGGAGCGGCGTCGGGCTGGCCTCCACGTCGTCGACGAGAAGCGGCAGCCCGATCGTCGCCACACGAGCGACCGCGCTGGCGCCGTTGTCGAGGGGCAGCTCCACGGTCTCGAGCTCAGCGCTCGCGCGACCGGCGGCCTGGTGGCCCCGGACGAGCCGTCGTTCACGATCGACGAGGTAGAGGTGCGCCGCCTCGTACCCCATGCGGTGCACCAGCCGCTGGACGGCCTGCTCGTAGATCTTCTCGGGGTCGAGGGTGGCGTTCACGGCGGCGCTGAGGTCGATCAGCAGCGAGAGTTGCTCGATCTTGGTCTCGAGGTCTCGGAACTTCTTCTCGAGCTCGTTGTTCGAGTAGATGATCTCTTCGGACTGGAGGTCGAGCAGCCGCTGGCTGTCCCGGCGGCGCGCGCGCTCGCGCAGCATCACGCCGAGCCCGACGCCGGCGGCGAGCGGCGCCGCGCCGGCAAGAGCCTGGCCGACCCACGACACACCCGGCGCCGTCGCGAGCGCGTAGCCGGTCAGCGCCGACCCAGCCGCGCCGCCGAGCGTCGCGCTCCAGAATGACCGGCCGAGGGGCGGGTTCGTCCACCGGACGTCGACCACGCACGCGTCCGCGCCGAGCGTCGCGCACTGTCGCTCGCTCACGGTTGCGGGCGGCAGCCCCCAAACGGTCGGTGCTCGTTCGAGGCCGACCTTGATTTGCGTGCAGCTCCATCGCGGCATGGGCGCACCCGAGGCCGGGCTCCACCGGAAGCGTGCCTGGCGGCGGCCGACGTGGACGAGCTCGAACCGCAGGAAGGACGCGAACTGTCCCCAGATCGTCTTGCAGCGCTCGAAGTATCGCCCGGGCTCGCCGAGGCCGATCGAGTAGGTGCCGAGGTAGTGGCGGTCGGCCCGTGACGGCCGCCACTCCATCAGGTACTCGGCGTAGCGCCGGGCCCACCGCTCCTCGTCGGTCTCGCCCATCAGCTCCATCGCGAGGCGGACGAGCTCGTTGGCGAGCGGCAACGGCAGCCAGTTGTGGTCGGCGACGAGGTATTCCCGGGAGCGTCCGGCGGTCCGAAGAATCGCCGCGACGCCCTCGGGCCCGACCTCCTTCTCCACGAAGGGAATGAGGACCTTCGTGAAGATGCAGTTGACGTCGCCCGGCATCGCGTCAGCGCGTCTTGTAGACGAGCTTCGAGACGATGTTCACCGGATTTGCCAGCGTGTCCCGCACCGGCGACTTGCGGTCGATTGTCTCCTTGCACTTCCGCACCTTGTCCTCGGGCGCCGAGCTCTGGATCGTGACCGTGTAGCGGATGTCGGTCACGCCATTGCGCACGGATTGGTCGTGCCCCAGAAAACCCCGCGCATCGACGTCGGCCTCGAGATCGATGTCGATCGCGTCGATCGGCACGCCGAACATCTGCGCGTTCGTCGCAATCCCCGCGGTCACGCAGCCGGCAAGCGCGGAGAGCAGCACCTCGACCGGATTCGGCGCGCCGTCGACGCCGCCAAGCTCCGACGGCTCGTCGACCATGATCGTGAAACGCCGCGGCGCCGGCGACATGTTGTTGCCGCCCGCGGTCCACGCGTTGATCGACACCTGGCTCTTGGTGCCGCGCTGCCAGCTCGACTTCGCCTTGAACTGGCACTTGCCGAGCGCTGGGTTCTCGCGCACGAGGTTGTCGACGGCCATGATGCCTTCGAGGTTGACGTCGTTCAGTCGGTCTGACATGGGATCCTCCTGTTTAGGCGAGCAGCTCGGCCACCAGGCGCGCCGCACACGCGGTGCCGTCGGTTGGGATGTCGCGGTAATGCACGGGCTTGCCCAAGTGATTCAGCATCGCGGTCGCCAGCTCCTCCGGTGTCGTGCGGTCGTAATCCATCCGCACGCCGGCGCCGAAGCGCTCGAGGCGGCGCGAGACGAAGAACTGTTGCTCGAAGTGATTCCGGAGCGGGAAGTAAAGGAACGGCGTGCGGAACGCCGCCAGCTCCATCGTCGTCGTGAGCCCGCCCTGCACGATCGCCAGATCCGCAGCGGCGTGATGCCGGAAGAGATGCGGCACGAACGAACGCACCTCGAGGCGCGGCGTGTGCGGAAGCGCCGCGCCGTCGAGCCGCGGGCCGGTCACGAGCACCATCCGCGTGTCGGGGACGCGCGCCGCGATGAGCGAGAATGCCGCCGCGCACTTCTCGAGAAGATTGCGGCCGACCCGCGTGCCGCCGACCGAGACCAGGATCACGCGCTCGCCCTGAGGGTAGCCGAGCGAGGCGCGGAGCGCCGCCTTGTCCCGGAAGTCGGTCGGGTCGAAGTGATACGTGTACCCCGCGAACTTGAAATGCTCGCGGGCCCACTGCCGCATGTTGGGCAGGTTCGGACCGAACGGGCGGTCGAGCACGTCGTCCTCGTCGCCCACCATCAGCGAGAGGTCGCGGACGTCGGGATGAAGGCGGAGATGGTCGACGTTCTCGGCGTTCTTGTCCCACGCACGAACGAACTCGGTTGACGTCGGATCCTCGCGCATCGGCAGCATGCCGATGAAGTCGGTGATGAAGGCGTACGGCGCCCGCTTCATCTCTGGGTTCTCGTGCAAGTAGTAGTCGAGGTCCCACCCCTCGTCGCCGATCCAGAGGTCGTAGTCAACTGCCTCCACGGCATCGGCGAAGACCATGAAGTTCGCCGCCATGATCTCGTCCATGTCCCAGAGCGCGTTGAAGGCGTGGAGCTGATGATCGGCGGTCGCCCAGCTCTCGATGTGGGCGCTCTCGTTGAGGAGCAGGCTCGTCGCCGGATGCAGGCGCTCGCCGCTGAGCTCGACCACGCGCCGCGCGGGATCGGCCGCCAGGAAGTCGACGGTGGCGTCGGGATAGATCTGGCGAAGCGTCCGGGCGATCGCGATGTCGCGCTGGATGTGACCGAGACCGATCGAGCTCGAGAGCCAGAGGATCTTGCGCCCGCTTCGGCGCCGGCGGGGCGCCGGCGCGTGCCGCTCGGTGGTCGGCGGAATCGCGGTTGAAGCGATGGCCTCGCCGCGCACGAAGTCGCGTACGAGCCGGTTCACCTTCGCGGCCTCGCGTCCCGGCAGGTTGTGACCGCCGCCCTCGAACGTCACGAGCCGCGCACCGGGGACGGCATCGGCGAACTTCTTGCCGTGGCGGTAGGGCACGACCTCGTCCTTCGCGCCGTGGAGGATGAGCACGGGGGCGGTGAGCCGCGGCAGCAGATCGTAGACGTTATCCTTCTCGATCTGGCGCAACGCCTCGATGAAGATATCAGGCGACGTCTCGCCGGCCCACGCGATGCCGTCCTCGATGCCTTTGAGCGAGTGCGGCTCGGGATGGATCTTCTGGAAGAGCCGCGTCCGCCAGCCGTCGAAGTCGTTCCGGAAGATGGGGACGACCTGTTCGTCGAACGGCTGGGGGAGCGACTGCGAGTACTGGGCGCCGATGAAGATCAGGTGCGAGATGCGCTCGGGATGATCGATCGCGTAGCGGACTGCGAGCATGCTCGCGCAGGAGAACGCGACGAACGCGAACGGCGGCCGCACCGCGGCGTCGAGCACGGCGCGGAGATCCTCGTAATGCGTGACGAAGTCGTAGCCGGTCAGCGGCCGATCCGAGCGGCCGTTGCCTCGCGGGTCCATGGTCGTCACGCGAAAGTATCGCGACAGGTACGGGATCTGGTGCTTCCACATGCGGCCATAGACGGCCGGCTGGCGCGGCGGACAGAGGAAGACGTCGCGGCCGCCGGTGCCGGTCGTCTGGTAGAAGATCCTCGCGCCCGGTCGCTCCACGTACATCAGCGGCTCCCGGCACGCCGCGCGCGCTCGTAAGCGAACAGGGCGGCGCCTCCTCGCACCGTGTCGCGTTTGTCAGAAGGGGTGATCTGGATCCGTGTCGATCCGAGCGGATGCGCGAAGGCATATGCCGCCGTGCGACGCACGACGTCGGCGTGCAGCGGCACGAGCGATTCGGCGACACCACCGGTGATGACGATGAGCTCCGGATCGAGGCCGTTCACGATCATCGCGAGCGTGGCGGCGAGCGCCTCACACGCCTCGTCGACGAGCATTTCCGCGAGCCGATCGCCAGCGGCCGCTGCGGCGAACACCATCGACGACGTGATGGCGTCGATGGTGCCGGCCGCCCGCTCGGCGAGCGTCGAGCTCGCTCCATCCATGACGCGCCGCCGCGCTTCGCCGGCAAGCTGTCGCCCGCCCAGGTAGGCGCCGAGACATCCGCGGCCGCCACACCCGCATCGCGGGCCGGCGAAATTCACGGGCACGTGACCGAGCTCGCCGCCGAACCCGTGCGCGCCGCGCAGGAGGACGTCGCCGGCCACGAAGGCACCCCCGACTTCGGTGCCGATCGCGAGAACCGCGAGGGAGGCAGCGCCGCGGCCGAGCCCGAACGCTTGCTCGCCGAGTGCAAGGGCGTTGACGTCGTTGTCGACGAAGGTCGGCAGCTCGGTGAGCGCCTGGATTTGCTCGGCGACCAGTACGCCACGAAACTCCGGCACGTGATTCAGGGGAGACACCGCCAACATCATCCCTTTGTCGACATCCACCGGCCCGGGCAATCCCACACCGATGCCGTCGACCGTCCATCCTTGTGCGCGAGCTTGCGAATAGACGTCGTGGATCACGGCCAGTAGCGTCTTCAGCGCGGTGCCAAGGCCCGAGACGTGGGTCGGCGTCTCGACCGTCGCGAGAACCTCGCCGTCCTGGCGTACGAGCCCGCAGGAGATCGACGTTCCGCCGACGTCGACGCCGATCGTCGCGACCTTGCCGGTGACCGCGCGCTCTCTCATCGCGGTCCCTCCGTGTGCAACTCGCGTGCCATGCGCGTGTTTTCCGCGAAATCCGCGCAATCACACCCGCGAGCGTGCAAGCTCAGCTTGCAGTGTCACGGGTGGCCCGGGACTGTGGCGATGTCCTTACATCTCGAAGATGTCGATGTAAACTTCGCGGTTCTGTCGACGTCGTGGGTCGAGCTGGCGATGTGCTTGATCTTCAGCACGTCGCGCCTCCTGTGCGGGTGTCCTGGTGCCCGTATGGTATACCGTGGTCGAGCATCCAGGGCACGGCCTTCCGGGCGACGAGAAGGCCGTGCCGGTACGCGACGCTACAGCGACCGCAGGAACGCAACCAGATCATCTTTCTGCTGGTCGGTGAGGTTCAAGTTGAACCGCTTGTCGTAGAAGTTCACGGCGTGGGCCAGCGTGGCCGCCGAGCCGTTGTGGAAGTACGGCGCGCGCCCGGCCAGCCCGCGCAAGATCGGTCCCTTGAAGCGCCCGACGTCCTTCCACTTGCCAGTGATCAGGGCGCGGCCCGGGTCGGTCGCCACCTTGATCTCGCCCGTGATCTTGTTACGCAGCGTGTAGACGGGCATGTCGCCGATCGCCAGCCCCGAGGCGTTGAGGCCGTCGGCGCCGACGGGTGGATCCGCGATACCGATGTTGAGGGGCGCGGGCGCCGAGTGGTCGCCCGCGTGCGGGGTGTCGTGGCACGTGGTGCAGGAGCCGACGACCACCGGCGCGTTGAAGTCGTCGTTGATGCCGCTGACGTTCGTGATTCGGATCGGCAGCCTGTTGAACAGGTCCTGGCCCCTTGCGACCGCCGCGCGAGCCCTGTTGCGGCCGGTCCGGCTCGCCCACGCGTCGAACTCGGTGAAGACGATGGGATTGAAAGTCGCGTTCTGCGGGTCGCAGTTGGCCCCGCTCGCGTTGCAGCCGAGCGGGTCATTACCTCCGAACATGAACGGCTGGAGCGACAAGGTCTCGGGGCCACCCTGCGCCCCCGCCGCGCTGAGATCGCCGGCTGTGCGGTCGAACACCTGGGCGGTGTAGAGCGTCGTCTCGTAGGCGAAGATCGCGTCGCGCGTCGCCTGGTCGATCGGGCTCGGTGCCTGCGCGTGGCCCCGGGTGGCGCTGTTGGCCTGATCGACGAGGTCGAAGTGGATTGCCGCGGACGATCCCTTCTGGAATGTCTCGCGCCCATCCCACATGACGGTGCTGAGGAAGGCCAGATTGGTCGACGGCAGCGGCCGTCGGAAGAGCGACAGCTCGTTGCCGTTGGCGTTGTTGCCCGCGTACCCATAAGGATCGTGCACGGCCAGGAGCTCGAACTCCGCGTTGGCGGGAATCGAGATGCCGACGCGGATGAGCCCCTTCGTGAGCAGCATGCTGTACGCTGCGCGACGCGCCTCGAGGGTCGAGACGTCGGCCAGCGGCGAGTTCGAGCCGTCGTTGGTGCGGAAGATCGGGTCGGTCCCATCGGTCGCCTCGAAGCGTGCCCGGAGGCCAGCGGCGCTGACGCTCATGTTGTTGGTGGGCTCGTGGCACGTCACGCATCGCCGGCCATTCACGCCGAGGTCGAGGAAGAACGGGTTGGACTCCGCCACGACGGGGAAGCCGGCGACGTTGATCGTGCGCGCCATACCCGACTCGTTGTGCACGGTGTAGATCGACCCGTGGGGGCCCGCGCTGTCGGCGCCGAGCGCCCACGGCGGGAGCAGCGCGCTCCCGATCGCCAGGACCACCGCAAGCGCCACACATTCCCCGGAGTACTGTCGAAGCACACTCTTCATCGTGTCCTCCGTCCTCGCGGGACCTCGCCGATCGGTGCTCTCCATCGCTCAACACGCCGCGCTGCCATCGAAATTCACCGGCATGTGATCGAGCTCGCCGCCGAACCCGTGCGCGCCGTGCACAGAGCAACTCGCGTGCCACGCCTGTTTTCCGCGGAACCCGCGCAGTCATACCGGTGAGCGCGCAAGCTGGCCTTGCAGGCCGCGCCGCGGCGGCGGAGCGCAGATCCGTGCCGCCACGAGGATTTAGCGTGTGAGCGGGCCGCGGTAGTGCAGACGGGCCTTCCCGCAAGACGGGATTGCGGCTCTGGGAGCGGCGTCCTCGAGCCGGCGACCGGCCCCGGCGTAGCTCTTCAGCGTGATCGTGACGCGATCTCGCGTAGCCACCGCTCGACCTAGGCGGACGGATTCGAGGGCTTGGACGCTGCTAACGTCCGGGCGCCTTCGATGAATTAGGACAGCGGGCCCGCTCAGGGCAGGCCACCCCCCTGGGGGCGACAACACCTGTGCCGCTATCTCGCGGGTTTTTCGAACCCGCCGGTGCTGGACGTCGTAGGGAAGCTCACCGTGATAATACTGCCGGGGATTGGCACGTGTTTCTGGCCTTGCCGAGCGAGCCAGCGGATATTCCGCCTGACGTTTTCTAATGCTACTTGCATCTCCACCTTCTGAAGAGTGGTAAACCATACTCCCATTGCGACGACAGTCTCGTCGCCTATCTTGCTAACGTCGAGCGTTAGATTCTTACCGTCGGGACCGAAGTCGTCGATGAGCTTATGGACAATCTCGCCTGCCGGAGTGGGTTGCACGAAACTATAACTGCGGTACTGCCCTTGGTCAGTGGTTGTACGCCCTTGATGCAGGAGTACGTTTCGAAGCGCGTAGCGGTCAGATGGGGTGAACGACTTGTCGGGTTTGTCGCGATCGAGGTAGTTCTTGCACCACTTGCGATAAAGCCCGCCGCTGCCATCGGCCGTTCCGTTTTCGGTTTCCAGTGCACTACAGACATCGGGAAGCGCCACGAGCAAATGAAGCAGCGACCAGTAACATTGAGCTTTCTTACAGCGTTCAATCTCTTCGAAGTACGTCAGAAACGCGCTTTCAAGTTCGGCCGTCACCGGCGTACTCCCTCTCCCAACCCGCTTCGGGTTCATCGTGAGGTCCTCCGGCTCCTCACCGCCCGTCCTTGTGCGGAGCCTTCGTGTCTCCGGCCAGCGGGGGCGGAGTCAGTGAGCCTAGCGCAACCGCGAGGCTGCTTCGGCTCTCGATGGCGCGAAACTGCTGGAAGGTTAGATCCAGCGCCTTTTGGACCCCGGCCGGCATCAACTCGAGCATGGCGTTCCGTACCTCCCCCTTCTGCTCGGCGTACAGCATGATCGCGAGCCCTCGGACCGCAGCGAGAAGGTTCTTTTCCATTGCGTCCGACTGCACCCGAAGCTTCTCGAACAGCGCCAGAACTTGATGTGCCGTGTCAACACCACGCTGAGCGAGGGCGAATAGCTTTTCTCGTTCTTCCATCCGCTCGCGCTCGAGCTTCCGCTTCTCGGCCTCGTGAGTCTCCTGTTGCAGGTCCATCAACTGACGCATCGAGCCCTCGACCCACTGGGCGCGTTCATCCCGTCTCTTCAACTCCTGGGAGAACTCCTCGCGGTGGGCGAGCACGTAGAAGATCCAGGTGATCCCTTTCCAGGAGGGGAGCTTCTGAAACAACGCCTGCAACCCGGCCACCTTCATCCGTCAGTCCGTCAGTCAATTACCGGGATCAATGGTACCACGCGGTGCGGAGGGCCCGAAGGCGCCCCCGCCAA
>Ga0066706_10000036_pt1 | contig 23625 bp, 20 predicted proteins | sample GraSoiAngelo_155_FD_67274 | JGI IMG/M metagenome (GOLD analysis project Ga0066706, IMG submission 67274) | Grasslands soil microbial communities from the Angelo Coastal Reserve, California, USA - 14_1009_13_30cm | ecosystem: Environmental > Terrestrial > Soil > Grasslands | place: USA...
CTGGCTTGGAAAGCAACGATACCTGATCCAACCAGTATCAGGATAGAGAAGAATATCTTGTGTTCGCTGATAACGTTGAGTCCCAATCTACGCCACATCTTGCGAAGTTCTAAGACCGAGGCGCGCGGCTGCAACCACGATAGCAGGAGCAACTGTAGCGAAGAAGACGACATTACTAGCCTCATGTGTGACTGAAAAAGGCGCGCCAATTATGTTGCCGAAGACGAAATCCTGATAGAGAGAACCTGTCCGGAAAATCCAGCTGCCGAAGTTCGTAAGTGCATCATAAGCGAATGTCGATAGAAGCCCGACGAGTCCGAAGACGATGCTTAGCCGCTGATACTCCTTAGTTCCCCTCACTACATCCCTGGCCACGAAACTCTTTCTGAGGGCTACTCCCGCGAGAGCGTAGAAACACTCGCCTACCATCAAGAATGACAACATGAGGAAACTGTCCACGCCATTCGGGTTTACGAATCCATAAACCAGCCAGATGGAAGTTGCGACTCCGATTCCCAGTCGAAGGCCATAGAAGAAAGCGGCGATGAAGACCAGTGTGTCCATGATCTTGACGTTTGGGATGCCAATGAGCGCATAGTTGGTTGCTAGTGCCAGAGCGGTGAAAACGGCCGTAATCATGACTTTAGTAGATCGCCTGTCGAGGACGGAGGCCGTGGTGTGAGTGCTGGTCATAGTCGAAGAAGCGGGCAAAGTTACCCGCCGTTAAATATATCCTTTCGCTGGAACAACTAAGAGAGCTGAAAGATACAAGAATGCGAATTTGTTCGCTACTCCCCAGCGCAACAGAGATTGCATTTGCCCTCGGGCTCGGAGACCAAGTTGTCGCCGTGTCCCATGAGTGTGATTATCCTCCTGAGGCTTCTAGTCGGCCGGTTTTGACGAAGTCAGCGATCCACCAAAAGCTCCACAGGAGCCTTGATGTTGATCGGGAGGTTGAGCAGCGTGGAGGCGATATTTACGAGATCGATGAGAAGCTTCTGGAGAAGCTGAAACCGGATCTTATTCTGACCCAAGAACTCTGCCATGTTTGCGCAGTTTCCTATACGAAGGTCAAGGAAGCGGCTCGGGTTTTGGATGCAGATACCAAGATCATCTCACTGGAGCCCACGAGTCTGGAAGAGATCGTGGACAACATCATGCTGGTTGGCAGGATGACGGGCAAGCTAGGTGAAGCTGAGAAACTGGCTCCGCAAATGCTGCAGAGAATAAACAGGGTTAGGGAGAAAGCGCAGACGGTACAAGCCAGGCCACGGGTCTTCTTCATGGAATGGCTCCAGCCTCCGTGGGCTGGCGGACACTGGATTCCCCAGATGGTCGATTACGCTGGAGGAATAGAAGGACTCGGCCGTCTTGGCGAGCCATCTCACAGAATAGAGTGGGACGAAGTTGTTGAGTACCGACCCGAGATAATCGTCCTCTCTCCATGCGGGTTCGATGCGAACCAAGTCATGGAAGAAGCTCATGTGCTGGGATCGTACCAAGGATGGGAGAAGATTCCAGCATTTCAATCCTCAAGAATCTTTGCAGTCAATGCGTCCGCGTATTTCAGCAGGTCAGGTCCCAGGGTTGTAGACGGGCTTGAGATCCTAGCTCACATAATACATCCTGATCTGTTTCCAGAGAACCCGCACCCGGAAGCGGTAAAGATCGTTCCCAAAGAACTAGTTCTAGGCACGAGAGTTATTGAAACAACGTAAACATAGTACAAACGATTGAAGCCTGAATGCCATTGAAATCTCAGAAGGAGAGAGCGGAGGATTTTCGTGCTCTTCACCATGGGAAACGCATCTTGGTTCTTCCGAATGCGTGGGATGTTCCGAGCGCGCGCGTGTTTGAAGATGCGGGGTTCCCTGCGGTCGCGACCTCCAGCGCGGGCATGCTAGTATCCCTAGGCTATCCTGACGGTGAAGTAATCAACCGACAGGAATTTGTCTCAGCCGTTGGAAGAATCGCAAGGGTCTTGTCCGTTCCACTCTCCGCCGACATTGTCGCTGGCTTTGGAAAAACCTCCAAAGAAGTATTGGCGACAGTCAAGGCGATTCTCAAAGCTGGAGCTATCGGAGTAAACATCGAGGATTTCATCCATGCAACGAAGAAACTCTACCCGGTCGAGAGACAGATCGAGAATGTCAAGGCGCTCAGAAAGCTATCCGAGACCACGGGAGTTCCGCTTGTAATTAATGCTCGGACTGATGCGCTGAGATTTGCAGACGGTGACGAGGAAGCGCGGATCAAAGAGGCGATTCGTCGAGCCATGGCGTACAGGGATGCGGGGGCTGATTGCGTCTACCCGATGGGTCTCATCGATGCGACTTCGATCGCAAGATTCGTTAAGGCATTGGATTTTCCGATCAATGTCATGGTCAGAAAGGGTCTCCCGCCTGTCAGCGAACTACAGAGACTTGGAGTCGCGCGTGTGAGCTTCGGTCCTACGCCGTCTTATGCTGCGATGGGCCTCTTGAAACGAGCAGCCAGGGAAGTGCTTGAGAAAGGAACCTTTGAGAATCTGGTTGATGGTGCAATAACATTTGATGAGCTGAACGCACTGGCTGTCCCTCGAAAACCATCATTCAATTGACCTCTAGAAGGTCAATGAAGATCGCTCAAATCGTAGACGATTCGTGTTCCTGAATATTCTCTAGAGTCTCTTTCTCGACTTGAAGGGTGACGTGTTCTATTCCGAATGATTCTCGTAGCTTGGCTTCTATCTTCTCCACGATTGTTGAACCTTGACCGATGCTATCGGTGTCTACGGTAATGTGTCCGCTGAGGGCGTAGAGACCTGAAGTGATGGTCCAGACGTGAAGGTCGTGCACTCCCCTCACCCCATCGACGCCGCGAATGGTCTTGGCTATGGTCTCTAGTTGCATCTGTCGGGGGGTTGCTTCGAGAAGGATGTTTGTCGAGTCTCTGACAAGGACATACGCACTTCGCATGATCAAGACACCGATGATTGCTCCGGCGAGCGGGTCGATTCCAAGGTAGCCCGTGAATATGACGATAAGACTGCTAACGATCACAGCCAGGGATGAGAGGACATCTCCCACCGTGTGGAGGAATACCCCTTTGACATTGAGGTTGGTCCCTCTCGACCGGGACAACAAGCCTACGCTAGAGAGGTTTCCGAGAAGACCGATTGAGGCTATCGCTAGGACGAGGAGTCCCTGGACTGTTGGAGGTTGACGAAGTCTGAGGTATGCTTCGAAAATTATCAGGAAGGCAGCGCCTATCAGAACCGAACCGTTGATGAGGGCCGCGAAAATCTCGGCACGGTGATAGCCGAACGTACGTTTTGCAGTGTGGGGTTTCCGTCCTAGTCTCAGTGTTAGGATTCCTACTCCAACCGCTAGAACGTCGGTCAGCACATGGCCGGAGTCGCTGACCAAGGCGAGGCTTTGGCCTAGAAAACCTCCGGTGAACTCGATGATGGCAATTACTGCGGATATGATGAGGGCAATCCAGAGACGCTTCTCAGCACTTCGCGAAGACGCTGAAAGGTCTAGGCCCAAAAGAGGTACCGCTCCTCGTGCTCTCTTGAAGTTAAGAGTATTAGAAATGGGCTCAGGAACCGGAGCTCTTGACTCGCCGATTGACCAAGAGCACTCCAGCGAGTATGAGGAGAAAACTGACGCCGGTCCAAGGGCTCAGGCTTTCGCCGAGTAGGAAAAAAGAGGTTAGCACGCCGAAGACTGGGACGAGGTTTGTGAAGACTCCTGATCTGCCGGCTCCTATCTTCGAGACGCCTTCAATGTAGAGGAAGTATGCAACTACAGTGGATAGGATGGCAAGGTAGAGTATTCCGAGCCATGAGACAGCGTCCCAGGTGTAGGTCCAAGGCGCTTCGACGAGCGAGAGGGGAATTAGGAAGAACCAGCCGAAGAGGCTAATCCAGGCAAGGATTGAAAGCGAGGATTGTTGAGGTCCGTGATTGTCTGCGCGGTTCCTTGCGATGAATCTTCTCAGGATGACTGTGTAGAGAGCATATGCTGTTGCGCCGCCGAAGACAAGTGTCACGCCTAGCGGTCTGTTGAGAACTTGAGTGTTGGGAGAGAGGATGGAGATTGTGATGATCCCTGCGAGGCCGGATGCGAAGCCGAGAACCTTGATCCCGGTCAGTCGTTCCTTGAGGATGAAGCTGGCCATGATGGCTATGAGTACGGGTCCAATTCCGATTACAAGCGAGTCGTCGCTTGCTGCTGCATATTTGACGCCGTAGAGGAAGAAAATCTGGTAGAGAGTTGTGTTGAGAATCCCCATAACAACGAGGGTCGGTATCCACGACCGTTCGATTTTGAAAGATCCTTCTCTGAACCAGAGTATGGCGAATAGTACAGGGATGACGATAGCGTATCTTATCGCAGCGATAGAAACGGGCGGAAGATCTTTCGCGAGCAGCCTTCCAACAGGCCACGCTAAACCCCAGATGAACATTGTAAAGACAAGTCCAACGTAAACTGCCCAGTTCTGATGTTCGGCGCGGACTGTTGAGGGAGATGTTGAGACGGTGACAGTTTCTGTTTTTCTTGTGAGGAGCAAGGCGGTAAGCTGTCCCGCTGGAGACTTTACCATTTCAACATTCCAGCATCTAACACTATGGCCGCTAGAACGTATCTTGTAGATTACCCGTAAATAGTCTACAAAAGCGAGCCTCTGCATCTCAACTGCAATGAGTGCGCCTGATGAGCAAAACTGGTTCTTCCCAAGCTCGCTGGATAGGAGTCATTGTATTCCTACTCACTGTGTCTCTTGGCGAATTCGCGGCTCTGATTCTGAACTATCAGAACAACTTCTACCTCCGCCAATACGTCTCCGATAATCTCAGTGCGACGGCCGTAACGTCAGTTGGCCTTCTCGTATTTGCCGCTGGAGTTGCATACTTGGTTTCGAAGGTCGGAGTGGCCAAGAGCCCGGGCCCTCATGTTCCAGTGTTCGCGAGAATCGGTTCCTTCGTTGGTAGAAGATACAAGCTAATAATCGTCTTTTGGATTCTACTCTTTGCAGTAAGTCTTCCCCTATCTCTACGACTCGACCAGGTTACTAGCTCAAGCACGAGTGGCGGGCAGTCCAGCTCCTCTGATTCAGCGCGGGCTGCAAACCTTATGGCTCAAGAGTTTCCCCGTCCACAGGCCAACACCAGCGCAATAATTCTCTTCCAAGGAAACGACGTCACCGATAACGCGACAAAGCGATTCACTCTTGACCTAGAAAAAGACCTTCTGGCATCTGGCGTTCTGAATAGCGTTGAGAACTTCACATCCGTCTACAGTCTCGAAAGAGCAGCCTTCACGACATACTTCTTGCAGCGAGGCGATAACTATTCAACTGCGCTATCACTCGCCAATCAAACAATTTGGGCCTATACTCTCCCCACGTATAGATTACCGAGCCCACCGATCCCACCAATACCGCCTGCGATTCTTCAGAATTTCATCAGCCCCGACAACAAAGTCATGATCGTTATTGTGAGTTTCTCCAAATCTCCCGGCTCGTTCGGCCGCGCGAACACCGACCCAATCTTGAAGAACGTGGTAACCATGAGGACCATCATCTCTCAACTGAAATCTAGCGATGGTGGGCCTTCGCAGACATACGTTACCGGTGATCTAGCGACAACCGCTGATTCTTCCTTGGGAAGCGATAGAGATCTCGGTCTCATCGAGCCCGTCACCATAGGCGCCATACTCATCTTGGCTGGACTGTTCTTCTTTGCAATCGCCACTCCTTTCGTGCCTCTGACCATCGTCGGACTTGCGCTGCTAATCACGGAAGGAGGTCTCTACCTAATCGGCAAATACATCATTCCCATTCAGGACACGACTACAACATTCCTGTTTACGATAATGCTCGGAGTAGGAACCGATTATTCCATTTTCTTAATGGCCCGTTATCGAGAAGAACGGGTCGAAGGCCACGACAAGGCCGCGGCCGTCCAGACATCTGTGACCTGGTCGGGAGAAAGCATCGCTACTAGCGCGACCACCGTCATCATCGCCTTCGGAGCGATGACGATAAGCAGCTTCACTCTACTGCAATCGATCGGCGTCGGCCTCGGCTTCGGCGTATTGATCGCCCTTCTCGTAAGTCTCACACTAATTCCATCCTTCATCCTTGTTGCAGGGAATAGAATATTCTGGCCCAGATCAGGCAAGCGGTTCGAGAGCTATGCGGTCAAGGCGCGGAAGAAGAGATCTGAGAGACCGGGATATTTCAGGCGGGCCGCAAGCTTCAGCGTCAAACGACCAGCCCTGGTCTTGGGACTTACGATTCTAATATCCATCCCTGCCATCTACATATCACTCACCGGATCCACCTCGTACGATTTTACAGCGGGTCTTACGCACGCTGAGAGCGTCGATGGTCTCGCTGTTCTAGAGAAGAGCTTCGGCGCAGGTCAGATAGGCCCGACCCAAGTGCTCGTGCAGTTTCCCGGAACAATTCTCGTTAACGGGAATCTGACGAATGTTGCGCAGGCTAACCTAGAAACGCTGAGCCAGAGCATTGGGAACTTGTCCAATGTGAAGGTCGTCACTGGACCAACTCGTCCCAACGGGGTTCTGGTCAATGCGACCAACATGAGAGCAGTGATGCCGCAGGACAGGCTTGCAATCCTCGGGGATATCGGGAAGGACAATAGAACAGCGTTGGTGACAGTCTTATTCGTTGACGAGCCCTTCACGCAACGATCTCTCGATACTGTTAGTCAGATCAGAAGCCTGGTCGGAACCCTTCGAGCCTTGGTCCCATCGCTTGCCCAGGACTCAATACTTGTCGGGGGCGCTTCAGCGTCCACTCTGGACTTTTCCAGCGAGACGGTAGGTCAGTTTAACACGATGAGAATTCTGACTGTCTCAGCCATATTCCTGGTGTTGTTGGTGGTGCTGGGGTCGTATCCTCTTGCGATAACCGGCATCCTCTCGATCGGATTGAGCATAACCTGGGCCTATGCGGCTACACTTCTCTTCTTCAACAACGTCCTACAGTCAGGGGTTCTCTTCATCATCCCGCTCGTACTGTTTCTATTGCTCTACGGGATCGGGATGGACTACAACATCTTCATCCTAACCCGTATCCGGGAGGAAGCTCAGAAGGGCAAGGAAACCCGTCAGGCCGTGGTCGACGCGGTTGACCGAACAGGCGGGATCATAACCGCTCTAGCATTGATCCTTGCAGGAGCACTAGGCTCGCTGTTGTTGTCGTCTAACCGTCTTCTCGAAGGCTTCGGGTTCGCGATCGCTTTGGCGGTGGTGCTAGACGCGATGGTTGTGCGCACCTATCTCGTCCCAGCAATCATGTCAGTGCTAGGCCAGAGAGCATGGTGGGGTCCAAACCGACTGAGAAGAGTCAGATTCGACAAGAAGGACCAGCTAAAATCCGCAAACCCTTAGAGGCATTTTGCTGAATGAACCGGTTAAGAAACCAGCCGGTGTTGGTCGGACTCCCGGACATGCGAGGCGAGACTCACTCGCTAAGACCCCCTACTTTCTAGAACATCCGCTGTCTGGTAGCGATAATGGGCGAGTCAGGCGATTCTGAACGCAATTATGGGCTTAGTTGGTTTGGCGAAAAACGCGATTGACCTGAACGAATCTAGGGGTGATCTTGAAGTGACCTCCCAGATCGCCGAACAGGGCTTATTCTGGGCGAGTTTTTCCATCTGTTCTAACCTGAACATAACGGACGACTATGAGGCCCGTGACGACTGATTTTCGACAGCTCATTAACGAGACGCGTTAAGGTGTCGTTAGGCTTGAGCCTGCGCCTTGTGGACTGGGCTGCTGAAAGCCTGGAATCAGGATTTTGTCGGGGTACATGTCCGGTCCAAAGAAAAAAGAGTGTGGGAAAGGAGAGCAGTCGGGCTATGGACGATTGTTTGTTTGGCGGTTATGCTGTAGGATGTGTTGGGGGACAGTGAGATGACCGGTCAGCAAGTGCGTCTACAGCGTTGGGTGATGCTTGGCTGGGGAGTGGGCCTGGATGGGCAAAAGTGCATTGCGCGACGCCTGTTGTATGGTCGGAGTGGTTGGCGTGAGAGCCTGCTTGGCTTGCGCCTGCCGCCATTGCTATGACTGCTGGAGATGCTGCAGCGACCAATGCGATCGCTAACAAAGCAAGGATTCCTGGCTTCATGCTTTTTTCCCACCGAGCATAACACCACCATGGAATATGAATCAAGACTTTTGAACGCCCACCACACGTGCTCCCACGATGGAAAGAAGAAGTCCACGCGACTGTCCACAGGTAGAACATTCCATCTTTGGCTATCAACGACTTCGGCTTATCTGAAAACATGAGGAATGGGTCTACTCTTGCTACGGATCAGCCTAGCGGCTCGATGAGAAAGATAGATCAACCGTGAAAGCCTGGGAGACCTAAAGTGGAAAAATGTTATGGTGGAGTGATTCTGATCCTTGCCTAAGCTCCTGATCTTCTACATGTCCCGGGAAGACGAAGAGGAGTTCTTGGAGTATTTGCAGTCTCTTGGAAACCTGCAGATTCTGCCGGCTACCTCACCCAGCTCAGATTTTACGCCCCTTTACGGGCTTCCTGAACCGTCACAAGACGAGTCGACCCGAAGGTTTTGGTTGCAGAATACCATGACCGGGTTACCCCTTGTTACAGAAAAAGTTCCGGAGAAGGATGACTACGTTGTTGACGGGTTTCAGTCGCCTGTTATCGAGTTCTGGCGCTCCTGGACTACGTCGCAAGTCATGTTGCCGGGAGGAATGCAGGCCGACATGAACTACGTTGACAGTGACAGAGGTGACCTCGCCGCGAAGCCTGTAGAGTTTAGGAAATGGTTTGAGTCAATAGATGGCTGGATACGGAAGAAATACAGGCGTTTGGGAATCTACATCTTCGCAGGCCCCGGTGCTCAAGATTTCAGAGAACGGGGAGGAATACTTCAGGGCCGATAGAAAACACTCGTCCGCCTTTCCGCCACCCTTATCTTAGGAGTTTTTCGTATTTCACGTATGGTTCAAAAAGTCCGGCAGACCATCTTCAGGCATGGACTGGCTTTCTACGGAACACTGGCGTTCCTCGCGGGCTTCCTTGGTGCCAGGCTGTTCGCGACCCTCAACCCTAAGGTCGTGGTTGTCCAGAATGGAATTCACTTCCATCATTTCTGGTACGGCTTGATCATGGTTATTGCTGCTGGCTGGATTGGAATCGCTCTCAGCAATGTATGGCTAGGCCGTAACCTAGCGATAGTATTCGGTCTTGGAGCAGGGCTGATCGGAGATGAAGTTGGCCTGCTTCTGACCTTCGGCGATTACACCTCCAATCTCACCGAGATCTTCTTCGTCGCAGCAATCGCATTCATCATTCTTGCAACACTGCTGTCGAAGGGCCGGAGTCACATTGAGAAGGAGGTGATCAATGTGAGTTGGAAGGAGAGAGGCACTCAGGTAGGAGTCTTCCTGGCTGCATTCTCCGTGATCTTCTTCGCCTCCGGAAACTGGCAGATAGGATTCGTGTTTATCGGTCTAGGAATACTGGTTTTTCTCTGGGGCGTTGAACGAAGGAGAGGAACCACAAGCTTTCGCTCGCTTGGCTCATGATCACCGAGAGGCATTGAGAGATTTTATCTGAAAAACGGTCGGATACTGTTAAGTACAAACCGGAAGACCGCTCCTCTAGGATTTTTCATGATTGCTATCGAAAAGATGCCTAGCTGGATAAGAACAGCAGAAGTTATCCTAGGATTAGCCTCACTATTAGCCGGAATCTATGTCCTGGCATATCCACTCGTGGCCGTCTTTACTCTAATCGTTCTTCTCGCAGTCGGCCTGATCTTTCTGGGCGCGAGAGATATTGTCCTTGGTGCAATGGGCAAGTTCTTGCCCAGTTGGCTGCGGGCGGCGAATATCGTCCTCGGAGTACTAGCGTTCATTCTTTCCGTGGTGGTAATTAACGAGCCTGGATTAGCAGTTCGAACACTGGTCCTGCTTCTCTACGTTGTTTTGTTCGTGCGCGGAGTTGCAGGGATTTCTTTGGGAGGTGCGGGAAAACAATTTTCTGCGATGCTGAGAGGACTTTCGGTAGGCGCTGGGGTATTGAGCATCATTCTAGCCCTCGTGTTTCTAGCTATGCCTGCACTCGGGGTTGATGTCCTCATCATTCTATTGTCTCTCGGTCTGTTGATAACCGGACTAGAATCTATTGCAGCAGGCGTGATTGGGCGAAAGATCGTGCCAGTCATGACCAACCCGGTCAAAGTCTGACCCAGCCATCTAAGATTAGATTTCTCGTACTCTCTTGTTTATTGTCGTCCCAGTGATTACTGCTTTCTATGGAACGTGGTTTCGAGCCTGTCCTATTCTGCAGGACCTGCAGTACTCCTACGACCCACGAAACAATGTACCGTTCCGACAATGAGTTCATCGGAAAAATTCTTGTCTGCGAACACTGCGGCGAAACAGTGTTCGAACCGGTAAAGACTGGATGCTCTGACTGCTGAAATGACTAGAGACGAGACCCGCAGTGCGCGCAGAACTCACTAGTTTCAGGATTCAACGCGTTGCAGGATTTGCATTTTACCTCGATGAGAACGCTCTGAGCGACTGGACGACCTGGAAATGGTCTCGCCCTTATTCTAGAACCTGCCGCAACGCCAAATATTCCCATCAAAAAGAAGAACCGCGGCGAGCAGAATTGAGAGCGTATAAACGCCAATGAAAAAGAGCATTGAGACTGAGAAGATAAGCAAGAAGACCCCCAGTCCCATGGTCATGAGCTTGACCCTTTTGGCAATGTCTGGTAGAGTTGACAAGGATGGAATCGAATGCGTCCCGAGGGTGAAAAATCTGCTATTACTCGTTTCTAGTTGAGGCAGTAACAATCCTAGAACTATTTTTTTCTTTGGCCCCTTTAGCCAGGCCGAGATCCCAATCGCAACTCTACAGCATTGCGCCTGTTGGGTAGATCACGTAGTTCGAGAAGTTCGGGAATGGTTTTGCGGACATTAGGAGCCAATTGTCCAGTATTCTCATCTTCTGTTCTAGAGCGACCTCCACCAGCTTGTCGTTCGAGCCTGTCGCAAGCAGGGCCACGTTCGAGGCGCCTTCGGCTGCTGCCAGTTTGAAAGCAGATCTCAGAACGTCCTGAAAGATTGTCGGAGATGTTGTGGCCAGTGGGCCTATTCTCCCGTTCTGCCAGACGTAGGCGTATCCGACTGGTTCGCTGCCGGTGGAGTAGAGGTGGCATCTTACTGTGGGTAGGCTGAAGAGAAATTCGTGGTTCTTCTCGCGGGGGTAGCCGAGAGTGCGCTGGTCGATCCGGGAGAGAATTGTTTTGTTCTCTTCGAAGTCGGTGACCCTCTCGCTCTTCAACTTGGTGTTTGCGGGTCCGGCCTTCACTTGGCCGCTCGGGCATTCCATGTAGTACATGGGTTCACGAGGATACATTCCGTGGCGGGCGTAGAGGGAGATTGAGACTGGATTGTAGGCGAAGGTCACCAGGGCCCGGTTTGTGATCGGTGCTTCTTTGTGGTGTCGCATGGCTTTCTCCATGAGATTCCGACCGATGTCCAATCCTTGATACTTGGGAGAGACGAAGAGATGCGCGAGATACCATAGTGATGCTCTGACCCAGCTCAATGTTATTCCCGCAATCTTGCCCTCGACGGTTGCTACCCAGAAGCCGTCGCTGTCCTCTTTGAGACCCATCTCAAACCAGGGAAATGTCTGAGGTATTGCGGGCTGCTTCGGTGAGGCGAATGGGGAAGAATCGAAGAAGCCATGCTCTCGCAAGAGACTGTCAACGGAGTTGCGGAGGAGGCCAAAGATTTCCGGAAAATCTTCTACTCTTGCTTTCCGGTATGATACGTCTGACAATGCCGGAATGACCGAGCTTGTGATTGGGACATAAAGTTGAGGCGATAGCGCACGTCTCGCGGGGTCTCAAGTGTAGTCGCTTGTATACGCTTGTACACGCACCGTTGAAATATTCAAGTCTTCACGTCTTTAGACGGCAATGTGAGGTTGTTCCTGTTCGCTCCGCGAGAGTTGGCTTGCAAAACCCTCGCAGCCTTACTTATGGTTCTCTTGCTAGGCGCAACCATAACGGCAACTGAGGTTGCGCCCTACCGAATGGCAGCAACAACGCCTCTTGCCACTGATGCAACACCACCCCCTACAAATTACGTGCTTTCCTTCCAAGGCTATGACTTTGATGGGGCTAACGAGGAAACAATTACGCTCAACGGGAACTTTGTCACTAGTATTCCATCAGTTCTCAGTCCACAGAACGGGGGTATGTGGACCTCATTTACGGTTTCAATACCGGTCTCGTTCATAATCCAGGGTATGGATAATCTGGTTTTCACCCATGCCAATTCTGACTGTCCGTATGATGACGGTGTCAGGAACTTACAATTACTTGCTAATAATAATACGGTAATACTTAGTGATGCTAATGCTCACACACTTAATTGTACCACACCCGTGAGCTACAACTTTATTGTGAGTCCAACGGTGGTAGGCTGGGGTGGAGTGAGACTCGACGAGTCCCAGGCCAATTCGGCAAACCCCCCCAGCCAGGTGTTCCCAGGCGAGGCCGCGAGCAACATGGAACTCCAGGTCCAGAGGTTACAGTCGAGGGGATTCAATGCTATCCGTGTTAGCTTCCAGTCGGCCTGTTCTAGTCCCCAAGGAATGGGTGCGTATGACCCTGCCTGGCTAAATAGAGCAATAACAATTACCCAACAGTACAGTTTCTGGATCATAGTCGACTACCACGGCTACACCGACCTAACTAACTCTACAGGCGTTAGCTGCTGGTTGGGGTATTGGAATCCTATCGTTCAGCAGTTCATGAATACGTACAGCCAGATAGTATGGGAACCTATCAACGAACCAGTCATGACGAACAACACTGACGTAGCTTCGCTCTCGAACGCGTACCAGCAGTGGATCAATCAGGCCAGAGGCATGGGCGATACGCACTGGATAGTGGTCCAGAACTTGTGTAGCTCTAACTGCGGGTTCAAAAACTTGGCCGATGGATACCCGACGGTCAATGATACGCAGGGAAGAGTGTTCATCAGCTTGCACTCCTACATGGGCTATCAATACTACAGTTCGAGCTGGAACAACGCGACGGCAGACTCTCTGGCCCAGCAGGTCTATAACGAGGTCGTCTCCGGGTCCCAGAGAACCGGCTGGCCAGTTTTGAATACGGAGGGTGGCGCGGACCCGCAGCAAGTCAACTGTTCTGGCGGAGTCTCTCTGCCCTCAAGCAAATGCGCTCCGGATCAAGTCCAAGTCGGTTCCGCCGGATACAGTAACACAACCTTCCACTTTATCCAGGCACTTACCAATCTCTACGACTCTAACACACCACAGAGGATCAACTGGTTGTGGTGGCCCATGGGGAGCTGGACAGACACTCCGCTTGCGGAGCCAACGTATGGTGCCTTGTCCAGTGATGGATGGGGAAGCCTCCTCCAGTACCAACCGGTGCCACCTCCAAACAATCCCTCCCTGAGATTAGATGGAATAGGAGTCAACAGCTGTCAGCAACAGTTTTGTCAGCAATCGCAGCTTCTGACGACAACCCAAAGTCGCGATGTGATAATCGTGGTTGTCGAAACGTGTTGCGGAACCAACGTAACTTCTGTCACCGATAATAACGGTCTAACCTTTACAGAGCGAATCTCGTACACTTCGCAAACAGAGGTTTCCGGCGGCTTTGGGGGCAACCAGACCCTATGGGAATACTATGCCATAGCTACCTCACCATTAAACTCGGACAATATCACGGTGGTTGCAGGCAAATGCTGCTACACAGTATCGGGAATGCAGACCTTTGCTATTAGCGGTGCGAACACTGTGGATGTTTTCGACCCGAACCCCTCGATACCTGCAACCGTATCTTGTCCTGGTACTGGCTGCGGTGACTGCACCGCCAACTTCCGCCAAGGCACGTGCTCCGCTTTTATTCAAACATCTAGGATCGATTTCGTGGTGGCATCCACCGCGATAAACGATGCTGGACCCTGCGGACCCAGCTCACCGGGATTCACCAATATAACAAACCAGAACGGTCGGTTCGAGGTCGATTACACCATAACCACAACGCCACAGACGGTAGAGTTTGACTGCAACGGCACTGACGCGATGGCAATAGTGGTCGACGCAATCATCGCATCTGGCTAAACTGCTCTGGGAATCGGTGCTCGGAATAAATGGTTTCGAAGTCACTACTCGAACTCGGGGCCCCGGCCCTATCCAAAGAATCCTGAGAGAAAAAATATGGGAGATTTATGTTTGAGAATCGTGGTTTAGAGCTGGATCCTGCCGTTATTGATCAGCGTGTAGCCGTCTACTGTTAGCGTTGGCTTTCTAAGGGTCTCTTCGTGGCCGAATTGTGTCTCGTTGGTTCCGCCGATGCCCTTGTTGCCGCCGATACCGATGCTGACCGTGGCTTGGACGACGCGGTCGGTGAAGAATCCGATCAGTTCTGCTCTCGGATTGAGACCGATCGCGATGTCACCGACGCGGTCCCTGTCACCGGATGCGTTCTCGTAGAGCCACTTGAAAGAGTCAAGATTCGACTGTGCTGTGTACTTTGTCAATTGTCCGTTCTGGAATTCCAGTTGTAGACCTGACAGGACCTTTCCAGCGAGGGCTGTTGGCTGGTCGAAGAGCACTTTTCCCTGAGCACTCGTCTCGTCCGGTGCCAGTTCGACTGCTCCGGCGGGTAGTGCTTCGAAGAGTGTTCCCTTGTCAAGATCAGTCCTGTCTATGATACCATCATGGACGTGTACTGGCCGGTTCTTGAGTTTGAGTTGGAGGTCGGTACCGTTTGCCGCGGTGATTCTGAGGTTGGTGGCGTTTCGTAGTTTTGACTCGATCTTTGCGGCTTGGGCCGAGATTTTCTCGTGGTCAACGTCGAGGCTGTTTGTGGTTACGCGTTGCCAGTTTTCATAGTCGAACCCGTATGTTCTTGCTCGTTCGGGTGTTACCAGTCCGACTGGGAGGTTGAGGACGCGGATTTTTCGTTCGAGGAACTTGTCGCCTATGGCTTTTTGTCCTTCGAACATCTTGCCCGTTCTTTCGCCTGCTACTGTCGGGTAGATTGACGGGTCTTTGGGTCCTCCGAGCTGGATCATTGCGTCTGTCTGGTCAAGTAGGGAGAGGAAGCCCTTCTGTCGACGGGTGTATTGTTCCTCTGGGACCTCTTTCAGGTATGCCCAGTAGAAATCGTTGCCCATGAGGGTCGAGGTCGAGATACCGCCCGCATGTTCGACTTCCAGCGCCAGAGCGTTGGCATATTCGAGGGTGTGGTCCCATGAAGCGATGACTACTTGCTCATTTGGTTGGACTCGTAGGCATTCGTTGACGAGGCGCGTGGCTATCTGTTTGGTTGATTGGGGTTTGGAGAGTTGTTGTGTCATTGTCATTTATCGTTCAAATCTTCGCTTTAGCGTGAAAGCAATAGCTTACTAATAACACTATCCTCCATTGGGCGAGAATAGGGATTTCAACACCCTGGAAACGGTCGTGTAGCAAGAATGAAACCCGTCAAGATGATCACGGACCCAGTCGCCATGGAGCTTCTGGGAGATGATACGAGGCGACGGATCATCTACCTGCTCCGAGCACGAGAGCTCACTATCAGCCAAATTGCCGAGGAGCTCAGGATGACACCCCAAGCCATCTACCATCACATCAAGAAATTATTGCCTGTGGAGATGGTTGAAGTTACGAGGGAAGAGAGAGTTGACAATTTCATCGAAACATACTACCGAGCAACCGCAGAAGTCTTCTCGTTCTCATGGGGAACAAGCGGCAAAAACCAGGCACAGGCCGAGCAGCGGCTGAGAGACACTCTACTGTCACTTGACAAACTAGGAATCAAGGTCCGGATCGAGGAAGGCACCGTTGCACAGATAATCAAGACTCAAGGAAAGATTGAGACCTTCGGCGGGAGGCAAGACCTAGAGGAGAGAGTGTCGAAGCTGGATGGCGTCGATTTTCTCGGCAAACAAGAACTGGCAAGCGTCGCCACAATGATATCCCTGACGGACAAACAATTCCAGGAGTGGCTGGAGCTGCAGAAGGAACTGAGAAAGCTGTTGAAGGGGCTACTGCCAACATCAACCAGATCTTCGAGACAAAAGACAAGTTGAAAATATGATCATTTTCTTCGGCTTGAGAAGAGTTCACCATGCCCGAAAGTAAGCCGGTTCGAGTTTCCTGGAAACAGGTGGCCGCGTTCAGGCTTAGCCGGCACCGTCTCTCCAAGAAGACGTCTCTTGCCGCATTATCCTCTGTCCCAGGAGACATGGCGGGGGCGCAGGCCCAGGTTCTCTTGGCGGGTCAGATGTCAATCTGGCCACGGGTCAAGGGTGCGAGACTCCAGGATGTGGAGTCGGCGCTATGGAAAGAACGTACTCTGGTGAGGGCATGGGGGATGAGAGGAACTATGTTTCTTCTGCCCTCGGATGAACTATCAGTCTTTGTTAGAGGCAGTGCACGACGGGCTGCGTACAATCTCAATTGGGCGATCCGTCATGCCGGTTCTAAGCAAGATGTTGACAAGCTTCTAGATCGCGTTAGTGAGATCTTGGAAGAGCCTCGTACCCGAACGGATCTCGCACAGATGCTGACCGAATCGCACGGATACAAGACAAAGTCGAAGGCTGCTGGAGGCTGGGGCGACAAGAGGAAGGTGCCTCACGTCAAGGTGGGGACTATATCATTGTCCATGGGTTTCCTGCTTCACATAATACGTGCACGGGATGTCATATGCTCGGGATCCAACCAGGGAACTGAAGCCAGCTATGTGCGCGCTGACAAATGGATTAAGAACTGGAAAGATGTCTCGCAGGAAACGGCCGAACGAGAGCTACTTGTGAAGTACCTGAAAGCGCACGGTCCTGCGACAATCAACGACTTCGCGATATGGGAGGGCCTCTATATGAAGGACGCGAAGGACATCTGGTCAAAAGAAGCTGAGAACATTGTCGAGGTCGACATTGAAGGATCGAAGGCAGGTACTTTAGAGTCGGATCTGCCCGAACTAGAGAGCGCGAAAATTAACGAACCTGTTGTACGACTCGTGCCATACTTTGATTCTTTCCTGCTAGGCCACAAGTCTCATCTGAACATCGTCGATGAGAAGAATCGAAAGAAGGTATATCGATCACAAGGATGGGTCTCCCCAGTTTTACTGGTTGACGGTCGGGCCCAAGGTGTCTGGTCCCATGTTCAGAAGAAGAATGATCTAGAGGTGAAGATCACACCCTTCTCGAAGCTCTCTAACCAAGTAACTGAGAGAGCCAAGGAAGAAGCGTCGGACCTTGGCCGATTCCTCGACTGTTCAAGCGTGAAAACAATATTCGCCTGAGATTGACAATAGCAAAGGAAACTAGGGAGACCACCGGATTGATTTCGGGTCATTCCCTGCGAGCGATCATTTTCGATATGGACAGGACGCTTGTTAGCAGCAGACCCCATAGCTATGCGAATTTGATCGGTTTCGCCGTTGGGACTGCAAGAAAGCCTGCATGTTCTGGGTCGTGGAAGACCTTCACATGCGCGGTTCGAGCATCGGTCGCCGACTCCTCCGATACATCTCTTCCACTGTTGTAGTTCTTCTGCCAGTAGATTGAGTTCGGGGGTCTTATCACCAGACGTAGAATGCTTCTCTTAGCAATGGCTCGGGAGAAGAAGTAGAATTTGTCGAATTCGTAGCGTTCTATCTTGCCTGGCTTAACGAACCTAGCTGTAGTCGCTGACTCTCGATAACGAGCTCTCATCCAGTCTTCCGTGAGGAAAATACTTGTCCCATCATGTTTGATCTCGTAGAGGCGAACCCAGAAGTCGGTATCCGGAACGTCCATGGATATCCAAGCTACGAGACGGACAAAGCCGCTTATCTCGGTTTCTTCACCGAAGGGTTTGCTGTGATAGACGAGGCTGTCACCGGACAAATTTATCGCGTACCTCTGGTCGGTGATGAAATTCTTGACCTCGTCCCTTTCCACGTCCGCCTGACTCGTGTCGAGCGGGTCGTAGACATATTCGTCAGGGGGTAACTTGCCCGGTTTTTGTGGCTGTACTATTCCGGTAGAGAAGGCGCCGAGAGGCTTCGCTGCCACTGACAAATACAATGTCTGATTCTTGCTAGAGATTCCCTCGAGGCTGTCGGCGTATTTCCACTTCTCTGCGCCCGTCACGTAGTAAGCGACGCGTTTCTTGAGGAATGCTGGCTTCTTACCACTCTTCATTGTCCAGTCGTACCATTCTTTGTGTAGCTGGTTCAGATCGATGAGGCTTGCTTCGCCGAAGGTGAGACCGCCAACCTCGCGTTTCGGGGTTCGGGTCCCAGGATGGTCCCAAGGCCCGATTATCATGTAGTGATGCTCTTTGGCCCAAGAGGACCCGTAGCGCATGTGACGATTGTAATGTTCCAGTGCTCCCTGCTGGTCCCCATCGTACTGACCTGTGATCGTTAGAATCGGAACTTTGATCTTTGGGTATTGCTCGGGACTGGGAACCATGCTGTTCCAGTAGGCGTCGGGCACCAGATGCTTGAACCACTCTTGAAAGATCGTGGAGCTATTTCCCACTGTCTTGTCTAGTTCTCGGAAAGGCCGCTTGGCAATGTAGTGCTCCCGGTATTTTTCGATCCAGAAAGCAGTGTCGTTGAACAGGGCGTTGTTGGCGGGCTTGCCGCTGGTTAGGGTCAGCCATTGGATCATGTAGGGATACCATATGTTTCGGATGAATGGGAAATCGAAGCCTGGATAGGCTGATGCGACGGGAACTATCGTCTTGAGGTGTGGTGGGAACTCCTTCAGTGTCGACCACTGGTCAAACCCCGCGTAGGAGCCGCCCCACATGGTCACGGATCCGTTCGACCATGGCTGGCGAGAGAGCCATTCCACTACGTCGTAGCCGTCCCGGCCTTCGTTGACAAAGGGCTCGAACTCTCCAGAAGAGTTTCCACGGCCGCGACAGTCGACTAGCGCGAAGGCGTAGCCGTTACGGGCGAAGAAGACTGAACGCTCATGGTAAGTGTCCGCGACGTATGGCGTGAGCGTGAACACAACTGGGGTCTTGGCCTCTCCTTTCGGCTTGTATAGCGTAGCGTTGAGGTGAGCGCCGTCACGCATAGGAATCTTGACACCCCAAGAGAAATCGACCGCCTGATCAGCATTGGACATTCGCTTAGGACGAGTTCGGCGCAACCTCTGAGAGTTCATTGTGCATGGGTGGGGGATTTGGGCGCTTATCGCTTTATCGCACGACTGTGCGGAATTGTTGTCGCCCGAGGGACTTACTCAAATAAACGGGTGGTTTACACGCGGGAGCGAGACCAGTGGTCGTGAATCACGAGCCAGAGCTTGCCTTTCTTCTCCCAGACACCGGAGAACCTGATATTCGAGTCAAAACTCTTGCCATCCTTGTTCTTTGAAGAAAGGTGTCCAGTTGCCGTGGTCAGAGCCATGCTGCCAAGAACCGTGACTCGTAGATCGTCGTTTAGCGTGAGACTGAGACTTTCAGTTTCACCGAAAGACTTCTGGATATTCTTTCGATACTGATCCCAGCCGATATGAATGGGACCGATATCGAAGAAGACGTGATCGGGAGCTTTCGAATAGAACTTGGAGGCCGCTGTTGTGTTCTTGGAAGTCCAAGTTGAACTCCACGTTTCTACAAGTTCTCGAACTAGCCGTCTGAGTTTCGCTTCCTCCGATCCTATCGGTGCATTTGGCAATTTGACCGTTCTCAATCTGCCTATCAAATATTTGAACGAATCGAGCGGGACGGGCTACAGGTCTTCTCTCCTGATGACCGCGTCTCCGGCTTTGTTCAGGAGAAAGTTGATTGAGAGAGCGGTGAAGACGGTTGAAACTGATACGAGTCCAATGGCAAGTATTGGAAGATAGCCTGGACCAAGCATGGTGACTAGTGTCTCGGAGACAAAGACGAGCAGGATTACCGGTGAGACCATTACGAGGTTGATGATTGTCTGGAAAAGGAACCTTCGAATGTCCGCCAGTTCCTGCTGCTGAGACGATAGGATGTCGTCTGTGGAGCTTTGTCCGTACTTTGATGCGAAGAACATTCCTCCGGCCATGGTAATGCTCGCGATCTCTAGCGCGCCTGGAAGTGCTAGGATTACGCCTAGTAAGAGCGAGGGCTGGGATAATCCTCCCAGAATCAATGGAACGCCCACGGCAACGATTACGGGGACGAGATAGAACAGCAAGGGTGTGCCACGAGCTCGATACACTTCTTTCACGTACCTCCGCATGCTGAGAGGTGACGATTTCAGAATCCAGAGCCGTTCCTTCTCTATCCACCTAGACGCGGTCCCGGACCCGAAAGAGCCGATTATGAAGAGGATGAAGAGAAACGAGGTCGGCGAGGACTGGAAGGAGCCTGAAAGAGCGTAGATGATCATGAAGCCCGAGAGAAAAACGGCGCTGATGAACTGCGCCCTCGCCTCGCGTGTCCGGCTTATCAGAATCTTCTCCTTAAGCCTCACAATCGACCAGATCGACTTTCCCCTCGGGTCCAACCGAGAGATTTGATTCGGTTGATCGAATTTTTCCCCGCCAGGCGTTGAAACCTCGAGGAGGTCGTAGAAGTGCTGGCGCGACATTCTCACACCTAGAACCAGGACCCCTCCTAGCCATGCGAGCAATAGCAAAAGGTCTGCAAGATACGCGAGCCCCACCGGGGCCCCACTGACGAGGCCAACGCTTACTGCTGCTGCCAAACCGTTCGGCAGGACCCGAGCGACGTCAGCTATCTCGGCTGGAATTCCAGGTATCAGTAGAGTGATGGGGAGCAAACTGACCACCATGACGAGAATGATGAAGAGATTCCTCCACAGCTTCTTCCTCTCTCCCAACCCATGACCAAGTGAGAGCGTAATGTCCGCGCTCAGCAGCAATCCGATTACAAGAAAGACCAGAGTCACCAGCCCGGCCAAAAGCGCGGCAGACCAGGAGGTGTGGTAGTAGGCGGAGAATCTCAGGTAGAGTACGATGATCGGGGGAAACCCGAACAGGACGGTAGTAAGTGAATTCATCAGGACCTTGGCCGCGAACACCTCTCGCGGCGGCACCGGGGAAGTGAACACGTAATCCACATCGCTCCCACTCACCGCCAGCCCGCTCCCGTTGAACCCGCTCTGTATCAAACCGACAAGAAACAATGCGAGGAGAAGGCTCAGAGCGACTTCCGAGAGACCGGTCGATAACCCGACCCTGTTTGAGAAGGAGAGATAGGTGGAGCTGCCGAACAGGATGAAGACTATCGAGAAGGCTTCCCCGATAACGAGACCGAGAATCGCCCCTCGTGTGAAGCGTCCCTTAATCCAATAGCGGATGAGAGTGCCTATTGTCCCGAGTGGGCCAGTGACGCTCAGTGTCGGGCTGGCTCCTCACCCTTCTCCTCGGTCAACCGTAGAAACACGTCCTCCAAACCTGCATCGCTCTTTGTATTCGCCATCCGCCGGAGACTCTCAATGTCTCCCACGGCAACAATCTTCCCATGGTCGATGATCGCTATCCTTCCCGCGTGTGCCTGGGCCACGTCCAAGTCGTGGGTCGACAGGATCGTCGTCACACCCCGGTTTGTCTGGCTGCCAATCCAGTCTTTCACCGAGACCCGCGTCTTCGGATCCAACGCGGTCAACGGCTCATCCAAGACAAGAACCTGGGGGTTGTGGAGGCTTGTAGCGATCAATGCTACTTTCTGCTTCATGCCTTTCGACAAGCTGCCGACCAGACTGTTACGCTTCTCTTCCAATCCGAAGCTCTTGAGAGAGTCGGAAATCTCCAGGTCGAGAAGATCATCCGCAACTCCGCGAATCTTGCCGACAAACTGGAGAAACTCCAAGGTCGTTAGACCCGTGTAGAGGCTAGGATTCTCCGGCAAATACCCGATCAACTTCTTCGCCTTCTCTGGGTCCCCGACAATATCATACTCGCCTAGTCGTATTGTCCCGGTGGTTGGTCTGAGTATCCCGACCAGGATCTTGAGAAGAGTGCTCTTGCCTGCTCCGTTGGGACCTAGAAGCCCGAAGACCTCGCCTGACCCTATCTTGAGACTAACATTATCCAGAGCCACGAGCGTTCCGTAATGCTTTGTTAGATTCTCGACCGATATCTCGACCATGGCGCCAGCCCGCTCTGGAGAATAGATGACCTAGAGCAAGTGGGCGATACTTAACGACCAAGTTGACAATAGAGAAATAAATGTCAGGCAATAACCGGGCGTCTGGGGAACCTGATTGAGAGCAGGAGAGCCAACCCCGCGATGCTTGAGGTCGTAGCCCATATCGGAATGGGTCTATAGATAGAGTAGAGCGAACCAAGCGGTAAGACAAGGACGTTGAGAAAGGCGAGCATGTCTCCGACCGATAAGTAAAGGTTGAGACAGATCCAGACAACAACAAGTCCTGCCAGGGTCTTTTTGACCGGGTCCATATCTCGCCATTTGAGAGTCGATCTTTCGCCTTTCTGCTGGGAAATATTGAGTCTCACGAACCATGTGATGCAAGCAACCAAGATTGGAAGAGGCACACCGTCGAGAACGAGTCCCAAGAGGTCCACGCTTTCGCCTCCTACGACCACAGAGATCGGAGGCCCCAAGAATTAAGCGTACCTCCGCAAGGCTCCGAAAGAACAATTAACGAGTAGGGCCCAGTTCCAAACGATATCCGTTGGCCTCTCAAACTGTCCTGAGACAGGTTGATCGCTGGATTGATGCTCACAAGAAGGATCTAGTTGATCTTACCTGCCGCCTCGTCAGTATTGATACTACTGTTCCGCCGGGCTTGAATTATCCGAAGATCTCGCAGGTTCTCGCTCGGGAGCTCAAAGAGCTGGGTGTTACGCCAAGTGTGAGCCATATTCCCGAGGCCACGATCAAAAGAAAGGTTAGCCCTGAGGTCGGGCTGAAGGGTCCCCGGCCGAATACCTATGCGATTCTCAAGGGCGAGGGTGACGGTCCGAAGATTCTGCTCAACGGGCATGTGGATGTTGTCCCAGCGGACCCGTCAGGATGGACCAACGACCCGTTCGAGCCGACTATCAGGAATAACCAGATCTATGGGCGGGGAGCGGCCGACATGAAAGGATCGGACGCTTGTACGATTTTCTCTCTGAAAGCGTTGGTGGAGACTGGTGCAAAGTTTGCTGGGTCGATTATTCCGACTTTTACAACCGATGAAGAAGTGGGCGGGTATACTGGTGTCAACTATCTAGTCGATAAGCATGTGATTACGAAGGATATCGATTATTGCATATCGAGTGATAGCGGGATAGAAGTTCTCCATGTCGCGGCCCTAGGTGATTCCGAGTTTGTCATCACCGTCAAGGGTGTGGCGGCTCATTCGGGCCGGGGTTGGACAGGTGTGAACGCGATTGAGGAGGCTGCTGGTTTGATCGCGAAATTGAAGGTTCTAGGTCAGGAGATCGGGAAGAGGAGATCGAAGATTCCGGCGGAGCCGATGTACGGGACGAAGAAGATGCGGCCAGGCCTCTACGTGAACATGATCAAAGGCGGCCTGAAAGGCAACATCATACCCGACACATGCGAGATCCTAGTCGACAGACGATTCATACCAGAAGAAAAA